>JAAUYH010160056.1_pt1 | contig 18168 bp, 13 predicted proteins | sample 7278061 | NCBI WGS metagenome assembly JAAUYH01 (sample SAMN14350203, study PRJNA611818) | marine sediment metagenome | isolation source: surface marine sediment (0.6m) | place: French Polynesia: Moorea | collected 2018-08 | reverse complement strand
TGGGTAGAAATTTCAAAGATCAATCGCAAATGCCGCAAAAGGTGCTCTTGGACGCAGCGACATTGTTCAGCAACATATTTACGAATTGGCACAATGAATTCTCGATCTACAAAGTTTTTTGGTCACAGCTGGCCAGGTGTACTAATTTTCGTCATTCTCACCTTCCAACTCAGAAGTAGAAAACCTTCCGCAAAACCTTTCCTCCTTCTGTCCAACCCATATCACAAAGCTGTACCATCTGTGATTCCTGGTTCTACAGCTCTTCATATGATTTCCGAACTGTGCACTGTGTTGCTTTCAGGCGACTGTTTCTCGTAAGATTGCCTAATTGCACATTGAGCGCTCCAGCTATTCGCTTATCGTAATGGTTTCTCTGGTTTAGAATTTAGCAAGATACAGAAGTTAGTCCACGCTCACAGTTAATATTCTGCCAGCAAGGACTAATCGACGATTCGGGAAGGCAAAATACAAAATTTGATTGAGATAGAGGTCAGCTCCTTGGATAGATTTGTGGGGCAGGCAGAAATTAGAAACGCGCTAGGAGAAAAATATCATACAAGAATATGACTCCACAATCGTTCATGACCAATGGAGTTTTTGTGCATGGCAGCAATCCTGAGCCACTAAAATTTCGAATATTATAATCGTACACTTAGCTCTTAGCCATATCACGAACGAACTTCCAACGCGCGATCGCGTTTTGCCACGACCATCTAATAAGCCATAGACTCTTTCATTACTGTTGATGAAAGACTCCTAGAGTCTTTCGTTTGCCGGATTGGTCTCCATTTCCCATCCCGTCCGCACGATGGCCAAGCAGACCATTCATTGTATGAACATACGGCTTTTCGACATACTGCCGTAGCCAAAAGCACCTTGATGCAGTGATTGGCGCTGCGTGAGTTAGTTTCTGGAATGCATAATACCGATTCTCACACTATTCCTTATTCGACTGAGCTAAACAAAGACAATTTTTTCGGCTCATTTGAAGTCTCAGCTAGCTACTACTGGCTGCTACAAAGAGATCTTTTCTCATCTAGATGGCGTCCATATTATTCAGCGCATACCTATTTATCACGTAGATGAGGTATTTTTTCTTGTAGAGAACGATATTGAATCGTTCGGTGTCATTGTAACCCGATTCCTGCGTCTGTCACGTAATATTTCAAACGGCTAGGACGAAAAAGCAGATCAGAAAGTTGCAGAAAAGGATTTAAACTTGGCTGGTAAATCAACCGTTTTTGCTATTAGTGTAGCCAAAGGAAATTTATTGATGAAGGTATTTGGACAGTCCTCGAATTCTGGATGGACGGTATCAAAGTATACTGCCCTAATATTGAAGGTAAATTTTGCAAACTGGCATTAACCTGTGCTAAATCTGCTGGTTCTGATGTCATAGCATGCTTGGTTCCTATTAGTGCGATTAGTCCTATGTTCAATCTATTAACAATTAATGAAATTCTCATTTCAGTTTGAATATGCTACAATATCTGCAGAGAAAGTCGTCAATCGATAGGTCCGTGTATCTCCAAATGCTGCTCTTCTTATTGCTCGTCGATTATTGTAGTCTGTTAAACCTGCTTTGCCTTGTTCGCTTAGGTTCTTATTCTGTAGAAGTAATCACCTGATATAACTCAACCGGTAGCCCTATGAGTTCTGGAATTGCGCTAATGTTAAGTTATATCAATCTGAAAAGAGTGCCTACTAGGAGCCGCTATAAATTTCCTGTGGTTTGGTAGGAGTCGCTAACCTCGCACTTATCGTGAGAATGCGTGCTCTGTACAGTACAGAAGCGCGCTGCAGGTCCCTTATTTTGAATTGCAGCACAAAAGCATGTGTCTGTCATGCCCATCGATAGATTCTGTGATTTAGAATTAGTCTGCAGTGGGACGCATCTAGGTACAGAAGCGTACATTCGTAGCGCGTCTCGAATAAGTGCAGATGGGTCCAGGCACTATCTGACGTGTACTGTAAATAATATTATTTGAAAGGACTGCTTTTTCGTGGTCAAACATGAAAGGACCGATTCAGCAGTCTCCTAAACTCCCCCTCAGATTCTTACTAGTTCACCCTACAAAACCCCTTCATTGGCTTGATGCACTAGATACCTGACATCCTGTGGCAATTTCGGATATTTGTCAGCACTCCCAACTGCAATCCAATAAAATTTAGTTTTGATTAATGATGATGCAAATTGTACGGACCCAATGCAATCTGTTTAACACTTAAGAGTCGTATTTGGAATCGTAAAGCGTGTAGAATCTGATATCGCTTGTAGTGCAACTATTCCTTGTCTGGGTACACCAACCTTTGCTAATATGCAAAAAATACTGGAGTCGAATTTGCTTAGTATCTCTTGCTCTAAATTAGATGCACTTTTCGCAAGATTCAGCTACAGAAACACGAGCAAGACAACTTTCTAATTTGTCAGACGAATCACGAAAAAAACTTGCGCTCGAGTGCACTGATGTAACCTCCGTTTCTTCCTGTATCACAAAGAATATATACAGTACTACCAAAATGTCTGGAACTAAACGAAGGTCCTCAGACCATTTTATTTTACTAATGAGAAGAGCTTGTTGGAATAAACAATATTTCCAAGAACATGTCTATAAAATTCTAGATAATGGTAAATAATACATTCAGTGGCGGAAAAACATGGGTATTAAGATTTGTCTACATAAGATGAACTGCTAAATCTTGCCGTGTTCCTAAGCAAGTTCTGCAAGCTCGAAAATCGGCCGTTCGGGACCAGTTCTGTCTATAGAACACAAATTAACCAGCTAAAGTTGGCCATGGGGCCATAGAGTTACGGCCTAGGCTCTGTTTTACCTTCGTTCCATTCCATTCCAATTGAACCAAGTGTCCTGAATGTACTTTATGAAACTTTGGTGATCATTTTGGTCCGCTTATTGCTGACTTAATTCAATCAAAGCGGTATTTGGTTTCTGGTCATATTATTAAATGTTTTACTTTTTTACTTCAATTTTCAGTTTAGACGAAACCGGCTAGCAACACTGACGGTCGGACTTCTCATTTGTATGTGGAATACAGAAGTCGAAAGCTCAATCAAACTAGTGTACCAAGATAAGCTGCTGGTAGCGTACTGCAGGCAGTAGATGTTCGAAGACTCCTACAAATTAAATACAAGGGATACACTTTAAATTCTAAAAGAGGATGTGCAATGCTTTTCCGCTTAACAAATTGCCTGAAGAGGTTCTTTGGCTAGCTATTATATGTGCACAGGGAAAGCAACTATTCTTCTTTCCTTAAACTTTAGTTCCTTTCATTTTCTCTTGGATTAAGGACAACCTGTTTCTGATTTGAAAGGCTGACTCGAAGATTGCGCCCGTTGCAACGTCGTTTTTGCGTGTCATAGGAGTGAAAAATTTGATCAGGCCAACGGAACGGCAAAAAGCGTATTCGTCGAATTTTGAATGGTACGGATCATATAAGGGAACGCCAAGAAACACAGAGGAATATGAAAACTCCGAAGACGGATGTTGAGTGTTGTGTATCTGGCGCATTACGCATTATAAGGGAGAAAAAAGTTCTTCACTGACAAATTGAAATTTGCTTGAATGGCTTGATCAATTCTCAAATTCCTGTAAGAATTTAAGTAATCGAGCATCCAGCGGTATGAAAGGGTTTGTTAAATGAAGTTATGTCTACTGCGAGATCGTTCCGAAAGAATATTCAAAAGTAAAATATCTCCCTTGCTCTGGAGTCAGTTACATTTAACTTGTTTCACCTTCCGTTCACAATTCAGCATTCAATTTTAAGTTGACTGTACAAGTTCGGCTACACCAATATATTGGTCCTTTGAACCACGTGTGGAAGATATTACCCTGATATCTGTCGGTTTACATTCATGGCACGCTTCGAAACGAACTTGAATTAGCGAACCAAAGGAGAGGACCTCTCTTGAATTTCTTTTTCTGTTCTCATCCAGCTAGAACAAATGCTACAGGGAGAGAACTCCTTGGGTCAACGGTTTCTGTCACTGCGTAAGATATCTCAATAATATGAAGCTCCCTAACCGATTTTACTTGTGACATACCCGATTTTGTATCTCAAAAAAGTAACTTCGCTCTAAAAAGAGCAAAGAACAGCTAATAGTGTTCAGCGTGCCTCCTTTCTAGATGCTTGCACTGTTCGTAGTCTTATAACAGATGATCCTGAATAGGGCAATGCATTATGGGATTCATACACTTCTGTTTTGCATTAACCTGTGGGGCTTTTTTGTCATCATATTAGTACATTGTGAGCCTTCCAACCTTCTTCAAATTCGGATCGACCGTTCGTCTCTTTGAATTTCTGATATCCTACATCGATATCGTGGAGCTCATTCTGCCTCGAATCGTTTGGATTCAGATGAAGGCGCAGAAATTTACGCTCGTACAGAAATCAAAAATAGAATGTAGATCAAGGGTAACGCATCTCTGTCTGATTTTTGCTCCATGAATCAATGGTTTTCCTCATCCTCCCCGGGAAATTAACTTTCCGATGACAGTATGAAGCAGTTAAAGAGAAAAGTGCATAATTAAGTTCTCTTTTTTAACGTTGATCAGAATTTTCTATTCAATGAAGTAGTGGATGCTGTGCTTTCCATTTCACAGCCAATAACTGAAATGCATTAGGCATTGGAGCTCCACCAGCTACTTCCAAGGGTTTTTTCTCAGGTACACGAGCCCGAACAGGGTTTACATTCTTCGGCTAGAGAGATTCATGCTTTTCTTCTACTCCGTTCTAAGAAAGTCATTGCAGTGGCATCATCGGCAGTTGATGTAGCACATCTTAATGGAGGTCGTGCAACTCATTCGACCGTCACGATTCCTGTTCTATATCGTTATGGAAAAACCTGTCGTTTTTCTGCATCATCTCAGCAAGCATGCCAACTACCAAGAGCAGGCATTGTTCTATGTGATGAAGCCGTGATGACTCAGAAGCATCGCAGCATGCTACAAGACATAACGGAAAGAACGTGTCTTCTCAGAGAGAAATCTGTTATGTTCATAAGGCGCTTCCGTCAAATTCTGAAGACTATAAAGGGTAGTCCAAGATACAAATGCGTCCAATAGTGTATCAAAGCCTCAGAATCATTTACATAGTTTGAAATTCTTCGCCTTTCTGAGGATACGCACTTAGAGAAATTTCGCAATAGTCCTCATGCAGATCCATTTACCTTGCAGCACCCTGATTTCCTTTGGATCTGGGAAAAGGTTGGATCAATAGAACAAACAAGAATGAAAGCTTTTCCCAGATTATGTCAACATATCGGAAATCCTTTCTAAACATTGCAGTTCTGTGTTTGCAGTTATCGAAGAACATTTGAACAGTAAAAGATAGCCAATTTTACCAGCAGTATTGGTTACGAAAAATGGTAAGCTCGGAAACGGTGGTAGATATAATCTTGAAGGACTTAAGGACGATGGAAATTTAAAGGTCAGCATTTAGGCTTACCTCGAGTAAAATGAAGTCCTAGTGACCAAAATTTTCCTATTCCTGGCTTTACCAAAATAACATTCTCAGGTCGAGTGTGCTTCGCAATAATAACCAATAAGTCACAAGAGCATCCTATTCGAGGCAGACTAAAGATAGATTTGATAGAAAGATATTCCTGGTATGGTCAGCTCTACGTTACAATGACTTGAATGACAAATCTGAAAATTTTGTATTTTTCTGCGCTGATAGTACCTGCCCTCTGGAAACGAAAAATTTGTTACACAGTGAAGAGTTGGATTAAATAAAAAGATTTCTTTTTTAATTCTTTTCGTCCTTAGACATTTCGCTACATATAGCTTTAAAAGTTGATACGATGCTTTTCTCGACACATTCATTTTTTTACCTTAAGGCGAAGACAACGCTTCATTTTATGATTATTACTATATATTTGATATCAGATGCAGTTATTCTGAATTCGACAAACATTTGAGGCATTGGGACGCTTCAAATTTAGATTATCAAAGATTCGATTTTGACTAATTTTTAAACCCGCAAACAATAAGAAATTTTCATGTCAATGAACTTTCCTTATAAATGCGAATTTTAGTTCCTTTTGAAATTTCTTAAAATTAGTTCGCTACGTCCAAACCTACATTATTCCAACAGTGAATGTTTTATGAAACCTGCAGTTCAGTTTAAATTTCAAGTTTAGGCGCGAAGCGCCGAACGACCGAAGGCCGGAACCCAAAACTCTGAAAATTTGGAAATTGCTAATGATTCTTTTTGAAATCACAAACCGGACGGTTAAGAAATAATGACCTTTCCGACAGTGCACCAAATTCGATGCATTCAGTTTTAGGGGTGGAGGAGAGAAGCAAATGCTGTGATATTGTGAGATATGGCACAGTAAATATCCCACGCGATGAAGCACAGTATCCAACGAGATAATAGTTACAACTTCCATGCATCTGAGGAAAATTAGTTCAAGACACAACACCTACGAATGCCCGCTCTTGTTTCAAGTGTAGTCAGCGCTCTACGCCGCTAGCGTGTTCATCATGACTATTGTCGCAGCCATTCTGTTCTTGCTTGGAGTGATAACAATTTTCGCCCATCATGGACACAGTCAAACACCGACGCCACCATGCGTCGGAAAATACCCTCTCGAGCCTTCTGTAATTGGACGTGGAGATGCGCAAGGTGGATGTAGCCCAGGAGGAAATGAATTCGATGTACTTCTGGACATACACAGCTGGGGCTTGTATTTCAGGCCATATTTCTGGTATGGCAACGGGTGCCCTGAAGAAATCATTATCCCGTACACGAAAGTGAACCGGCCAGCAGTGTTGTACCATCGCCCACATGCAAAACCATCGTCCTTTGCGAAGAGCCATCCGAATTTGCTTAAGAAACACCGGAGTGGTCACTTTGTCAAGTTTCCTTGTCGCGGAAGGCCAGTACGAAAAGTGCACGTGTGGAAGAATCGAGCTCAGTTCGTATCACTTCTGACAAAGACCGTTCGAGGGGTAGAATATATTCGAGATCTCGACTGTATGGCCCCAGAATACTACGGGAACCCGAGCACACGATACAATTGGACTGAAGTTCAAGAGAAAATTGCTCAGGACAGAGTTCCTACAGCTGCACTCACGTTCCTCCACAACCTGGCGTACAGTAACTTTTTCTGTTTGAAAAATTAAACAAGAAACACGTTTTCACTTTCTATTGTAACGGACAGTCCCACTACCACCGAGTTCCGCGTGACTATCGAACTTGTTCTCAAACAGTGATGGACAGTAGCACAGCGCCAAACGTGCAGTGAATATACGCATACTGCACATCACAGAATATACAGTACAGCATGAATGGATGCTTTTTGAAATTGCTTCGTCATCTTAGTTACAATCGAGATTCTGTAACACCCAAACGGCCTTGATGAAATTTATTTCACGTTCTAGGATTCTGTTCGTCTAACTGAAGTACATACTAATTTGTTCGGTACTCCTCAGCATTGAAGCGCGAACACAAACTGCCCTAGCCGCGGAATGTATGTTTCCGAATCCTGGCCTCTTAATAAAAGGACACTACAATCGGCATGAGATGTGCGGCAATCAAGAAGATTGGTTATCAGTGGACAATCTTTCAATAAAGAGATCATCGAGACGAATCCCAATGCCACCGTCCCTTAACAAATTCGATGACTTCAGTAGATCATTTAGCTGTCCCGCTACGTTTAGTATCGCATATTCCTAACTTGGGAATCGTCAAAACTATTTTACTCTAAATTTCCTGAAGAAGAATCCGACAGCGTACTTTTACATTTAGTTGTCATCGACGGTGACTGCAGATAGCATGCTATAGTGCAGCGGAGCAATGCTCATAGGAGCGTTCGCGCACTATACCAACTGTGCCATTAACCATGATAACACGTTCAAACCGAAACCCGGGGCATGCCGTCCTTCGATGCCTCATCCTCTCTCCCTTTAACCTCAAGGATGTGCTCCCCTATCGGTGCTGAACATTGTTTGCCTCCCTACTCATCTCGAAGGCTAAGCGCAATCTTCAAGAAGGCTAGGAGCACTTCTCTATAACAATGTTTTTCCTACTCCTGACGTTATTTTTCAACAATTTAAAATCGCTATCAATTGCAATACTGACCTGCCTACGAAAAATAAGATTCCTCATTAAATTTCAAGGCCTTTTGAGATCGAATACCATTATTCATCTAATCCGAGAGCAAGACAATTCCCTTAGTTAAGCAATGTGGATGGAAATTATTCATCTAATTGAAACATATAGATTTACTGGACTCTGAATAAGTTCTATTTTACTCAATGACAATTTTTACGAATATTGAGTACATAGTATCATCCAATCGACTACAACCTTATTTTCGTCGCTCATTCGAAAGATACTTGACTCAGCTTCAGTAAAGAATGGTTGGTTGACTACAATAATTGGAGTCGTCTAGAATGGACTTCAGTGATAGGTAAGCAACAGAAAGTGACTACTAGAAAAGAATGCAGTCAATAAATATGTATGGAAAAAATTACGTGTGGACCGTGGTAAGTATTAATCAATTTGAATTCTGCTGTACTAAAAAAGAAAAACTCAGTCTCGTGTTTCGCTAAAAGTACGGGAATGTAATTATCTACTCAAATAGAAGAGTGCAGAACAAATTATTTCACTCTGCCAACCTTTGTGAATGGTGTCTCCGCTATGCACATTTCTCATGCCTGGAACAACGCTTACGACAACCGACTGAAGACATGCGCAACGAGCACAATTATCTAAAACTATTTGCTCAGTGGCGATTTAGCTGCCTCAATTTCCTTGTTCAAATTGCATCATGCCTTCCGATTAAGAACGCTTGTACTTTTCGTTTTCAGGCAAAAGAAAAAACTTCTAATAACAAAAGTTGAGTGTTTACTCAGAATGACACGATCTCTCCTGTCCCCACTTTTCTTCTCATATACCGCAACTCTGAAATACATCCCGCATATGCAATATTCATCACCTACAAGCCGCAGCGTAAGTTTTTTCTGGTCTATCAGTACAGACATTGAGTTATATGTGGATTTCCCGATTCAAAATTTCCAATTTTATATTTTAAGAGCCAAAACATCACAATCAAACGGCCAATCTTGTACATCCAGTCTTGTCGCTCATTCAAAAAAATTGAATACCGCAATATTCGATCAACGAAACTGTTGGTCTATATACAAGATTAATGCTTTTCTGACTTCTTGATGCAACATCAATTTTCAAGTTGAAAATTTATGGATTTCATGTTGCGCACACATCCGCAAAGATGTTTGTATGCAGAACGCTCTGTCTAAAGACGACCGAGAACAGTAAAAAGCTTAAACTAATCGATGCTTCATATGCGCCGTAACCACCAAAATTGACAAAATTGGGCTTTTTAACATTCTGCAATTCTTCGGTTAAATTGACTGTTTCAAATTCCTACATCAGTATGCTTCGAAGATAATTTTCGATACTATTTCGAATGGAGCGGTTGGCCATAACAAAAGCAGGTCGCTGGACGCAATACATACATAGGAGCGTATATTGGAAATAATATCAACGAAGTCTTTAATGTATTCACAGTAGGTTTTCGCAACTCTTCTGACGAAAGAAAACTGTATCCGAACTTAATAAGCGTCTTTTGTATTGGTATTGCTCTTCTTGGCTGTCTGCAGCAGCTGTATATGTGATGTATATGGACCCATAAGTAAAGAAAAATACATTAGGGCGCCTTCTATCGGCAGTAGTTCTTTTGATTCATTCGGAATGAGTCAATTGAAACAGAAAGCCGTAACCAAACCTCAGAATGCGGACCAGCCACATAGCTTCATCATACTCTTGGCTGCCTGTCTGGTGCATATTTTTCTGCGTGTGGCTAATTCAGTGGAACAGATGAATTGCGCCTACCTAGCACCACAACGGCGATACAACGTTTGATTTTGAGAACTAGATTGTCCAAGAAGATCACAGAAGCCGAGCCTAAGAAACTGTCCATCATCACGAAAGGAACTACGCAAGCATTACAGAAAATGTCACTTTCAGCGATTTATTTCTGCCAGGCGCCCTTCTTAGTGCAACGAAACTCTCTGCACGAATGTTAGTAGTAACTGCAATGCAAAAAATATAGATATTAGACTCTATATCACTGCACGGTCTTGACTCATAAAATCTTTGAAGTAATTGCGGAATAATAAATATATTCAGTGCATGTCCCTTTTCTTAGTCGAACTCAGTCGAAACAAGTAGCTCACGGGAAAAGACTCCATGGGTTTCTGACTGAGCCTGACAGCAATGAATGAATGTGTTTTCGCTTGTGCTGGCTCTTTTTCAACCCGATTCGTTAGTATGCTTCAAGATGCATATGACTGTAGAGTTGAAAAAATAGTAACCATTCTCCGCAAAGGAAACATTATTTTGATTCATACATGTTCTGATAGATTAGTGCTTTTGGCATTGATTAATGGCCACTCCATATTCATAATGTCCTTACTTAACCGGGGAATGCGTTAAGTTGACACTCCATGCTACATGTGCGCTATGGAGGATGGGCAACAATGCTCCTATTGATTCATCAACAAAAATTTCTGTGCGCAATTTCCGAAAGAGACATATAAGAATAGTAACAAGACAATAAATTGCATAGATAACAGATTAGATTGAGAGTTAATGAATCATACCACATCTTCGAATAAAGCATATATTTTAAAGTGCTAAGAAAAGTGAGCTAGATTCAGAATCAATACTTCTAAAGTGAAGAGTTGAAATCCTTTGTATGGCTATTCCTTGTACAAGTCCGGAAAAGCTGAAAATTTGAAATATTTAATTGTAATGGTAGTGGTATTATAGTTTCAAGTACATGCATTTCAAGGAGATTTGACAGATTGAACGAAATTTCCGTCCTTCTTTATCAGTTGAAGTCCGAAAATCTTCTGAATTCTAGTAATTTTTCTATTTTTCCAACCATCAGATCTTAGTTGATCATGGCAAAGTAAGCTACTTAATGCTAACTGCATATTCATTCATAGATTCAAAATAGAGCTGTAAATGAAGCTTCCGCTTACGGACTACTGCGAAGGAAGTGTTTCAAAGATCATTTAATGCATGTGTTTCATACTAATTTCTTAACTGGAAAACATGATGGTGGATTACGAGTTTCTATATTTCCGTGGTTAGGTTCACATACGAAAGAGCAGGGCACAATCAAATTTCGCAATCTCTGTGGAGGACCCGGGAAACTGGCCAAAAATTACTTCCACGTGTTATTTGAGTTTCAAATGATGCAAACAGGAAAATGTAACCACGAGACAGTATACTACTTCACATTGATTACAGGCCCAAAAAAATATGTAACGTTTTTAAATTTTCCTATTCACTGTCCTTACTTTCTTCGCATTTTAAAGAATGTCTCAAACTTCGACGCAGCATAATTTTCGGAATAAACCGGCGATTCCGACTGCAATAGGTCGCATCGCTCCTTCGAAAGCTTGTCCTTTCAGTAAAACAAAAGGAATACATAGATAGATTCATTTCGTCGCAACAATAAAAACAGCCTGAAAACAGTGTTTTCTTCAGCATTTCTGGTTAAAATATAAATATTGGTATAGTTCAGGCATCAACCGGCCGTCGAATAAACATAGTATTCAGTTTACTATTAAAAGGTGCGTTGTAACCTTTAGTAAAGTATAGCTCTTCTCAGATATGCCAGTCAAAAATTTTTTGACAATTTGAATGCGACACGGTGACTAGTTTGAGACATCTTAGAAGTGTCGCAAACATTAGATATCATTAATTTGGCACGTTTACAGCAATACATCTACGGTAAGCTGTTTACTTTACAGTATTCTCAAGCGCATCAAATTTGCATTGAAGTCATTGAACACTCACTTCCCGCATCTTCCTGAAGAATAAATTTAAAAGCAAAACATGGAGAAAAGAAACAGCTTTACTCACACCACTGATTGCGAATCCATCATGTCTATAAAATTTTAATCGTTCGCTGAATTCAAATTTGAGAAAGATTTATTTCGTATTAAAAATATTCGAAAGCTTCCATTTTCTACGAATATCTATTAAATTAAGTTTTCATTAGCATTGATGAGAATTGTAGTTTATCGACAGGACGTTGGGTTCAATGCCTCTACGAAATAATTTATTTTTATTACGGTTCCATGTAGTCACCTTGAGCAGAAGAAGGACAGAAGCAAATGCTGTGATATGGTGAGATATGGTGAAATAAATATCCTACGTAGCGAAGTATCCGCCGAGATAATACAGTACGCACTTACTTACGATTTCCTCGCATCTGAACGAAAAGCGAACTAATGGCACACGCCTACAAATGTCTGCTCGGACGTGAGGGATAACCAGCGGTCTACGGTGCTCGTTCGTTGATCATGATTATTGCCGCAGTTAATCTGTTCTTGCTCGGGGTGCTAACAGTTTTTGCACGTCCTGGACACAGTCAAACGCAGATGCCAGCATGCGTGGGAAAGTACCCGTTCGAGCCTTCGCTGATTGGGGGTGTAGGTTGGGGATCCGGTGGATGTAGTCCTGGAGGACAAAGATCTCAAACAACTGTGAAGATACACAGCTGGGGGTTACATTTTATGCCGCTTTCCTACGCATGCCCCGAAGAAATCGTTATCACGTACACGAAATTGAATCGACCGGCAATGTTGTACCACCGCCCATATGCGAAACTGTCGTTCTTTGCGAAGAGCCATCCGAAGTTAGTTGAGAAACATCGCCGAGACCAGTCTGTCAAGTTACCGTGTCACAAAGTCCCGGTACGAAAAGTGCACGTGTGGAAGAATCGAGCTCAGTTCGTATCGCTCGTGACACGGACAGTTCGAGGGGTAGAATATATTCGAAATGTCGACTGTTCGGCACCAGAATACTACGGGAACCCGAACCGCCGATTCGATTGGACTGAAGTTAAACGGAGGATAGCTCTGGACAGAGTTCCTACAGCTGCACTCACGTTCCTCCACAGTCTGGCGTACAGCAACTTTTTCTGTGTGAAGAATTAAACAAGAAACACGATTTCTCACTTTTTGTGTGCGGTGTAATGTAGAATTTACACGTTAGTACAGTAGAACTTGTTCACGGGTTATACACGTATGGTACATTACAATCCATAATTTATTTACAGCGCAGCATGCTGGATGCTCACTGACATTGCTTTGTCAATATGTTTGGCAATTTAGATCCTGCATCTTCCGTAATGCCCAAATGGCCTTGATGAAACTCTCATCGACGTTCTGGGATCTATTCGTCTTTATACTGAAGCAATGCTTTTTTTACATTGAAGCTAGTGACGAGCGCACCCAAACAGTTGTAGCAGCACAATGCTTGTTCCCAAATCCTGCTCTGGTAAAAAAACACACGACAATCGTCACGACGTGTGCGGGAGTCCCGAAGGTCGGCTACCGGTACTGTACCCCAATCTAGATTATAAAGATCATCGGAGCGAACCACGAATGCTATCATCCCTTACTAAATTCGGGTCACCACAATACAAGTTTAGGTGTGCCGCCACGTTTGGTACCGCAATTTAGCAAGTTGTAGTGGTGCCAAGAATAATTAACCGTTAACGTGGTGCAGCGAAATCCTACAGTAACCTCGACCTATTTCGATAATTATAGTTGCCGTCGGCGGCGAATGCAGAATTCGTGCCACGGTGCAGCGCGGCGCAGCTCAGTGGAGCGTTCGCATACGTCACCTAGTGTGTCAATAACCATATTAACACGTGCACGCCGAGACGGGGCATGTCTTCTTTCGATACCGCATCCTCTCACCATTTAACGTACGGAATGTGCTCTCGTATCGGCGGTGAACATTCGTTGGTATCTCGCCCATCTGAATGGCTAACCGCAACCTCCGATTGACGCTGGTGTTTCTGCTGTGCACACTTTCGAATGCCTGGTACGTCGCGTACGATAGCCGGCTAAGGAAATGCGCATGCACGGCAAATATACGCATTCACGTCAAGAGGAAAACCCGGCTAAGCGTGCAGGCACTTCGAAGGGGCGTGTACGAGAGATGGAAACGTTCTGGTAAAACGAGTTCACTAATCAGAACGCAGCATGTTTTTGCGCCGGGTTTGTACGAAGTGAAACATCGCATTCACAACTCGAAGGCATGGGCGATAGTGGTCCTCGCCACAAACCACGTCTCCGTCACTGCAAAAATCACATCTCAACGGTGGAGAGTATCACGGAGACGCCCACCAGTGAAATTCCGGAAACATCGAACTCGTACCTGTCGATTGAGATTATCGTTCAGCACACCTGTGCTGCCAGTGAGCGTACGACCGGAAGGAACAGCACCGTTCGCCCAGTATCGCGAGCACGCGCTTCCTATTGCCGAACGCATCATTAACGGTGCGCTGGCGAGGGGAAGGACTGCGAAACAATCGACTTACACAGTCATGCTGCGATACAAAACATACCTGTGCACGGGTTCGGTAATATCACCCAACTGGATTTTGTCCGCTGCCCATTGTCACCATGGCTACGGTTCGAAAGTTTATCTAAGTCGGCACAAGAAATCACGAGGACAACGTCGGATGGTGACTCGCGTTTATCGACACCCGGATTACGTATCCGGCAAGTACGCGTCGCACAACGACATCGCATTGCTGAAAATCGACCGACCGCTTTTCGTCACGCCGCTTAAGTTGTACAATGGCACGACTTCCGCACTAACTAAACGATTCGCACGTGAAACGGGGTTCGGTCGTTTCTCACGCACCAAACGCACTGATATGCGTCTTCGAGTGTCCGACACTCCGATTATCTCCATACGGACGTGCCGGAAACGAATTCGGGCAATAGGCAGGGCGGGTTCTGCGGCCAATCTCGACAATTTTGGTCACATTTGCACGGATTCTCGCTATTGTGGCGTTTCATCGTGTTCTGGTGATTCTGGGGGCCCGCTATGTGTCCGTGGACGTTCACGCGAACATGTTCAGGTGGGCATCCTCAGTTTTACTCTCAAACGCTGTGCTGCTTCTCCTGACATATCTACTAACGTCGCCCATCACTATTCTTGGATTTCGTCGATTGCTGGTGATGAGGTTCAATTCACCAACAAACTTTTTGAGGCTGGACAATAATTCATTTATACGGTATCGAACCACTTTTCCGGCACAACGCTTATTTGTCTTATACCATATTTAACTCCACAATACTGATAAAATTCCCGCAACACTGTTTTTTCTACAAATGCCGTGTTTTCAGACTCATTCACTAACAACAATCATCACTAATCAAGACGATGCGCTAAAGAAATTTACAAATCCAATTGGGTATTGCAGTCCAACAAGTTTCTCTCCAAAAGCTGAAGATTACGACTCCTCTATCTCAATATAGAAAACGGCATTTCTTGACGTTTGTCCCGAAGAAGTGGGTGCAAACTGAAACACCTACTAAACAGCCACATAAATTTGAAATATATTCGATTACACAGTATTATGTCAATATTTACTCTCAGGTTCCAAAATGTGTAATTCATATTCATGCTTTTAAAAATCACTAGAATTTAAGTTGTCAATGAACATTAAAGATCAAGAGAATTATTGCATAAATCCAAAGGAAATGAATTTTAACACAGATAAACGATGAGCCTGAAATTGAAGGCTCTCCGGTATAGAGCGAAATTCTAAAACTTCAAGAATCGAATGGAGGTTAACTGAATCGTATCAAAGTCTCTTCTACCAAACTGCTTAATTTTGCAAGTTCAAGGACTGCAAGAAAGAATAGTAGATAAAAATCCATAGATTCAGTAATGGAACGTTGCTCGTAGTGAGTAGCAAATCCATTCTGTTCCTGAATACTTGTGCGCTCATCTATGTTTCTTCTCTTTTTACAAACGGATGAATGAACATTTTCCCTAAAGATCATTTGGCTATGTATGGATTGGAGTATTACGATGAGACAAAGTTAATGAATTAAAATGTCTCATGTGGTAGCTTACTCGTTCTATGCCGGAAAAATTTATTACCTAAGGCCTTCTATATACAATTCTGTGATAATTCTAGAAATTGTTAGTTCATACAATGACCCTGCTAGTATTTATTCAGCTTATTATTTCAAACTCGGAATTCTATTAACTATTGAAAATTGCTACGAGACTATTGTTTTAGTTACTTGTTTGGGCATGTTTTTGTTGTAATTGTTACGTAGATGTTTACAGCAATTATACTTTCTACTCTATTAGACTAATTGATAGGGATCAATTCACAAATGTCGGCCGTCATCCATTCATCTTCTCATTTCATTCTCCAGCAGATACTTTTTGCTTATACACTGCAGTTATTACTACTTCGTCGTCGAGCGTCGTAGCTACCCTATTTAATAGAAAATTCACTCTTCGGAACGCTTCTACAACTTGATCTTTCATCGTCTCGTAATAAAGTCGTGGGAATGATTTGTCCTCGTATCGGATAAGTAATGAAACAAATCTCACCTTTGCCACTGATAAGATGCCGTAGCTTTGCCACTTAATGTACCTATTCGCATCTACTGAATTGACTCGATATCACATTTGAGGGTCAAACAAGGTTTTCCAATGCAAGAACTACAATTTTTACATTTTCATACCGTTTCTACATTGAATCATACGAAATCAATGCGATCAGTTATCTTTGACAAGAGGAATGCTGAACTTCTGAATTTTCATGCTATTTTAGCGGCAATCAGACAGGCTTCTCTTAAAATCTGTATGTCTTGATGGTTTAAGTTTCTATTTTCGATAGAACTCTTCTATTTGGAGACAGCTTTCATTGAAATGCTACGGGAAGTTGCTGTTAGTTTCATATTTAGAATTTTCCGGATTTCGAATCATAAACAAACTCGAATGAGCAGAAGGAGATATTTTCCTGCTACGATACATTGATTATGGAAACCGTCTCGATAACAAGAGAAAAATGGTATCATACATCTAAAATTATGCGACCTTTCCGTGTAATTATTGATTTTCAATTATTCATCGAATATGCTAAACAGCAGGTATTATCGAGTATACTCTTGCACAGAGTAGACTAACAATTCGAGATGGAGGACAGCGATATGTGTCTAAACATCTCGTTTTGTTTAATTAAGACATTCACTATAGTGCAGAGAAATATATGGAAAAGATTCGTTAACAAATAAATTTGAAAATTCAACTTAAGCTTATAAAATTTAACTCCTAAAGCAATGATGCAGAAAACTAGTTCTCCAGCCATTATGGAACCCCCATTATATCAGTGTAGCTTTCTACGTTAGTGTTGAAGATTTTTATTACCAAAAGAGAGGCTTAGATAGTTGGACACAGGACATAATGAGACCATTTTTTAATGAAGATTTCGTGGGCGATTAAGATATTAGCATCACGTCGTACATAGAATTATTTATGCATGTTGTTCTTCAAAGTTGCAGCCAAAAACTTTGACTGTTTCTCTAAGTCATAACAGAAATAGTTGAAATTGTGAATCGACAGGGGCTAAAATATTTTCAGCTAGTTAAATATCAGAACGATGATGTACCAAACTACTTCCATATCGGTGGCATTGAATTGAGAGACGACTAATAATAGCTATGAAAGATAGCAGAACCTCAAAATTTCGCGGTACAGGATAGTATTTAGTCTATATAGTTGTTTGAAATATTTCAAAAACCAGGTCGAATATTCAAAATATGTGTAAAATCCAATTTCAAATGTGTCACTCTAAATCAAAAACTGTGTTTCAAATTGTCGGAGAGAGCATCAAATTTTAGTACAATAATTTGCAAAAAAACAATTTGAAAACTACAAATATGTCTTTCTAAGCTTTAATCAATGAGGTGAGCAAATTTTTTTTCGGAAAACTGTAGCTGAAGAGAATCAATGAAAAATACTTCAAAGAATGTCATTCCTATTGAATTTTGTTTCGCTTAAGAAAATAAAATGTGTTATACTACCTCTAATCGTTAGCAATGAAGGAAAGAGTAGTTTTTATCGTGCCATCAAATAGGTAAAATACTGTACTTAGACGTCAACTTTCTCAGCAGAGCATGAGACTTAAGACCGAAAAAGTTGTGGGTTCGATTTCAGAAGGAAAATAATACGTGAACCGTAGCGCCAGAACAGATGCAAGCAAAAGCTTATCCATTACAACAGAATCGAAAGCCACAATTAAATAAAACCAGAGATAAATCTGCCTATTAACACAAG
>JAAUYH010077826.1_pt1 | contig 18174 bp, 16 predicted proteins | sample 7278061 | NCBI WGS metagenome assembly JAAUYH01 (sample SAMN14350203, study PRJNA611818) | marine sediment metagenome | isolation source: surface marine sediment (0.6m) | place: French Polynesia: Moorea | collected 2018-08 | reverse complement strand
CTTCTTCCTTCTTCCTTCTTCCTTCTTCCTTCTTCCTTCTTCCTTCTTCCTTCTTCCTTCTTCCTTCTTCCTTCTTCCTTCTTCCTTGAAGGTCGAAGACCTTCGGTCAAAACCTTAATTTTTTCGGCATTGCTGAATTAAGGGATGATTCTTGTAGTGTAGGCATCTTGCCTGGCTCATAAATATAGAAAACGGGCAGGGATACCCGTTCCACAAACCAAGATGTTCCGCAGTCACCTAGGTTGGGAAACCCACCTGCAGCGCTGCTGTTCATCCCACAAAACCATCAAAATCATACCGCATTTATGCAACGCCATTTTTCCTTCATCAAACTGGTTCCTCACCCAGGTGCATTCCGGTGTGGGGTTTCTTTGCCTAAGTCCTATTTTAAATGGATTTTTTGCGGAATTCCCATTTTTACTTTTGTTTTCGGAATTGCCATTTTTACTATTGTAGCTTTATCCATCACGGAATCAAGAACATAAATGGCAAAATGAGTCAAGAAATACATATTAACCTTTCGGATGAACTAAAGAAGCGGTTTCATGCTACTTGCATTATGCAAGGAAAAAAGATGAATCATGTCGTAATTGAGTTAATCCAGCAATGGTTGGAAAACAATGATTTTTATGCAAATGATGAAGGGAAGGAGTTATAGATTATGAGTGAGAATCAACAAAAAAGTAATTTTTGGGCTAGCTTACCAGGGATTATTACTGCTGTACTGGGAAGCGGAGGTTTAGTAGCATTGATTCCAGTTTTACAAAGTCTCCAATCTTCTCCATCCCCAAACCAAAAGGTTGAACCACCACCATTAGAAGTTTATGCTGATACTACTAAAGGTATTCCTTATACGAATAAAGAAGATAAATATGTAAACATCCAATTTAAAGCTGAAGGGAAATGGCTAGCAATTCCTGAGAATGAAACTGGTGTTCCTGAAAATGCAAAAGGTTATTTATCCCCAAAAGGTGCTCCTAATTTTAATTCTAACCAAACACCTTGTAGGGTACCATTAGGAGCGTTAATAATTATGGGAGAAGATGGTAAATGTATGGATGCTTATGGTGAACAAGGAACTTTTGAACTAAAACCACGAGAAACTGTTTACTTTTTGATGAATGATGTTATTGGACTTTACAAAGATAACGAAGGTTCTATAAAAGTGAATTTGTCTATAAACGAATCCAAAAATTAAATACTTGTTCTCACACATCTTGCACCTGGATTAGAAAGCGAGGCAGCGCGTTGGGGAGGTTTCCCGACTTATAGACGCAGGTCATGCGGCTTCGGTGCAGGGTAGCGACTGCCGGGGTTTACTGGGAATATTAACCTGTCAAAACCCTAATTTTTAGTTCATAAATCCGGTTTCTTGGGTCTTAAGGTTTACTTTATAAATAACCTCTAAATTAATAATATCAGCAACAGGGGAAACATTGCCCATGAAACGAATCTGGAGTCAATGTGTCAAAGAATTATTACAGTTTAAACGCGATCGCTTGACTGTGGCACTGGCTTTTGTGTTACCTCTGTTAATGCTGCTACTGTTTGGTTTAGCAATCCGACTGGAAGCAAAAAATATCCCTCTGGCTGTGCAAGATTTCGATAACACTCCCACCAGTCGCGCTTATATTGAACGTTTATTTGCCACTAATCAGTTTAATCCCACACCCTTAATAAAAGGGGAACCATCCCCAACAATTGCTGCGGGAATGGCAAAAGCGGTGGTGATTATTCCCCCGAATTTTAGCAGTCGTATCAATGCAAATAAACCCAGTCCTGTACAAATTCTAGTTGATGGTACGGATACAAATAATGCTCGCATCGTGAAAAATAGTATCCATGCTGCAACCAGATTTTTTGTCCAAAATAGAGGGTTACAGCCATTTAGAACCCGAATTAATGCCCATTTTAGACTGTGGTTTAATCCCGGACGGAAGGAATCATTATATATCGTGCCGGGAGTTTATGCCGTTACCCTGTGGATTTTTCCATCATTGCTGGTGGCTATTGCTATGGTGCGGGAAAAAGAACAGGGTACAATGTTACAAATTTATACTACCAGTTTAAGCGCGACGGAATTATTATTAGGAAAAGGTCTAGCATATTTAATAATTGCCATTGGTGAAGCTGTTTTATTACTACTATTTAGCATTCTCATTTTTGGATTGCGGTTTGCTGGCGATCCTACTCCCTTACTAATAGGAACACCCCTATTTTTAAGCGCTGCTGTTTTGTTTGGCTTATTTATAGGTGTACGCAGCAACAGTCAAAGTGCAGCGGTGCAAGGAGTAGCAACAATTGGCTTTTTAACTGTCTTTTTACTGTCTGGTTTTATCTATCGGGTAGAAAATATTCCTTTCCCCCTTTCCCTGATTTCTTATATTGTCCCCGCACGTTATTATATTGAATTAACCCGCGATGCTTTTGTACGAGGAACTGGTTGGACAGGAATTTGGTATGTACCGTTAATATTATGCCTATTTTGCGTATTATTATTTCTCGGTGCAAGAAAGCAAATTTGGCGAATGCAACTACCAGAAACAGCCAATAAAACAAGTTTAGGGGTAGTAAATACCAAATTAATTGCAGGCATATTTCACAGTCGCTTTTGGTCATTAGCAATCAAAGAACTCAATCAAACCTTGGGAAACAAACAACTCATCTTTATGTTAATTTTCCCAGCAACTATTCAATTATTAGTCTTTGGTTTTGCCCTCAGTCCTGAAGTTAATCACCTACAATTGGGAATTGTAGATTATTCTCAATCAGCCGCGAGTCGAGAACTAATATCCGCTTTTACCGCTAATGATGTATTCGTAATTCAAAATTATAGCCACAGTCAACAGCAACTAAGCAATTTAGTTAGAACTGGAAAAATTACAACTGGCTTGATAATTCCACCAGAATTTGAGAGAAAGATAAAATCTGACAAAACAGCTAATATTCAAATTTTAATTGATGCCGTGGATGCCAATGCTGCGGGAATTGCTAACGGTTATGCAGCCCAAATTATTGGTAATTACAATCAAAAATTGACAAACAATCAGACATCATTACTAATTCAGCCAGAAGTAAATATTCTTTATAATCCCGGTTTAATTGCTAGCTGGTTCTTCGTACCAGGAGTACTAGGCTTAATCTTAACCTTAATGAGTTCCTTAGTATCTGCAGCTACCGTAGTCAGGGAAAAAGAAACAGGTACCCTCGAACAATTATTAATGACTCCTGCAGCTGACTGGGAAATTCTCTTAGCGAAAATTGTCCCCCTATTTTTACTCCTAGTAGGAGACGTAATTTTTGCCCTGGGAATAGCCCGTTTAGTATTTAGTGTTCCCTTCCGTGGTAGTTTCCCCTTATTTATGGTACTTTCTAGCCTATATATATTTGTGGGTATCAGTATCGGCATTTTACTGGCTACAATTTCCCCCAGTCAAATTCGTACTCAATTGACAGCCTTTTTTGTTAATATGCCCCTAATTAACCTTTCCGGAACAGTGACACCCATTGAAAGTATGCCTATATTCTTTCAATATTTATCTTACTTAAATCCCCTACGTCACTATGTTGCCATCGCACGCGGTATACTGCTTAAAGGTGTTGGTTTAGAAGTACTCTGGCTACATGCCTTTGCCCTTTTAGTTTTTGCTGTCTTACTTTTAATAGTCAGTACCAACCTCTTTCGTCGTCAGTTAATTTAGTTCAATTGTAAAGGAATCCCAACTTGATGAAATCTAATATTAATATTTGTCTTCAAGATGCCAATCCATACGAAATTTTCAAATTTAAGGAAATCCCCAATGCAACAGTACCTGGCTATTTTGTAATCAGTACAGCAGCCATTAATGTTGATGATGAAAAAAAGAACAATGACACTAATTATTCTCCATCTCCTATTGACACAAATTTGTTTTACCTCAATGATGAACAAGATGGAAATTCAGCAGAACATATTATTGAAAATGAAATTGTTCAAGATTTAAAAAAATGTTTACAAGCAAATAAGCAACCAGAAATAATCATCAATATTCATGGATATAGTGCTACACAATCTGATATAGAAAAAGAATACAAAAAAATTTATCAATATATCAATCAAAATATTCACGAATCAAATCAATATATTTTTATTGGATATAGATGGCCCGCTGAAAATCCCATCAAAAAAAATAAATCAGGAGATGAATCAGGCAGCTTTGTAGACAAATTATTTAATGCATTCTCCTCCTTACCAAAATTACCTACTAGAATTTTAGCTGGTGGACTAACAATTAGTATATTGTCTACCTTGTTTTTATGGCATTTATATTTGCCTCTGCCTCTTTTTATGCATATAGCTATATCTTTGTTAATAGTATCTGGTTTTGCATCATCAGTTATTTTGACATTAATTATTCTGAGAATATCTACTTACTTTCGTGATGTCTATAGAGCCACAAATTACGGCGTTAATGACCTCGTAGAGTTGCTACGAACAATTGATTATTATCTTTTGCCAAAATCAGAATTGGATGATAAAAATCCGCGAGAAGAATTGGATGATAAACAACGCATAAAATTATCATTTATTGGTCATAGTTTAGGATGTTTTTTAATCACAAATGTCATTCGCATTCTTTCTGATATCTTCGATCCACTATCCGTGCAAAAAACACCTGATTCCAAGATTGGTAAAGTATTCTCTTTAGGGAGACTTGTTTTAGTTGCACCTGATATTCCTGTAGAAACTATTTTGCCAGGAAGAGGTAATTTTCTACGTTCTTGTTTACGTCGCTGTGAAGAAGCTTATATCTTTAGCAATGAAGCAGATTTACCTTTGCGATTCACCTCCACAGCCGCAAACTACTTTAGTTTTCCAGCCAAGACTCGCATTAGTGGTTACAGACTTGGTAATATCACAGTCAGTCATTTTAATGACCAGTATGATACAATTGGTCACCCACCTAAATATGGAATTGTTAATTACAATCCATCAGACAAAACCCAAGGTAAGATAATTGATAAACCATACGAATATTTAGAAATCCGTTCTTCTAATACGGAACATAGAAAACTTGTAAATCTTGCAAAAATGAGAGACATCTCAGAAAATGATTTGGAACCACCAGCAAATTTGTTTACCTATTTTGACTGTACAGACTACAAAGATGATAAAAGTAAAAATATAGGGCTACTCAGTCATGCTCTACAAAAGCCAGCTATCAATCTTCCAGATTATATTTCTCTGATTTTTGCATTTATTCGTAAGTTAATAAATCCTGATGACCCCCAAGGTATTGATACTCACAATGCTTACTTCTTGGAAGGTACATTTATCCAGCACGCTATTTACAAATTAGGGTTTTTAGGATTTGATAAATATTTGCAATCTTTGTCAATCTATGGAACAAAAGAAGAGCAAATACAGGCTTTTTCTCAAGAGTGTGAAAATAAACAGATTCAAACTTTACTTGCACCAAAACTTTACAAGAATAAATGATTATGGAATTCAAATCAGTCACAATGGAAATCCCTGAAGGGAGTAACATCATTATCGGTCAAACCCACTTTATTAAAACCGTTGAAGATTTGTATGAAATTATGGTGGGAATCTCTCCCCAAGTAAAATTCGGCATTGCCTTTTGCGAAGCATCAGGACCTTGTTTAATTCGAGTGGTAGGGAATGATAAAAATCTCCAAGACATAGCAACCAAAAATGCCCAAAATTTAGCCGCTGGTCATAGTTTTGTGATTCTGTTAAAAGAGGCTTTTCCCATCAACTTTTTGAATGCCATTAAACAGTGTCCAGAAGTTTGTAATATCTACTGTGCAACAGCGAATCCCGTGCAGGTAATTATTGCTGAAACTGTACAAGGATGTGGAATTATGGGAGTTGTGGATGGATTTGCACCCAAAGGTGTGGAAAGTGCAGAAGATGTAAAAGCAAGGAAAGAAATATTACGTAAGTTTGGTTACAAATTGTGATACAGCAACAGATATATGGGTAATAGATAATAGGTAATAGGTAATGGGTTATGGGTTATGGGTTATGGGTTATGGGTAAGAGGTTATTTATAAACTAAACCTTAAGACCCAAGAAACCGGGTTTCTTTGAGACTAAGTACGATGCGGATTCGATACTCCACTCATAGAAACCCGGTTTGGACCTACACCCATAGACTTAATATTTACTTGCGAAATGGTCTCTAATAGGTAATAGGTAATAGGTAATAGGTAATAGGTAATAGGTAATGGGTAAGAGGTTATTTATAAACAAACTAAACCTTAAGACCCAAGAAACCGAGTTTGTTTGAGACTAAGTACGATGCGGATTCGATACTCCACCCATAGAAACCCGGTTTGGACCTACACCCATAGACTTAATCCCATAGACTTAATATTTACTTGCGAAATGGTCTCTAATGGTTAATAGGTAATAGGTAATAGGTTATGGGTTATGGGTTATGGGTTATGGGTTATGGGTTATGGGTAATTGGAAAATTTATGACTAGCCGTGATTATTTCCAATAGAATTTAAATAAGCATTTAACTTTGGTGAAAGTTCATCAATAATAGGTTTAAGAGTATTTATCTGTTCAACAGTTAATAAATTACGAGTATAAGCCAACCGCATTCAATGAATTGTTTCATTTAGAGAATCTCTAGCCATTTTAATAAAACGCTTATTGTCTTGAAAGTTATAACGACCTCTACCTTCTGCTATATTTGATTCAATACTATTTGCTGAACCTACAATCTGTTTACCAACAGTATCTTTAGCAAAACTATTCCATCCCATCACGACTTTCCAAATTTCATTTGCTAGCTTTTCAGCTAACTTATAAACTTGTAACTCTTCAAAATCTGGTCTTCCCATCTTTTTACCAATTACCAATTACCAATTACCAATTACCATAGCCTGCGGCAAGCCACCCTCCGGGTGTCTACACCAATTACCAATTACCAATTACCAATTACCAATTACCAATTACCAATTACCAATTACCAATTACCAATTACCAATTACCAATTACCAATTACCTATTATTTGTCATGAAACCATCATTAGACTTATGTTAGCAAACCATGACAAAAAAAATTTCAGCATAAATACAGATAGACATATTGTATCCCAAAAATTGTCACCTGTAAACCCTGAAATTCCGTTAGAGAAATAGAGAAAAATAATAATCTTAGTTGTGAATCTAGATGTTTAGCACAAAAATAATAATTTTGAAAATTGTAATATAATTTAACAAAATTAGTATCAGATATAAATGTTTCTTTTTGATTGACTATGCCATTAGCTGGAACAGCAAGAAGCCTCTCACCTACCCGCTAGGGAGGTGATGAGATGAATTGCGAGTGAGTTGACGACAATCCCAAAAACGCTCCGGCACAGCACGAGTTTTTGGGATAGGTCGGAAACGAACAGTTATTATTTGGGACTATCTTGATTTTCGATGTATTTTCGTAGGGTAGAAACGGTAACACCACCACAGCTTGCAACAAAATAAGAGCCGTTCCAAAAAACATCTTTGCTATAAATTCTTTCTAGATGTTCACTAAATTCTTGACGTAATTTTCTTGAGGAAACAGATTTTAAATTGTTAACCAATTTGCTTAATTCTAAGTCTGGGTGGTACTGAAAGAGTAAGTGTACGTGGTTGTCTTCCCCATTAAATTCAACAAGTTTGCAGTCCCATTTAATCAGTAACTCTTCAAAAATTACGTGTAAACGCTCTAACATCTCACTGTTAAAAGCTTTGCGCCTATATTTCGTTGTCAATACTAAGTGTGCTTTAAGGTCACTGACAGACCGACCTTTTGAAACGAAGTCATTTTTCATAATCATTTTGGAATATTTCCGAAAATAGGTGTATACTAAAATGGTAACGCTAACATCCTAAGGAGGTGATAACAAGTGCGGACAGCTTACCAATACAAACTACGCCCAACAAAACAGCAAGGGCAAGAAATAGATAGATGGTTGTTTATGCTTTGCGCTCAATACAACTATTTGCTGGCAGATAGATTTAATTGGTATGAACAAAATCGTTGTCCAATTAACGCTTGTTCGCTTGTTTGTCATCTTCCTGAGTTACGAGATAACCCTGATTACTACAGCCAGAAGAAAACTTTACCCAACCTTAAAAAATCACATCGTCATTATGGTGAAATTTATTCGCAAGTTTTACAGGATGTTGTTAAAAGGGTTAAGACAACTTTTGACAGATTTTTAAAAGGAGACAGCAACGGTAAACCTAGTGGTAAACCAAGGTTTAAATCTCGTAGTCGTTACCGCACTTTGACTTACCCACAAATAAAAGATGGATGTTTACAAGCTAATTTAATCAACCTGCCAAAGCTAGGACAGATTAAAGTTATCTTGCATCGTCAATTACCTAATGGATTCAAAATCAAAACTGCATCTATTACCAAAAAATCTGATGGTTACTATGTAACTCTCAGCTTGGAAGATTCAACGGTTCCTGAAATCAAACCAAATATTGACCCAGAATCAATAACTGGGATTGATATGGGTTTAAAGGAGTTTTTGACTACTTCTGAAGGTGAAAGTGTTGCAATTCCTCAACATTACCGTAAAGCCCAAAAACGATTGCGGGTTATTCAAAAACGTGTTTCCCGTCGCAAAAAAGGTAGTAACCGTAGATTAAAAGCAGTTAAACAACTGGGTAAGCAGCACAAAAAAGTCGCCGATAAACGCAAAGATTTTCACTTTAAAACAGCAAAACAATTACTATCAAAATATGATGTTGTGGCTCATGAACTCCTCAACGTGAAAGGACTTTCAAAGTCTAGACTAGCTAAGTCTTTACATGATGCTGGATGGTCTAGCTTCCTGTCGATACTGGCAAACAAAGCCGAAAATGCTGGTTTGTTGGTAATTGCTGTGAATGCTTCCGGTACAAGCCAAGATTGCTCTAGTTGTGGCGTAAAAGTTCCTAAAAAGCTCCATGAAAGATGGCACAACTGCCCCCATTGTGGATGCAGTCTAGACCGTGACCATAATGCAGCAATAAATATAAAACACAGAGCGGTGGGGCATCCCGTTCTTAAAGCTCAGTTAACGTCCTATGCAATAGCAGGAGTCGCTGAGAAGCTCACACCTACAGCTTGCTGAGGTGTGGGAGTATGTCACTAAGTATTGCCTCCGGTTCTCAAATATCCGCTGATGCAGGTGCCGCAGTTGCGAATCAAGGAGGTAACGCCGTTGATTCTGCCCTGGCTGCTACCCTGGTTGCTATGTGTACAGATTTGGGGGTAATGGCTCCCGGAGCTAGCGGTTTTATTACCATTTGGTCACCAGCAGGAGAACCCGTTGTCATTGATGCCTATGCAGAAATGCCAGGACGGGGTTTGGATTCTCAACGCTTCGGGAAGGGAATGGAAGAGGTATTCTTTGACTATGGCGGTAGTGACGTGATTAGAACTATCGTCGGCTATGGTACTATCGCCACACCGGGGATTTTTGCTGGTTTGGGGATGGCTAGTCAGCAATATGGCAATCTTCCTTGGGAGAATATAGTCGCTCCGTGTTTGCAATGGGCTGAACAAGGATTTCCTCTTTTGGGTGGTGCCGCAGATTATTTGCTCCATACCCACCAGGCAATCTTTAGCTGGCATCCAGAAAGTTATCGAGCCTTACACCACCCAGATGGTAGTCCTCTGGGGGAAGGGGAAATTGTCCATATTCCCGGTCTTGCAGATAGTTTACGCCTAATTGCCAAAGAAGGTGTAGAAACTTTCTATACTGGGGAATTAGGACAGCGGATAGTTGCGGAAATCCAGGCAAATCAAGGACTGTTAACAGCCCAAGATTTAGCAGCTTATCGAGCAATTGAGCGATCGCCCATTCGCTTTCACTTCCATGATTGGGAGGTGATCACCAATCCACCACCGGCTGTAGGTGGAGCTTGTTTAGCGGCGATGTTGTTGCTACTAGAATGCCAATCTTTGCAGGAATGGAATCCGCAGATGGTGCAGCAACTAGCAGAAATTCAGCGGGCTGTGTTGGAATACCGCCACCATTATCTATCTGAAGGTAGCGACGACTTTGGGGAAATTACCCAACTGCTGGAATTAGCCCGGATGGGAAATCACCAAAAGTTCTTAAAATCACCCTCTACTATTCATATTTCCACGGTAGATAGTAACGGTCTGGCTTGTTCTATCACTGCTTCTGCTGGTTACGGTTCGGGGGTGATGGTTCCTGGTACTGGCTTGTGGTTGAATAATTCTTTAGGGGAAATGGAACTGCATCCCCAAGGCTTACAGGGTTTAACCCCAGGAACCCGCCTTATTTCCAATATGGCACCCTCCATTGCTCGTCACCCTGACGGTAGGGTTCTTGCCATTGGTTCTCCTGGTGCTTCTCGCATTACCACCGTCATCGCCCAAGTACTGCTAAATTTTGTTCATATGGGAATGTCCTTAGAAGATGCGATCGCTCACCCCCGGTTACATTATGAAGTGTTAGAAAAATTACCAACTATAGTTTTAGAAGCTGGGGTGAATGTAGGGGAAATAGAGGGATTTATCACCCATGAATTTCCAGGGCTATCCATGTATTTTGGCGGTGTGCAAGCTGCTTTGTGGAACCCCCAAATAGGATTGTCAGCAGCCGCAGATCCTCGTCGTGCTGGGGGTGTAGCATATGGTGGCAAATAAAATAAATATAAAATTCTGGTGAGAGTCCAGAAACCGGGTTTCTTTTGGCATACATACTCAAATTCTCGGTTCTCCACCTATAGAAACCCGGTTTCTTTGGTCTTTAAGAATTTCATGTTTTATTTATAGGTGTAGGGTGCGTTATGACTTTAGTCTAACGCACCAAAACACAAAAGAAGGGGAAGAGGGGGAAGAGCGGGAAGAGGGGGAGAAATTTTTATAGGTAATCTTAGAACGAGAAGGGAGTAAATAGGGTGCGTTAGACCGATTCAAATTATCGTTCAAAGTGATATATTTTCATAGGTCTAACACACCCTACAAGAATTTCATGTTTTATTTATAAACATCCTCAAACAGATGTGGGGAAGTTGGGTGATAAAATCCCTGTATCTGTGATTGATAAAACTTGAGTAACAAATTATTTATGCTATATCACTTAGATTTCCGGGTAGAGTATGCCGATAATATGTCTCAACAAGAACTATTGGCTATCTGGGTGGAAGAAGCCCAAGCAGCTGCCGAAGCTAAACAAGCAGGAATAGTTGTAGATTTATGGAAATGTGTAGGTACTAGACGTGTAATTGCGATTTTGGATGTACCAACTCCTGATATTCTTGACCAAATTATGTTCGATTTACCAATTATGAAAAAAATGGGTCAACATGTTCAAGTTGAGGTAACTTCACTGAGGAAATATGAGGATTTTGCTAACGACCTCAAAACTCGTTTGAATAGCTAAAATCTATCTTTAAAATTCCTCCACACAAGGGGGAAGGAATTTGGTAATAGGTAATTGGTAATGGGTAATTGGTAATTGGTAATTGGTAATTGGTAATTGGTAATGGGTAATTGGTAATGGGTAATGGGTAATGGGTAATGGGTAATTGGTAATGGGTAATGGGTAATTGGTAATGGGTAATTGGTAATGGGTAATTGGTAATGGGTAATTGGTAATTGGTAATTGGTAATGGGTAATTGGTAATGGGTAATTGGTAATGGGTAATGGGTAATTGGTAATAGGTAATTGTTAATAGGTAATGGGTAATTGGTAATGGGTAATTGGTAATTTATGGGCGCAAGCATTGCGCCCCTACTGACTTTTGACTTCTCCCTTATGAAGCGTTCTTATGTTACAGATACAATTGCTTCTCGATGGTGGTGTTGAGATTTAAGAAAGCGTTTTTCTGCTAACCGTCTTGATGCTTCTAAGGTTGTAATCTTCTCACTGTCACTAATCTTAAATACTGCCATCAAAGTATCTGCAATGCCCTTGACTCTTGCTAAAGAAATCTCTTCATCAATACCCATCATTTCATCATAGACGTTAATTAACCCTCCAGCATTAATCACATAATCCGGACAATAGATAATTTTATTGTCAGCCAGCATTCGACTATGTATGTCCTCATTCTCTAACTGATTATTTGCCGAACCTGCGACAATTTTGGCTTTCAATTTTGGAATTGTCAAACTGTTAATAATTCCTCCCAAAGCGCAAGGAGAAAATATATCTACATCAACATTGTAAATTTCATTGATATCTACAATTTTTGCTTGACAAAAACTATTTACTTCTTCGATTCTTTCTGGAATTGGGTCACTGATAAAAAGCTCTACACCCTCCTGGGATAATATTTGACAGAGATTTTTACCTACCTTGCCAACTCCTTGCACTGCTACTTTTAAACCCTGCAAATTCTGCTTACCAAAATAAAATTCTACCGCTGCTTTCATCCCACAAACAATGCCGATAGCCGTGGCACGACCAGCCCCTCCATATCTTGACTGTAAGCCGACAATATAACCTGTTTTCTGAGACATTTGGCGCACGTCTGTAACGGAAATATTTAAATCCTCACCTGTGATAAAACGTCCCTTAAAAGTTTCAATAAAACCTCCGTATGCTGCCAAGAGTTCTTCAGTTTTATTGTTGGGATTGGCAATAATTACACCTTTACCACCACCAGCAGGAATATTTGCACAAGCAGCTTTATAAGTCATCGCTTGACTAAGACGCAGCACATCTTTTAAAGCTTCTTCTTCACTACCATAAGGAAACAAACGTGTACCTCCCATCGCCGAACCTAAATTGGTATTATGGATGGCAATGATTGCTTTTAAACCTGATTTTTGGTCATGACAAAAGCTGACTTGTTCATGTCCCATTTTTTCGATTAGTTTAAAAACTTTCATTTATATAACCTCTCATATTTATTGATTATTTATTCTGTGTTAAACACAAACATAAATTCCTAGTTTGTAGTAAACACTTTAGTGCTTTCAGTCCCTATAAATAATCTCTTAATTCCTAAAGCGACTACTACAAACTTCACTCCCACCACTTCATTGCTGTACATGCCCGTCGTTTGGCTAATTCCATCGCCACTTCTCGTGGTTGCATTCCCTTTGTAATAGCTGTTTCCAAAACTAAGGTACTATTGTGGCGAATCTTCTTTTCAATAGTTTGGAAAGCATTTTTCTGATTACCACCAGCATACTCTACCGCACCGCAAATTACGCCCCCCGCATTGGCAATAAAATCAGGTATAACCAAAATATTGCGCTGATGGCATATTCTTTCTGCAACTTCGGTCAAAGGAATATTTGCACCTTCGAGGACAAGCTTTGTTTGCAAGCGGTCTACATTATCAGCATGAATCACATCTGGTCTGGCTGCTGGTATCCAAATATCGCATGGAATATCAATCACCGCATCTTGGTCTAGTTTTTCCCCTTGGGAGTAATCAATTACACTTTTACCACCACTTTTAAGTTGGATCAGTTCCTCAACATCAATACCCTGGGGATTAAAAATGGTTCCCTGAGAGTCAGCAGCAGCAACCAGTACAGCACCTTTAGCCCCTAAAAAACGAGCCGCATGTTGTCCGACGGAACCAAAACCTTGAATTACAATCCGCGCACCCTTAAGATTTACATCACAATAATTACTAGCAACTTCAGCACAAACACTGAGACCAAAGCCAGTGGCACCAATTTCATCCAGAGGAATACCTCCTATTTCCTGTGGAAGACCGATGGCACGACCAATTTCTGACTTCACCCAAGCCATGCACTGTTCATCTGTGCCCATATCGGGACCCGGTGTATATTCAGTGATGTCTCTAATAGCACGGGCAAAAGCACGTATTAATATTTCCTTTTCAGCCAGAGGCATTTTGGGGTCAGCCAAGATAGCAGATTTACCACCACCGTGGGGTAACTCAGCAGCAGCATTTTTCAATGTCATAGCACGTGCCAGTCGGAAGACTTCCTCTGTGGTGACATCAGGTGCCATGCGGACTCCACCGATAGCAGTACCGCAAGCGACATTATCGACCACCAGAATGGCTTTTAACCCCGTTGCAGGGTCGTAGATATGGATAATCTTGGCAGGACCCAAGTCATCCGCAAACCGGAAGATATTTTCTTGTTGCGGTGTTTTTTGATCATTGTCTGTGGTTAGGGTTAATAAGTTAATCTCTGATTTTTGAGTATGTTGAGAAATGGGATACATATTTGTACTCCTAGACACCGATGAATTCAACTATTTTTTTTGGATTACAGTTACTTGTTTCTTTGCCTAAACTTTAGCTATAGGATTACTATTTGATTTTTGTTGGTGTAGCCTGCGCTTTGCGCTTACAGAACGAGCGTACACTTTCTATTCCCTGTTAAGAGTTTCCTCTTCCCTCCCCTTATAAGTCAATTCAGAAATCAAACCAGATTCCTATATTTTATTTAGCTTTACCTTGCTGTTCTACAATCTTGAGGTAAACTTGCTGATTATAAGGAGTTTTAATTCCTTTCTCCCTTCCTAAATTGATAATAAATCCATTCAGGAATTCAATTTCTGTATTTCTTCCAGATATGAAATCCTGGTACATTGAAGAGTAGTGATTTTTGACTTTAGTGATAAGTTGATATATCTCCTCTTGCAGAAAAGCTAGACTGGGCAGATGATAGTCATCTTTTAGGACTGTCCAACTTTCTTGGGTGATTCCGTCAACAACTTCTTTGATTTTTTTGTCAATAATTAATTCTCCATATGTCTTTTTCTCTATTGCTGATAGTGCATTCACTGCCGCATTAAATATCAGCTTCTGCGCTCTCATTTGAGAAATATTAGCTGTGGTATAACATCTAATACCCGCTGATATTAGTAACTCACAGATTTTTTCACCAGCTAAATTATCCTCTACCTGTAAACCTAGATTACTCTCTGTGACTATGATTTTATTTCCCGTAAGGTTATAGCCATTAAATACACTAACGGTAATAAATCCAGGATGATTTTTAAATTCACCATAAAAATCTTTGTCAACAATTCCATTCTGGATAAAAGCTATAATTTGCGGATTAAACTGATATTTTTTGATTTGTTCTAAAGCACTTTGAACATTATACAACTTAGTTGTGACTAAAATTGCATTATAGTCATCTGATTGCAGCTGATAGCACTTAGGAGGAAGTTGATAAACATCTCCATTAATTAAAATTTGCTCTTTTAGACTCTCAAGCTTCCTCCGACCATACAGTAAGACATTATGACCAGCAGCATATAACTTAGTGCCTAAAAACGTACCAATAGAACCCGATCCAAATACTAATATTTTGAGCATAAACCCTCCTCGAATATTATTTTTTGATTTGAGGGCACTATAGATTATTTGTTTGCAAAATGTTTCTATCTAAACCTCGTCCAAATCGAAACCTGGAGTTTGTCAAAAGGGAATAGAAAATAGGGAATAGGGAATAGGGAATAGGAAATAGGAAATAGGAAATAGGGAACAAAAACCGGTCAATAAAAAACTATCGGTTTCAAAATAGACGTGGTTTATAATCCATCCTTCATCCCTTCAACTTCTTGGCAAACAAAGCACTCAACCGTTGTAAAGCTGGCGACACATCATCAGGTGAAATCCGTAAGTCTAGAATGCTGAAGGTTTCACTTTCTCTTGCTTGCTGTAAAGCTTTTTGCAGTTGTTTACCTGTCTTAATACAAAAGCCTTGACCACCCAGCACTTTAGCGAACTTAGCGTAGTCCATATCAGGAATATAGACAAAGTCCGCTTGTTGATGCCCCATTGCCCGCAGAGTCCCAAATGCACCATTGTTGACTACAATTACAATCGGCTTCAATCCCAAGCGTTTAGCCGTGAGTAATTCCATCCCCGTCATTTGTAACCCACCATCCCCAACCAAGGCGATCGCCCGTCGGAAAGGGTCAGCTAATTGGGCACCAATCACACCCGGAATACCGAACCCCATGCTGGCATAGTAAGCAGAAGATAAAAATGAGGTTCCCTCTTTGGTTTGGATATCATCCGCAGCAAACAGCACATCCCCCACATCCGTCACTAACAAAGTATCGCCATCAATAAACTGATTAAGTTCATACAACAACCCACTCATGGAAATCTTGCCCAGAGATGGAACCACACGGGGTTTCATCGTACTAATCACAGCAGGATTTCTATGGGGTAGTTGCCAACTGTTTACCAGGGATGTGATAAAATCCTCAAACCGGATTTGAGAATATTCGTGATGCTTAATGGTAATCCTCTCCGAAGTAGCATATACTGTACGACCAGGATTTAGATGGGCAGTAAACATACCCAAATTGAGGTCAGTCATAAACACACCCAGCATCAGCAGACAATCGGATTCTTCCACCGTATTGCGGACATAGGGTTCCCCCGCTTCACCGTTGTAAATACCGATATATTGGGGATGTGCTTCTGGAAACACTGATTTTCCCAACACAGTAGAACAGACCGGAACCCCTAATTTTTCTGCCAGGGCAATTACCTGGGGCTGTAAACCAAAGCGGTGAACTTCCGTCCCCACAAGAATCACTGGCAACCTAGCCTGCTTCAGCATTGCCAAAGTTTCCCCCAAAGCTTCCTCTAGGGTATCTGCATCGGTGTGCTTAATTGGTGGTGGATGGTGTTCTACCTCTTCAATCTCCGCATATACCATATCTCTAGGTATTTCCAAGTAGACAGGACGTTTAAAAGTCATCGCATAATCAAGGGCACGATGAATTTTAACATCGGCATTTCTCGGGTCGTTCAGTGTCGTTGAATATACTGTTACTTCTTCATAAACTCGCCGTTGGGTATCAAAGGTTTTTACCTTGTGGTGCAGTAATTTATGATGCTGTCGTTCCGCTATTCCTGGTGCCCCACTTAAGATTACCAATGGTGACTTCTCTGCATAGGCACCTGCTATGGCGTTAACCATATTTAACCCACCCACACCATAGGTAACGATCGCTAAACCCAAACCTCGAATCCGGGAGTATGCATCAGCCGCAAAACCGACACAGGGTTCGTGAGTCATGACGATGGGTTCAATTTTGCTGGCTGCTAAAGCATCGTACAGCGTTAAAGCAAAATCCCCAGGGATACCAAAGGCATGTTGTACTCCCTGTTGGTATAAAATTTCAAATATATGCGATGCTAATTGGGGCATTTTTTACCTCCCTCAAATACTAAGTAGTCGGACAAAACTAACATTGACTGTTGGGAATAGGGAATAGGGAATGGGGAATAGGGAATGGGGAATAGGGAATGGGGAATAGGGAATGGGGAATAGGGAATAGGGAATAGGGAATGGGGAATAGGGAATACCAATTTCAACAAATACTACTGCACAGGAATTATCTGAATCTGTTGCCTGTTGCCTGTTGCCTTTCTTAAGGGAATAGGGAATAGGGAATAGGGAATGGGGAATAGTAAGACATTGAGGATTTTTAGATTTCTTAACTCAATGAACAAAATTTATGTCCAGGTACCGATTGGAACTTAAATTGCACATTGACCCCTGCAAGAACTACAGGGCTTTTTTGGTGACTTGTTAGCAGAGGTAATCGCTACCTAGTTCATCCTTTTTTTATCCATTCCATTAGCAAATAATAAACTTCTTGCGTGAGGTCGGGAACTCTTAACGGGGAACTCTTAGCAGTTCCTTGTGTAATCTGTTGCCTGCTGCCTGTTCCTTGTTGCCTACCTCTTGTAAAAGGCACTTTTGCAAGAGGTCTAATATTGAAAATGGTGCAATTGCATCTTCCCCTACTTCCCCTACTTTCCCTGCTTTTGGTCAAGTAGTAGGTCAATATTCCCAATAAAACCAGTTTCTCACCCAAGTGCAAGATATGTGGAACAGGAATAATCACACAAGCACTACACTTCTATCTTGAACGAATTGAAAATAAAAATGTTGATTTTGAGACAAAAAATAACTTTTATAAGATTAATTATAATTTGATTTTCCTTATTTGACCTCTGGCTATCAATTACAAAAAATTCAATATTTTTGATAATTAAACATGTTTAATTGTGCGTAGGAAAAATCCTACGCTCAACCATCACCATCTCACCCTTACTCTTCTTTAACACTCCTTGCGGGAAGTCCCCCGGTGAAGTCTTCGGAACCGGGGGATGAGAGCAAGGGCAGAGACTTGAACTCATAACGAATATATGGGAAGATATTCATGGTCGT
>JAAUYH010202630.1_pt1 | contig 18189 bp, 7 predicted proteins | sample 7278061 | NCBI WGS metagenome assembly JAAUYH01 (sample SAMN14350203, study PRJNA611818) | marine sediment metagenome | isolation source: surface marine sediment (0.6m) | place: French Polynesia: Moorea | collected 2018-08 | reverse complement strand
TTAGTAAAATGTACAGTATCTTCGTTTTCGAAGATTATTTAGCAATCGGAGCTCAGGATAAATATTTCATATTTTGTTCAAATTTTCCCTTTCTAGAATTACTCTATTTTTGTCGCATGGCTTCAGCAGACTGATTTATGTAGTAATTACTGGACTATAGTTGGATAAACAAGGAATAGGACATCATATTTTTATTTCTCTGACCCTAAATGTTTTAGTAAATAATAAATTTGGTACTATGAAATCGCGTTTTTGCAGATTTAAAAGTTTGTAGACGCCGAGAATATACTGATAGACAACGAATAGTCTTCTGAAAGTAGAGTACACGAAGCAGATTCGAGGACTTGTTAGATTAGCTAACATGAAACAAAGCTGAGAATTAATGAAAAGAGATGCATATTTGAATAAGTGGCACTGAAATTCATATAAAGTACATTATTTGCAGAAAACTACTTGTTTTATAGAAAGTATTTTTGTGATTGCATTATTTTTGTCAGCTGTTAGTAGCACTACTTGATAGTCCGAATTTCAAATTGTGATCCTGGATTGTGTGTTGTAACAAGGAAAATCTTGAGTGACACTTTTTTGGCCCAAAATATTTCATTTTTTAAAAATTCGGATTATGCAAAGTGCATTGATATATCTTAACCTCAAATGCCACTGTACCGTTCTATCTATTACGGAAAGAATTATACAGAATCATCTCGCAATCCTACATTACTATGTCAAACGTCAAAGAAAGTCGCGTAAATTTTATGTGTGACCAAAATAATCTTAAGAATCTTAAACGCAACAAATAACAGTCGCTCTTTGCAATAAGTATACGAGAAGAAGATCTGTTGAATTCTGAGTAGCCAGAAAAGCTGTCTTCAAAATAATGTGAAAGCGTCCATCCGGAATACGACTTCGTAAAAATTATTCTCGGTAAAGTTTGAAGATTTGATAGCCGCAAGAGACACTTTGGCGCATTAATGCGTATAAAATGATGCTGTAAGACAAGATTTTCCCACTTACCAACCAAAGATATCGAGATCGAAAAATCAATCAAATAATTATTCACGCCACTAAATTTAACTGAAAGATTGTTCGATTAAGATATGAATCGTCGTTTCGAGTACAGACAGTGACATAATCATTTTCCGACACGGCAATCTGCAAAACAAGGTGAAAATGCGAATTTGTCTCCAATTTAGATGTATCGCAGTCGATTATTGATCTTCAAAACAAGAATACTTTGATTTCGTTCGTAGGGGCGTTTCGAAGTTTAGCTATTTCATCAATGGTACGAAGTGAGTGAATGAAGATATGTTAGTTCGAAGAAGCGCCAAAGCAAGAATATAGTCGATCTGTGTAAGTTCGACAGGTTCAGTGGAAATTGAGTTCGGAGTTTAAGTAGTCGCTGATTAATACATTCCTTGAACTCGACAGATTTGAGGGAAACACGGGGTTTAGCTCAGGCTGGTGTAATCGGCGACCGAGAAGTCGGTAGCTGATTAGATTTACATAGACTGAATAAAAGGTATGACAGAAGAAATAGTAAATGAACTTGTAAAGAGCTTACTGCTTCTGTGAGCAATAGATAATTGCAGTGTCAGCAAGTAATACTCGGAACAGTGCATTGCTGTGCTCATGGGTGATGCAGGCAATAGTTCTTTGATGTGTCAGCAGAAGAATTTCAGCATTATCTGCTGACAGATATTCCCTGTAAGCTAAAATAAAAAGTTTAAGAGAATAAAAGTCTAAAATGAAACAAAAAACGATAACAGAAACTAATTAAGAGGGGATAAAGAAAGGAAATAAAAAGGGAGATAAAGAAGGAGGGAACAGTGAAGAATAGCGTATCAATATTAGAAGAGTTGTCTATTCGTAACTTCTCCAGAAGGCATAGTAGAAAAATGCTATATGGCGGTAAAAATACGAAGTAAGGAAGAAAACAAATTACTGAGATTAGAACTACGCATCTACAAATAAATATCGAATGCAGTATCTAAAATTTGTTCATACCAGTGTTTCATCGTTTCTGAGAAAGAGTGCACATCATGCTCTGCCTATACAGTAGACTCAAAAATATAGAAATCATTGAAAATTGGGAAATCATTTGAACGGAGTAGAGACTTGCTGAATTTGTTGTAGGAAGGAAAGAATGCTGTATCGCTGAAAGATTTGAGATGTAGGTAGGAATTTAATAGGCCTAAAATCGCAATGTAGATAAAAAAGAGTGCACTCGAGCTGAGGAGCACAATCACACTTGCAGTTTTGGCGAGAGATTTGGAATAGATGATGGGAAGAAAGCAATAATAAGCTATGAATAGTAGTACTTAGCTTATAAGTCCTGCTGGTGGATGTCCCCAAAAACTGATCGTTAACTTTTTTATCCCCATATGTCGAAGATAGCTCTATTTGTTCATTTAACGTTGCATTCCGGACATACTCACTCAATTACGGGAAGGTAATGCCTTTCCGTTGGTATAACTTCGATAAGTCAAAGAAAGTAGAAGTTTTACATGAATAAAATGCAGAGGCAAGTATCGTAGGATGCTTTATAGGTGTGAATGGTGATGATTAAGTAAGCAGTAATTATGTAAAGCAATCGTATATCCTAAATTTCAAATATTGACAATAATGCTTGTTTGTGGGCGTACCAAAATTCGACTAGCGGTCTGCGGCGGAATACAAGATACAAGTAGGAACTAATGGAAGGTCGTATTCGCGAAATGCTCTGAATAAACGAATTGCAGTATTGCAATTAGTCTACATAAAATGAAGACCATTTATGTAACATAACAAACTAGAAAACCAAGCAGTTACACTGTTGAGGAAAATAATAATTTCGACAATCGTCATAAAGTTAGAAACCATTCCATTATTCGAAAAATAGTAGGAGATGAAAAAAATTCAGCATTACTTTTTAGTATTGGAAAGGTTTCAGCTTTTAGTGTTAATGTGCAAACCGTCCGTTTAATATTCGATATGACTACGTTCATAGCGTGACGATTAATTAGAACTGATAAATTTTTGAATGTTTTGTGTAAAATATGGCGTATAATCGTTTATCACTGTTTCGCTATGGAAATAATTTTTAACTCTATTTTTTAACTACACTTTTTGTTCTTTCACGTTATAGAAGAAGAAACTGAATTTTTGATCGTCATATTTTTACGAAGCGTTAAACGGTAGTTGAAAATTGTTCTTTTTGTTTCGATTGAGTACAGGGCGGCTACCAAAATAGAAGAATGCACTAACATCAAAGAGTATTCTCGTCGACTAATCCTTCTTGGAAATTTAGAAATTTCAAGCTCTTAGTCGACAAGGCTGAATAGAAAGGTCGAAGGAAAACAGACTTCATCGTTCAGATGAAAAGTTTCTAGTATTTGAAAGAGAGCAGGAGTGATCACGTAGTAGAAAGTAAATTCTCGTGTTAACAGAAACACAAAATTCAGTCTTAAAATTGTCCTTACTTCTCTAGGTTTAAGTAAGAAGGTGAAAACAGATGAAACTTTTTCATACAATGTTGGCTTTCGGCTGATTTCGCGAAACTGGAACAGGAATACGTGGCCAGCTCTTGGTAGGGATCGCTTGATATCATTCCATCTTATGAAATATGAATGTAATAGTTCTTCTTGCAGCCGAACATGCTTGAGAAATTTTTCGAGGGCGAGTAAGACTGTTTTTGGTCTGGCCTCTGTATTCTGCCTTGTTAACCCAAATTATGAAATTACTAAATTCGTAGTACCGCCGTTGCAGCGGAAAGTTCTTCATAAAACTACCCTATTCTCTTTTTTGGAATGCACCGTTCATGCTTTTCATCGGATGACTTTGGTAAGCATGAAGATTAAATTTTGAAATGCGGTAGAATTCTTTGATTCAATTTTACAAATTTTAATGGTCTGTAACTTTCAAAAAATCCTAAAAAATCTGTGAACAAGGAGTACGTCATTAATCTTTTATAGATTATAAATCGATTCATTGGAGCGCCAACAAAATTAAATTTGCATGATATTCAATAATTGGTAATTAAAGAGTCGATTTTAGTCGCAATACCGATAAATAAACCTATTGCTTTACCTTAGACAAGCTGAAATTTCATCTGTGGTAAAACGTTTACACTTAAGTATGCAATACCTGAAGAATAATAGAAATAAGACTATAAGGATCCATAACTTTCAGAGATACCCGATTTCAGATGTAGGTGGACAGAGATTTACCCAAGACATCTGTTGCGACGAAAAATTGTCCAGAGAATGATAAATGAGTTTGGTGTTGGCCATTTAGGAAGGAGGAAGAACGGCGAATCCTTGAGTAGAAGGCGTGATGAATTTCAGTGAACTGTAGGATGTATCGTGATGGTCTATGTAAACGGAGCCTGATTTCATGTTCATATCAACGGATCCTGATAAGAAGCGTTGTTTCAAGAGAGAGAGAGCGTTGAGCTAACCCGAAGCCGTAAACTGCTGGGAAGGCTTTGCTGAGGTACCTATGGTTCGAGGAGGTACACAGGTACGCATTGAATCGATTTTTTATCGTGTTTGAAAATGCGAATGAAACTTATCCATGCTTGGAATTGCAAGCCATTGACACTATGCTTCGCACCGTATGGAGAAATAAACGACACAGAAGTAATGATTAAAGAATTTCCGAAGAGTTTCACTTATATAGAACATTAACGATGCTCGCAATAGAAACACCTAGCCTATTATTTAAGTTACCTTGAGCTACTGCTTTATTTCATTCCTAATTTAGAATTCAAGCTTGTTTGTAAAGCGTAGCCTTTAAAAGAAAATTTATTTGATTCGCGATTACCATATGCATGCAGACTCTTTTTGATAAAAATGTTTTCGAAAATTCTAAGTGGCAACTCATTAGCCTACACTATTCAGGTGCAAAGATATGAACCAGGAGTCAGACGAATGCAGCAATACAAAATTAGCTACATCGTTTATTTCGGTAAAACGTAAACAATGAAGTCTAGCGGATTAAGTAATATTATTTGAAAATTTGCAATATATTTAGGAGCTCACGCGTATCTTATTCAAGTTGATAATTGAATTAGGAAGGTATTGGTTGCCATTCGTTTCTGACTATTGGGAAGAAATACAATTATGTATGCTTCTCGTTGATTCATTATCTGTGAAGAAGGCAGTCGAAAAATTTGTTTGTGATTCTTTTGGTGAAAGTATTCTTCGAAAATAATTAAGACACTTAATGTTCGTCACGAGAATCGATCTCAGAATCTATTCCAAATTCCAAACTTTAGTTATATATACACATAAAATTCAAAAAATCCCTTGCTACATCGGCAGGGCAATGCCAAAACAGGTGCGGTGCAAAATATCATCCTTGTCACCTCGTACTCTAATCAGAAGAGTTAGTACTGAATACAGCCTAGACCGATTCACGAAGTAGAGCCTTCAATATTGCTTGTCCCATAGATCTTCCGACTGAAGAGAGGCGGCGGCACAGAGGGACCCACTTATTGAGCTAAACCGTTTCCTGAGAATATCTGTTCTTAGATATCCTGCGCAAGATACATCACGCCAAATGCTGAAAACACTGAATTATATACACAAAAGGGTTAGGCTCTTCCAAAATTCGTAGCGCGATGCAGAGATGGAGAACTCAGATACCGATAGTCCTGCAACATCCACAATAATGCGGAGGCGCTAAGGTGGGTGTGAAGAAGATACATTTAACGAAAAAGAACAATTGAAAGTACGTGTTTCATACTGTTAGGTTTTCGAACCAACCTACAATCTCAAATTATCTGGGCCAGTATGAAACGGAACTAAGTTTTCTAGGAGGAGGTGCACGTTTGGTCAACGGCTCGGAGATCCAAAGTGGCCATAGCTAATCTTGGCGGAAACCTAGTTGTGCTGATGTCGTGTAGGAGTGTACGCGCACGGGTGGTGAGTGTGAGGGGAGCGGGCTGCGAAAGTCTTTATGACGGAGAAGGGAAAAAGAGTTACATGAATGAAGCGCTGGCCATCGAGAGGATGCGGCAAGAACGGGAAGAGGTGGCAGCAGCGGAATTATGCAGCACTTGTCGACTGCGTTTTGTGTCGCAATGTCGTATAAGGCTGGATTCGTTGCATCGACAGTTCGCTCAAAATACCATTGAATAGTAGAAAAGATGCTTAAGTCTCTTATTCCTTTTCCCTTTGACGTACTGATTTTTTCGATCAAACTGTTTTCCTTTCGGTCCAGAAACTAGAATCGTGGAGTGTGATCTTTCCGCGATGGCATCTGTAGCTACACATAGGCTCAAGATAAACTACCGCTAGCTGCGTATTTTGGTATAGGGTTGCGCAAGTCGGAGAGTTTCTCTCTGTACACGACGGTACACTTTGTACATAGCTGTTACGTCGATGAAGAAATGCTCAGAGTCTATACCATAAAAGACCGTGATGTCTCGCAGGTGGAGGCGTTTGAACCTGCAGGAAACAGGTTGGAGCGGTGGCGCAGCTTCGAGAGAACAAAAAGGGTACCGGAACTAAAAAATGAAACAATGGTAGCAGCATCTGTGTGCTAGCCTTTACAAAATGCGTTCTGGACGTGCATATCGATCAAGGCTCTCATTAAAGGCGCATTAGCGAGCAAACATAGAAATAGCTGACGTTACCTTCGCGGCAAAATACAGCCGGATAAACTGTAATGTTTAATAATGGGTCTGCTGGAGCGGGAGCATCGGAGGGACTGGATAGATTGGTGCTGGCGTCTCCATGGAAGCGCCCTCTGACGGTTTCTGCTAAACTAGGTAAAGAAGACGTGCCGAAAATTTCTGGTCGCACAGGTACGGGCGTGTAGATCAGGTTGCAGATTTTAGTTAGGAAAAACGGCAACAGAAAGCGTACAAAGAGCACGCGTGTTAAGCGAAACAGCCAGGCACATCATAGCTTTCGGTTGGAGTCCGTTGCATAAAAAATAAAAGCTTAACTACTTTGTCGCTCCTTTAAGACATGTTGTTGTACAAAACACTTAGCATGCAAAAATTGTAGTATAAACCCTCAGATCTAGTCATTACCCGCAACAAAATAACGATAAAAACATGTTAATTTCTTTACTTCATTATTCAGATTACACTAGTCATAGAAGATTGTATGAGTATCATTGTACTAATTCATTTACACTGCGCACAAAGGATTTTTCCTAGATTTGTAAACTGCAATTTAAAAGTAGCAATATAAATTATTGAATGCTACTACTCTAAAAATTGATAGTTCCCGCATACCTATTAAGCTGAAAATGAAGCACGTTAATCGCCGTGCTTCCAAAGTCTACTATTTCGCTATTTTCATGTTCAAAGGCTTAGTTTAATTTAGAACAATTCATGACCACCAAATCTCGTGTTTGACAATGGGTATTTCAGAATTCAAGCAATAATATATATATATTTTCTTTCATACGACAATAATACTACGACCATTAAATATTTTCTACCAAATGATCTTCGATTCTACTACTTCCTTCCGATATTACATACCGTACCAAGGAAATACCTAAGCTTATTTTTTCTCATATTTGTATGAACTTCAGTGCTCAACAGTGTACTCCTACTTTGCACTGTTGTTCTGAGGAACAGTTCATGATTTTACAGTAAAGTTCATGTAATCGTGTTACGTAGGGTGTTTTCCTCAAGTTTCAAGCGTAAATTTTCTCTTTTGGTTAGCAAACCGAAGTACAATTTGAATCATTTTCAAATAACATTGCCAATTTTCATTACAAGTTGCTCGGTTCTACTACTAATAATACGTTTTATTGTGCGTTACTTAGTTAGATGTGCTACTTCAATTATATTTCTTATTACAGTTCGAGATAGATTTACTACCAGGTACTTAATGAAATCATAGTGAAAAACGAAGCTTCTTGGATTTCGTCGTATCAGATGATTTTCACACACGTTGATATTGATTTGAGTCAAAAGATAATGACTTTTATTTTCGTATTTTGCTTTCGAGATTCGATTTCGTTCTCACTCATTCCTTTCACACTTTCATTCAAAGCTTATTTTCTGTTCTTCATCCTCGGCCCGAATCTCCAACAAACCGTTGTGTCTCTTGTCGATCGCCAAATTATCGCCCGGCTAGGAAAATACATTTGATTAAAGACATTTTGTCCAGCACAGAGTTTATTGCAATTTTTTAATCAGGAAGTAACTCCCACTAAATGATAATTCCATGCTTTAACTTAAAAATGGAGTGCAGTTTTGAAGGCAACCACCTAATTCAGATTCACAATACTCAATGTTGTGCATTGTTCACACAACACGGGGATAGAATTTCGAACGATGGCTCTGTGTTTACCGGACACTGAGATGGACTGCCATGATAGTTATCCACACATGGTAAGAATGGAATCACTAAATCGCTGCGTCCTCTGAACCATTTTTGGAGTCGCAGATATTGTTACATTTCTCCGAAAATTTTGTCACACAAGAACAATGATGTTTTGTTGACGGAGGCAAGAACATTCCAGCTCGGATTCTAGCAGAATCTTGCAAAACTCAGAAGATTAGACATAAATTCGAAGTTCATCGATTCATTCGGAAAACGTAATTGTCCAGTTCATTATATTTACTTAAATCAGTGTATTAGTTATTATTCATATAATTGCAATCTATAAATATTTTTACATCCGCTAATTTGGAGGTCTGAAATTGGAGATACAATTGGGATCAGTAGCAGAAATGTTCCATATTGGATCACAAAAGGCGAAATAAAACTGAGGCTAAGTAGAGCCATGCCGTTCTACTGCACACGAAAAATTTTTATTAGATACAATTAACTAATTGTCGAATGAATTCTACACCTGTGAGGCAATTATTCAAAAATATGCAGGTTTTTGCGAAAGAGCCCTACTTTTTCCAACTTGTTATTTATAAGAATACTTGTCAGCTGTCTTACCCTAAACAGAACGATCAATTAATCGAGCATGAAACGTGTGATAATTCATATAGATTCAGGTATATTTTGCATGTATCTTGTCGATAGGAAATGACAAAGAACTTTCTAATTTCTGAAAATTAGCAATAAATATTTACCATGATGAGAAGAAATCAGACGGTTAGAATCAATGTGAAAAGTCTATGTCAAGACTACACAAGTTAGATAAGTAAAAAGTGGTGAAAAAGGAAATGTACAGTTTTTCTCATCTCAGAAGCTTCAGCACGAATGAAACGCCGTATGATTGGAGCGTAAAATTGACCATCATGCAATTTCAATTTCTTCGCAAGCCATTCAATGAATTTTAAAGGAGCATTTCGCTTTGTCTTGAGATTATTCTTTTTCACATGCTCTTGTGTTAACATATCTAGCAATTGATGCATAGCAAAGTTTGCCACAGCGTTGTAAGTAATTTTGCACTTCCGTCCCAGACCTTCTCTTTCAATGCTCTTTTATCGTTTTGGAAAGGCCCATCAAAAGGGTTTTATTGGCTCAGGACGCTCAACCGAGACATCGCATAATTATCTTGCAAGCAAACGACTACGACGGTTAGGCAAATACAAATTAGATTCCGACTACTGGATTTCCTTCCCAAAGTGGGCCCAGAACCTAAATGTCATCAATATCAAAGTTCATTTTCCCATTTCTGTTTTCGGAAGAGCGATTGAACCATTGCGGATTAAGAAATACAGCTCGTCATCCTAATAAACGAATGCGTTTTTAATTCAATTGAAGCCTATTTCAAGCTTTCTACTATTGCGTTTTGTTCCATCCCAGGCCAGAAGCAATAAATCATATGTCACCGAAGCAGCGGATCTATTACTAGGTGGGGTACCCATTAGGCGCCCTAGCGCCTGGACCAAATTCTGAGATACCAAATGCTTCTTCGAATTGAGCCAACACTTGATCCTGTTGCTATGAAGAACAACTTAGCATGTATCGAATAACATTCCTTTTCATCTCAAATTCTCAGAAGACTTTGGATGCGTCAACTGCACGGAAATCGGAAGAGAATATTAAAACTAACTTTTGCTAAGTCATTTACTTCTGTCAGCACAACCATAAATGTTAATGACGATGCCTTCACTACAGAAACAGGTCTATGCTTTCCTCTTTAACATACGCTGAGTATCCTGCGCATATTAGCTGCAATTACACATTCAAGCTGGAGGTACCAAGAAGAAAACTGTAACCCTGTACGTAGTAATAACTTTTGTGCGCGTGCGTTTTTCACCACGAGATGGGTTCAAGAATCTAGCGTTATTTTTCATTTACTTTGCGTTGTATGCGCTCGAAAGATTTTAGAATTGAGCCAAGTACTCCGCATGTGCGGTGTCGCAAGATTTCTGGTGGCCTTGATTGCTACGCTATACGGATTACTTTCCTTTAGCTATGTAAAGACGCACTAGTTGCCTTCCATAGGGTATTTTTGCGGTCGGTAGGGGACAGACTACGTATAACGGACCATAACACGTCAGTAAATGGACCCTACATTTTCAATTGGCTCTGAGGCCAAGCGTATTTTTTCAAAAATTCGAAGGCATTACCCCAAAATAGGCGGTTAATAATATACTCATCTTGATATGCCAGGTCCCTAACGTTGTTGCTGTTCTTGACAATTGCGTGAGCTCTCCTAAGAAAAGTTTTCGATATTTTTGGCTGACAGACATTAGACGTATTGTGAAGAAACTGAAATAAAAGCATAAAATAGGGCATTGAAGATCTAAAACATCGTAACAATGCAACACACCGATGAAAAATAATGAACGAGAAGCAAGCTAGATTTCAACTCTTACGAAGAACACACAATATTCATACGAGTCAACAATAGTGCATCGAATGCAGTAGTTAGTATTTCTTATCGATTCAACCATACGAGACAGTTGAATTTGATTCGGATTCAAGCGTCAGCGACAGAATCAGAACAAGCTCGAGCGAAAGAAAGATTGAAAGCTGCAAAAGAAGTCGAGCGTACGCGACAACAGACATCCTGTGCAATTGTTGTTCTCGTGAACTGTGACATGCGATATTACCACGAGCTATATAATCAGCGGTTATAATTGTCCCATAAGCAGCGAAACGAGTTCATCAATTTGATGCTCGCAATTTTTCAGTCTGTGCCGCCTTGCATTGTTCTTCACCTCTCATGAAGCATTCCTTCTACCAGCTACCTTGTTCATTTGATCCCAGAGAATGATCGTCGCAGACTCCAATGAACCACAAAGTCTATAAAATCGGACCTATTGCCACATGCTGTTTCGATGACGCTTTTTCCTCGAAAAGCCTTAGAATGAAAATTATTCTGACGACCGTTTGAGTAACAATGCCAAATACTTTTTTAGATTTAGAGCAATGTTCATGCCTGAACATGACGCAAAGGAACTATCTACGCTGTGTCTTTTTTTGTGAGTTATATCCTTGCATCCGTTCGCATATGCCTGTGCATAGTTCCTGCTCGCGAACCAAAACGTTCGAACGTTACATTGTTGTTAGGACCTAATTGTGTGGGTCTCATCAGTATCATTGCTGAGGCATTTTGTATGCACATAACGTTCAGACATGCATTTCTCAAGATTCCTCGGATCAGCTAGCCGTGGTATGATGCTAGAAGAACAGAAATCTCTCTAAGATGACATTTTCTGAATGAGCAGCGAAATTGTATCGAGATTTCGAGTTCATCATCAATCGATCTAGAAATGAGATAGCAATTCATGCGAGGAATTCCACTTTCGCTTTGCCAGAAACCTGATTTATGGTGCAACTTCAACGACATGAAAGATAGTAATCAAACATACAGTAAACATGAGATAAGTGAATGTGAATAAAACTAAATGTCTAACAACCAATAACTACTTTAATTTGTATTTATATAAATTAGAATTATTTGGAATGTGACTTCTTAGAATACTTTTCGCTCGAATATAACTTTGTCCATTCTTGCCGATATTTAACCGTCGTGACCTCGGTCTCAGGAAAACAGCCACAATGCATTAGAGTTAAGCGAGAGATGTCGACTTGAATCGCACTTTACAACTCCAGCAACGCGAAATCTGAAGAAAGAATAGTTTTTTCATTTCTTATTTTCTCTATTTAATTAAATGTACGATTGATAATGACATAACAAAGGGTTTGATGAACGATGGAATTTTTTTGCAGCTTGAACCTTCAAGGGAAATTGAAGAAAGCTTACAGCATGGCGCATATGTATTTCATTGAAGTATTGAATTATCGAGTGGAAACGTCGCCAGAAAAAAGGATAGTCGGAGCCAGCACGAACAAATTTTGATATTTCCCTCGTAGAAATAATTTCTGTTCTCTATTGACAGTCATAATTCACTTAATTAAATTTGGTAAATTTGAAGATCGGAAGCGTTGCGATTGACTCTACCACTTTCAATGGAATTTTATTGACGATGTGGTAACACGTTCTCTATTTTTCAGGCTTGTATATATTTGGAACGATTTGTAATAGGATGGACTTTATAATTTGAACAAGAACGCGATTTTGAATTCTTCAAATTTTAATTAACAAATTTTGTAAGTCTCAATTAGCACAAATGCATTTACTGGTTCAGAATCAATTAAGAATGAGACTAATGTATCGCATGATAAGGATTCGAATTAAGGCTTCAAAATTTTTAATTGCATTGAATCAAATCTTGTCATTTGCGATCATATATTGCCTTCAAATTGAATCAAAATTATTCGTTATGCAAATATGGGCGTGCTAATGCAGTCCATAACTTGTTCAACTGACGCAGTCGATCAATGAATTAGAGGGACATGGACGACGAATCTGACAGCTCTCCGTATTTCAAGTCGTTAAAAGGAAAATTAGTCCATCCCATACCATCTGGAAAGTCAAATGAAAAGGAAACTCGCTCTCTGCTGGGACAAAAATCAAAAAATTGCTCGACGATCTACCTTGGGTTGTTCATTGACTAGGAGCTTCTCATTTTATTAGAGCGTACAGCAATGCATGATTTATAGGTTCTTTTGCTGCCATTGTAGAAAAACGTTTCCTTTTCCAAAGAACCTTCCGGATATCAGGTAGAATTGTGAGCACTCAGTAAGTGACCGAACTCAGATGTCGATACTCTCGAGAAACCTACAATTTGTTTAATAGTTCGCGGTGGGTAAGAAGTAGCGCGAACACTGATAGTCGGAAGTTCCCAGAACATGTAGAACGTTTTGTAGGTTCTGCTGCCACGTGTCGTGCGAGTCGCATTGGATTGTAACGCGTCGGCACAAATCGCTTTCCTCACAATGAGCGGAAGAGTTAAAACATCGGAGGTGCATGTGGGTTGTGAAGTATCCTTTTCAATCCGAACGTACGTCGGTTGTCTTTTATTAAAGTAGAATAGCTCAGCGAGCGATGTAGCACAGAAAGTGCAGTTGAAATTTAATTTTTCTAAAATTGAAAGTGAACTGTGCTAGAATTAGGAATATGGCTCTCCAGCAAAGCATCGTTCATTGTGTTCAGATTACAGCCTCGATTAGCATAGTAGCTTTTATAGCATCGGTACAGTTACTGCGAGTATTGCTGATAACCAAAATTTCTTTCATTCGGATTCTTATCCATGTGCATAGTATCGTACACCGTCCTTTAATACTGGCTTTTCCTCTATTCTCCTGCTAATGATGCGATTCAAACGCTCAACAGCGTTTCGGATTAGCATTCACTGTGAACGAATGTGAAACTTTATTCGCGTAGATTCGTTAAAAAGCGCATAATCTTTCAGTTGAGGTACTGGAATCATAGGCCGTACCGCAATTCTGTATTCAAGGTCAGATTCTAGGACGCAAAAGCGGATAAAGCATGCCCTTTTGCAATAAATCAGTACAACTATCTTCTTTGACGAAAGACTCAAGCAACGCTTTGACGGACCCTCTGTGACCGCTCTGCCATGCCTTTCAATTACCGAAATTCGTCAGAAAGTCATGCCACACTAGTACCATAGTACAAGAAATAACTATAAATTCCTTGTCAAAAAGGCCTCATCATGCTGCAGGACGGAACATGTATGAGGTAGGCACTACAATACTGTTATTTTTTAAATATAATTGTAAAAGAAGATGCTCCATGCCCCGGAGGACATCGAAATTGATCATCGAAAGCCGTTGTTTGTCAGAAAAGATCAGACTTACCCGGTAAGCGATATTTCTGTAGCGCAATCACCTTGGAGGAGAAGACACCACCACCAGAACCCAGAGATAGATAGCCACCGCTCGCGGACAGTAGAATGAAACACGGGTGGGAGGGAGCGACTGTATAACGCCAACACAACAAAGCCTCGCGCCCTAGCGTGCTTAGCTACCCGCAAGCGGGAGAGTTAAGTGGGTCAGAGAGGGAGAGAGAGTGGTTGGGGATCGGCCGCCAGCGCAATGAAGCCACGCTTCTGTGAACCAGGCACTTGAACACTTCAAAAAGGAAGATCAGGGGCCTTTCCTTACAAGAAGTGTCTTTCAAGCCCGTTGGAGCTGCGTCCAACAATACCTCGAGTGGTTACTAGTAGTCAAAGCAACCGCCGAAGGTTAGCTCTGTGTCGAAAAAGCTCCTGTTTTTAACCATCGAAGTGCCCCAAAACTACTTCTATTTTTTGCATCAAAATTAAACTTACTACAGAACATAAATTACTACAAATTACAAAGGTCGAGCGGAGCTAGGCCCGTGCTGGTGTGAGTGTGGCAGTTATAGCCGAATGTCAGTGCTCCGATGAATAACTCCCAATCGTGTGGATGGTTTGCAGTGAACTTTCGTAGAGCGGAGAGGATCGTACGGTTGAAGCATTCTGTTTGCACGTTAGTTTGCAGGTGGTAGGATGTCATCATTTTAGCCTTAATCCCGAGTATGCGGTGTACCTAGAGCATTAATTTCGTCGTAAAATTCGTCCCGTTTTCTGTGAGGATAGTTCTAGGGGGACTGATTATAAACATCTAGTGGTCGGTAAACGCCTTTGCGTGATCGAGGAACAACAGCTGTGGTTGGAGGCACGCGGGGATGACGTGAGCCCTGTGTGTCGAGTTCGACCATTCGAGTACACCGATAGCAGGATTAATGTCGAATTCCAACCTCTCCCATTCATCAAGGCGAGACGTAATTGCCTGAGGCAAGAGGTCCGCGGCTTGCTCGCACAAGAACTCGGCCGCAGTTATTTAGGAGTGTGGGTCGGGTGAGAGATCGTAGCACGGCACTGCATAGTACACGTGTTCTGTCGTGTGCCCTTCGGAGGAGAGTCGGGAAACGGCGTCGGCCTGTCTATTCGGTTTTCCTTTCTGAGGTGGACGGCGAATTCGTACTTTGCCAGGCAGAGACGCGACCGCAATAACCTCCCTAAGGAGCCTACGACTTTTATTAGCCAGCGAAGGCAATTGCGGTAATTATGCAGGTCAAACTTTTCAGCTAGGAGGTAAGGGCGGCAAGTTCTTATGCCGTAGATTACGACAAAGCACTCTTGCTTACTGACCGAATAATTCATCGCCACCAGCGTCATTTATGGACCAGAACCAAATGCACGAGCGCTATCTGTCAGATTGTGTTTGGAACAGGGTGCATTCTATCTGGTAACTACAGTATCGTAGCCCCCTTTTTGAGATGGACAATATAGGCGGAGAAGTCACAGCGGTTAATAGCGTGCGGAATGAGTTCACCTAAGCGTCACCAAAGGGGGAAGTGTTTTCGAGCTTTCCCGGAGTAGTTCGTACAGCGGTTGTGCCTTCTCCATGTACGAGGGTGTAAGGCGGCGGTATAGGTTGACGAAGCCCAGGAAGGACCGCAATTCGGTTTGTGTTCGGGGCGGCTGCGCCTCCTCCAAACAATTGACATGCGGTTGGTCAACCGACAGGGTTGCCGGGTGGACTATGTGCTCGAGGTTGCGTATGGAGTTCGTCAAGAACAAACACTTCTTGAACTTCAAGAAGACGCTCGCTACCCTGAGGATGGATAAGATTTCGTCCACCTGCTCAAGATGTTGTTCGGCTCCATCGAAGAAGATGATCACGGCGTCTATATAAACTAGGCAGGTTTGCGAGCTGTGACCGGTGAATATAATATCCAGTGCGCTTTCGAAACTTGCAGGGGCATTTCGTAGTCCGAAAGGCATTATCAGCTACTCGAACAGCCCCCTATGGGTGACAAAGGCAGTCTTCCCGATGCCCTCTTGTCGGGTAGCCAGCTGCCAGCAGCTGCTGTAGGCGTATAGATTTGTGACGAACTTCGCTTCACCGAGTGATTCTATGCAGTCATCCATGCGTGGGATAGGGTGCGAGTTACGTTTCGTGACGGCATCCAAGCGTCTGTAATCCACACAGAACCGTAAAAACCCACCATCTTTGGAGGCTCAGACGGCCGGAGACGCCCAGTCTGAAGTAGGTGGCGAATGACGCTTTCCGAGGGCATGCGCTCGATCTCTTTGTCTAAGAAGTCCCAATAGCGGTGACCGGCACGGTATAAAGCCTAGTGGACTGGCTTCGTGCCTTTCTGTAGTTCAATGGCGTGATCTGTAGCGTTTATAGTGCAGAGTTTACAGTTCAAAATGTGGGACTCCATACGTAGTACTTCTCGAACGCGGTCGTGTAACTCCTTGGGGAGATGATTCGGCTCAATTTCTTCGATGCGACCTCTAGGCTTTTCCTCGTCACCAGTACCCGGCTGTTTGCCACCCGCTGTCGGAGTTGCTGTAGCTATGCTGTCCAGTGAGACGAGCATCGCTTGCTCACCTGGGTATACCTGGCGCACCGTCGCTATCGGGGTCCCATTTTGAAGATAAATCCGCTGGCAGGAGAGGCTGATTATGAGGATGGGGAAGGAGACGTTATGCTTGCAGCTGATGATCCGTTGGCGGCAGCGAAGTGCCGTGTGTTGCCTTCTGTTAGGAGTTCGATGAAACGTTCACCAGCGGCCGTAGTTTGGTCCATCAAGCACTGTTGGGAGCGCGGTTTAATGCATGTTAGGCGGCATAGTCTCACAGTTTTGGTAATGGGCCCCGAGGGTGCCGGTGGGTCGCTTGCCGGTTTTCCTGTTGGTTGTGACCTCTTCTACCACTTGAGGAGGAGGGAAGTGCTACCATCCTTCATTTGCACAAAGTGGTAGATGCAGATTATCCCCTTGACGTGTCGACTGGTGAAGTCGATGCCGAGTATGCGGGGTACCATAGGTGTTCACAAACAAGAAAATTAGTCGACACCTGGCATTTACCAACCTGCACTACTAAGCTAATCCGTCCCAAAAGGGGGAGAGGTTGTCCATCGGCGTCGAAGACCTGGTAGTCAGGTGCTGCACGTAGCCTTGAGTGCCATACTTTGGGAAGGGTACTTCGAGTGACGCAGTAGGGCCCGCGTCTGTATCAAGTATCAAGCTCATAGAGGGTATTTTTGCCTTCGTGAAGTCATCTAGGGCTTCCGCTCGATAATTTTCCCTCACGAAGACGAGTACTTGCACCGATCCTCCTTCAAGACGACCGGTTGCTCGGGTGATTTTAGTGGTGTTTCTGGCTCAGAGGTAACCAAATCAGCTGATATGGCTACCCACTTGTTGCGCTCGGCTGGTAGGCTAACCCGTTTGGCGGGCTCCTCCCTCAATTTTTCCCGAAAACGATACAGAGCGTTCCGGCGGAGTGAACATGCTTTCCGCCGACGGGACAGTACGAGAGAATGGATTTTCTATCCCGCTCGTGGGTTGCCGCATCCTCTCCGTAAAGTAGCCCTTCAGGGTGACACAGAACTTCCACGGCACTCGTACTTTCTGCTCCGCCGTGAGGCCCTCGAAGTTTTTCTTAACCCACTCTCCCTGCTCATGGAGGTTCACTGTACAGGAATTGGCGAAGTGCTGCCCAGCGGAGTAGGACATCCAGAATACGGCTTCCTGCCCCCGAGGGGGTGTAGGTGCACGAGGCTTGTCCCTTGGGAGGATATTGCGGGTCCTCGGGTCCAACCACCGTGGTTTCTCATGTAGGAGGGTCTCAGGGGAGATTGCAGGTATCATCTCCGAACTTGGCTGGCCCCGACGGTGATATATAGCCAGATCATTCGTGCTGGTGGGCCCTCTCTCCGCCTGTGGTGGTAATTCCGTGCTAGCAGTCGACCCGTCGCTTCCATATCCCATCCTCTTTCGGGTTTGATGAGGTTGAACTCGCGGCGGTTTCTCTGTTTCTGGTGAGTTCTGTTCGGATACTCGGCACCTCCGCTGGGGAACGGGATGGACGGCCGAACGCTCCCCGAATGGCCTATCCTCTGGTTTTGGTACAGCGGAACA
>JAAUYH010067912.1_pt1 | contig 18195 bp, 10 predicted proteins | sample 7278061 | NCBI WGS metagenome assembly JAAUYH01 (sample SAMN14350203, study PRJNA611818) | marine sediment metagenome | isolation source: surface marine sediment (0.6m) | place: French Polynesia: Moorea | collected 2018-08 | reverse complement strand
TGCTTTTACTCAGCGGCATCAATTCACCTGCTCTTCGGTGGTAATGATACCTGTGAGCCAATTCACTTTAGCCAGTGAGGAAAGTGTAGAACCCGGAACAGACGCTTTGATCTCGGCACCCACAGATGACCCGTCAGGAAAAAACCGGACAATACCTTTTTTATCTTCCGTCAGCAGTTCTCGTCCGATTGTCAGTTTAACATTCAATTGATCAGGAATTGGGATAGTGAAGGTGGCGCCTGCAATCTTCCGGTTTTCAAGATTAATTATTACATCTTTTATTTCGCCAATACTCAATGCCAGGTTTCTTTCTGCCGCAAGACTGGTCGCCAAACCTTCGATAAACTGAGCAGGTGATACGTGATCAGGACGATTAACAAATCGTGCTGAAGCAACAGAGAAAGTCATCGACAGGATCACCAAAACAATCAGCATCTCGAGGAGGGTAAATCCATCTTCATTGGCGGCTGAGAGGAGTCTTGCATGCATCGTTCTACACCGCCAGATCGTTGATGCTGAGCATCGCAGTCATGACTGAATAAGCCAGTGTGCCAATCATCAATCCCATCAAAATGGTGACAAACGGAGAAACCATCGCTGTAAGCTTTTTGATCGTCCGGTCACTGCGGGAATCCATCAAATTTGCCGCCCTTCTTGTAACCACATCAAGCTTGTTGATCTGATCACCAATAGAAACGATTGAGACAACTTCGGGCTCGAATACGCCTGTTTGATTAAGCGTTGCAGGAAAATCCACTCCTTCAGTTACCCGGTCAGGAATTGGTGCAAGAGAGGATTTGATATGCGCGTTTGACACACTTTCTGCTGCTAATCCTGTTGCCTCATGTAGATGCACACCATTGCCCAGCATGATCGATAAGCTCCTCAGATATCGGGCTGCATTTGACAGCCTGACCGCATGGCCCAACACAGGAATGCGCAAAGTGAGCCAGGAAAACAAACTGGAAAGATAAGCTCTGCTCGACGGGAGGATCATCCCAATCGCCAGCAATGAAAGAACGGACAGGATTGCCAACAGAATTTCATCAGCAATTTCCCTCAAACCAATGAAAACTGTCAGAACAAACGGCTCTTCTCTGTTGCTACCCTCAAAGAGTGGCTCTATTGAAGGAACAAGGAAATTGGCAATGGCAAATATTGCAAGAACCATGACTACAATCAGGAAACATGGATAAGACAATGCTTCGAACAATTCACGATTGCGTTCGCGAGTCTGCCTTATGCTCTCCGAGATAATTGGCAATATAGAACCCAGTTCACCGCTTTCCTCGCCTGCGGCGACCAATGCTACAACATCAGGTTTGATTGATGGCTGGTTTGAAAGGCTTTTTGCAAAGGACGTTCCGGTGGTGATTTCCGCCAAAACTTCATCATACAGTTTTTGATTTGCCTTTGTGTTCCGGTTTTCTGACATGACCTTCAAAGCTACATCGACTTTAAGTCCTGATCCGATCAGTTCCGCCAGATCCTCAAAGAATTTTTGCAAGTCTGGATTGGCGGAGAAATCAAAGCTGACAGCGTTTTGGTGACCCTTTGATTCTTCAAGTTTGAAAACCTGTTTTCGTTGAGCGGCAAGCATCGAAACCGCATCTGTCCTCGTAGCTGCTTCAATCATGCCTTTTTCGGTTTTGCCGTCTTGGCCTTGCGCCTGATATGCGAAATTAGGCATCTTCAACATCCAGATCTGTTACGCGTTTCACCTCCTCTAGCGTTGTAACTCCTTTCTGGACGAGGCTTTGTGCGTGTTTTGCAATCGGGATCATCCCGGAGTGGCATGCATGGGCAAAAACCTCTTCTTCACTGGTTTCATCACTGATCATCTTTGCCACCGCAGCATCTGACTCAAAGATCTCGTAGATTACCTGACGCCCTACATATTCCGTTTCACCCGTATTGGATTTGGACTGGAGCTCTTTGGACTCACCGCTCTGATCCACTCCAATAATTCCCAGTTTGCGTACCAATCGTTGACTTAAGATGCCGCGTAAAGTCGCCGCCAGTAAATAGGAATCGACGCCCATGTCCCGCATGCGGGTGATTGCACCAATCGCGCTATTGGTATGCAATGTTGCCAAGACACGGTGACCGGTAAGAGCTGCTTGAACTGCAATCCGTGCAGTCTCCAGATCCCTAATCTCGCCAATCAGAATTGTATCGGGGTCCTGTCTGAGGACGGATCGCAAGGTCGATGCAAAATCAAGTCCAATGGCCGCATCCACCTGCATTTGGGTGATGCCTTTCAAGCGATACTCAACCGGGTCCTCGACGGTAAAAATCTTGGACTTACCATCATTCAATGCCGTGAGAATTGAATAGAGTGTGGTTGTTTTGCCACTACCAGTTGGGCCTGTTACGAGAACCAATCCATTTGCAACCGATGTAATCCGACCTAGCGTTTCCTGTGCTTGTTTATCGAAACCCAGGTTTGCAAGTTCCAACAGATCGGAAGAACGTTCCAACACACGAATGACAATTGTTTCTCCGTGAATGCTTGGTACGGAGGAGGTTCTGAAATCAACTTCCTTACCGGAAATAGACATTCGCATTCTGCCATCCTGCGGTCGACGTCGCTCCGAAATATTCATGCCTGAAAGGATCTTGATTCTGGTACTGACGCCAGCCTGCATGGATTTCTGAAATCGATCATAGTGTTCCAAAACGCCATTGATCCGGAACCGGGCCTCCAGAAAGGTTTCTTCCGGTTCAAGGTGAATATCTGTGGCACCTTGTTTCAGGGCATCCGTGATCATCTTATTGACTAATTGAATGACCGGCGCTTCTCGTGCGATATCCTGAAGACGCTGTATATCGAGTTGGCTGATTTCTTCATCAAGAGAAAACTCTGAAGCAATTGCAGTTGACTGAATGCTCTCGCCAGCTTCACGCAACAATTCATCGATTTGGGTACGCGAAGCAATTGCCATTTCCAGGTCTTCACCCAGAAAGTATTCGATTGTGTCGATTACCTGGGTATCAAATGGATCAGCGATTGCTAGCTTTAATGCTTCTGAAGAGCCATTTAACAATACCGCGGTATTGGTTTTGAGATACTCCAAGCCAACTTCAGAAACGCGCTTTTGACAGGCATTTTGATTTTCATCCAAAGGTTTGATTTCAAAATACTCCGCATAGTGCTCAAGCAAAGCCTTTTCCTCGACAAAACCTAATTGCATCAGAACAATATCTAGCGGTTGAGAAAGCGAAGCATATGCCTGTTTTACTCGCATCACTTGTTGATCACTTAGCAAGTGACGAGACTTCATATCCGCTAAAAATCCCTCATGCGTTTTGAGCTCTCTAAACATCTGACGCGCGCTCCGGCAGGAAATTGTCAGAGAAGATACCTAACCCGATCTTGACGCATGGTTCGTTATTTACCGCACCGGCGACAACTGCATTGGTAGAGGCTGGTAAAACGTGCTGGTAGTGATCGGCCCGCAGGAATCGTTGACCGCGGGAAGCCCGATGCGTCGCCAGCCTGTAAGCCCAAGCCCCCTCACCCAGTCTGGCAAGGGTGAAAGTGTGAAATCCTGGCGTTCCGATCTCGGCGTTCTGCAGAAACGGCATGTTGAAACCAGTCTGTTTAACACTCCGGATTACATTTTTGAGTTCGCTTGCGGCATTTACCTCTGACAAAGTCGCGGAACGCTTGTGAACTGTGAATACACGTTCAAGTTTCCAAAGCGGAAAAGGTCTTATTGTTTCAAAATCATGAAGCTCAGAAACAGACTCAAACAAACCGTGTTTCAATCCTCCAATAGGCTCTTCAGATAAAACGCTGCGATTTTCCGATCTGCTTCTGAAAGCAAGGATCGCTTCTGATAATTCCTTTGTCTGATCCGCATCAACTCCAATAGCGAGCAAGCCAAGTTGCAACAAGTCACCGCCCGCAGCGTTGAGGTCAATCAGTCCTTTAAGTGGGCGCACTTTGGCATAGAGTTCCAATGCGCCAAAACGGCAACGCAGTAGATTGGGTGCGTTCTCTGATTCGTCAGTCAGCGCATTTCTCCAGGAAACTTTCAGCGCGGTCTCGACACTTTCCAGTGCAAGCTGGAGCTCCACCCGGTCAAGATCATGCTTGGTGCTAAGAACACGGTTGTGTGCCGCGATGGAGAAGGTGGTCATCACGCTCGCTACAATGACCAGAAAGCCCAGCACTGCAAGAAGCGCAAAACCGTCCTGCGGTGTTTCTAGGGTTTTCTTTTGCTCAACCATCAGGCGCCGCACCCGGCTTATGCAATTTTACATCTATCCGTTCATCAGCTTTTAAGAACGTAACGCTTCCCTGAGTGATTTTCTCAATCTGCCACCCTTGCACATAGGAAGATGTCTTCAGCCACCGCACTGTATCGTTTTTGTGATCTTCAACGAGTACAGTCTTGCTCTCGGGCAAAATTGCGATGCCCTTGAGGGTGATGCGCAAGGGTTCTTCGGGCTCTCGTGCGACCGGTTTGAGTGTCTCAACCTTAACGGCTACCGGTTTGATCTCTTTTTTGGGCGGCTGCCATTTACGCCGGCTTTCCTCAAACAATGGGCGGGAATACGTATGCGCCACATCAGACACAGCGAAGGTTTTTACGTCAGCCGTACTTCCTGTCTTGAGTTCTGACACCAACTCTTGAGAAGCTGCCCCGTCGCCGACTTCAAGCGGGTTGGTTGTGATCGGCGTGCTGTACCAATAGTAATTCAACATTCCGAAAGCACCGACAAAGGCAACAAAAAACAAAACCCGGATCATGATGCGTTCACTCCAGACTTTTTTTGAGGAGCAAGCACACCAAGCACATTGAGGTTGACGGCCATTTTTGCTGGCGCATTTTTACCGCGTTGCGGAATGGCCTGCAGGGACAGTGTATCAATAATCAGAGGCGGCGTCGCTGTTTCGAGTGCAAAAACCACTTTGTGCACGTCCTCCAGTTCGCCGGAGATGATCACTTTCAGCCCGACGAGTTTAACGTCACCAGAGCTCTTCTCAGGTAATGTCACCACGGAAGAAAGGTCCGTAGAATTGGCATCGGCCAGACCGCCGATCATGGCGTGTAAATTGGCTGAAGCATTGGCCGCACTATCCCCTTCAAGGAAAAACCCGGTGTTTGTCGAGACGGCATTCGGAATTTCCTGAACAGAAGCGCCCATTGTTACCGTTCGCTCGAGACGCGCCAGAAGTTCCCGCTTTTCCTGAACCTCTGCCCTGCGATCATGGGCATAGTCTGTCGCAGCAAAACCGGTCAGAGCAGCCACCGACACAAAGAGCAACACCATCGCCCAGGCAATTACGTTTTGCGCAGCGACTGATTGGTTGAAAAGCCAGGTCAGCATGCGTGTCATGGTGCAGCAACTCCAGCCTTGATCGTGAAACGCTGAACATCCCGGTTGGCGATGGAAACAACCGAGCCATCAAAGGCTGCTTCGCTGAAATGCGGCGACGAATTGATAATCTCGATCAGCGACGCGGCCGATTTCGAGTAACCTGTCGCCTTGATCGTGCCTTCGCCCATGTTGAGAGCCGCGAGCCAGCTGCCATCAGGCAGGATGCGGGAAAGCTCTTCCCACAGCTTTACTCGGGATGGTGTGCTGTTTTTAAGCTGCATCACATTGGCAAGCAGCTTGTCTTGTCTATCCTGCTCCGCGATGCTGGCGCGAATTTTGGCAACCTCCACATTGAGTGAGGCAATCTTCGCATCAAGTTCCTGATTTGCCGCGTCATAACGCAGTTGAAAATGCGCTGCAGAACCGAGCATCATCGCCACGATTCCGGCGACAAGCAATTTACCTGTCCAAGGCGAAGCCCTGCGGCCAAGCGGTTCACCCGCCACATGTGCCGGAAAAACAGCTGCGTCTTGCCCCGAAAAACTCACCAAATCACAACGCAGCCCTGCCGATTTGACCGCACTAACAATCGGCTCAATCAACGATTTCTTCAGCAGGAAATATCCTCGCCCTCCGCCATGTTTCGCATCGTTCAGCAACACGATATCTTGTCGCTTGAACGGGGTCTGCATGACGCTGTCCATTTCAGCGAGTTCCGACACCCGGTAGTCGGGCAATGTCACATCAGAAAGCGGGCGATAGAGATATTGCTTGCGTGCAAAATGCAGGTTGATCTTTCGGGTTCTGCCCTCGCGGATTTCGTCCAGTGCGGATCGCAAGCCAAAGCCGAGTTCGTCTGTATTGGCAAAGTGTCTCCGGGACTTACCGCCAGAAAAAAGCTCATAGCCGTTTCTGTCAACGCGCAAGGTCAATCCACTGACGATTTGCTCATCCAGACGTCTGGCGCTGGTTTCCGTCCACGAGAACAACCGGCTCTTCAGCCAGTTGAATAAACTTCCCACACTTTGAAAACGCTCGCCCATAAGGCAAATCTACATTGCTTCTACTGGTGCGAAAAGCAACGAGCGCTCAAAACTGTTGGTAAGTTTGGGGATAACTTCAGATTGTGAAATCTACGGGCGCAAAGACCGTCATTTCACATGCATGATTATTCACTCGTACTTTGTTTGGTTTACGCCAGCACATCCGTGCTGCCGTCCCACCGTCATCCTCGGGCTTGACCCGAGGATCCAATGCGCTTGCCAGCCTAGTGCTTTCTCATGTTAGGTTCGATCTCAACTTCCCGTCGAGATCTTTTTTGCGGTCGATTCCTTAGATCCTCGGGACAAGCCCGAGGTTGACGGAGTGTGTGGCGCACTTCATTGTTCACTCGAGCCTTCAAGCACAGTGTCATAATTGGATTGATCCGCCCTACGTGGCAGGGCAAAGGTTTGAAATAGTTCAAACCTCTAGCCCGCGAACGGACGTCGGTGCGGATGCGCCGACGGAAAAATATTAAAGTCTCTCGACGGAGCTGACGCTTGTCTGTCGACTACGTCGGCGCTTCGCTTGACTTAAGCACAACTGCAGGACCCGATTGCCGTGATAGTCCGTTTGGTGTGCGGACCTTTCGGGTCCTGCGCGGAGATTTGATGTTACCGGTCAGGCTTCCTTCAACACACTGCCAGCCGGCACCTCTTGGTTCTCGTTTCTTTGGCGAACAATCGTGAGATTGCTTCGCGTCTTTGGCGAACAAGTAGAAAATTGCCGCCTCTAACGCAAACAACCGCAAGCGATTGCTTTGCTGGCCCCGATCAGCGAGATGCGAATGCAACTCCTGTTACCGGAGAGAAAAGGAACCGTAAGCCGCCCACTGCTCCAACCAGTTCCCTTTCGAGACTTCTGATTGAGATTAGCGAAACAATCTTCCGATTGTTCGCCAATATAAAGCCATGGCCACCGCCGCTCCGCTGCTTGTGAAGCACCAAGCCGCTGGCGTACGTCCGATGGTTGCGCATTTCACAAGTGCCCAAAGTGTGCATGAAGTTTTTGGGGTGGGGAAAAGTTTTTGCAAAAAAAATTAACTCGTCATGCTCGGACTTGATCCGAGCATCCAGGCACAGACAAACACTTAGCAATAAATTTTCCAAAAGAGTGGATGAATTTGGTGACCGGTTTTCCCCAAGCTCCAAAACAATAGTACTTGCAGGTCGGCTTTCCTGCGCTATGCGCATGGATCCTCCGATCAAGTCGGAGGATGACGGATTATGGAACTGCTGCCTCTCTCACCTCACCCTGAGGTGCTTTTCGCAAGAAAAGCCTCGAAGGGTCGTGCTTTAAACACCAACCCCCATCCTTCGAGACTCCCGATACTCGCACCTCAGGATGAGGTTGATAATTTGGGGGTTAAGTAAACTGTCACCTCAATAATAGATAAACTGCTCATCTTCCGTCAGGCGATTGGCAGGATTGGTGACGTGGAAGGCAGAGGCGTTGGAGGTGAGATAATGATTGAGTTAACGTAGCGGTAATTTAGGAGGTAAGTGCACTGTTATCGTAATTTTTTGGTCCGCTCTATAAACGAAACATGAAACTACTCAATCATTTCACGCACGCTAGGCCTGAGCAGAGTGCTCCCATTATCTTCCCAGTTATCAGCAATTTTATAAAACTTTGACGGATTGATTTCTTCCAAAGTAATTTCTCGACATGAAATCTGTAAGGAAGGGTCAAACGAAACTTTGGGAATTGTAAATAATATCTCCTCTCCGCTAGTGACTATTTCACATTGATACGGTGTCCAAAAGCTATAAATTGCTCCTTCAGATTCATGTGCAAATTCCATATTGAATTTGCTTACTTGATCAAAACAAAGCTCAAAAAAAGCACAATGCTTGTTTGTAAATGAACTAGCTTTTGAACCAAAGCCGACTATCAATACTACGCTCTTTGACCAATCAGAAAAATCTATATCGAAGATCATAGCTTCGTGAAAAATGGACTTAATTTCCTCTAAAACATCATTATGCAATTTATCCTCCTGGAATATGTCGGCCTCCCATTGGAGGTGACGCACCTGACACATTACGCCCTGTTCGATTCAAATAAGTACCGGCTCTATTTTGCATAGTCCAGTGCGGCTTCTGCCCAGCACCTAACGCTCTACCTGAATCATAGGTAACACGTCCCCCAGTTTTAGAATTTGTAAATATCTTTCGCCCAGTTGCGGTGACTTCTGTGAGTTCAAAGCCAGCAGCTTCAAGCTGCTTTCTACCAGAATTGAAGGACTTTCCGGCAAGCGAAATACCATCAAATCCAGCTTCAGCTAAATCATTTGCACCTTGGCCTTTACAAGTATTATGCACCAAAACACTTTTTGTATTTTCAGAAACAACGCCAGCAATAAAATAAGTATGATAATTTTCTACAGTAAGATTGTATGCTTCAAATTGTTCCTGTTTCAAGGTGGTTTGCACTACTTCCGACCAATTACCATCTGCCTGATATAATCGATATCCAGGTTTGAGATCACTCGCATCAAGCCAATAACCATTGCGAATTGGCCCTTGATAATAGTGCCCTTCCGATGATTTTGGAAAATTATTATCATCGCTACGTGCAAGAAGTAAGTTCGGTGTCCGATCCGGTAACTGCACAAAAAATGGGTGTATTTTGTTGGAAATGATAGTGTGCTCGATACCAGTAACAACTTCTCTTACCAGAATATGAATTTGCTCTTGATATCTATTGGAGTAATGAGCCAAGACATTGTTCCAAGCCATATCCCCGGTTTCTTCGCTAAGCGACCACACTTGTAAGCCTACTGTCACATCGCTAATGGCCATGTATCCTAGATTGGTTAATACGAGTGTGTCACCGTGGAAAGAACAAAGACCACCGCCTCCATTGGGTGGGTTGCCTCCTCCGTTGGGATTCCCGCCATTTGGATTGCCACCGCCATTGCCTGGCTTCAGAGGATCAGGCTTAGGCCCACTTGGTGTGCCACCCAGATTCGGGCCTGGATTTCCGCCGCCGCCCCCAAAACTTGGAAGTCTGTCACTGAGCGGCTTTGGAACCGGATTTATAAAATCTACCGCACACCCCACAATGGCGCCTGTTGGCGTCAGACCTTCATTAACACCTTTAAACAAAGAAGCGTGTAAATTAAATAAGCAGTTTATGCCATCGCCCAGCGTCGCAAGGGTATTTGCAGCAGTAAGCGCTGCACCACCAATAATTAGCTTCTCGCCCGCTGAGGCCAACCCACTCGGGTCAGTCCAGTTCATCGGGTTGTTCCAGGTATAGCGATAGATATTCATATCACCGGCAGCAAACCCGATCGGGTCTTCCTGCAGGAAGCGGCCGGTGGCCGGGTCATAGTCCCGCGCGCGGTAGTGATAGAGACCGGTTTCCGGCTCAAACCGGCGACCGGTATAGCGGAAGTCCTGACGGGCTGTTTCTATTGCCGTTTCTTCCTCACCATAGGCGGTGTAAGCGTATTGGTTTAATACTGCACCAGAGTCATCGGTAATCGCTCGCACTGAACCTTGATGATCTGTATGCACCGCCCATGCTTCTGGCAGGGGAGAAGACTCTTGGAAAAACCCTGTCGGCTCACTGCCTGGCACGATCTGCAGCAAATCATCCACCGCATCGGAATGGATATACCATCGGGTAATGCCAAAGGGCTGATTGCCCTCGGTTCTGGAAATGACATTGGCGCCATCATAGTGCCACCAATGGCTGGAGGTTAGCGTAACACCATCTTCGTAACGGTCTTCATAGTCACGGCGACCAAAACCGTCATAGCGATAGTCAATTCGGAAATTGGGCGCTGTGGCTGCATCAGAACTCGCATGACGCGTGACCTGTATCAGTTCGTCAAATTGCGAATACGCATAGCGCCATGTGGTGCCGGTGGACTTTTCGGTTTTGAGAATCTGGTTACCATTGGCGTCATAGTCATAGATGAAGTTTTCATCTTCTGTAAGACGATTGGCCGGATTGGTGACGTGGAAGGAAGACGCGTTAGAGGTGACCCGGTTACCCTCTTCATCTAAAGTGTAACTCTCCAAAACATTGCCAGAAACGGCTGGATCAAGACTGTCGGTGACCTGCGTCAGGCGGTTAATCTGGTCCAAAGCATAGTTACGTGTTCTTGCAGTGGCGCCACTTTCCGCAATGCCGGTTATATAGCCCTCAACGTCGTAGCTGTAACTAAATGTTCCCAGCAAGGTGTTGAGCGCAGAACCACCACTGCTTGCGCCGTCCAATCCGTGAGCAAGCGAGAGCAGCCGGCCTGTGGTCTGACCATTTGCGTTTGGCGTTGCGAAGTTTGCCTCAGTAGTAAGACCATTGGGGTAAGCGACACTCAAACGTCTTCCCGCATCGTCATAGCCCAGTTGCACAGTCCTGCCAGACGGGCCGGTTATTGCGGTTATCCGGTTGGCTCGATCATATTGGTATGAAATATTTACACCATTTTGATCAGTGCTCGTCTGACGGCCCAGAATATCGTACACATATGACTGCGTGTATTGTGAACGAAACGGATATTGCCGTGTTTGACTGACAAGAAGATTGCGACCGTCATACGAGAATTCTCTCGGAGGACGGAGTCTGTCACCTGCCGAGGTGACATTGCTTTCTGTGTCATACCCGTAAGAGCGGAGGGTTGTGAAACCCTCACGAATCCGCGTCAACCGGTTGCGGCTATCATATTGCATCTCAAGCGTGACAGCATCTGGCTTGACTACAGTCGAAACCAAATCACGGTCATCATATGTGTAGGTCCAGGTGTTTCCGAGTGGGTTGCTTAAGGACAACGTTCGATCCAATTCATCAAACGTCATGGTTGTTGTATTGCCGCGTGCATCGGTCGTGGCAATCGCATTATCTCGAACATCATAGACAACACGACGCGTATTCCCGAGACCATCCACAATTTCTGTCAAGCGATTGATATCATCATAAATGAAGTTGTTTTCGACGCCATCTGAAAGCACGTGCCTGACAAGGTTATGATTGGCATCATACTGGTATGTTGTTTCACCAGCCGATGGATCAATGGTGCCGGAGGGGCGTCCGCGAGAGTCATATCTGTATTCAGAAATCACCCCTGTAGGATCGATTATCTTCGTAATGTTGCGATCTTCATCATATTCAAATCGGGTGGTCTCATTTTCACTGTTTGTGACCGAGCGCATCCGGTTCATTGAGTCGTAGGTTGCGGTCGTAATTTGTTCCTCAGGCGTACCAAGAGCGTAGAATGCAAAAATTACATTCCCAAAATTATCCCGCTGAAAGAGCGTAGTCTTGCCAGCAGGGTCAGTCATCGATTCAATATTTGAGAGGATATCTGAATAGGTATATTGTGTGACAAAACCGCGAGAATCTGTGACGCTATTTACTTGGCCGACAGAATTATACCCATATAAAACGCGAGAATTGTCCGGGCGTGTGACACTGATAATATTCCCAAGTCGATCGCGCTCATAAACGGTCACATTTCCAACAGGATCAGTTATTCTGATAGGAAATCCAGGACCGAAAAACGAGTCATATTCATATCTCGTAGTTCGTTCAACAGGCGTACCAACAGCTTCAGTACGCGTCACAGTTGCAGCCCGGTTGTCATACTCAATCCTAGTAATAAGCCGACCGTCATTTCTCTCAAGTGTCACTGTGTCGTCACGAGGATCAAAACTTGACGTTGTTTCGACTGTCGTAGTCGGATTTTCTAGACTGCTGTTTGTGGACGAAAACGCAGACAAAGTGGCTGATTGGGAAAACGCACCCAAATCACCTGAAGTATTTAAGTTGGCGCTAGTACTTGGAACGACACTACTTGGCTCGTCCATAACCACAACCAAGTTCTCTGCATTTCTCTGATACCTGAAATCTCTGCCAATGGGGTCAATTTTCCGAACAACAGATCCCCACTGATTAACTTCCTGGAAGTATTCTAGCCCTTTGCCATCAACAGTTGTCGTCAGTCTGTCACTTGGCCGTACGTAATTGGAGGTCAACACTCTATCTGAAGCAACTCCGAATTCTGTGACACCTATTGACCGCGAGTCCTCTAATTGAAGCACGGAACTATCCGGCAAGGTGGTTCGGGAAAGTTTACCAGCGGAATTATACTGATGGGTGGTTACCTGGTTACGGACATCCGTCATGCTGATAATGCGGCCTGCTTCGTCATACTCATATTGAAGCGTTGTGTCGTCGGGATAGGTCACTTCAACCGGGCGACCATTGGCATCCTGAGACACCACAGTCACGCGTCCATCAGGCAGGATGATGCCGCTCAGTTTTCCGCCAATATACGTGAATTGCGTGGTTTCACCGGCGGGGTCTACGGTTGAGGCAAGGCTGCCATCGGTATTGTAGTCATAGCTGGTGGTGTTCCCGTTTCGGTCTGCAATCGACGTCTGCTGGCCCAGCGCGTTGAAGACGATGACCGTGCCATCCGGATAGTTCCGCTGGAAGCCGCCATCGGCCAGACGCACGATGCTGGTGAAATCGCCGAATGGAGAGACCAGCTTCGCCTCACCCACATTACCATAATCCACAAACGCATTGAACCGCGTGGTGGTGAAGAGGTCGGACGCACCGTCATTGTCGAAATCGGCAAAGAGGAAGAAACCGGCACCGTGGTTGATCGGGAACGGCACGGGCGCATCAAAGCTGCTCTCGTTCTGGTAGAAGACGAAAAACCCGTTGGCTGTGTTATCGAGTTGGGCAAGAATATCGACGCGGCCATCGCCGTTCATGTCGCGCAGACCCACACTTGCCCCAACGGTTAGTCCGGGCACATCAAACGTGAAGGCTTCCACGAACTGGCGTATGAACGGATTGTATTTGGCCGCACGAAGACCGTCATCGGTCAGCACGGCGCCCCAGACATCGGCATTCAGTCGGTTCTGTTCAATCGCGAGGAACTGGCCTCGCAGATTGTTTGTGCCATCAAGCCGGGCAGAATAAAGCGCAGAGGTAGTGGTCTGATCAAAGTTCCCACCGCCCAGATTTTCGAATACCTGGAGCCCGGTACGCACAATGTCCGGCAGACCGTCCTGATTTACGTCGAATAGCTCCAACTCAGTGCTGCGAAGCGGTGTCGAGCTGACCTGCGCTTCTACCGGCACACCATCTTGAACATCGAGCAGGGTAACCGGGCTTGAGAAGAAGAAGGCAACGTTTCTCAGGCCCACCAGATCGGGGGTGTTGTTGCCGTTGACTTCACCAATCCGGACATCCTGATAAGCAAATTCTCCAAGAAACTCCGGCGCTCTGAAAATGCCGCCGCCAACACCATAGGCAACGTTAATGCCATTGTTTCCGGCGGACTGGCCCGACCACAAGAGATCCGGCAACCCGTCAAGATTGAGATCGCCGCTGGTCAGGCTTGTCAGACCCGGTATGAAGGTGACATTTGCATCCAGCGGTATTTCGGTTTCATCGAACCCGCTTATGGACGCGGTTTCCGCGAATGCCCGACCACCATCATTCAAGAAGATGCGGATGTTCCCTGTACCTGTATCGGCAAACGCAAAATCATTGAACCCGTCAGCGTTAAAGTCATCAACAACCGGCACAAACGCACCATTTGCCGGGAATATCAGGCTCAGCGCATTCAGGTCGGTGGTTTCAGGGATTGCATCAAACTTTGTGAGGGCACCATTTGGCTCTTCGATGACAACATTGCCGTCTGGTTGTTCCGTCAAAGTCTGAAGATCCGTTGGCTTCCAACCCGGGCCATAGGGGCTATTCACCTGATTGTTTACAAAGACCTCCCCCTTGATGACAGCAGCCGAACTACAAGTCTGCCCCACGGCAACAAAGAGTTCATAGGGGTAAGAACCCGTCGCGAAGCTCGATGCGTCAAAGCTTACAGAAACAGACAACGTTGAACTCAGCCCGTCGATTGCAAAACCGCCAGCATTCACAACACCTGTACCAAGGTTGGTCACGTTAACGCCCGGCATACGCTGACCATTGACCCGCAATTCCGCTTCCAGCGTTCCAGTCAGGTTCGTTCCTGCCGGGAGAGCTATATCAGCAGTGATGATCGGGCGTGGATTTGCAGCAATCGAGTTGTAGACAAATGAAGGAGCACGGTTCTGCCCGATAGACAGGTAACTCGGCGGATTGAAAGATGTTTGCAGATTACCTTCAGCGAGTACGGATGGTATTAGCAAACCATCGGGCTGCAACGGAGATTCCTCGCCTGAAAGGCTCAATGGTGTGACCGTCAGTCTGGAACCGGCTTCCACAGACTGCGTCAATCCACCAATGGAAATACCGTCCTGATTGATGACACCACCATCGGCAACAAAATATTCTCCACTTTGTGTGTTCTGCGCCCAAACCAAAACCGGTGTGCCTGCAATTGCATTTCCAGGATTTGGAAGGCCAAGACCGGTCAGTGGCACAAGGCCGGTTACGCCTGAATTGACAACATAAGCCTGACAGCTTCGCAGGTTTTGCGGCAACTCGGCATTAACAGCCAAAAGCTCAGGGTTCGGAGATTGAACAGTTGGGAGTAGAAATGGCGCGTTTTGCGCATTCGCTGCATTTACAAAAACAGTAACGGTGTCAGTTATCAGTCCATAGGTGTTTCCCGAAGCCGCAGGTATCGCAGAGTTTCCGTCTATTGTGATTTGGGCGGCGGAAGCTCCACTAAGTCCTGTGAATGCAAAGGTTCCATCTGAACCCGTAATAACGCTTTGGCCCAGTAGTGTAACGGTAGCGCCCAAGACTGGAGTTGAGACGCCGTTATTGAAGTCTTGTAGATCAAGAACAGTTCCAGAGAATAATGTTGGATCAGTCTCCGGGTTAGGCTCCACGACAAGAATGGTCACAACCGATGTTGAAAGCACACCATCGGACACATTGAATGTCAGTTCGATTGTACCAATGTCGTTTTCATTCGGGATGAAAGCAAATTCACCGGTTGCCGCATCAAGTTCAGCGCGATCTGGCAAGTTTATCCCGGTGTAAAGAAGTGGAGCGCCTTCCGGATCATTCGCATCGATCGTAAAGGACACCAATTCGCCAGGCCGTGCTGTGATCGTGTTCGGTGCTGTTACCAGCGGAGGAAAGAGAATTCCTGGGTCAGCCACTACTACGGAGAAGGTTTGTGTGTCTGATCCACCGAATCCATCCACTACTTCTATTTCGACCGAGACTTCACCGGCGACAGAAGGTGTAAATGTAAGCAAACCGGAAATTTCATCAATCGTCGTACCTTGTGGTCCCGAGACCAAGTTCCAATTCAAGGTATCATTATCTGCGTCTTCGGCAGCCGCCTGATAAGAGAAGAGTTCACCCAAGACACCTTCAGCAGGTGCTTCCGATGTGATAACAGGAGCCTGGTTATTTCCGAATATGATCGCAGTGCTTGGTTTGCTCTGCAGTGCACCATCACTTGCAATCAATTGCACAACATATGCACCGCGTTGGTCCGGTATGAGGTTGGCGCTCTGTCCATTGGCACTTGGCGTAATTACCGCACTGCTGTTTTCCGGTTTGGAAAGCAGCGCCCACTTGTAAGTAAGTGCATCACCATTTGCATCTGACGAAGAAAGCGCACTGAAAACAGCATTCGATCCCACATCGAAACTTGAAGCACTTGTCGAAATGCCCGCAATTGGGGTGATATTGCCATTGGTGACTAGCTTTGTATCGAAGTCTTTGGCCGTTCCGTTGCTCACCTTGAGTTGCACAACTGCAGTCTCAACAAGTTCCCCACCACCACCAAATGCATTGACGGCTCCAAACGCTGGTGTACCAATAGCTGCGCGATGCCTCAACTGGTCAACCACCACTACGCCATAGATGGGAGATCGGTTTTCCAACTCGGCCTGAACTGCAATCAGGGAACCTGATAGATGACGCTCAGTGAAGATGTTGCTTGCTTCGTGGAAATTCCAAATGACCCTCGAACGAACCGAGTCGCTGTTCGCGTTACCAACAAAATTCGCCCTGCGAATGTCTACATTGCTACCACCAAGATTGAACACAACCGCAGAGGCGCCATTGAGATTGATGTCGATCGATTGGACCCGATCGTTGTTAAACAGGCTATTGGCGTTTGACAGCGAAAATACAGCAATGCCGTTTTCACCTGGAACGGCATTGATCACAACACCGGAGGGTTGGTTTCCGGGAAGATCAATAGATCCGGTATCAGGCAGATCTTTCAGATAGTCCGAAAAGTCCTCGAGCTCTTGTCTTACCGGATCAATATTCACATTTTGGTTGTCGCTTGCCTGACCACCACCGTTCAAGTTCAATTGCGTATCGATATTCCCGCCAACGACAACGCTACCGCCATTGTTAATGTTTTTGGGGTTGCCATTGATATTGCCGCCAACCTGAAGAATTACTTCGCCTAGAGGTAAACCATTCAGACTGTTGCCATAGTCTGACGAACCACCCTCAAGGTTCTCGCCAATAAATGTCCGGCCAAGGGACTGAGATTGTGAGTCGGAATTCTGGAACACAACCAGCTCATACTCACCCAGAATACTGGCCGGGCTGTCGGAAGTGTCGCCAATTTCTCCGAAGATTAAATTCGCAAGTGGAGCATTGTCCGGGTTAATGCTCGCAACAGAAGCAGCACCTGTAGTTCCCAATTCTGTAACAGACCAAAGGTAAGTCAGGTCAACGCCCTGTGAGCCACTACCGTCCAGACCAATTGCTTGATTGGGAACCAAAACCATATCTAACCCTGCATCAGCCACTACACTAGTACTGACAGAGGAAAGCAGAATGGTCGTCGTATCAGAAGACACACCGTCATCAACAGTCAAAGAAACAACATACTCTCCATCAATGTCTGGTGTAATTCGGGTCTGAGGACCAATAGCATTTACCAAAGCAGCAGAGCTACCCACGGGGCCAGACACCATTGCCCATCTGTAATCCAAGCTGTCGCCATCCTGATCGATGCTCGGAACACCTGAAAGTATTAGTTCTTGTCCCGCTATGAATTGAGGCGCAACCAGGACTGCCGAGCCATCGCCATCAAGGGTAGTGATTTTCGCTACAGGTGAGGAGTTTCGATTTGAGGCATCACCAGCGGAAATGACAACGGTATCAATTGCACTTCCACTCTCGCTAACAACCTCGACCTGAAGCACATAGATACCTGCCACATCAGGCGTAAAAGGCTGGCGACCCTTTTCCTGTTCCGACAACTCAGCAACACTGCCCAGCGGTGAGTAGATAATTGACCAGTCAGCCGACAATGCAGGGTTAGCTGATACGCCACTGGCATTTGGATTTATTGATTGAAACGCATCCAAAAAGATTGTTTCACCAAGAGCAACCAAGCGATCCAGACCAGCATTTGCTATGGGAGCCAACCCACTTGTTGAGACAGTAATCTCTGTCTGATCCTGCCCGCCTTGCCAATCAGTAACGGTGCTTCGCACGACATATTCGCCGTCCAGATCTGGTATCAATCGTTGAAGCGACGGGCTCGTTTGTTGTCCAACACCCTCTAAAACAGCCGTGGAACCATCAGGGGCTGAGACAAGCTGCCAACCATAATCAAGTGCAAGACCATCGGGATGATACGAACCACTTGCGTCAAAAGCCGTAACTTGTCCAACTCCAGCATATCCTGAAACCTCCAGAACCGAATTAGGCACGGAACGGTCAGTCGATACCGAAAGCTGCTCAATGGAAACCGGGGCTCCGTCTTCAGAAATTGACAGTTCAACGGTATAATCCCCAAGAATATCCGCAACAAAGCTCACTATTGGAGCGTTCGAATTCCCTATAAATGCAGCGGAACCGGGTGGAGAAGATACAACAGTCCAACTATAAGAGAGCCTTCCGCCAGTTGGTGATGTC
>JAAUYH010111870.1_pt1 | contig 18197 bp, 15 predicted proteins | sample 7278061 | NCBI WGS metagenome assembly JAAUYH01 (sample SAMN14350203, study PRJNA611818) | marine sediment metagenome | isolation source: surface marine sediment (0.6m) | place: French Polynesia: Moorea | collected 2018-08 | reverse complement strand
GCATTTTTCAATATTTAAATATATTATCGTCACCCCATCACCCCATCACCCCTTCTCCCCATCACCCCATCACCCCATCACCCCATCACCCCATCACCCCATCACCCCATCACCCCATCTCCCCCCACTCCCCGTCACCCCATCTCCCCACACCCCACACTCCCCCCACTCCCCCTGCTACCCAAAATGTCCCCCTCCACCCTAACCCCCTCACTATCTCAACGACTGCTTGACTACCTCCACAGTCGTCATGGGGAAATGGTGGATCTTTTGAAGCAGTTAGTCTTAACAGAGTCCCCTTCAACGGTTCCCACGGCACAAAAACAAGTCCTCTCCTTGCTCAAAAATGCTCTTTTAAGCCGTCATTATCGGGTTCGCTATCTGAAAGGTCAAAATACCGGCGGACACCTCTTAGCCGTGCCAAAACAGCGCGTTAGAGGACAACCCAGACAACTCCTACTGGGTCATTGTGACACCGTATGGCCTTTGGGAACTTTAGAAACTATGCCCTTAGTCCAACGACAGGGCAAACTTTACGGCCCCGGAGTCTACGATATGAAAGCCGGGTTAATACAGACTATTTTTGCCCTAGAAAGCCTTTTATATCATGATCTAATCCCTACGGTTACCCCTGTCTTTTTAATCAACTCTGACGAAGAAATAGGCAGTAAAGAATCTACCCTTTATATTCGTCGTTTAGTGCAAGGATGCGATCGCGTGTTTGTTATGGAACCCTCTTTAGGAGAAAAAGGACAATTGAAAACTCGTCGTAAAGGGGTGGGCCGGTTTACGGTGAAAGTAGTGGGTAAAGCTGCTCATGCTGGCTTAGAACCGGAAAAGGGTGTCAGTGCCATCTTAGAACTATCTTTCGTTATTCAACAACTGTTTGCTCTCAATGATCCTGAACAGGGTATTACCGTCAACGTTGGGACTATTGACGGGGGTATTCGTTCCAATGTGATCGCCCCAGAAAGTACCGCAGTGGTAGATGTGAGAATAGTCCATCAAAAAGATGCTCAAAAAATAGAACAAAAAATCCTCAATCTAAAACCCACTACCCCCGACACTCAACTGATGATTACGGGGAAAATTGGCCGGCCGCCGATGGAGAAAACCCCAGACAGCGAACAACTCTGGCAACGGGCTTATCAACGGGGACAAGAGTTAGGGTTAACCCTGACAGAAGCGATCGCAGGGGGTGGGTCCGATGGGAATACAACAAACCTATCTGCACCCACATTGGATGGTTTAGGTGCCGTAGGAGACGCGGCTCATTCTCCTGGGGAGTTTATCTATCTAGATAGTTTAGTGGAGCGATCAGCTTTGTTGGCCAGTTTGCTCCTTGATCCACCTTTATTTATTTAACACCCCATCTCCCCATCTCCCTGTCACCCCATCTCCCCGTCTCCCTGTCTCCCCATCTCCCCACAACTACTTAATAGAGGGATAAAAATCATGAAACCTAATCTTTTTAATCCGCCTTATTTATACAGTTCTTTAACTCGTATTTCTGATCTTCAAGTCAAGCCGTTTGATGTGTTTTCTTTGCCTAGAAACCAATGGGAAACCGGGGATTATGTTGTCGGAGAAGTGTTATCTCCAGTCCCCCCCAACGCTAAACTCGAATTAACCAATGGACGCTTAGGAACTCTCTTAGAAAGCGATCGCATTATTGGGGCGTTTGGTATCCGACGAGCTACCCTAGAAGCGGTGGGAGAATGGCAGTCTATCCCAGAAGATGGACGGATGGATAACATGACTTGCGCCGGGTTATTTGGCAAAATCACCTCTAAATCCTATTTATTACCTCCCATAACGTCCCTTCAATATCAGGGCCATGTGATGCGGAATGGTCAAAAAGTGACCATGAAAGATTTTGTCCCTAAAACCCCTCATATTCCCTATGATTGTCCCACCATCATGATTATTGGTACCTCTATGTCTGCCGGAAAAACCACTTCTGGCCGTATTATTGTCCATCAATTAAAACAGTTAGGACTAAAAGTTGTGGCAGCTAAATTAACCGGTGCCGGACGCTATCGTGATGTTTTATCCATGGGCGATGCTGGGGCCGATTACATTTTTGATTTTGTGGATGTGGGACTCCCTTCTTCTGTTGCACCTCCCGAAGAATTTAGGGGGTTAGTGCGTCAATTATTGAGCATGATGGCAGCTAAAAATCCTGATGTTGTTGTTATCGAAGCGGGTGCTTCTCCCCTGGAACCTTACAATGGTTCTGTGGTGTTAGAAGAGCTAAAAGAATATATCTGTCTCACGGTTTTATGCGCGTCTGATCCTTATGCTGTCGTCGGAGTTTGTCAGGGGTTTGGCTTTTTACCGGATCTGGTAACCGGGATCGCCACTAGCACTTCTTCAGGGGTAGAATTAGTGAAAAAACTAACAGGAATACAAGCGTTAATGTTATCAGAACCCAGTGCTTTATCTATTCTCACTCAGTTGTTAAAAGATAGGTTAGGTTTGAAGGATAAAGTGTTAACAATTGCTTGAAACTAATTTGAGGCATCAGTAGGGGCTTAATAATATTAAGCCCCTACACAATTAACTTGATTGATTAAAGAGCAATTCCACTACCCGATTATTCTGTTCTTGAATTGGTCTAGCATTCATAGGGTATAAGTTCATAAATTGCTCAATTTGTTGGGAAGATGCTTCTAAAGGTTCCTTGATAATATTCCAGACCACATTCTCACTACAAGGAGGTGTGGTTAATGAGCCTTGATAATGAAAATAAGTAGGGTTATTGGCTATAAAATTAGTAGCGTTAATCTTCTTTTCTTTTACTTCTTGTATTCCTTGTGTTTCTGATAAGTTTTCCCAAATTTTAGCTAGAGTTGGGTTCGCTTGTCCTTCCTCAATAAAAACCCCAATAACTGCAAGGTTCCCTTGCTCATTTTCATGAACTAAATGGAGTTCCATCTCGCTTTTTTTTCCATTTAAAGTATGTTCACTAGGTGCATGAAAATGAAACTGTTTTAATTCATAGTTTTGTCCATCAATTATGGCATAACTTCCCGGTTGGTAATCAACTTGTATGGTATGACCATTATTATTAATCACTAAAGGGGTGTCTTGATAATGGGTTTCAATGTTTCCCTCTTCTCTAATTAAATTAGAGTGGTTTAAATGAATAGGCGATTGCAATAACCCGGTTGAACAAGTTTCATATTCAATACTTATCTCTCCCCATCTATCAGGATTATTTTCTCCCTCATAACCCCAACTATCACTGATGTCATTTCCTCCTAAAACAACCGACATAGTTGAAAAACTGAGTAACAACCCAAGCAAAACCCAACGGACAATTCTACTGCTTTTCATACAACATTTTTCCTTAAAGTTAATTGTCAGGGAAGGGAACAGGGAACGGGGAATAGGGAACAAATAATAATTATATCAATCACCATATTTTTTTTACTAAAAAATTTTCAAGTTGTGAAACCATATTTTATCCACTTTGTCAATCCCTAGTAATTATACCTAGCTTGGTTTTTTAGTACATCTGCTCAAAATTGAACCTAAATGTAGGAAAAAGTGACGATTTCATGACAAGGGTTGAACGAGATATTGCTAGTTACAGACCCCGTTTTGAACATGAGACAGACTACGCCTTGATTATCAGTCTTGTCAAGCTTACCATAATGGCGGAAACTCGTCAACTATTGAGAATTATTATCACATTTTTCTTAATTAAAATTTAATGTCGTTTTTAAATTTTAAAAGTATTTAAGCCTATTAATAACTTAAAGTTATGTCCAACGACGGAAGAAGGTATTTTCTTCCCACACCTTAGCGGTTAACGTTTCTATCTCAGACAGTTGTGAGGGGTTGAGGGGTTGAAACTGAGATGCAACTTGAACATTGCCTTGTAACTGTTGTACTGATTCAGCCGCGATAATACAGCTATGAACCCCTTCTAAAGAGAGAACATAACCCATCGCCTGATTCATGCTAGATAACGCTCCTGGCTTTAATAATCGTCCATAAGCAGGGATTTTCATAGCAATAACACCGATATTCTTCTGTTTGGCTACAGGTAACACCGTTTTACTAAAAGGACGAGGGTGATGAACATCAGCCGCATTCAAAGCAACCAACGTCATATCAAAGGGATAGCCTTGTAAAGCCTTAGCGATCACATCTGGTTCGTGATGACCCGTAATACCGGAAAAACGGATGATTTTTTGCGCTTTTGCCTCTTCAATGGCTTTAGCTGCCCCATTTTTGCTAAAAATCTGCTCTAACTCCTCCTCAAACGAAACATGATGTAACTGCCAAACATCAATATAGTCTGTTTGTAGTCGTTTCAATGAACGTTCTAACTCGCGCCATGCGCCGTCATAGTCCCGTTGATCGGTTTTGGTAGCGATGAAAACATCAGAACGATAAGCGGGTAATACCTTACCTAAATAGTCTTCACTCGGTCCATAATTAGCTGCGGTATCAAAGTAACGGATACCCAATTTTAGGGCTGCTTCAATTAAGGCGATCGCTTCTTTTTCTTGTCCATATTTAGATAAAGGGGTTTGTCCTGCCCCTCCTAAGCCTAAGATGGGAACCGAAACCCCAGTATTGCCTAAAATGCGTTCAGGTAAAGATTCAACGGGGGAAAAAGCAACATTTTCAACGGTTTGAGACTGATTAATATTTTGACAGGCCACCGTCCCTAATAGACTCATTCCTGCTAATAGAAAATTACGGCGAGTTTTAAAAGGAATCATCGTTATTTGTTAATCAATTTTAAGATAGAATCAGAGTCACTTACATCTAATATAATATAGAAGTATAAGAGAGTTGCGCTTAAGAGGAGAAATGTTTATGTCTCTCCTAGAAAAATCTAGTTTTGGAGCCTTAACTCATCAAGAAGTTGAGCAGGAGGCTTTTCGGACTTTACAAAAATCAACATACAAACAAAGCCAAGTTCGTTTGCTAAGGTTAAGCTTAATACAACGAATGGCAACATGGTTTGTGATTGCTTTTTTCTCATTAGGAGTATTTAACTTAACTTTCTATCCTCAGAATAGTCGCAAGAATTTTTTCCCAGGAAATTCTTATCAGGATTTTTCAGCAACTTTAGTAAAAACTAGGATAATCTCATTTATTCTTTTCTGTATTGGAGTCGTTCAAGGAAGCAAGTTTATCTGGTTACAACAAGAGTTTAAGAAACCCTTAGAAGATTCTAAAAAACGATATGAAGACTTGGAAAAAGAAATTTATGCTAAAACGACTGGAAATTTCCCAAATATTAGTACCAACAGTGAGACACAAAAAGAGATGACTCAGACTAATGAGAGGAACATTAACTGTATTTTAGAAAAAAATGAACGTTTAGAAGAGAGTAACCAAGAGTTAAATTCGTATCTAAATGGTGTTGGCAAGATAGGAACCTTAGACAAGAGCGCAAAATTAACTTTAGCTGGTTTAGGGACAGGTATATGCTTGATAAGTCTCATACTAAAAAGTTCCAATAACTCTCTGACAATTGTTTCAGCAGGGGTGGGTTTAGCTGGTTGGACATCATATTTAGGACAAGAATTAGACGAAAAAAGAAGATACAGACTATTATACCAAAGTGACAACAAGAGAATAAAAATGCTTGGTCATAACTCAACCGTTGCTCCCATTATAGTACGAGCAATCGACGAGAATTTAACCACAGAAAGTATGCTTCTTAGAGGTGATTCTACTGCTTCTATTCAACTTGAAGCAGGAAGTGAGAGTGTATCTTCTCATTTTGAACAAACAAAAACAAATAATGGACAATCTCAACAGGCGAATCCTTCACCACAAGCAGGGAACAACGAAATCCCGAAGCAACTACCAGAAGAAGAAAACAATACGACTGATCCACAATAAACTTGTGATCAAGAAAGATTCTTTATAATTAAAGATATTTCTTTAATTGTTTATACGTATGACTAACTCGGTTAACCCTGCTACTGGAAACCTTTGGGACTTAGACTGGTATCGGCCCCAACACCATCAAGATAGCGATATTTTACAACAACTGGGATTTATTCCCGGATTAAAAGAAATCCTCATGCTTCGTCAAGTTCATGGGTTAGAACACGGGACGGTTTGGGTACTCAGCGAAACCCGAAAAGGGTTACAGGATAATGAAAACTTAGGGGGGTTATCCACTCCCAATGGTTTCTATCTCTACGGAGACGTTAACCATCTAGACTTACAACAAGCGGTTAATAAAGCCTTACAACGGTTTCGCGCCGGTGTTTGGAACTTAGCTGTACATCCCCGTTGCGGTACAAATATGTCCGTTAATATGCTGCTAACCACTGGTTTTGTTTTAGGGACCCATTTCCTATTACCCAAAGGACCTATTGAACAAGTTTTAGGATTACTATTGGCCACTTCCACCGCATCCCAACTGTCCCCTGATGTGGGTGTTTTGGCCCAGAAATATCTCACCACCGCCATCCCTTTTAATTTAGAACTGGAACAAATTGCCCGAACCCGCGATTTTTCAGGCCATCCAGCCTATTTTGTTGAACTGGCTTGGCGAGATTCGCAATAAAACTTAAACTTTTGAAGTAGCAAGGTGTTGCAATCCAATAGTAGGCTTTATAGATAAGGATTTTTTCCTTTGCTTTTACTGAGGGATTAGTAAGCAAAAGTCTTACAGTTCGGTGCGGACACCACCTTTCTCAGTAACACCTTTACTCGGTGCAAAAAAGAGTCCCCAACTATCAATCTCTGATTTAGTAGGCGGAGTGTTCAATACCCATTTATTAAGGACAATACCTATGGTCAAGCGTGGAGACAAAGTTAGAATCAAACGTAAAGAGTCTTACTGGTACAACGACATCGGTACCGTTGCCACTGTCGATAAAGCCGGTATTATCTATCCTGTTGTCGTTCGTTTCGATAAAGTCAATTACAACGGCTTTAGTGGGAGTCCCACTGGAGTCAATACCAATAACTTTGCTGAAAACGAATTAGAAGTTGTTGGCTCTAAGTAATTGCTTTCAGGATTAAATGCCAGAACTGCCTGAAGTAGAAACGGTTTGCCGAGGGTTAAATCAATTGACCTTTGGACAAACCATTCAGGGTGGGGAAGTGTTGTTACCACGCACACTTGCTTACCCTGTTTCTATGGAAGAATTTTTAGACGGAATTAAAAAGGCTACTTTCGATAAGTGGCAAAGAAGAGGTAAATATTTACTGGTTCCCCTGCAAGCAAATAAAGGATGGTTAGGGGTTCATTTGCGTATGACTGGACAGCTATTATGGGTGAAACAAGACGAACCGTTATCCTGTCACACCCGTTTACGTTTGTTTTGTAATCAGTCCCAAGAATTAAGATTTGTGGATATTCGCACCTTTGGTAAAGTGTGGTGGGTTCCCCCCAACCAACCCCCCGAAACCATCATTACAGGACTGCAAAAATTGGGTCCAGAACCCTTTGCACCTGACTTTTCCCTAGATTACTTCATTGACAAGTTAAAGGGTCGTCAGCGCAATATTAAGACCATTCTACTCGATCAAGCGATCGTTGCAGGGATGGGCAATATCTATGCCGATGAAGCGTTATTTAAGAGTGGTATCCTACCCATAACCCTAGGCAAACAGTTAACCTCTCAACAAGTTAAACGGTTACGAGAAGCCATGATAGAAGTATTAAAAACCGCTATTGAAGAGGGTGGGACAACCTTTAGTGATTTTCGAGGGGTTACGGGGATAAATGGCAACTATGGGGGTGTTGCTTGGGTTTATGGCCGTCATAAGCAACCTTGTCGTGTCTGTGGAACTCCCATCGAAAAGATTAAGTTAGGAGGACGTTCGTCTCATTTTTGTCCTCAATGTCAACAATTAGGCAATGGGGAATAACGAAGTCAGAAGTCAGAAGTCAGAAGTCAGAAGTTCCTCTCCCCACACTCCCCACACTCCCCACACTCCCCACACTCCCCGTCACCCCACACTCCCCGTCACCCCGTCACCCCGTCACCCCACACTCCCCACACTCCCCGTCACCCCACACTCCCCGTCACCCCGTCACCCCACACTCCCCACACTCCCCACCCTCACCCAACTGAGAATATTAATACATCCAATCAATAACTGTTATGATGCGTCCAGGTTTTATTATTACGTTAAACTCTAATCAAAAAATTGATTATCAATTATTTCATACCGATAAATCTTTAATCAAAGTTGCTAATATTCCTGATGAATACACAGTTATCGTGATTGGGAAAATATATTATCAAGCTAAAAGAGAAAATAAATCAGATGCAGACATTATTTTAAACTTATTCAAAACAAGAGGAATAGAAGAACTAAAGAAAATAGAAGGAGAATTAATTTATACTATCATTGAACATAAAAAAAAGAGAATTTTAGCTTATCGTGATCCGTTAGGTACTTATCCTATTTATTGGACTTGTGACCAACAAAATATCATCTTAACAACCCATCTTAAACAATTAGCAAACTCACAAAACGCTGTTATAAATAAAGACTTTCTCGCCTCATTTTTAACCTTCCCTTTTGCTTCCGTTGAACTTCCTAAAGAAGAAACCGCTTTTAAGAAGATTTATCGTATTTTACCAGGAAACTTATTAGAATTTAGTTTAGAAAAATCCGTTAAAACACTTTGGTATTGGGACTGTAATAAAACCATAAATCCCATCACTAAAATTTCTCCTCAAGACGCAGGGTTACAGTTTAAAGATATCCTTACAAAAGCCATTAATGAACGCATTAAAAATACTAATTTTGCTGCTCATTTATCAGGAGGGATGGATAGTTCCTCCATTGTTTGTTTAGCTAAAAAATTAGTTAAAAATCAGTCTTTATTTACTTTGTCTCTTGTTCATAAACTTCCTAGTTTAGCTAAAGAAACCGACTATATTAATTTGATTCTTGAACAAAATAAAAACATTATGCCTTATTATGTTAACGGCGATCAAGCGTTAGATTTTACTTGGTTTCAAGACACTATTCCTGATCACGATGAACCCTATAGCGGTTTATTTCATTTTGCCTTAGAAAAAGCCATGATTGATGCTATTTCTCACCTCAATATCGAAACTATATTAACAGGAAATGGGGCAGAAATGTTAGTAGAAGGAAATCATTATTATTTAGCTGATTTAATGCGTCAAGGAAAGTGGGTTAAACTGTGGGAAAATAGCCGTCAATGGGCCATGACCAACCGTCAAAGTCTGGGATCAATTTTATGGGAATATGCGATCGCACCCTTAACCCCTCCTTGGTTACGACAAGGAATACCCTTACTATTGCGACAAGGATATAGTATTTGGCCTCACCTACCAGAATATAGTATTCCTCCTTGGATCGACAAAAAATTTGCCCAAGATTATCAACTATGGCCTAAACTATTAGACTGTATGGAGCAATTGAGTCAATATCCTGTCGAAGAAGGATTTAATCGTCTAGCAAGACAAGCTGCGGTAGGAAATTGGTCTAATTGGTATCTGGCTAGTCCCCAAGGAATACAACTGAGTCACCCCTTTCTGGACACCCGTCTCATTAGTTATAGTTTCAGTCTTCCCAGAGAGATAAGAGAAGTCCCTGGAGTCGCTAAACCTTTGCTACAAACAGCAATGAAAGGTACTTTACCCGATGCTATTCGGACTAGACGCATTAAAGCCAATTTTAATGAGGTTTATGGGAAAGGATTAAGACAGAATTTAAACCAGTTAATTGAGATGGTTAAACAGTCAAAAATTGATGAATTAGCTATCTTTGACAAATCTATATTAATTGATTGTTTGCAACAGCAAGCGATGGGTGTCGGTAGTGTTTATAGTGGTCAACAAATTTCCACTTCTTTATCTCTTATTGTCTGGTTTGATCAACTTGATTATACAAAAATAGACAATTATTAGGGGTCAATTAATTTATAACAAATACTGATTTAAACTTAACAAGATTTCTAAAATCTTTGCCCACTTTACGATAAGTTTCTTTATTTTTTCTAGTTTACTCATATTTAATAACAGGGTTAAACTGTTCACAATGAACGGAATCATCCGTAAGGATTATTCCTTCATATTCCACCCAAGCATGAACTTCAAAAGGATCATTTGTTACCCCAACTATTAAACTCGCTAGAACTTGATAAAAACTACGTAATAAATGATAGCTAACCAAAGCCCTTTCTTTACACATAATTGATAATAACGGGTTAGTAGCTGCTACTGATTGCAATTTATTGTCAAAGGCTTTAATAACTTCTAAATCAACAGTATTTTTAGAATTATGGTCGTGCCAACTTTGCCAAAGCTTAATGGTTTTACTCCATCCTAAACAACGAAAACTAAACCAGCTTAATATCAATAATAAATGAATAGTGAGAAAATTAGGGTCAGACTGAGGATTGATTAAAGAACGAATTAAAGTAGTCATTTTTTGTAAACTTTTTAAAATTAAATTGTTAAGTTTTCGTAATAAATTTTGACTTTTTTGTGTATTTGTGTTTCCTGGAATGAGTAATTTTTTTTGAATAAGATTGTTTAATAATTCTAGTAAATCCCTGCGTATTTCTGCTTCCGTTGTTTCATAAAGTTGACTAAGATTAGTAATTGTTGCGTCTAACCCTTTATCCAGCACTGAAGACAACATCAAGGTAGCGATCGCATCAAGAGCATAAAATTGACCCTGATTAAAGTCTAAAAGCTGCGAAAAACCCTCCCCATCATATAATATTACATCTTGGTTTAATTGATAAGTGTTATTTATGTTTTTATTTTTAACTTGATTCAACATTTTTTGATTTCGTTTTGTTTATTTTTTTTAAATAAAATAATAATTTGTTAAATAATGAATCAACGGGGTTAGATCCTCAATTTACCATTTTATTATAAGGGTATCGAAGATAAATGTTTCAGATACGCTGCAATCTGAAATTCAGTTCCCTAACTTAAATACTATATCGTAATTGACTGCTTATTATTTGTGGATGGTATCAGCAGCAGTGGGGGGTGGTGTTTGTTGAAGTTTAGGGGGAAGTCACCATGACAAATGGTAAAATTAGTCATAAAAACAGCGACACTAATCATCCTATTGGCAATAAAGATAATAAATATTATGTGGATGTTGCACTTCATGAGAAGAAGAAAAAAATTAAGCCAGGAAGTTCCCTAGGAAATAAAACATTATGGGATTGGGGTGATTTATTGATCGTTCCTGTGCTTCTGGGTATTATGACCTTATCTTGGAATTATAGAGTCGATCAGCAAGCAAGTCACAACTATCGATCGCAACTTGTCCGAAATTATATAGACTCGATTACCGAATTAATATTTGATCAATATCACCACGGAAAAATTGCTAAATATCCAGAAATTTCTGTAGAAGAAGTAAGATCATTTATTAGGGCGAAAACGGTCAATACTTTACAAGCATTAAATCCCCCTAAACATAAACGTTCGCAGTTTCTAAGTATTGGATTAGAAAACTTGATGCAGTTTGTAATATTAGGTCCATCGGAAGGAACACCCAAGCAAAATCTCATCAATTTTTTAAGTGAAGCTGGTATTGGCTTCCTACCTCCACATAAACATGAACAATATGGAAGTATCTTATTAATTCAAAATATGTGTTCAATTAAAGATATTGATGCTAGAAATTATCTAATCTCTGAAGACAAAGATATTACTTTTGATGACTTTTTGTGTAAGATTAAATTACCTAAAGTTGTTCTCAATGATCTTGTTTTACCCGGCGTGATTTGGGAAAAGGCCGACTTAAAGGAGGCTCAAATGAGGAGAGCGATTTTAGAACAGGCTGATTTGCAAGGGGCTTGGTTAAATAGAGTCGATTTAAGAGAAGCCAACTTAACAAAGGCTAATCTAAAAGAGGCTTTTCTTCACGAAGCAAGGTTAGACAATACCATACTTACTCTAGCCAATTTACGAGGTGCAAGATTAGATAAGCTACTACTGCTAAAAGGTGAAGCATTGCCTCAATCTACTAATTTAGAAAATGCCGAACTGCGGGGGGTTAATTTACGAGACGCATTCTTACAAGAAGTAAATTTTAAAAACGCTATTTTAGAGCCATTTTGTATACCCAAACCAGAGCCTGAAAAAGAGCCTTCAGAAAATTTTTTGTGGTGTGATGGAAAACCAGCTGAAAGAATAATTGGGACAAACCTAAGAAATGCTAACCTTGAAGGGGCTGTTTTTACAGGCACAAACCTTAAACAAGTTAATCTTCGGGGAGCGAAGTTAGAACATACGAATATTCGTCAGGCAAAGACATTAGAAGGAGCGATTGTTGATGATAGAACTGACTTTCCTGAATCTATCAAGGAACCAGATGAGTTTATTAAAGATCACAAGATGATAAAAATTCATTGCAATCTTGATAAGGATCAAGATGGAAATAATGGATCAGAACCATTAAACCTATCAGATGTGGACTTGCGAGATGCTTGTCTAAGCAATGCTAATCTTTCAGGAGTTGATCTTCGTAGAGCCGATCTTCGGGGAGCCAATCTGTCTGAGGCTATTCTTGAAGGTACTAACTTAGAAGATGCTTTATACAATGATAAAACTCAGTTACCAAGGAGTTTTGGTTCAAACTATAAAACACTAGATGAAGAAGATCAAAAAAAAGTAATGATCAAACTGGCATCAGGAGCTAACTTACAAGGAAAAGATATTAAATATGCGGATCTTTCACGAGTTAATCTGAGTAACGCTAACTTAAAAGGTGCTAACTTATCTCATATCGATTTTGATCATCAAACAGAGTGGAAAGATGCTCAATTTGATGACGAGACAAAATTACCCTTTGATAGAGACACTGCCATTATTAAGGGTATGAGATTTGCACCTTATAAAAAACGTCCTTTATCTCAAAAAGTCTTGTTTACTGATGATTACCAGAAATACAACTCAGGGCAACCACCACCTGAGTTACCTGTAGATTGGCAAGGAGAAAATCACCAAAAAGCAAACTTACAGAATGCGATTTTGAAGGAAGGTAATTTTAAGGACACTATTTTAAGACAGGCTAAACTTCAAAAAGCAGATTTAAGGGGTGCTGACTTAAGGGGTGCTGACTTAACCGGCGCAAATTTACGTAGAGCAGATTTAACTGATGCTAAATTAGAAGGGGCAGACTTAACTGACGCAGATTTAAGATGGGCTATCGTATTTGACGAAACAGCAGACTCAAAAACACAAGAAGAACAAAAAACACACTTTAAAGAACAACTAGGACTACCTAAAGAACAACTAGGACTACAACAAACCGTTTTGTGTCGAACGGCCTTACCCCATGATGTGCGTCGAGAACTCCAGAAGGGAGAAAAAGTTAAGGTTACAGAAAGAGACTGTTTAGAAAAATACGATAACCTGAGGATTGTTCCTTCATTTAAGTGATTGACAAATCCTAGGGACAAATAAGTGAGGTTTCGTCTGTCAACATTTGTTAAAAACTGAATAAAGCTGCTTGGGTTATTGACTCGGCGTTTTATGATATAAGTACCAGGGATGCTTTTTTCAGATCCCCTTCAATTTTAAATTCAGTTCTGTAACCTAATTATTATATACCCATTAACTGCTGTTCTTTAGTGAATCATAGGAGAAGCGAATAAAAGTGATCTGTGTTGAAGTTTAGGGAGATAAAATCATGATACTTTGGCAACTTTTTAACTTCAGAAACAAGAATCCAAAAAAAGAAATAGAAGAATTTTTACCCCATGCTGAAAAACCTAAACCATTAAGTTCTTTATTTAATAAAACATTATGGGAGTGGGCAGATTTATTAATCGTTCCTCTTATTCTAGGTGGTATAACAATATTGTGGAATTATAGGGCAGAGCAACAATCCATTTATGACAATCAAGAGCAAATTGTCCGAAACTATATAGACTCTACTACTGAATTAATTCTCAATCAATACGATCAAAGAAAAAGTGTTCAAGACTCAGAATCTTCTGCAGAACGAGTTAGATTAGTTACGTCACTTCTTAAAGCGAATACTTTACAAACGTTGCAAGTATTAGATACACGTAAAAATTCTGTTTCAGGGAATTTTATTTTTGATCTAGAACGGTACATGAAGTTTATAACATTCAGTCCATCAGGAGAAATATCAAAACAAAGTTTGATAACTTTTTTAAGGGAAGCAGGTATTGGTTTCTTTTCACCATATAAATCTGAGAAATATAACGATCAATTATTAATTCAAAATATTTGTGTAAAGGTAAATATTGATGGTATAAATTACATAAAATCTGAAGAAACAGATATTCCTTTTGCTGACTTCTTTTGTAAGATTAACTTATCGGGGGTAGTTCTCAATCGAGTTGACTTACGAGCAGTGATCTTGGAAGAAGCAAACTTAACTAATGCTGAAATGAGGGGAGCCAATTTGGAACAGGCTGATTTGCAAGGGGCTTGGTTACATAGAGTCGATTTAAGAGAAGCCAACTTAACAAAGGCTAATCTAAAAGGGGCTTTTCTTCACGAAGCAACGCTAAAAAATACGACGCTTACTTTAGCTAATTTGCGAGGTGCAAACTTAGCCGGTCCAAAGTATGCACCAGTTCAAAGAGTAGGTGTACGTACTAATTTAGAAAATGCTGAACTCCAAGGTGTTAATTTACGAGACGCAAATTTAGGAGGAGTAAATTTTAAAAATGCTACTATGCAACCACTCTGTATACTCGGTATACCACCTGTTCTCGGAAACAAGTGTCAAAGAAAAATTCTAACAAACCTGAGAAATACAAAACTTCAAGGAGCAGATTTGAGAGGGGCCAACCTTAAACAAGTTAATCTTAGGGGAGCTAATTTACTAGATACAAACATTCATCAAGCAGCGATATTAGAAGGTGCTATTGTTGATGACGAAACTAGATTCCCTGAATCTATCAATTCTATCAAGGAACGAGATGAGTTTATTAAAGATCACAAGATGATAGAAATTCATTCCAATCTTAATAAAAATAACGATCCCGATAAAAATAAACAGGAATTTGAACAGTTAAAAACATGGGGTTTATCAGATGTGGACTTGCGAGATGCTGATCTAAACAATGCTAATCTTTCAGGAGTTGATCTCAGGAGAGCCGATCTTAGGGGAGCCGATCTCTCTAATGCTAATCTTCAAGATGCTAACTTAGAAGATGCTTTATACAATGATAAAACTCAGTTACCAAGTAGTTTTGGTTCAAATGATTATGTACAAGATGCAGAAGCTAACAGAAGAGGAATGATTCAACTGAGTCCAGGAGCAAACTTAGAAGGAAGGGATATTAAATATGCTGATCTTTCTGGGGTTAATCTTAGTAACGCTAAATTACAAGGTGCTAACTTATCCTATGTTGATTTTGATTATTATACGACATGGGAGAATACTCAATTTGGTGACGATACAACATTACCCTTTGATAGAAATACTGCCATTATTAAGGGTATGAGATTTGCACCTTATAATAAACCTCATAATAAACTTCCTTTACCTCTACAATTATATGTTATTAATGATCATCAGAAATACAACCCAGGGGAACCATTACCTAAGTTATCTGTAAATTGGGAAGGAGAAAATCACCAAAAAGAAAACTTACAGAATGCGATTTTGAAGGGGGGCAATTTTAAGGACACTATTTTAAGACAGGCTAAACTTCAAAAAGCAGATTTAAGGGGTGCTGACTTAACCGGTGCTGACTTAACCGGTGCCAATTTACGTAAAGCAGATTTAACTAATGCTAAATTAGAAGGGGCAGACTTAACTGATGCAGATTTAAGAGGGGCTATCGTATTTGACAAAACAGCAGATCCAAACAAACAAAAAGAACAACTACGACTACAACAAACCGTTTTGTGTCGAACGGCCTTACCCAACTATATGAGTCCACAACTCAGGAAAGAAGCTAAGGAAAGAGACTGTTCGTAAGAATACCGTAACCTGAAGATTGTTCCTTCGTTTAAGTGATTGAGAAACCCCAGATGACAGTAATTAGGTTGAGAGACGAAATCCAACCTAATTGCATCTTAATGTCTTAAATGAGCGATGTCAGTCCCTCAATTAGCCATAGTAGTAACCACTATATTCACGATAGCTTCCCGTCGGTCCACCTTGAATCTTATCCATTGAGCCTAAATGATAAACTTTGGGTTTACGATAGGTGAGTTTTTTTTGATTATTACTGTCTTTAACTTTTATATTATTGTTTAACATATCCATACCTCAATAACCCTTACGATTATATTATAACCCTTTTTCATAGCGTATCAGTTGTCTTTGTGTCAGTTTCTCAACCTACCCTCCCCGAAGTTTTACGACGTAGCTTAACCCTCATTGTTCAAGCTGCTCCCAACGAGCTACGTTTATTAACTTTTGTAACCTTAGTTAGTGGTATTAGTCCCGTCACTGCTCTATTTTTTAACAAAATTATCATCGATAATGTTGCTTTATTACTCAAACAAGAAACCCCTATTAATTCTCTAGAAATTTTATTCAATCAACGTTTATTAATCGGTAGCATTTTTGCGATCCTTATCCTTAATTTACTAGGAGATATCAGTCATAATTTAATCAATTTTAATTTTTCAGCCCTCCGCGATCGCGTTAAAGGTTTTACTCAAGAAAAACTCTTAAATAAAATTGCTAATTTCCCCGATATTGCTCTATTTGAAACCCCAGAATTACTCAACTTAACGAAATTAACAGAAAAAGGAATGCTGCGCTTAGAAGAATTAGCGTTTATTTTAATGACGACTTTAAACGGCATTTTTATCTTTTTACCTGCTGTATTTTTATCTGTTTCTATTGCTTGGTGGATTCCTTTTATTTTATGTTTAACCTCTTCCCCTGCTATTTATTATGAATTAGCTTATCGAGAAAAAACCTGGAGAGTGGAAGAAACCCAAGCCGATTCTTATCGACAAATGGAATTATACCGAACCGTTTTAACCCATAAAACTCATGCTAAAGAATTACGACTATTTCATTTACAATATTTATTCATTAATCGCTGGAAAAAATTGTTTAACAACACATTTCGAGCGATGCAAAGAATCAGAAAAAAAGGCAGTACCTTGGTTATATTTTGGTCTGTAATTAGTGGGTTTGGTGTCGCTATTCCTTATGTTTATGTTATTTTAGGGACGTTACAAAAAAATTATAGTTTAGGAGATTTGGCTTTATATGGGGGGTTGATTTTACAAATTAGACAAAGTCTTTTTATTTTGATTAATAATGCGTCAGATGTTTACGAAATCATCTTAGGAATCACGCCTATTTTTCAAGTGTTAGATTTATCTTCAACTTTAGTAATTTGTTCATCCAAATCCTCCGTAAATTATGCGACCACAGGAATTAAAATTGAGCAGCTTTCCTTCGCTTATCCTGGTAGCGATCGCTGGATTTTAGATAATTTAAGTTTAACCATTAATCCTCACGAAAACATTGCCATTGTTGGAGAAAATGGTGCAGGAAAAACCACATTGACTAAGTTATTGTGTCGTCTTTATGATCCCAGTCATGGGGCGATTTATTGGAATGATAAAGATTTACGACAATGGGATAGAAAAGAATTACGCCATCGCATTGCTGTTGTTATGCAAGATTATAGTCAATTTCCAGCAACAATTAGGGAAAATATTGGCTTTGGTTATCTACCTTTCTTAGACGATAATGCTAAGATTCAAGCAACCCTTAAAACCTTGGGATTAGATGATATAATCAACAAGTTACCCCAAGGGTTAGAAACCCCTTTAGGAAGGGAATGGGAAGGGGGGATCGAATTATCTCAAGGACAATGGCAAAAAATAGCGATCGCCCGCGCTTTATTGCGTCTTCCTCAAGTAGAATTATTGATTTTTGATGAACCCACCGCAGCGTTAGATGCAAAAACAGAATACGAAATTTACCAAATTTTTCGTACCTTAGCAGCGAATAAAATGGCCATTGTTATTAGTCATCGTCTCGCTTTATGTAAATTAGCCGATCGCATTATTGTCTTAGAAAATGGACAAATTGTTGAACAAGGAACCCACCAACAACTGATGGATAAACAAGGCCGTTATCATTGGATGTTTACCCGACAAGCGAGTAGCTACCATTAATAGCAGTTTTCAATTGGGTGTATCAAGATTTTAGTGAAGTTGAGTGTGGGAAGTGTGGGAGGGGTGGGGAGTGTGGGGGGAATTTTTATTTTCATTGTTAGTCTATTG
>JAAUYH010148703.1_pt1 | contig 18206 bp, 14 predicted proteins | sample 7278061 | NCBI WGS metagenome assembly JAAUYH01 (sample SAMN14350203, study PRJNA611818) | marine sediment metagenome | isolation source: surface marine sediment (0.6m) | place: French Polynesia: Moorea | collected 2018-08 | reverse complement strand
TACATCGGCGATATGCATGCCCTTGGTGCACACGTAGCCGCGAGAGCGGGGGTCGTCGGTATCGGGCTGGACCGACACGATGCGATCGCCATCGGCCTGGATGTCGAGGCCACAGCAGGCTTCGCAGAGGTTGCAGGCACGCGGAAATTGTTTGCGCATGGTAGAGGCTCTCAATACTGGGCGCTCTGCACGTGGTCTACATGACGAATGTGCCGGGCGCCGATACGCAGTGCGTTGGTATGACTGCAGAAGGATTGACTTGGCTCACTGGCCACCGGCATTAGAGCACAGGTGCCATATGTGCGCAATAGGCCCGGTCTGCAGGGATGAGCCGCCCCGCACGGCATGCCTCAATGGGCGTGGGCGCTGTTGTGTGTGTCGCCGTGGGCGCCGTTGTGATCAGTGGGATGCTCGACAAAGCCCTGGCGGATGAGTGTGGCGATAAAGGGGTCGCCCTCGCGGTCGCCGACATCGCTGTAGTCGATGGCTTCAAAACCGCGGCCAGCAGCCAGGGCCACGGTCACGGCAGCTTCGTCGTGCAGTGCTTCGAGGTAGAGGCGGCTTGTGTGCTCGCCGCGTTGGGCGATCACCTCGGCCGGTAAGTCCAGGGCCGATAGCCAAAGGACGCGGTATTCGACGCCGTTTACGGTGCCGCTGTAGCGGGTGGCCGGTAGGCAGCGATATTGCGTAGTGCCGGCGGCCTTGAGCTGCGTGCGCACTTCGTCCGGAAGTACGCGACTCACGCGCGCCCACGTGGGCGTGCGCCCCAGGGCCCGCAGCTCGCCACCGGTATACGTGATGGCCTTTTTATGCTCGGGAAACCAGCGCTCAAAAAAGAGCTCGCTGCCATTGCGACGCCACATTTCCACGATGTTCTGCGCCAGGTACTCGTAGGCCACGCGGTCGGTCGTGCGCCAGTAGCGCCATGGATTGCCATCGGCGCCGGCTGTGTCACCCCTACTTGAGCGATACGTGGCGCCCACAGCGGTGTCGACCGTGGCCGTGGCCGGTATAGGCGCCAGGCAGTCGGCGCGGTCTGCGACAGTGTCTTTGCTACGGGACGCGCCGTCATCGCTAGTAGGGCGCGAGCAGCCAATGGCGGCTGAAGCCGCGGCGGCGAAAGCCGCCGCCAAGGTCGTGGTTGTTAATACAGAGAAAAATTGTCTCATTGCGCATATCCCGAATGACGATGGCAGTGGGCGGCTCAATTAGTCACCGCGTTTTCTACCAGTTTCGCGGCGTGATTCATGACGTGGAAAATGTAATGTTGTTCCACAGTGCCGGCAAAGAGGTGAGAGAAGGGCCCAATGGCATAGATGCCGACGTCCTCTCCGGCGTGGGTCTCCGAGTCCAGCGGCACCCGGGCCTCTTGGCGAAAGTCGAGATCCTCGGTGTCGTAATACAGCAGATCGGGGCGCGCACGCTGCTCGGTGACCGCGGCGCCTCTCGTGCCAAAGCCGGGGCCGTTGGCGTAGCCGAGCGTGGTGTAGGGCATACCATTATCATCGAGGCTGCGCAGGCCGGTCGGCTTGCCCTCGTCGTTATTGCCCTTGACGATGCCCAAGATGGGATTGCCGCGCGTGGGATACCCGGCAATGGTAAAGACGTGGCTGTGATCGGCGGTGACAATGATGAGGGTCTCGGATAGGTCGACGCGCTCCAGTGCCACGTTGACTGCGTCGGCAAAGGCGATGGTTTCGTGCAGGGCACGGGCGGCGTTACCGGCGTGGTGGGCGTGATCGATGCGGCCCGCTTCCACCATGAGGAAAAAACCGTCTTTGTCGCGCTTGAGGATGTCGAGGGCTTTGCCCGTCATCTCGGCCACCGAGGGCTCACCGCCGGTATCGCGTTCGCGGTCGACCTCGTACTCCATGTGCGACGCTTCGAATAGACCGAGCAGGTGGTTGGTGCTCTGCGGATCGACGGCGAGAAAGTCGTCTCGGTTCCACACATAGGCGGCATTATCGTAATCGTTTAACCACTGCTCGGTCAAATCGACGCCGTCGCCGCGACGGCCGAATTGTCCTCCGTCTTCAGGATCGGCGACGGTGTCGGGCAAAAAGTGGCGCCGGCCGCCGCCCATGGCTACTTCGAGGCCGTCGCCATAGGGGAATTCCACCAGCTGGCGGGCGATGTCGCCACAGCCTGCGACCGCGGTGCCGGTGTCATCTTCGTAATTGCGGTTGGGGGACACCGCATAGGTGGCGGCCGGCGTGGCATGGGTGATGCGGGCGGTGGCAATCACGCCGGTCGCTTTGCCGCCGAGTTCGGCTAGCATCAGGGCGCTGAGTAGCTCGTTGCCCTCCACCGTGTTGCAATCGCTGTGAACCACGTTTTCGTCGAGGCCAATGACGCCTCTATCCGTTTTCACCCCCGTCATTATCGCCGTCATGGTACCGGCGCTGTCGGGGGTTTGCGCGTTGGTGTTATAGGTCTTGGATAGCGCGACATCGGACCAGCGCTCGAAGCTGAGTAGGTTTTCTTCGCCCGATTCGCCGCGCAGCTGGCCCTCAAGAATGCGGGCCGCGGTCACGGTGGTGATGCCCATGCCGTCGCCGACAAAGAGAATAATATTTTTTGCCGTATTGGTATTGGGCTCGCGCCGTGCCGCGCGATCGATGGTCTCTTGTCCGCCGACGAACCACGCGTTGATGTCGGGATTGGACGGGGTTATCGTCGATGGCGGTGGTTCTGGCGCAGGCCCGTCCGGTCCCTCGGGTCCTTCCGGCCCCGCGGGCCCCGCCGGTCCTTCCGGTCCTTCTGGTCCTTGCGCGCCATCGGCACCGTCGCTGCCGCAGCCGGCACCCGTGATGATGAGAGTTACGGCTAAGAGACCGGTCAGCCGTACACTTCTATCTATGATGCTGTTCATAGTATTGTCCCCCAGGTCTCGCTGCGCTCAGTACGGTGTAGCGCCCAAGTCTCCGGCGCGATTCATCACATGAAAGATCACGTTCTGCTCGATGACGCCCTGGAGCAAGTGGGCCCCCGGGCCGATGCCCCATACGCCGATATCCTCGCCAGCGTGGGTTCCTCTGTAACGCGGCACCACGGCCTCTTGGCGAAAGTCCATGGTGGTGGTGTCGATGCTGGTGAGATCCACGCGGCCGCCCTCCAGCCGTACAGGCTCGCCAAATTGGCCGTAACCGGGGCCATTGGTGTAGCCCAAGGTGGTGTAGGGCAGGCCGTCGCTGCCGACGCTGTCGGCCAAGCCCAGGATGTTATTGCCGCGGGGGCTGTAGCCGGCAATGGTGAAGACATGGCTGTGGTCGGCGGTGACCATGACCAGGGTCTCGGAGGTATCCACGGCCGCCAGTGTGGCCTCAATGGCGTTGGCGAATTCCACGGTCTCGATGAGGGCGCGATGGGCATTGCCGGCATTGTGGGCGTGATCGATGCGGCCCGACTCCACCACCAGGAAAAAGCCTTGGTCATTTCTCTTTAGGATCTCAAGGGCCTTGGTCGTCATCTCAGTGAGTGAGGGCTCACCGCCAGCATCGCTTTCGCGATCGGCCTCGTACTCCATATGCGAGCGCTCAAACAGGCCCAGTAGGTGGTTAGTAGTTGCGGGATCGGTGTTGTCGAATTGGCTTTGATTCCACACGTAGGCTGCGTCCTCCCGGCCCTCGGTCCAAGCCGCGGTCAAGTCCACCCCATCGAGGCGATTGCACCTGCTGCCGCTGTCTTCGGGATCGGTGCTGGTGTTGGGCAGAAAATGCCGACGACCGCCGCCCATGGCGACTTCGATGCCGTCGCCGTGGGAGAATTCGATTAACTGCCGGGCGATATCTTTGCAGCCGCGTTCCACGGCCTCGGCCGGCAAATCGCCATCGTCTTCCCAGTCGCGCTCGGGGCTAAATGCATAGGTGGCCGCGGGCGTGGCGTGGGTGAGCCGGGCGGTGGTGACGACGCCGGTCGATCGGCCGCTCTCTTCGGCGAGCACCAGGGCGCTGACTAGCTCTTGGCCGTAGCTTGAGCCGCAATTGCCGCGAATAGTCGAAGGACCGAGGCCAATGACGCCGGCCTTGGTCTTGACCCCCGCGATCATGGCCGTCATGGTACCGGCCGAATCGGGCGTTTGCTGATTGGTATTATAGGGCTTGACCAGTGCGGTATGAGGAAAGCGCTCAAAGGATAGGAAATTCTCTTCGCCCGGATTGCCGGCCTCTTGCCCGGCAAAGATGCGGGCGGCTGTGACCGTGGAAATTCCCATGCCGTCGCCGACAAAGAGAATCATATTCTTGGCTTTGGTTGCCGGTGCCGGCGCATTCAGCTTGCTCTGCAGCATGGCGTCGGCGTCCGTAAACCAGGGGCTCTGGGCCTGGTTTTGCGGTAATTCGCCGGCCATGGCCGCTGCGGGCACGGCCAGAGCCAGGGCGGCAGCGCTCCGCTTGGCGAGTTTGCGTGTTCGACTCGTCATCAATGGATTGATCTCCTGTGCTCCTGTGGATTCTGCAAAAAGTTTTGCACCTATCCCCAACGGCGGGGTGTTCTTATCGGACTTAAGCGGACATTGCCAGGCAGATGTAGGGCACGTAGGCGACATGCTCCTGGTAGTCTAGTGCAAATTCACTCGATGATGTGACGAATTATTGCAGAGCCCTGCCCAGAGTACGCGCTGGCCTCATCGGCTGTAGCGCTTGAGGGTGGTGTCTAAGGCGCTACGTGCGATCACGTGTAAGATGTCGAGCGTGCCGTCGTGCCCATGATAGCGAAATAGTAACCGATGGTGGATGCCCACACGCGCCGACCATACGTCCTTGGTGCGATCGAGCCGTTTGAGCGCGGCGGCTGGAGATGCCTCGCCCGTGGCGATCTCGGCCACCAGGCGCAGGGTAGCGGCGGCCACGGCTCGTGGCAGATGGTGAAGTTCGCGGCTGGCGCTGTCGCTAAATTGGGGAATGAGGGGTCGGGCAAAGCGCGGCGCTTCCACACCCTGGTCGGCGTCGCTCTGGCTCTTTTGCTTTGTGGGGTTTGAGCTCGCGGCGTGGGCGCTGCTCGTTTTCGCTGTGCGGTCTTCGTCTTGTGCTTTTTCAGCACGACGCGTGGCTTCAGCGAGCTGCTGGCGCAGGCGCTTGCGGTCTTGGTAGCGTTCGGCCAACAGGCCCTTGAGTTCGGTGATTTTCTGCCGCAGCCGGTGGGTCTCAGCGTCGGTCTGCGCTCCGGTATCGGGTGCGGACACCGCGCCATTGGCACGTTGCTGGGGCCCGCGGGCCGTGGGGGCATCATCACCACCGTCGGCCTGTGCAGACGGCAACGCCGCCAGCTGCGTGCGCGATTTGCGCAACTGGCGCTCAAGCTCTTCGCCGCGCTGCTTGGCCTGGCGCAGCTGTCGCCGCAGCTCCTCGCTGTCGGCGTGAGATGGCGTTCGTCCTTGCCCGTCTTTACTGCCTTTCTTGTTGCTCTTTGCGTTGCCACTGTGGGGTCCTCTGCGGTCTGCCTCGCCATGCAGTGCGTCATTTGGTTCTTCTTTTGTCGCCAATTGCTCAGAGCGCTGCGTGATGAGGGCATCGAAAATATCGTCTGCGCGATCAATGGGAGGCAGGCCCAGGGTATCTCGGGCCTCTTCGACGGCCTCTAGAACGAATACACTGTCGAATTCGCGATGCGCGCCGACAACGCCTCGCGCCACTAAGATCCCGAGCGCGGGCGTGTGCCGCAAGAGCGTGTACGCCAGATCGACGAGTAGGCTTTCTTCTTCTTCATCAGCCAAGCCATCGCGGGCATACGCGTCCAAGCGCGCCACGGTGTCGGACGCCGGCGCCAGCAACCAGCGGTCCAATTCCAGTTCCCGGCGACGGTCCGACGGCGGCAACGACTTGAGGTAGTGCGCGGCGCGTTCAAAGGCGCCACACGACAGGGCTTCGTGCACCAACTCGGCAAAGTAGCCGCTCGGGTCGTCGGGGTCGGGTGGATCCACGCGTGGGACGTCGTCGCGCCGGGCGAGTTCGCGAACGGCGGCTTCGGCGCGATCCCATAGATGGGCGTCGCTCCAGGCGCGATAGGCCGCAATGAGGTGATCCGTAGACATCTCGGCGACATCGAAGCGGGCCATTTCCTCGGGCGCCAAGCAGGCAAATTCACTATGCGACATGAGCTCGGGAGCCCGCGCCCGGTACTCGCTCATGGTGACGCCGGCCACCGGTGAGGGGTCGGATTTGCGCGCCTGGTCGGCTTCGAGGCAGCAGCGCTTGTATTTCTTGCCGCTGCCGCAGGGGCACTTTTCATTGCGCCCTACTTTTTTTACCGCGCGTCGCGCAGTGAAACCCGTCACTGCATGAGGGGCCTCATCCTCGGGTAGATAGGCCAGCGGCGACCGCGTGCGTGCCGCCTCAGTTTGTTCGGTGACAATGTCGATCATGAATTGCGGCACGGGGTCCGATTGACCCACGACCTGAAGGACGTTGTCGTCATCCACGATGCGGGCTGCCTCCTTGAGCATGACCCGGCGAAAGGGGTGCATGGGCCGCCTCGCTTGCTGCCGCAGGGCGGTGCGCAGGGACGCTGGTGGCTCGGCGCCGTCGAGCAGTGTCGCGGCCAGGTATGCGGTAATGATTTCGCCATCGGGCGGCAGGCGTCCGGATGTCGCGGCCTCGATGAGCATGTCGACGCGCGGATCTTCGCACGAGGCCACGAGGGCCAAGAGTAGGTTTTCATGGGTGGACTGGCGCAGGAGCGGGCCGATGGTGCTGGCGCTGCAGGGGTGGCCAGCGACCGCGGCCGCGATCGCCAAGAGTGTGCCCGGTACGACTTCACCGCGGGCGGCGGCTTGCTGGATCGAGGTCGCGATGACATCACCATTGTCGGCATGGATGACATGGGCCAAGTCGGCGATACTGGCCTGGCTAGGGGATAGGCCACGGGCGCGTTCGAGGGGGGAGTCAGTTTGAGCCATCATTGGAATTCCCCATGCATACCCGACGCACGGCATCGGGGCAAGTTAGGGAGCACTGACAATAGCTCGGTTCGGCAACCCGGGAGCGGCATTCACGGTTCGGGAGTGCCGATCGCGGGGGCGCGAGGAGCGCAGCGTTGCTTCCGGGAATGAAGACCAAGCTCAAACAGGTACGCGAACCAAGACGGCGGCTTCGAGGAGCATGACAAACTCGACAGTCCATTGTTCCTCAATACCGAGTTCAAGCCCAAAGCGGAAGGTGCATCGTCCTACCGTCTCGACCCAGGGAAGAGGACTTTCCTGAACGTGTGCCAAAAAGTGCCGAACCGTCGCGAGGATCTCTGACGTTGCAGTGTCGTCTGGAGCAATTATGTCGAGGTAGCTCCGAACCCTGTTCCCACCGGGCGCGACCGCGATCCTCTCATTGACACACTCGCCCGGGTTGGTGTCGGGAATGCCGTCGGGCGGCTCAATCCAGTCGTACGGTCCGTGCAGGTGGCAGAATGCGTTGACGCCTTCTTGCCCAGAGGGACTCAGTACTCGCTGCGCGGTTAGTAACATCAAGCCACTCTGGGGAATTTACGACGATTCTGGCGGTCGGAAGCGTGAAGCGGTGTCGCGTTTACAATGCCACCATCGGGAGCAGTCGCGAGTAGCAACGTTTTGAGTTTTCTCAGCTCCTGCAGTTCGTCAAGAGTCGGCGGGCCCAACAGAGACAATCGGCCAGCCAACGCGCGAATCCATGGGCACGATGTCTGTGATGCTTGACGCAGAGTCTCCGCAGAATCCTCGGAACCGGTTCCGGAGAGCGCACAGAGCAGAATGGCAAGCTCGAACTCCACACGAGATCGCGTTCGCTGCCCATCTAGTTGTTCGAGCAACTCAGTCGCTCGGGTTCGCGCTTGTGCATATTGGTCGGCATCGTTTCGTATACGATCGACCAACCCGCATTCTGTGGCGATCCGCCGAGCCTCTCGAATGTAACGTTTGGACGTGCTGCTCGCGAGAAGTTGTAGCGTCGTTTCTCGCAAAGTCTCTTCGGTCACGATCATGTCAACCTCCAATACTCCGGGGTGCCCTTGTATGGACTCACATGCACGCGATGTTCGAATTCTCCAAGGCTCCCCCAAGCGCTCCACACGAAAACGACGGGCACATTCGCTAGGTTCTCCACTCGGCTGACAAACCCGGTGTGTTCGATTTCATCGTCCAACCGATAGGCAACGACGTCACCGACCTGAGGTAATTGACTTTCGCCAATGGGGCGATAGCCATCACGGTGTAGAAGGTCGCTTACGTCTACATCCACCCCAACAGGTGGTATGTGAGCACGCCGAGAGGCAAACACGAGACCATGGCAATTGTACCGCCCGGTGGGAGGGCGGAGTTCGGTGGCTGCGGCAGCCACAAGTCGAAACTGGTCCAGGGCAAAGGCTACTTCATTCGGTGAGGGATCATCACTAACCCCCGCCAAGATCGGCGATCCATCTCGTGCAAAGACCGGGAACGAGTTGGCTTCGAACATCATTGGGACAAGACTAGCTGCTAGTCTTACTGTTCGCAAATTCGTCAGGGCTTTTCGTCAAACGTGGAGTCCACTCCCGCAAGATACGGCTGTGCTGTCTCGGCTCAGTCGCTATCGCATTCGCGAGCCTGCGCGTGCGGTCGCCAATGTGGCCTTCCTATGCCGGCCGCAGTGCCGCCAGGCTGCGCGCCAGCGTTTGTACGGCGCGTTCCAGTTGGTTCTCATCCAGCATGCCGAAGCCCAAACGGAGAAACGAAGCCGCGCATGGCCGCTGATAGAAGCCGCGACCGGTTCGAAACACCAGTCCGTGGTCGAGCGCGCATGCGGCCCAGGCGTCGACATCAACGTCCTCACGTACCCGCGCCCATAGGGCCAATCCGCCTGAGGGTACCTGGAAATCGAGCGCTCCATCGAGTTCTTTGCCCAGTAATTCGACTAGATGATCGCGGCGCGCGGCGTAGACCCGACGGGCTCGATTGACGTATCGCTGTATCTCCCCGTCTTCAAATAGCTCGGCGATGGCGTCTTCTAATAGCGCATCGCCCTGGAGATGGTGCAATTTGGGCGCGCGGTTCAGCCGTTTTCCTTCTCCTACGAGGCCCCCGCGGACCTCAGCGTCAGACTGCAAGAGGTCGGCGTCAATCTGCTGATCGGCACCGATGCCAGCAATCCATATGTGGTTCCCGGTTTTTCCCTGCACGACGAACTCGCCCTTGCCGTCGATACTGGGTTATCGCCATATCAGGCGTTGCGCGCTGACACGGTGGGCACGGCCGAGTACCTCGGCGTGTTAGATCAGACTGGTACAGTCGAAGAGGGCAAACGCGCCGATCTCGTCCTTTTGGACGACAATCTATTCGACGACATCGCCCATACACGCGCCATCGCGGGCGTCATGGTCCAGGGTAGTTGGTTTTCCAACATACGCTTGCAGCGGTATCTCGATGAGTTGGCGGCGCGCTATGCGTTTCTGGGGCAGCAATTGCTCGGAGCACCAGCTGACACATCGACTGATACATCAGCGCTGCTGGATCAAGTGCCGCACCGCCACTGACGCACACACCAGGCCGAAGGTGCCGGTGACAAAGCTGGCGTTGCCGTAGATGGTGTTTCGCGCATCGCAGGTGAAAAACTCATTTTGCCCCTGGGGACACACGCAGCGAAAGCCCTGGCCTTTGTCGTAATGCAGGTCCACGGGGTCAGTATGGGCCTCGGTGGAGTACACGGCCGGGATGCCAAAGGGCGCGCCCGCGCTGGGAAAGCCGTAGCGGGTGCGCAAAATGCCGCGGAGGGCCCGGGCCAGTGGATCGCCGGTGGTGTGGGCCAGGTCGGCGACCTTGACCTGGGTCGGATCGAGGCGTCCGCCCGAGCCCGTGGCCGAGACCACGGGAATGGCGCGTTCGCGGCAGGTGGCCAGCAAATGGCATTTGGAAGTCACGTGGTCGATGGCGTCGATGACAAAATCTGGGACAAAGTCGGGCCGGGGTGCCAGCAGCGTTTGTGCCGTGTCGGCGTTGTACGGCACGGGGTGGGCGCGCACATCGGCGCGGCGGTTGATGGCGCGCAGGCGCTCGGCCATGACGGTGGCTTTGTTTTTTCCGACTGTGCCGTCCACCGCGTGGAGCTGGCGGTTGAAGTTGGTGATGCACACATCGTCAAAGTCCACGATGGTCAAGGTGCCGACCCCGGAGCGGGCCAAGCTCTCGGCGGCAAAGGAGCCCACGCCGCCCAGGCCGACGACGAGGACGTGGGCGTCGAGCAGTCGCCGCATCTTGTCGTCGCCGACGAGGCGCCCCATGCGGTCGAATCGGCGGTGGAGTTTGTACTCTTCGAGCTCCGCGTCGGTGGATGGACGCTCCGCGCCAGGGGCGGTGTCACGCGGAGTGGTGGGCAAAACGGGCGGTAGCGTGGGCTGTTTCATGGGGCAAACAATTTCTCAAGCGACTGATGCGCTCGGTCGAGCATGGCGGTGGCAGACAGGGCCCAGACCGGCGCCAGGGCCGCGGCGATGCGGGGCAAATAGGCCGGTTCATTGTGCGGCACCTGCCAAGCGCGGGGGGCTTGGTCGGGGGCGTCGGTCTCAAAGACGATGCGGGCGGGATCGATGGCGGCCAGTCTGTGGGCCCGTTCGGGGCGGGCCACCAGGGCGCCGCCGAGGGATAAGTGAAAGCCCAGGTCGATGTAGCGGCCGGCGTCGCGGGCGGTCCCGGCAAATGCGTGCACCAGGCCACCGCGGGGATAGGGGCCGTAGCGCTCTAGCATGTCTAGGACAATGTCGTGGGCCCGGACCACGTGCAGCACCAAGGGGCGGGGGATGCGCCAGGCCAGGGCCAGCTGGGCGACAAAGGCCCGCTCTTGCCGCGCCATGGCACCGCTCTGCTTGCGCCAGCGCGGGTGCCGGTCGAGGCCCAGTTCGCCGAGGGCGTGGGCTTGCGGCAGCTCGCGGCCCAGGCGCTCCAGGGCGTCGTCAAGGGCGTCGTCTGAGGCCGATGCCGCCCACCATGGATGGACGCCAAAGGCCAGCCGCACGGAGTCGCCGAGCTGGGCCGATACTGCCCGCTGGCGCTGCCAATCGTCCACGTCCACGCCGCCCTGGACCCACGCGGCCACGCCCGCGGCCCGCGATCGGGCGATGACGCCGCCGAACTGGTCGGCAAAGCGGGCGTCGGCCAAATGGCAATGGGCGTCGGTCCATGGGCCGGGCGGGGGCTCGGGTATTGGTTTGATGGGTTGATTAGGCATGGGGGCGTCTGTTTGGTATGGCAGTGAGTCAACGGCCGCGGGCGGCCGGGCCGCGGGCGGCCAGGTGGCGGCTTTGCCGTGGCGGCAGGGCCGATGCGCGGTTGGCGGCCGGTGTATCGACCTGGTACTGGGCGAGAAATCGTGGCAGTTGCCGTCCGGGGGCCATGAAGCTCTGGGCCACCATGGCGCCGACGTCGGCTTCGTCCATGCCGCCGGGGCCTGCGAAGTACGCGATGAATAGGCGGCACAGTCGCGGCAGGGCGATGCCGACAAAGGGACCGATCTGGCCGTGCAGCCAATCGGCAAACGACATCAGAGCGGCAAAGGGGTCGCCGCCGTGGCCAAAGGCGGCCAGGGCATGGGAAAAATTGCCGCTATTGCCGACGAGGTCCCACAGCCGGGCGGCGCGCTTGATGCGCTGCATGTCGGCAAACGAAATCGAGCGGTTTTGCAAGATCTCGTAAGGGGCACGATCGGCGTAAACCATCTTCCATTCGTGGTCATGGCGGGCAATCGGCGTGCCGCGCAGGCGCTTGAGGATCCCGAGCTGGATTTCGTGGGGCCCGGCCGCCCACAGGCGATTAAAGCCGCGGCCAAAGCTCGCAAGATCTTCGCCCGGCAGGCCGGCGATGAGGTCGGCGTGGATGTGCACATGACTGTGCTGGCGCAAAAACGCGATATTGGCCCAGGCGGCGGCTGTGTCCTGGCGCCGGCCGATGCGGGCGGCGGTGGCTTCGTCAAAGGTCTGCACGCCGATTTCAAACTGCAGCACCCCCGGAGGAAATTGCATGACCAACTGTTTGAGGGCGTCGGGAAAGCGGTCGGGCACCATTTCGAAGTGGACGAAGATGCCCTGGTCTTTGCGGGCCAGGAAAAAGGCCAGGATGCGGGCTGCAGTCTTGTAGCTCAGGTTGAAGGTGCGATCGATAAAGCGAAATTGCCGCGCGCCGCGGGCATACAGGGCTTCGAGCTGGGCGAGAAAGGATTCCACCGCAAACTGCCGGACTTTGATGGGCAGCGCCGACAGGCAAAACTCGCAGGTGAAGGGACAGCCGCGCGAGGCTTCGACGTAGATGGCGCGGTTGGCGATATCGTCATCGCTGTAGAGATGATAGGGCATCGCCAGCTGGCCGACGTCGGGCAGCTGTGCCGGCTGGATTTTGCTCGGCGGACGCGTTCCCTTGAGCAGGCTTTCGGCCAATGCGGCAAAGGCCAGCTCGCCTTCGCCTACCACCACAAAGTCGGCACAGGCCACGATGGTCTGGGCCTCGCACTCGTAGCTGACCTCGGGGCCGCCGATGACCACGTCGATGTCGGGGCGCACCGCTTTGAGAATGCGGATAACGGCCTCAGTCTGAGCCACGTTCCACACGTAGACGCCCAAGGCCACGATGCGGGGCCGGTCGCGGAGGAGGGTCTCGACCACGTCGCCCGGCTGGGCCCCGATGACGAACTCGCGAATCACCGAGCGCTCGGCCAGCGGGCCGAGGTTGGCCTGCAAGTAGCGCAGGGCCAGTGCACTATGGGTGTAGCTCGCGTTGAGGGTGGACAGAACGATGTCGGGCACAGATGGGCGACCTCTCCACTGCGATGAGGGGCGGTGACTAGCGACAGCTAGCTTTTGCCGCTATCGCCGCTATCGGCTTGGTCTACTTTTTTATCTGGTTTCTCTGGTTTCTTGGGCGGCAGGGCCAATTTCAAGTGCACGGCCTGCAGCTGTTCCTCGGACACCGAGGCCGGGGCGCCCATGAGTACGTCCTCGGCTTTGGCCGTCATGGGGAAGGCCACAACTTCGCGCAGATTGGGCTCGTCCGCCAGCAGCATGACGATGCGGTCGACGCCGGGGGCCAGGCCGCCGTGGGGGGGCGCCCCCATGCGGAAGGCCCGCAGCATGCCGCCAAATTGCTCGTTGACGTCCTCTTCGCTGTAGCCGGCGATGGCAAAGGCCCGGTACATGATGTCGGGGCGGTGATTTCGAATGGCGCCACTCGACAGCTCGACACCGTTACACACAATATCGTATTGATAGGCCAAGACCTCTTCGGGATCGCGGCTATCCAGGGCTTCGAGGCCGCCCTGCGGCATGGAAAAGGGATTGTGGGAAAACTCGACCACGCCCTCTTCGTTGCGCTCGTACATGGGAAAGTCCACCACCCATAGGAAGCGGAAATCGCCCTCTTCAATGAGCCCCAGCCGCCGGGCCACTTCCACGCGCAAAAGGCCCGCCAGCTTGGCGGTCTCCTTTTCGGGCCCGGCCAAAAGCAGGCAGCCGCCGCCTTGGCCGATGGGGCTGTCGGCCTTATTGCTGGCCCCGGGCAGCTTTGCCAATGCCTCCATGGCCGCGGTATCGAGGAATTTGGCCGTTTGGCCGCGGGCGGCCTCGCCCTCGGGAAAGATCACCCAGCCCATGCCCTTACCGCCGTTTTGCTGGACAAAGCTCACCAGGGTATCGAAAAATTGCCGCGCTTGTCCGGCCAGGCCCGCAACCGGTAGGGCCCGCACCACGCCGCCTTTATCAATGGCGCCGCGGAACACCCGGTAGTCGGACTCGGCAAAGAGATGGGACACGTCGTGGATTTCCAGGGGAATGCGCATATCGGGCTTGTCGGTGCCGTATTTGCGCATGGCGTCCTTGTACGTAATACGCGGGAACGGCACCGGCGTGCGCGGGCGAGAACTGAATTCGCCAAACACCCCGTCGAAGACGGTTTCCACCGCGGCAAAGACGTCCTCTTGGGTGACAAAGGCCATTTCTAAATCGAGCTGATAGAACTCGCCCGGCGAGCGATCGGCGCGGGCGTCTTCGTCGCGAAAGCAGGGGGCGATCTGAAAATAGCGATGAAAGCCGGCGACCATGAGCAACTGCTTAAACTGCTGCGGCGCCTGGGGTAGGGCGTAGAATTTGCCCGGATGCACTCGCGAGGGCACTAAATAGTCGCGGGCGCCTTCGGGCGAGCTGGCAGTCAGGATCGGGGTCTGAATCTCCAAAAAATCCTGCGCTGTCATATGCCGGCGGATGCTGGCGATCACCTGGCTGCGCAAGATGATGTTGCGGTGCATGCGCTCGCGGCGTAGGTCGAGAAAGCGGTATTTGAGCCGCAACATCTCGGAGGCGCCGTCGTCGTCGGCCACCTGGAACGGCAGGACCTCGGAGCGCGATTGCACCACCAGGGTGTCGGCGAATAGCTCGATGGCGCCGGTTGGCAACTGCTGATTTTCGTTGCCCTCACCGCGGCCGGCGACCTTGCCCTCGACCGTGACCACCCATTCCGGGCGCAGCGCTCGGACCTCTTCGCTGACGGGCGAAGACGGCTCCACCACCACTTGGGTGATGCCGTAGTGGTCGCGCAGGTCGATGAAGGTGACTCCGCCATGGTCGCGGATGCGGTGGACCCAACCCGAGAGCCGGGCGCGCTGGTCGAGATGGTCGAGCCGCAACTCGCCACAGTGATGCGTCATGTATTGGTTAGCCATGGTCATAAGCTCGTTTGGTGATCCCCCACGGGCCTCGCCAATGTCAATACATTGCGCTGGCAGGATGGGCCGGCCGGGCGCAGACGGGGCTGTCGGCAGGGATGTAAGCAGCAGGAACACTTGCCACAAAGTGCGGGAACCCGGCAAGTCCCAATTTGAGCGATCGTCGCCATGCCGCGGACCATGGGCGGCATGGCGCTCGGAGCAGTAGGGCTAGTGCGAGGTAGTCGCGCTATGCTAGGAACATAGGAATGGCGGATGCGCAGCGCGAACCAGCGGGGGCGGCAGAGATTGGCCAGCGGTATCGGCGGATACTGCAACAGGTGGCGACCGCGGCTGCCCGCGCGGGCCGCGATCCAGCCGCGGTGCGCGTGATTGCGGTCAGCAAAAAACACCCGCCTTCGGCCATCGAGCAGGCCGTCGCCGCCGATATCACCGATTTTGGCGAAAACTTCGTGCAAGAACTGATCGACAAGCAGGCGCGCCTCAGCGACATCGGCGATGTGCGTTGGCACTTCATCGGCCGGCTGCAGCGCAACAAGGTGAAATACCTGGTCGGCAAGGTGGACCTGATTCACGCCGTCGATAGCGAACGTTTGGCGCTGGAGATCGGCAAGCGAGCTGCCGCGGCCGGGGTGGTGCAGCGGGTCTTGATCGCGGTGAACATCGCCGAAGAGGATTCGAAGTCGGGCCTTGGGCCCGCGGACTTGCCCGAGATCCTTGGACGCATCGACGAGCTCGACGGGATTGTGTGTGCGGGTCTCATGACGATGCCGCCGCTGGCGGCCGATCCGGACAGTAATCGGGTCTACTTCCGTCAGCTGCGCGAGCTCCGCGATACGTGGGTGCCCCAGGGCGAGCTGTCGATGGGGACCACCCAGGATTTTGCAGTCGCGGTCGAAGAGGGCGCTACGCTCGTCCGCGTGGGCACGGCCATCTTCGGTCCGCGCCCCCAGCCGGCGGCGCCAGATCCAGGAGTAGACCCAGCAGTAGGCCCAGCAGCAAGCCCATTGCAAGACCCGTCTCGACCATCATAGGCGACCCGATGGATTCACCCAACCAGACTGCGGCAACCGAGCGCCCGGGAGGCGGCTTCGGCGGCCTCTTTGCCGCCACTTTTGTCTTCTTTTTGGCCGCCATGAGCCTCATCCCCGTCATCCCCAAGCACGCCGAGGACTTGGGCGCCTCGCCGACCATGGTCGGCCTGGTCGTGGGCATTATGTGGGTTCCGGCCATTTTCCTGCGCCCGGTCGCGGGGCGCCTCATCGACAAGTTTGGCCGGCGCCCCATCCTCATCATCGGCGCGGTGGTGCAAGCGGGCGTGATCACGACCCAGGCCCTATGGCCCACGCTGTGGCCGATCTTGATAGCGCGCCTGTTTCATGGCCTGGCCATCGCCTGTTTTTTCTCCGCGGCCTCGACCATGGCCGGGGATAAGGCTCCCGCTGACCAGCGGGCGCAAGTGCTATCGCGCTTCACCATTTTCGTCTTCTTGGGCTTTGCCGTGGGGCCGGCGTTGGGCGAGCATATTTTTCTCCATTGGGGCGCGGTTTGGGCCTTCTACTGTGCGGCCGGGGTCGCGATAGCGGCCTGTGTCGGGGCGCTGACCTGCACTGAGACCCTGAGCGACACAGCCGAGCGCACCACCGGGCCGCTCCTCAGCCGCGCCGCCTATGTTCCGGGTCTGATCGCGGGCCTGGCCACCGTGGCCGCGGGCACCGCCGAAGCCTACGTGCCCCTGTATGTCCGCGCCCACGGCGATGGCGATGCCCGGGCGTTTTTCATCGTATTTGCCCTGGCCCTCGTCATCGTCCGGTCGTTCGCCGGCAAGGTGGCCGACACCCACGGCCGCGGCTGGCTCATTGTGCCCGGCTGTCTCATCGCCTTTATGTCCATGGTGCTGCTATCCCTGAGTGCCGCCTGGATTAACGTGCTCATCGCGGCCGTGCTCTTTGGCATTGGCTGGGGGGCCATTTTCCCCGGCGTCTTTGCCATCTTGCTCGACCGCGCCGACGAGGGTCAGCGAGGCGCCGCCATCGGCACCTTTGGCGCGCTCTACGACCTCGGCTTTGGCGGCGGGCAAATCGCCATGGGGGGCCTTCTGGCCACGCTCGGCTACGCGGGCGTGTTCCTCGGTGCCGGTGGCTTTTGCCTCATGGCCATCGCGGTCTTTGTCGTCGATAGCATGAGAACGCGGCGACCGGCCGTGCCGTGAACAGAGCGGCGGTCCGTCCCCGCGGTGAACGCGGACCGTCATGATCACGGGCGGTAATGGACGGTCACGAGGGCCTCGCGCGCTTGCCGCGCAACCGCTGTCCGCTGGACTTTGCCGCTGGGGTTAGTGGCAAGGGCATCGAGAACGACGAGACGCCGCGGGCGCTGATGGGGAGGCAGGAGCGGGACCACAAACGCGGCGAGCTCTTCGGTGTTGAGTTTCGCGTCGGGACGGCAGACGATGGCGGCGGCCACGATCTGGCCCCAGGCATCGTCGGGGACCGCGAACACGCAGCTGGCCGCAATCGCGGGATGGCGGTCGAGAACGCGCTCGATCTCGCTGGGATGGACGTTTTCGCCACCCGTGATAATGGTGTCGTCGGCGCGGCCCAAGACCGAGATGACGCCGTCGGCGTCGATGTGGCCGCGATCGCGGGTATCAAACCAGCCGTCGTTGTCTGTGGTTTCGCGGATGGGCTCTGAGATGCGGGACAAACCCGGCGACAATGGGGCATCGGCAGAGGACGGCAGCCGCAAATAGCCGTCGAAGAGGGTGGGACCGCGAACTTGAATGCGCCCATGCTGGGGATGGATGCGCACTTCCGTGGGACCGGCGCCGCTGGCGCAGGTATCGATGACGGGGCCGATGCGGCCGTCGGTGCGGGGCTCGGTACCGGCCGGTTGGGTGCAGATTTGCGAACCGGTCTCGCTCATGCCGTAGGTGAGCAGCACCGGGTAGCCGAGCTCGGCGGCCTGGGCCACAAGCTCGGGCGAAGCGGCGGCGCCGCCGAGCAGCACGGCGCGCACGTGGGCGGGCGGGCGCAGACCTGCGCGGACCAGGGCCGCCAATTGCGTCGGCACCATCGAGATCAGGGTGGCGCGCTGGCGCGCGATCGTGTCGGCGACAGCGGCGGGGTCAAAGTGGCCCTCGTGGCTCAGGATGGCGGTGCGCCGCGCCAACAGACAGCGAAGGAGGATCGACAGCCCCCCCATGTGGGCCAAGGGCAGGGTGCACAGCCACCGGTCGTCGGGCTGCCAGCCCAAGTTTGCGGCGCTCCCCGCGGCACTGGCCATCATGGCGGCGCCACTCAGGACCACGCCTTTGCCGGCCCCATCGCGGCTGGTGCCCGAGGTGAAGACCACGACCCGAGGCAACAACGCCCGCGTCTGCGCCCGCGGCCATACTCCCGCGCGACACAGGTGCCAGGCATGGCGGATTTGCTCCTGACTTGCCCGGTGATGGATGAGAACTAGGTTGTCGCGCTGTTCAAGTGCGGCGTAGATGGTGAGCACGGCCGCCAACGTGGGTTGGGCGACGACCACCCAGGCGGGCGCCGCGGTGTTGGCGCCCAATGC
>JAAUYH010036843.1_pt1 | contig 18206 bp, 16 predicted proteins | sample 7278061 | NCBI WGS metagenome assembly JAAUYH01 (sample SAMN14350203, study PRJNA611818) | marine sediment metagenome | isolation source: surface marine sediment (0.6m) | place: French Polynesia: Moorea | collected 2018-08 | reverse complement strand
GTTCCCAAAGATTATCGAGGAAACAACGAACTTTTACAATCATTGGGTGCCAATTCATCGCAATAAATATATTTCATTTATGCCTCGTTGATTGGAAATTATCTTCGTAGTTTGTAGCCGATGAGTAAAACAAAAATAAATAATTGGCAAGATAAGCGATACAATAAATTCAAATATAATATTCGAAGAATTCAAACTAGAAATTTATTTTTTCCGTGAAATGCTAGGTTAACTTTGTGTAAAAGGTCCTTGAAAGGCTTCTGAAAAATATCATATTTATATAACAGACTTGAAAAGTAAAGTAGTTCTGTTCGGTTGTGGCAAGCACATAGTCGGCGGTACTGTTTTTGACGAGTAGTCCGTAATGAGTCGAATATTTTTGTTGTGTATTCCAGTCATATCCAAATTTGTGCAAAACAAATCATTGAATTTTGCTACAGAGCAGTGAACGAATGATTTTCTTTCAGAAAGATTCATTGTTGGAACCAATGTCCAGCATTTTGCAACTTTCTGCAATAACAATGCAGTTTTCGAACGAAGATAACTCGTTGACTCGGCAGAAACGCAACAATTTTCTTCGCGTTTTCTATTTCGGTTAGGAGAAAAGTGTATCTACACCAGCAAAATAGACCCTAGGCATAGATTATGGTGAGATACTTATACTTGTCATACGTCGATTCACAATAGAACAACAGTTCTGTTTAGAATTCGTTTTCTCGAAGTTAGAGACAGAAAGGGACCTTAATCAGAAAGAGTCCAAACCCATGAGCACTTTACTACTTATTTCGATGCTTCCCAAGATATGGAGCCGTTCTTTAACCAATCGAAGGCACAAAAAGCCGAAAACAAAAGAACAAATTGCTGAAAGGGTAGCTTTTCTCTCCGATTTGCCAAAAACATAGTTCTAACTCAACCTAGTAATTCTCTTTTCTAGAAAAAGGGAACGTGAAAGCTCTCAAAAGATTTTTTGCTGGGCAGTATTAGCTTTTGTTTCGAGAACTACGTATATCATGCACTTTACTGTTAAACATGAACGAGCCGATTGCGACCAACTCGACTGTTTGTTGACTGTAGAGCAAGCGCACCCTGTCCGAAATCCAGCACAAGTAAACTGTGAGGTGGGAGCATGTGGTACATGATAGTCGCAGCCTTTACAAAATAACAGACACTCTAATGAGTCAATGAGCTTTACGAGCTACAGCAATATAGTGAACAATTCACATTCGCCTAAAGTGTATTCCTCTTCACCGCGACTGGCATCGACCTACTTCGGATTCTTCAACTCCCTTTTGACGGAAGAGATCTTCGCTTTCATTTTCTTATCGCCGGGCCAGTCGGCCGGTTCTCCATCTGCACACACGGCTTCACGCAAGTGCTCGAGGACGTCGCCAGGCTTGGCATCGGTGTCGCTCAGCAGTAGCTCGCGAATGGTTTCGATATACTTGTCGGGAATGGCGGACTTGCGGCCTCGCTTCGCCGGCCTGGGCGCAACGGAACTCGGCGCCGCGCGCTTGCGAGCGGAGGCACGCGGCGCGTTTTCAGCAGGTTGCGATGGCATAGTGGCGATGTCTCGGGCAGGGCAGCAGTCGACGCAGCTATCTTCGCAGTCAGAGAACGGGCAGGGTTCAACCCCTCCGCTAGACTTGAGCGAAGATGTGGTCATGGGAAGTGGTGGTAGCGCCTGATTTTGAGATGGGACACTTAAGTAGTGGTGTACATGAGCCGGGTGCGAATCGAAACGAAACGGATATGACATCAACAATTCGTTTCCAAACTTATTCGCCTCAATTTTTCATACTTGCCACGCGAGTTCCACCTCACAGGATTGATGCTCAACTATTGTTCGGTACGTCGGCTCGCGATTCCGAAGTAGAAATGAGGAAAAACAACAAATTATCGGGCCCGAACAGAAACCGCACAGCCTTCGAGGTCGATAGTGTTGATGGATGACTTGCCAAACTGAAGTGGAGTAGAGTCCCTCAGCAAATACTGACAATGAGTGGTGGAGAGTATAAGGACACGCAGACCTAACTTTGATTAGCTAACGGAAATATGAGATGGGGAAGTGACGTCACACTTTACACATATGCATCGCATGCACACCTTCGCACGCGCCGGACTGGCTTCGAATCTAGATGTGGTACAATGCGAAACGTCCATTTTCGTTCTCTTCGGTGGCCAAGATTATGAAGCAACATTCGTGATGAAATCTACCTTCACAGGGAACTCCATCGAAAAAAAAATAATCGCTCCCGGTAGATCACCAAACGGACAGTGCCTCACGAAGAACTCGCACTATTATTCACAAAATAATTTTGAGCCGCCTTTCTGTACTCCGGTTCATTGCTACGAACCGCCTCCGGCAAATCGGAAGGCCTTTCACAGGTTTGTTCTGCAACAACGCGGCGGTATCGACGTGACCCACGGCCAAGAACAATTAAATCATCTGGTACAACTGTTGATAAAAACAATTACAAAGCGACGCGAGGGACTGCTGGGGTGGAGCAGCGGGCGCAGCACTGTACACCATAACTGAATGGTTAGATGAAGAAGTGATGTGCTGCGCCAAGACCACCAAATTCGTTGAAGAACTTCGTGTTGGTAGGCACATCCGCGGCGTCCTCAGGTAGGGTGAGCCCCGTGACCATTTGCACCTGCTTCAAATTGAACAGATCCTTCGCCATTTGCGAGCTGCTCAATGACCGGCCAAAACATTCCAGCGCCGTGAACCCCGCTACGGGGAACAGTTTTCTCGGATCCCACACGAAGTTCATCAAAATTCCAAGCGGCGCGACGTAGTTGATGAGTGAACGTCGAGAGTTGGGCACCGGTTCCCATAATTCGAGCGGCGGCGTCATGGGAATACAGCGTGAGATACGTTCCGGGAACATGCCGGCTAGTGCGAATGGCCTCCTCACCCGCCAAACAAACCCATCACATGAACCGGCGCCGGATGCCCGTCACACATGTACAAATACGGTACGCCCTCGCAGAAGTAATCGCGATGGATGCTAGCGAAGAATTTGTTGAATCTCCTGTCCTTGTCCAAATCGATGGGGTTCATGTACGTATGTGCGCAAATAAGACGTCGAAAACAAGGGTTCAACTGGTGCATTTTCGCAATCAGACGCGGGATCTTCGTGGGGTTGGTCTGTCACTCGACGAGGAGCTGCTGTAATTCAGGATTGTAGAGCATGTTCTGTGCGAACGCCTTGTCACCACACTCCCCAGATAGCAATGTCTGCGGCCACGGTTTCCCGGATTACATGTGTCCCGCGAGCATCGTACGCAAAATGTCGTACCCTCGGTGGTAGAGGTAGCGCGCCCTATGATACGATGCTCATAGTGATAGTGTCCGAATCCATGAAAGTTAGCACAAGGCCGCGAACCTTCTCGCTGAGCGCATGAAACATTAATCCTGGCGGTATGTGAACGTTCTCGGATCCCGATGAATACTGTTCTGCTATGAAATCCATTACGTTGTTGATACATGAATCGTACTGCTCCTTGGCGACACTGACATCGGGTTCGGAGATGGGGACGCGGCTTTGGGACGATGAGATTTTCCACGGGACCAACCAGGATTCCAGAAACGAATGGATTTTCGGCAGCACCTTTGCGAAGGAACACGTTAATAGCCACACAGCACTCACATTTTGCAGTTCGATGGTGTGTACGGTGGTGGATCCCCACTCTTTGAAACGTCAATGTGCTTGAATTCGCGAGTGGTGGATCCTTCGACCACAACATCAAAAACAGACCTACCAACAGCGAAATTGCAGGAATAGGTTTCACAAAACCTTATGTCACATCGTACTCGCCGGGAACCGGTACGGCAATGTTGAATCCTATCGAATATGCCCAATACCAACGATAACTGGGCCCAAATACGGCGATATCGGGACCATCAGCCTTCATTGCAATAGTGGTAGGGTCAGCGAATGTCCTAGACTCACCTTGGAGGGTAACACATTCGTTTGAAGTGTCGATCCGTAGGACTGCCACAGTTCATGAACGCGAGGGGGGTCGATGGCATTGGTGCTAGGAGAGTTGCTCGTGGAAGGTTGGTTTCCCATTGTTGAATCGACAAGAACGCCACAGCGACACAGATAAGGCCGAATCTAGCAACTTCATCGTCTGGTAGAATGGAAACGTAGGCATGTTGAGGTGACTCAAGGTGAAATTGCTTGGAATGCAATCGGGAGGAGATCAAGTACGTGACAACGAAAGTGAATTATCTCCCACACACTAGTGTAGTCTCGCTTCTCGACAGGGCTAACACCGCCAACGTAATTTTGCCTACACTGCTTGATTCAATTATCCTCCACATCCTTCCAAGTGTAAAGTACAGCATTGCTGGAAAGCTATCCCAACAAACACTCACTTCTACAACAAACGCACTGCCGTATAAATTTGCATTCGTGCCCCTCTAACACTACTGTAGGTTTTCCTCGGAATTGGAATGTTCCTCCAAAACGAATCAAAGCAAGACACAAAACATTAACTTGCGGATACACTCAGCTGTTAAAATGGCGTGATTCAAGTGGTTTTTAGAAGTGGACTACAGTGCTACTTCTAAAATAAAACACCCTTGGAGCGTAATTACGCCAAAAGACATACACTATTGTAGTAGATATATTATATTGAAGGCATGTGGCAGCGATAAGTGCTCGATTCATCGGCGAACTGACTACAGATATTCGGACAAAATGACTCCGTCCCTTCTCCGAGCGGATAGTGTCGTTTTTCAGCGGCATCGATTAAATGTATGCACGTACATACACGAAAAGGTACAACTGCCCTGAACTGCAGGGGACTGTGACATTTTCTGCGTCTGATAACACATGGCGTGATCTGAATGGTTTGGTGCATTTGCGTTATTTGATATTCGTAATTGGCAACTTTTGTCGACCGAAAACGACATTTTTGCGTGGAGCTGTGTCCCATAATTCGGGCAGGCTATCAAGTGATTTCCTCTCGCACACCTGCTGTTCCCAGCCTCCGGCTGTCCATGCGATGTAATCACGTCCTCTGCTGTGTTCGGTCGAAACTCTAGCGCCGAATGCAAGTTCCATTCCGTTTCCGCCAGTTGGAGCAGAACGTTTTTCTCTTTCGATGGAAAAGTATCAGCAGGTCCATCCGGGCACGAGAATCGTCGATAATGCGTAAATCCGAACGAGCTAATGAATCGTACGCAAATTCTCTTACGCAACTGCCCGATCCTCCGTTCTGTTTGAAAGTCGATGATACTCGGCCGCATATTTCCTTCATTTAGATTAGTCGCTCCTCCACAACATTGTTGCTCGAATTCGATGTTGTGAACAACTTTGGCGAAGACCTACACTAGTCTCAATATCTCGTGTAATATGAATGGCAATGCGAGCGTCATTTGGGAAAGATAATTAACCAATCAACCACGTGGCCGTAGACGGCGATTCAAACATATCTCCATTACTGATTGAATTCAACATGTGAAAAACAGGCACAAAAGGTAAACCGATAGTCGACAATATTTAGATAAAACCTGCGCTTTGATAGCACTGATATGGCACTGTGTTCAATCATCATTCAGTTTCAGAAACATGCCTACATATTTACTTATCTGGCCTCAAACGCTGTCGTTGACTAAGAGGGGTCGCCAATTTCGGTACAGCACTATGACGAAGGGACGGTACTGCAACCCCGAGCAGACCAACAAGGCTTTTCTACTCACTTCCCGGATCCGCCGCAACTCAAGAACACAAGTTGTTTGAACGTCGGGTGCCAGTCTAGTCGGCTCATCTCAATTCAGACGAGAAAATAGAAAACATTCGCCTGCTGATACAGAAAAGCCCTTACTGAACGCTTCCACCAAGATTCGACTTTTCAACCAAGCTCGTACAACATTTTGTGTGTATGGTCCATTACAGTATACGGATCCATGTCGTTCATAACCTTGGCAATCACGCAATCATGGCCCTTTCATTCATCTGTGTGTGTCACACAGCCAAGAGAAAATAGTTACAGGTAGCAATACTGTGCTAGCACTCAATCTTTCAGCTGATCGATGAAAAGGTGGAAAGAGCATACAGTGTTCTGTCCTTTCCAAAGCTCTGCATCAGATTTGCAAGCTTATTTGCCCTAGTCGAAACGCATGGCTGGCTGTCAGGAATTTCTGCATTATAAAATTTTGTAACATTCCTAATTAACAATGGTTTACTTGTGTTGAGAATCCGATGGATTGACTTGAACTGCACCAGAAGTTGAGCTTTTCTGACAATCACACAAATGTTGTGTTAAAAAATTGAGAAACTGTCGTTTACATATGGTGGGGTACCTCCATTTGATTTCTTTCTGGTTCCAATGTGCATCAACAAAGAGACTCTATTCGTTTTGGAAGTTTAGATTAGACTATGTTCCATGTGCAATGACATTTTTATCAGAAAAAGGACCGTCCAGTAATGCGCCCAATTCTAATAAATTAAGATCTATCATCTTTGTAGATCAACGAATTCCTTTGTGTTTTTCTTTGATGATAACTAGTGCATTCTAAAATTTTTTGGGAAACGGTGACTTTACAGATTCACTTTTCCTAAAAAACCTCAGGAAATCTTAGACTTAAAAAATTGAGATAAATGAAATACTCATCACATAGAAGCATGCACAGTGCTCTTCTGATTCGAGTTGAAAGGATTTAAATATTCAAATTTGTTTCACTTTCGTGTCAGATTCTTTCGAAAATAGTTTGATGACATACTAAAACGATTAGTTCTGCAAGTAAGAGCACAGTGAAACATAAAACCGGTGGTTCTTGAGCCAATGCACACCTTTGTTTACGTATTGTAGGCCTTACAAAGAAGACATAGTACTTCTCAACGTCACTAAATTCACTTTGTGTGGTTATTATAGTTTTCAAACGTATCGTTGTACAACGAAAATTTTAGCCATTTGTTTCACCTTAGGATATTTCTATTTTCTCAGGATTGGTCAGCGGGAAATATTTTTGTTTTACGGTATGAGTATCCTTTTTGCCCTTTATTCTCGAATAATGGGGAATGAGTGTTTTAAAGATTCTCCGGACATTTCCAATCACTTTTTCCGTCAAATTTCTTTCTATTCAATTCTGTAGGAGTGTAGTAGATTTATTGATAAATAAAGGTGGGTCTTTCTTATTTCACAGAGCATAGCTATTATTTTTAGATCAAACAGTTATTCCCATCAGCTTATTGAGCATTGTTATTTCATAGTAGAGTCCGTTGTTTAGGCTACTCTTCGAAAGAACTTTGTATTTACCTTGAATGCAGGATATTCCGTAACTTTCTGCATGAACCTTTTAGTTTGCCACATGTGAGTTTTGGCGGAATCCAAAAGAAAACGGATTCTTCTAATAGGTTCATCATTGTCTGGAAGAATTAGGGAATCCACTGACTAGGTTGTGCTACTGGAGTAATGTATCAGCTCATAGCTGATTTGCTACGCAATATTTCGGATGGTTTCATCGAACAGTAAAAGACGACGAACAGTCGTTAGCGATGGAAAAGTTGAAGTTGTAAATTACGTACAGTTGTAATTGTTTAGCCCCTTCATCTTAGAATTTCGAGCGGAAAAAGGTCAGAACAAGATCTCGACTGAGAAATGAAGTTTTCGATTCGAGCATCAAACATCAACTTGGACAAGGTGAACCAGTCGGTTCTGAACAGTGCAGAAATAGACAGCTCGTTCGTGACGAGATCAAATTCGATTCATCACTGGAGCGTACCAGAACCATTATCATCTGTTCGAGGATGAAGCCAACGATGGCCGTAGTCTTTATAACGTCGCAGTTACTCTCTATCGACTACGAATTCCGTGCGGATTATTGAGTGAACAATCCACATCCGTCTCAAGCGTGTTTCTCCTCGCCACGATTCTCGCCCTACTTAGACTTCTTGAACTCTCTCTTGACCTGCGAGATCTTGGACTTGATTCTCTTGTCCCCAGGCCAGTCGTCCGGGTCGCCACCTTCACACATATCGCGGCGTAAGTCGCGGAGCACTTGGGCGGGCATGGCCCCCTTGTCAGCGCGGAGTGACTCGCGGATGGCCCTGACATACTTGTCGGGGATGGCGGACTTGCGGACGCGCTTCGTGGACCTGTTCGCAACGGGTGGCAAGCGCTTGCGCGCGGGCGCGCGCCTGGCGCGCGGCGCGAGGTCGGCGGGCTGCGTCAGCATGGTGGTGATGCCGTGCGCGGGGCAGCAGTCGGCGCACGCGTCGTCACAGTCCGAGAAGTGGCAAGCGCCGACGCCGTGCATGCAGTTGAACGGCGGGGTGTTCATAATCGGTGGGTGGGCGCTCGATTTCGGGGACGCGACACTTAAGTAGTGGGTAGCGCTAGTTAGGATGCGAATCGAAACGATGTGAATAGGACATCGACAAGGCGTCTCCCTACTTTTTTGCTTGAATTTCTCATACTTGCCGCACCCATCTCACGAGATTCACGCCCATCGCTTGCTTGACACGTGAGCATGCGATGCCGGGTCAGAAACAACGAAAATTCAATACACTTCAGGGGTGTGAATCGACAGCGCCCGTCCTCGAAGGCCAGCAGTACTGAGGGGTGACTTGCTAAACTGTAGGAAGACACAATCTGGCAGCAGATACAGGCCATGGGTGGCGGTGGAGAGAGTAAGAATAGGGTGATCTACGACGTATTGGCAGATGAGGATATGAGAAGCGCATTGTGACGTCACACCTTACACCTGTGCATCGCATGCACTCGGGAGGACCGGCATCCCTACGAAATGTAAGACGGAAAGGTCGAGTGTATGCCGATTCACGGTGGGTGGCGATGAATGGAGTGAGCGAAAGGCGGTTGTGCTCGGAACCGAGCTGGAACCATGCGCCCAAGGCCGAACGCCGACCTCAGCAGGTTCCTCGAAATCCGGCGCATATTCCCGACCGTGCGCTGTGCACGAGCGCGATTCGGCGCGCGCGTCCATTGTGGCAGGCGTTCACGGTGGACGCGACGAAACAGTGCGAGTGAACGCGCAGGCAACGAACTGCAAATGCCGGACCTACACCTAACAATGAAGCGTCACAATGGAGCGGCTGCGCCAAGTATGCATTCTTCACGCCGAATTCGGCGGGATGCGACCAGAATGTTCGGGGTCGCGCGACACCCTCATGGGAAGGCTGCACTTACACGCGAGTTGGACGCGAGGAAACACATGATGCGGAAAAAAATAAGTTGGATGAATCCGCCGAATTATACGGGCAGAGCATATGTCGGTGTCGATGCAAGTCGAAATCGACGAGCCCATAACGAACTCGCAAGAAAACATGCTTACGCGGAACGCGAGAGGAAGCATCTGCAGACTGTGGTGTTCCAACGCACGATTTCGGGTGCGCTGATTGGGTGGCGCGGTGAGCGGCAGAATAGCGGTGTATTTTGGTAGATCCTGTATTCCAACGACATTCCACGCGCGGTACACGCGCCGGCACGCCCGCCAATCGCATTTCGAACAGCGAGGCATGTGCACGACGCGAGCTGCCAGTTACAGTGGAGGGAATCGCGCCCTCAGAGCGGCATAAGAAGCCGCGTGAGTCCGCCCGGAACTGCATCCCGCTCTCGACACTCGCTTCGACGCACGCCTGCTTCAATTGCATCTACGTGAACCATGTCTAAGGTCTCGCCCCTCGACGACTCGCTGCTCGTGCAGGGCGTGCGCCGCCTGTCGTCCACCGGCCGCGTGGCGCTGTGGCGCGCGTCGACCAGGATGCTCGACTGCTGCATGTCCGTGGGCGTGGAGTTGACCGAGGAGGAGAAGTACGCGCGGCTCAAGGCGTCGTCGTCGTACCGCGCGCCCCGCGTGCGCCACCCCGCCGCGCTGAAGAAGCGTGTGACGTTCCAGGCGTGCAGCACGACCGAGGGCGCGAGTGCACGGGCGGAGCGACGATCTGGCTCGGGCAAAACCGTTGTGAGGCGAGGGAAGAGTGCTGGCGGTACCAGGTAGCATCGGCAAGGGGGCGAGGAATGTAAGGATGTGAAAACAATTTGTACAGAAAGTGTAGAAAATAAACCTGTTTATTCGTATTTGCCATGATCAGAACGTGTGCGAGGAGGGCAGTGCGTGATGATACCCGCAATATTGCAATGTGTCCCAGTCCAGGCTGCGGCTTGATCTAGTTGTCGACGCATTGCGCATCAGGTCGATGCGGCGATAGACTATTTGCAGTCGTGTCTCCAGCAGGTCGCGTACGGCGCCGTGTGAGGACGATAGTTGGCGTTGCAGTACTACTGCACGTTTCAGAGTCGTCGTCAACAGCTTGCGGCGCAGGGCGGCGACGTCGATGACGATTTTTGGCTGTCGCGGCCATATCGCGGCGAAGAGCGCGTCGAGTGCGCGTTGTGACATGCGCTCAACGGCGACGAGGAGTCGAGAGCGGACGACAGGGGCAGGGGCGGAGGCGTTGGGGCACATGAGCGCCGTAGGTCGGAGCGTCGAGGATGGAGGTTGCACAGCACGTAAGTGGTGGCGCCGCTATTATTAGGGCATCGTGCAGGTGGGGACACAATCTCGTTGCAAGTCAGGGAGATATCGACAAATTGCGTTGTGCAATGCGAGGCGATGTATGCAACATGCCAGAACACCTGTACATTTGCGACACCGCTGATTGGCCGCGCAGAGCTGTGGTGAACCCTTTCCATTTTCGAACACGTCAGTGTGCAGGGTATTTCCTGCAGTGAGATACAGGATCGTGAATTTGTGCGTTCTACGAGTCGCCGGTTACCCTGTACCGGCATGAATCGTGCGTGCAGTTTTGCACATTTCGTTAGGTTGGCGAGCTGTGCGCAGCGTGCTACGTGCAACGCGATTTCTACTACTGGGAAGGTCGTTGCCGCTGTTCAACGGGGCGCCGATTAGAGGGCAGCCTTTGCTGCTTTGAACTGGCGCTTTGCTCGGATACCACCCACGCGCGGCGCATACAACCCAATCATATGCGGCTTCTGAATGTGGATAACCGACTTTTCGCCTGTTTCATACGCTCAGCTCGCGCACAGTTCTCGGCACAACCGTGCAAATGTGCGGTGCTGCTCAAATATCGTGCTGATTCGTTTATGATCCACTATCAAAATTAATTATTGTGATATGCTTCACATTTAGTGTGGATGCCACAAATTCGCGGCGTTATTGAATCGCCCCGCGAGGCGTGTTTGCGAAACAACTATCTGCCGACGCGGGGCCCTCTATTTTCGGGTCATAGGACGCGCGTCACTCGGCATTTGCGATTGTTCCGCTAGCCCGTCGTTTTTTGGAGGCGCCGCTATATTCTCCGCGGGGGATCGAGAAGGAATGTGAATTGTTATTGTTGCTTTGCTGAGTCATCTTGAATTCTACCGCGCCACAGCAACGTCCGCGCAAATATCTCTCATCGCGCGCGTATGGCGCCGTTTTGAGTGGCGCCGTGCTTCCGGAATTTAAGTTCTAACAGTTCACTACCGACCCGCCCTGCTGTGCGAGGCGGTGACACCCGCGTGAACGCTGTGACACCGCCCGTTTTCGTCCGATCACAATCCTGTGGTTTGGCGCCGCTTTATGAGGCGCCGCCGCTCGGCAGTTAATGTAAACAATTGATTGATTCATTGCGCACGTGCCAGGTACTGGGACGCGATCGGAATTGTCCGCATCCACCCATCCTCCGTACGCGCAGTGCACGTCTACTGCGCTGCGGGGCGGACGTATGGAGGTGCGGCGGCGAATTTCACGAATTGTTGTTCGTGACTGCATGTCTCTTTCCAGGTGCCATGAGTGGGTGTGCGGTCAACCGCATCGCGAATTTCTCAGAATCCGAGTTTCTAACGTGTCCACTATGAGTATTCATTGAACCCGCGATTTTCTACTGCGCTACACGGCCTTTTCAATCTTCTCCTCGGAATTCCGCTCATCGACGTGCGCTTCCGCCGCATCTATGACTGAGGCGCAAGCAATTGCGTCGCTTTGAGTTACGTTCTTGCACAACTGCCAGATATTCGTCCTTTGATCTCGTCATGGAAGAACGCTTCGCTTTTTGATAGATGTGCCCCGGTGCTCATTTAACTTTATCTGCGTCTCTCCCTCCTCGTCTCGTCTCCTTCTGCCGCGCGCCTCTGTTGCCCCACCTCAACATGCCCCCGAAATCCTCCAAGCTGCAGCACAACACCAAGCCCAGCAAGAGGGCTGCAGCCAGTAGCAGCACCAGCAGAAACAGTAATTACGTCCCGATTCTCCCCCGTGGCGCGTTGCCTCAGAAACCATGCGAGATTTGTGGCAAAAAACACTCCGGCAACTACGGCTCGGGCCGCTTCTGCTCGTCGAAATGCGCTAGAACTGTCGGCGGTAATGTTCACAAGAAGAACTGCGAGTATGAGCGCGCAAGAAGTAGTAAGAGCAAAAGCAAGATATCTGTGCCTTCCTTACTGAACCCTTAAAGTAAATTTATTTTCCTCACACACAACTTGCCGTTCGGCGGAAAGAGGAGTTACGACAAGAATACGCCTTTTTCTTTCTCATGGGCGTGAGTACCAATTTTTTGCACCGCTACGTCAAGTCGTTTGCTTCTTGTTAAATCGAGGATCAAGACACTGATTTGAAACACCGTAGCTACTGACTTGCTTGCTAGATATGAGGTTCGTTAGCGTGTACATCATAATCGAACGAAACAGATAGAAAGATAAACGAATTAAGAGAAATAAACCGTTTCAAGGATACGAGAATTACTCGCTTCCTAGTTGTCACATTAGCATGATGATTGAATTTGATCAAGTATTCGAGATGTCGTCGTTGAGTCGGAATTGTAGTTGCTAAATGTACTGGAAATATTGTTCAGGTAACATCATGTCGCCAAAATTTCCAGAAAGATCGACGCAAGATACTTGTCACTTTGGTTGTCCTCATTAACGTGGTAGATATCGTGAAAAAAGCATGTGGTTTATGCACATCCTGCGTTGTGGCCTTCTCAAATAGAGGGGACCTCTTTCATTCGGTTTTTAGGTAGTGTGTGTGCCAGAACCACTGGTAGCAAGCCAGCTTGTAGACTGTGGCATAATTGGTCACGCTGTATTCAAGGCAATATCTTCTTGGCTTCGATGTACCGTGTTTTACCCATGGCTTTGTCGGTAATTACAACCTCAGCTTAATAGTTTTATCCGAGGCATTTATTGATTGTGATTTGAGTAGATGAATGTACGTTCGGAAATGATAAAGACTGAGAGCCAGCACGCTCTTGATATTTTCAAATTAACTCTCGCCGATTGGACAACTACAATTGCTCTGATAACATAGACGCGAAGCTACGAGATATGAGAAATACTAACTACCAACTGCAATGTGTGTACAATCATGTGAGGAAAGTGAGTGCAAATTGTGAAAGACTAACTTAAATCAAAATGAAAAACTATGATTACAACGGAAAATTTCCAACTACCTTTGAAATTGATAGGATGGTCGTTGAATCATGCGCATACAGAATAATCGAAATAGAATTGGTTCCGCCATGTACAGCAGATGTAACAATTTGAGCTTTCTCAGTACTTGATCTGCACTTTATTTCTGATGATATACTGTATCAGATTTAAATATTACTGTAGTATTGTTTCTCATTAAAACAATACTCATAATATAAACTGTGCAACTTGCACTACAACACTACTGTACAGTACTGCACCCGTCGGCGATCAAATCAATAATTTCCCTGTTCTCATCCAATTGCAATTTATGGTTTTTGGAATATTGAGCGGTCGTTTTCTTGATTTGTTGTTGCATTGTACTGTATTCGTTGGGCGATCGCTGGAATGATTTAACTACAAGGGAGTTACTGTTAGTACTGTACGCCTAATATATCTAAGCGAAGAGAAGCAAAGTTACGTGAAAGACGGGGCGACCACGCTATTGTACAACTCTAAAATTATGCAAATCGTTTCCAACAGAATTGTTCAATGTCGACGTAAGAGTTAAAGAGCCAACAATGAATTTAAAAAAATTCAGGTGCGTTGCTGCATCAAAATTCTAGTGTCAACCCCTTCTGCTCGGCGCACAGTAGACATCAATGCTGCGCTGGATTGGAGCACATTATTTCACGTAACAGTACGGCACGCTGTGATGTCCACACAAGTCCGGTATTCTGCAGGAGACGAAAACTATGTCAGTTCACCTTGACGGACGGGCGCCGCATCGCGAAATCGCTGCTCTGTTCGACGAGGCCGTGCGTTGCAAAACGGTCGAGAAGAGGAGCCAGTTGCTGCAAAGGGTACCTCATTTGGCACGTGTATTCACATCACTCGTTGCAGAGTTTCGCGCATCTGTACCAGCATTCGAGCGGAAGCGTGGCATAGGAATCTGTGGTGTGCAGCGAGATGCTAAAGTGTGGAAGCCACTTGAAGAGGCATTCAGTGACAATGGATGGCCTTGTGAAAGATACGCCTATTATTCTGATAAGCATTGCTTGGAATTGACACTTGAGAACTGGATCAACTTGCCAGTGGATGGCTACGATTATCGACCATCCGCTCTCATAACGGTTCTACAGCGTGGTGGCACGAATGTCGTGCACGAGATGATAGACAATGGGTTGGATTTGCGCAAGTTAAACAATTTACCTGGCCATGTTGGTGGTGGGCTTCATTTAGTACCGCAAATCGGCCCGATGTATTTGTGGTTGAATCAATTGCTCTTATGTTTGCACGATGATGAGCGTGTGGGTGCTGAATGCTTGGAATACGACCACCCTCGATTGATGAGAAGCCAGGGGACTTCAGAGGGTGTGCGCCGAGCAAACGCAGCTGAGGCGCTTCGAGAAGCACTGGATGATTACGATAATCGAGACTTTCGCAGATTTCCCAAATGGGCTTCATTGCGACGTAAGATTGGCAGCGCTGAAGGCGTGGCCAGGACGGAGTTACTGGAGTTCGCTAAGGATTTGTTCCAACTATTGTATCGTACTTCTCAGGTATGTCTGTACAACGAATTGCGACACAAGAAAGGTTCTGCCAATATCGAGTTTGACATGGAAGATCCAACCATGCCTGACGCGCTTATGTTTCAACTTGAAGTAGAAGTCACTGAGCGTTTATTATATGCTGTGCATTGTGCGGTGCCTCCCATCCATGGATTCAGAAGAGGCAAGGACTTTTTTTATCAGCACCTCGATTTGTGGGATTCGAATGGTGCTGTTGTTACCAAAAGGCTGCTAAAATGGAGTGTTCGACTCCGGACTCCTCTGACCCTTGACATGGTTCGAACTGTGGTGCGAAAGAACCACAAGCTGCGGGAAGTCGACGTTGAGATAGACAATTCATGGCCACATAGAGATGGGGATGAGTGTGAGCTTTGGAAACCTCTTCGTGAGTTTGTATCTTGCTTTACTGAATGTACTCATTTGGCTGAGTTTTCGTTGCACATATCTGTTCTTCCGCTTGCTAGTTACGATGAAGAAACGAAAAAAAATCAAAGAGATCCTTGAACAGGGCAATGTGAAGTTTCCAACTGTGTTGCGATTCGAAAATGATGCTAGTTGATGATTCGGGACTAACTTCATGATTTTGTGATAATAAAGAGAGAAATGTTCGAGGTCTAAGCTCCTGAAGAAGACATCGCGTTCAGAAGTGTCGATGCGAAACAGACTTGGAACCAATTCTATAGGTGTTGCTATGATCGACCGTCTGCTATTTTACGGGTTCTGCAGCGCGGTGTTACGAATATCGTGCGGGAGATGATAGACAACGGGTTGGATTTGCGCAATTTTCACGGGTTGTTTTACCATATTGGTGGTTCGACATATCTCTGATTGAATCAGTTGCTGCTGTGTTTGGACGATGATGAACGAGTGCGTGCTGAATTCTTGGACTACTACTTCATTGAATGGGTAGAAGGCCAGGAGTTTCTGCCCTGCTCTTGATTAAATCTAGATCAAATTCAAATAGTCTAATTGACAAGATATTTAGGACAGCTAAGTTATCAGGTCCTTCAAAAGGTACTGTGAACGGTGTTATTCAGAGTGTCCTGGTGGTGTGAGCATCCCTAGCGTTCTTCGGTCGAACTGTTTCCACGTACAGTGTGACGCAACACTGCAAAAATCGATATACAGCACGCGCAACATATTTGATTTTCAGAATTACTGCTAAACATAAGAATCACTTTCAGTTTCCAAACTGTAGCCAACATCCAATTCTAAAGCATAACTAATTCCAACAGATAATTGCCGATTTTTAGCCTCACCTGTGAGTTTTCCGGCCCTCAAGTAGTATGTGGTAGAAATTGCACCTTAATCTCAGAGAATTTAATTTTCTGATGTTCCTGTTTTCATTACTTATTTCTTTACAACTGTGAGACTAATTGATTATTATTAATCAGAAACTCATATGAATCATCAAATGTTGCGTGCTACAGCCATGAATCAAGTGTTTTCCGCAGCAGATGAATGTTTTGTTGAAGCGAAGAAGAAGCACAACATCACTTCTTTGTTGACATTTGGGATAAATTCTCTCTTCATTACAATTCTGGGTAGATACCATCTACTAGATTTAATTCTGTTATTTCTATTTCACTATGAACGGAGAAATTTTTCGGCGTCATTATGCCATAAATTGTTTTGCTTCAATAAACACAATTAATTTCCTTCCAGTATTTCATTAAAATTAAGTCTGAAGTTCATTTTCTCGCATCACTTTATGTGTTACTACGTTGTTGCCAAATGAATTAATGGCACACCACACAGTAAGCTGTAAACATGAAATATGTGCATTGTGTACTGGCTCTGGATGAAACAAAGTAGACGTTGAAGATAATCCTATAATTAAATTGGAAAAATGAGACCTTATGTTCTTTAGATTAGCATAGTCATTCTCCAGCACTGATCAATAAGTTCAAAGTTCTATTACCGGTCATAGAATCGAAAAGTCACTGAGATATCAGTATGGCAAGAGGTACTTGAAAGCAATAAACCGTTCTGTGTTATTCGATTTCTGTATGAAAAATATTCTGCGCCCGTTTCCAGATTAAGTAAATTCAGTTAACTTGCCAGCAATTCACGTTGTCCAGTAGTTTATGGCATTCATCGAGAGATACAGGGATAGAAAGCGCGTAATCTAGAGTACTTCCTCAATCTCTAGACAATCTAGAGAGAAACCACAGTAATAGATTCGCGATGCTAACGACTGAAATATATCATAAGAAGTACGGAGCAATTGCTATTTCTTAATTAACGGAGACTAAGATTGAAATTTTCTCCTCTTTTTTTATGGAAAATCATAGAGAACTGGAGCCATCTCGCGATTTGCGCTTTACTGAGATTACATATCGATACGTCTTATTGGAGCATGCATATATTGGTGTTCTTGATTATAATGAATATATGACTTGACGCTATTCAGCAGCTCGAAGATAGCACCAAAAAGATTGATCGCTGTAAAAATTTTAGTGGCCTAAAAGAGGATATAAAAGTGTCTAACCATCGGATTGTACTTCTCTTGCAAACAACATATTCTGGATCTTAATTTGATTTGATGAAAACGTAAAGCAACGTTAAGATTTACCCCGAAAAATTATCCGAAACATCTTGGTACTCAGAATATCATGAAATTCTATGTATTCCGAATGAAGCGCAATGGAATATAGGACGTGTAGATTCCCGGAATCTTGAAAATGAAATTATTAATCATAAAAGTGTTTAAGAAAGCAAACTAACATCACATATCTAAATGCTGAATTAGTAACTGGTATTCTCATTAGATTGAAAACTCCTCTATCTGTTATATGAATCGACTCTTTATCGGGTAGTAGGGTGTCTGTCGCAAGAAAGAGCCTGAAGAAAAACAACAACAGAAACAACATCGTTTGGTACCAACTCAGTAACTTGCATTAGAAGAACAATGACAAGAGTTGCCGTAATTTTGCTGCTATTCTAATTTTTGGTTGCTAGAAACAGTCGAAACCCGATTCAAATTCTGGATGACCTAAACAAGTTAATTGGATTAGACGTAAATTAATTTAATCAGTAGTTTGATATGCGTTGTTTTCTATTTCCGAACTTAACTGTCGCTGGTGAAAAACAAAAGGCTAACCTGATAATTAAAACAAGCACAAATCTGCTACATCAGCTGCATCTAAGGGACAGATACAGTAGAAGGAGCACGTTATAAATTTAATGTTACACATTATTGTTCTGCGCTGAATCCGAGAGCCTTTGTCGAAATTTTTGATTTCCGTAAAG
>JAAUYH010115926.1_pt1 | contig 18214 bp, 20 predicted proteins | sample 7278061 | NCBI WGS metagenome assembly JAAUYH01 (sample SAMN14350203, study PRJNA611818) | marine sediment metagenome | isolation source: surface marine sediment (0.6m) | place: French Polynesia: Moorea | collected 2018-08 | reverse complement strand
GATCAGCGGCCGCAGTCGCTTGCCGCCGCTCATGACGATGTACTCGGATACCTGGGACACGAGCGCCACGTCGCTGGCGAGGCTGGTCCTGATGAGCCCGTTGACGGCCTGCATGTCGGCGTCGGCGAGCGCCAGGACGTCGTCGATGGTCGAGGAACCGTTTGCTGTCGGGGCGGCGTGCATGTGAAGGGCGATAATGCCTGAAACGACGTGCCGTGGCGACCCGGATCGGCGCCGGGACAGACCTGCGCATCAATTCGCAAACCCTTGAAAACCCGTGGAATTTTGCCTGCGCCGGACGTTGACCCGCGGCACGCTTATCTATAGAATTCCCGGTCTTTCGCGGCACCGGCCGCCAGGCGACATCGCCGACGTTCCGGAAGAGCCGCAGAAAATATCTTAATTCTCAGTAGGTTGCGCGAGTGCGGCTTACGTCTTGGAGCACGAATAATGTATGCGGTTTTTCGCAGCGGCGGTAAACAGTATCGCGCGGCAAAGGGCGACGTCCTGCGCGTCGAGAAACTGGCTGCCGAGGAAGGGTCCACGGTCCGGTTCGACGAGGTCCTGCTGATCGGCGAGGGTGGCGACGTCAAAGTCGGCAGCCCGCTGCTCGACGGAGGTTCCGTCAGCGGGAAGGTTACGAAACAGGGCAAGACTCGCAAGGTTTCGGTAGTGAAATTCAAGCGTCGGCAGAATTATCTGCGGCAGGGATCGCACCGACAGTTTTTCACGGAAGTAGAGATCACGGACATCTCGAGCGCCGGCGCAAAGAAGACGCCGGCCAAGGCAGACGCCGACGAGAAGCCGGCAACGGCAAAGAAAGCCGCGAAAAAGAAAACGGCGAAGAAGGCCGCCGGTAAGAAGACGACGGCCAAAAAGGCAACGACCAAGAAGAAGGTTGCCAAGAAAGCGGCGAAGAAGACGTCCTGATCCCGTTTCAGCAAAGGTAAAGAGCAATGGCACACAAGAAAGCAGGCGGCAGCAGCAAGAATGGTCGCGATTCAGAGAGTAAACGACTCGGCGTCAAGATCTTTGGCGGCCAGCAGGTCGTTGCAGGCAACATCATCGTGCGCCAGCGTGGCACGCGTTTCCACGCCGGTGTCAATGTCGGTGTCGGTCGTGACCACACGCTGTTCGCCAAGAAAGACGGCCACGTCAAGTTCGAAAAGAAAGGCCCCAGGAACCGGCAGTTCGTCAGCGTCGTTTGAACGACGTTGAAGCGGGCAAGGCCCGTGATTGCCGTTTCGATCCAAAGCCCCGCAGTCGCGGGGTTTTTGGTATGCGATACCTTAAACTCTGCTCATAATGAAATTCGTCGACGAAGCAACCATCCGCGTGCAGGCAGGCAACGGGGGCCACGGCTGTCTCAGTTTCCGTCGCGAGAAGTACGTCGAGAAAGGCGGGCCCGATGGCGGCGACGGTGGCAACGGCGGCAGCGTTTATCTCGTTGCTGACGAGTCGATGAACACGCTCGCCGATTTCCGGGTGGCGCGGAAATTTCGCGCAGAGAGCGGCCAGGGCGGTGCCGGGCGCAACATGACAGGCCGCTCCGGCAAGGATCTCGACGTTCGTGTGCCGTGTGGAACCGTCGTGCACGATGTCGACGCAGGCGAGCTGATTGCCGACCTGACGGAGCCTGGCCAGCGGCAGATGGTAGCCGAGGGTGGCCGTGGCGGCCTCGGCAACACGCGTTTCAAGAGCAGCGTGAATCGGGCGCCGCGCAAGACGACGAATGGTACGCCCGGCGAGGCGCGTCACCTTTCTCTCGAACTCAAGGTACTGGCGGACGTGGGTTTGCTGGGCATGCCGAATGCCGGGAAGTCGACGCTGATCAGCGCGATGTCGCAGGCGAAACCGCGGATCGCGGACTATCCTTTCACGACCCTGCACCCCAATCTCGGCGTCGTTCGCGTTGGTCGCCTGCAGAGTTTCGTCATGGCCGACATACCGGGGCTGATCGAGGGCGCTTCAGAAGGGGCAGGGCTGGGCATCCGCTTCCTGCGACACCTGCAAAGGACGCGCCTGTTGCTCCATGTCGTCGACATCGCCCCGACAGACCCCAACGTCAGTCCTGCCGCGGAGGTCAAGGCCATCGGGGAGGAGCTCGGCAACTATTCCGCCGAACTGGCTGCATCGCCGCGCTGGCTCGTCATCAACAAGATCGATCTCCTGGATGACGAGGCACGCAAGACCGCCCGCGACCAACTGCTGGCGGCGCTTCAGTGGGACGGACCGGTATTCGAGGTTAGTGCGGCAACCGGGGAGGGCACGGAGGCCCTCGGCCAGGCTGTTATGCGGGCACTGGAAGAGGCCCGGGACTAGGCCGAGAGGGCCTTGACGCGTGCGTTCAGGCGGCTCTTGTGTCGTGCGGCCTTGTTCTTGGTGACGATGCCCTTGTTGATCATGCTGTCGATCACGGGCACCGCCTCTTTGTAGGCGGCCTGCGCGGCGCTGGCATCGCCGGCGTCACAGGCCCTGATCACGTTCTTGATTTTGGTGCGCATACGCGAACGCAGGCCCATGTTGTGCTTGCGAGTCTTCTCGGCCTGCCTGGCGCGCTTTCTCGCGGACTTGATGTTTGCCACTGGTGTCGGTACCGGATGAAAAGAGCCGCGTATTATTCGTGCCCGGCACCAGATTGTCAACGACGGCGTAAATGACTGATTTAAAGCGTGTTTTGGGCTAAAATCAGGGACCTTATGAGCGCTGAGCAGAAGCCCGGGACAGACGCTGATTCGAACGCCACGGGTAGTGGCGGACGGACGTCGGCGCGCGGCTTGCTCGCATCGACGTCGGTTGTGAGCAGCATGACGTTGTTGTCGCGCATACTGGGTCTTGTCCGCGACATCGTCCTGGCGAATTTCTTCGGCGCCAGGGTGGTCATGGACGCGTTTCTCGTTGCCAATCGCATCCCCAATATGCTGCGTCGCTTTTTTGGCGAAGGCGCTTTTTCGGCTGGCTTCGTTCCCGTCATGGCCCGATACAAGGAGCGCCACGAGTCTGCGGAAGCGAGGGAGTACATTGACGCGATGGCCGGCACGTTTGGCCTGGTGCTGTTCTTGGTGACCCTGCTCGGGGTCATCGGCGCTCCGTTGCTGGTCCTGGTGGTTGCACCGGGCTTTGTCGGCGAAGGCGGCGACTTCGACCTTGCTTCGCTGATGTTGCGATTTACGTTCCCGTACCTGATGTTCGTCTCGCTGACGGCATTCGCCGGCGGCATCCTGAACACCTACGGCAAGTTCGCCGTGCCTGCGTTCACGCCGGTGATCCTCAACGTCGTGCTGATCGCCTGTGCAATCTGGTTGTCGCCATTGCTCGAGCAGCCCGGCATGGCGCTGGCCTACGCAGTCTTCATCGCCGGCGTTCTGCAGCTCCTGTTCCAGCTGCCTTTCCTGGCCCGCATCAAGGCCCTGCCGCGACCTCGCTGGTCGCCGCGTCATGAAGGCGTTCGACGCGCGGTCAAACTGATGGTGCCCGCGGTCTTCGGTTCGTCGGTCGCGCAGATCAATGTGCTCATCGGCGGCATCATCGCCTCGATGCTCGGCGTGGGCAGTATCAGTTACCTCTATTACTCCGATCGACTCATGGAGTTTCCGCTCGGGCTTTTCGGCATCGCGCTGGCCACCGTCACGCTGCCGCACCTGTCGCGGCTCTGGAATAACGAAAAATGCGATGAATTCTCGCGAACGCTCGACTGGTCGATGAAACTTGCGCTGCTGATTGCCGTTCCGGCAGCCGTGGGTCTGTTCGTGCTGGCCGAGCCGCTGATTGCGACGATTTTTTACCGCGGTGAGTTCGGCGGGCGCGACGTGCAGATGACCGCGCTCGCCCTCAGGGCATATGCGTTGGGGCTCGTCGGTTTCTCGTTCGTAAAGATCCTGGCGCCGGCATTCTTCGCCCGGGAGAACACTCGGACACCGGTCCGAATCGGCATCATCGCCCTGCTGGTAAACCTCGTCCTGAGTGTCGCATTCTCGTGGTATCTGACGGTCACAGGTTTCGAAGCCCGGCACGCCGGCCTGGCAGCCGCTACCTCGATTGCCGCCGTGCTCAACGCGGTACTGCTGTATCGCGGTCTGCGTCGCGATGCGGTCCTCGCACATGACGACGGCTGGACGGGCCTCGCGCTGCAGGTTCTGGCTGCGAATGCCGCAATGTGGGCCGTACTGGCATGGTTGCAGCGCGACCTGTCGTGGTGGCTCAATACGAGTATCGTCGAACGATCGGGCTGGCTACTGGTCAGTGTAGTCGCCGGCGCGGGGACATATGCGCTCGTTCTCGTGGTAACCGGTCTCAGGCCCGCCCAGTTCAGCCTCAGGTCCCGTTGACATGCAGCTCGTGCGCCATCTCGTCGATTTACCGTTCACGCGCCTCGAGCGTGGCAGCGTCGTCACGATCGGCGCCTATGACGGTATCCACCTCGGGCACGAAAAGCTCCTGGAGCGCGTATTCCAGGAGTCGCATCGCCGCGACCTGCCGGCCGTGCTGATGAGTTTCGAGCCGACGCCGAAGGAGTTCTTCTCGGTGGAGGCGCCGCCGGCACGCCTGATGCGTTTTCGCGAAAAATTCGATGCGCTCGCAGATCACGGCGTCGACATCTTCTACTGTCCGCGTTTCGATCACGCCATGCGAGCTATTTCCGCCGCCGACTTCATCCGCCGTATCCTCGTACACGGCCTCAACATGCGCCATCTCGTCATCGGCGACGATTTTCGTTTTGCGCGCCGTCGCGAAGGCGGTGTCGAGCATCTCGAGCGTGCGGGAAAAGCCCTCGATTTCGATGTAGAACGCGTGCCCAGCGTCATGGCGGCCGGCGTGCGCGTATCGAGCACGGTAATTCGCGAAGCACTGGCCAGCGGCGATATGCTGACGGCAAACGCGCTGCTCGGCCGTCCTTATCGAATGTCCGGGCGGATCATTCGCGGCAAGCAGCTTGGCCGCACATTGGGCTACCCGACAGCAAACGTCGACCTGCGTCGGCGCCAGAGTGCCGTACTGGGTATCTACGCGGTTCGCGTGCATGGCATTGCGGGCGGGCCCCGCGATGCGGTCGCCAGCGTCGGCACACGACCGACCTTCGAAGATGGCAACAAGCCGCTGCTCGAGGTCCATATTTTCGACTTCGACGAAGATATCTACGGCGAGTACATCGATGTCGATTTCATCGCGCGACTGCGTGCCGAGAAGAAGTACGAGTCGGTCGACGAGCTGGTTGCACAAATGCATCGCGATGCCGACAATGCCAGGTCCGCCTTGGCCAAAGCCGCTGCCTGAGAGAGAAGATTGAGCGACGTCACTGAAACAGACCTGCGATCCGCGCGTTTCATACCTTGGATCTCGGTAGCGACGCTCGTCGTCATTGCCGACCAGGCGACGAAGTGGGCTATCGTCGAGTGGGTCAGGCTTTACGATCGCATCCCGATCAACGACTTCGTAAATCTGACGCACCAGCGCAACACCGGCGCGGCATGGAGCTTCCTGGCCGACGCCGGGGGGTGGCAGCGATGGTTCTTCGTGACTCTTTCGACAGTCGTGAGCTGTGTCATTGCCGTCTGGCTATGGCGAATCCGGCACACGGGACCGGCGATCCTGGCGGCCGGCTTGTCGCTGGTGCTTGGCGGTGCGCTCGGCAACCTGATCGACCGCGCACGGCTGGGTTACGTCACGGACTTCATTCAGGTCTATCTCGGTGAGTGGCTCGGCTATTTCCCGTCTTTCAACGTCGCTGACGCCGCGATCACTGTCGGAGCGGCGCTGCTGATCATCGACGCGTTGTTTTACTCCGGCCGGGCGCAGGAGACGACGTAGCCCTTAGCGGGTGCGACTCCAGCAGTCCGTGTAAGGGTCGGACGTCTGATTGTTGCGACCGTCGATCTCGAACCACGCGCACTTGTTCACCTCGTCGTCCACGCCGTTGTAGTCGGCCCGGCCCTCATAGTTATTGCACGTCACATTGTTCAGCGTAATGTTGTAACTACCGGAGTCCGTCACGGCCGGCACGCCGAGATCGGCCAGGTTGGCGGTGTAGCAGTTATTCGACAGGTACCAGCGTTCCTGGTTGGTCGCGATCAGCAGCAGGGCGGCCTTCGCCTCGTTACGTTTGGCGCGCGTCGCGAAATCCCGGTAATTCGGATATGCGATCGCTGCCATCACGCCGATGATCACGACGACGATCATCAGCTCCAGCAAGGTGATTCCACCGGTGTACCTGCGCAAGTGCATGTTCGCTATCCTGTTGTACGCGCCAGTTTCAATCGGTCTTGCGTCCGGAGCATACGTAACGGCAAGTTCGCGAAACCGCGATCGATACCGTATAGGCGCGAATCCTCGATATGAACGTTAATTACTGAATCCCGTCTGTCGTCCATAGCGTTCGGACCGGATTGTTCACGAAGCCGGGATCGAAACACTCGACGCCCACGCAGCCGATCGGTGGCGGCGAGCACTCGTCGCCCGTGCAATCGTCTTCCGGACTCGGGAACAGGAACTGCGGCGAAGAAGCGATGCCGCCCTGTTTCAGATCCGTCACGCGTGCCTCGTCTTCCATATCCGGCGCGATCGTGTCGAGATCCGCAATCGGATCGCCGTTGATGACGCTGACGCGGTACAGGAAGTTCTTGCCGGCGCTCGCCTTACAGGTTTCCGCATTTGCGATGTCGGGCGAGAACGCCACGAAGAAGACCTCGTTGTTGAACGTTGTCGACGTCGCCAGCACTTTCTGGTTCGCCGGCAGCGTGAACTTCCAGCCGGCCTGGGCCGCACCGATCGTCGTGCCTACCGTGCCGCTGATCTCCACGAGGTTCGCTTCCGTGTACGGCGTGAACGTGTCGTATTCCGCCTGCGACATCTGGTTGAACACGTTCTTGTCGCGAATGGAATAGAAACGATCCGAGTTCGAATTATCGAGCGGGTGCGACCGATAGCCGCTGCCGATGCTGATCGCCAGGAAACGGCGGTTCTGTGCGTTATCGTTGAACAGCGAAACGTCCGGCGTATTGTAGAAGCGCCTCGTGTCCGCGAGTGTGGGGCTGCCAAGACCCTCGGCACCCAGCTGCGCAAGGACGCCACCGGTTACGAGCTCGAACGGTTGCTTGCCGTTGAAGATGTCGAATCGCAGGATCTGCCCGCCCATGTCTGCGGCGTACATGCGATCGGCAAAGCGGTCGCCGTTGATGTCGATCACTCGAACCTGGGTCGGAATGGAGCGAGTCATGCCGGCCATCTGCAGGTCGGCATCGACGTCGGCACCGGCGCGCCACAGAACGTTGCCCGTCTCGAGGTCGAGGAAGTAGATGCCAGCACCCTGCGTGTCCGGCGTAGACGGATGCGCCCCCGAATCGTGCACGACGTCGTAACCACCCCCGATCACGACAACGGCCTTGTCGGCGTTCAGACCCGCGTCGTCGATGTCGATACGAGCCACCGTTGGCCGCGACCAGCTCTGGCCAAACGCTGCCGCACTGACGCGCCACTTGACCTGCGGCGAATTGCGCCTCGTGACGTCGAGCAGGTAGTAACTGCTGCCGCCGCGACGCATGCCGAACATGATGTAGACGAAATCTCCGTCGACAGGCTCGACCACGCCGTCACGATCGACGTCCTTGACGATCGGAACGATGTCGCCATCGACGCCATAGCTCTTGAACGCGGAGTCGGGGTTCAGGTAGAGGTTCGGCAGGTTGTCGAGATGCTCTTTCGGTATGAATGCCCAGAGTTCCTGGCCCGTGTCGCCGTCAATCGCGTGAACGAAACCGTCGTTCGTGGCCGCAAACACGACCAGGTCCGGGTCGTCTGCGGTACCGCCGTAAACGATGGCTGCGGGCTGCGAGTGCAGCGGGTCGCCCATGAATTTGCGTGCTGTCGTCGAGGGATTCAGGTCTTCGTCCTGCACGTCCTCGCCGCGTGCCCAGCGGATCAGCTGTTCCTTGGTAGGCTCGTCCGGGGCGCCCGTCAGACCGAAGTCGGCGAGCGAGAACGTATCCTTGTTCGCGACGGTCAAGCCATTGGCGCCGGCAGTGAGGTCATTGTCGGCCGTCTGGTTGACATACAAATTGCGCGAGGCGGGATCCGGCATATTCTCGACGGCGCCGCCTGCCTCGACGTCATTGCCGTCTCCATCGCTCGACCAGAAGCTCGTTGCGGTGGGATAAAACAAGCCGTCTTCGGGATTGATGGCCGGCTTCTCGTACTTATCGATGAGCAGGCCATCCTTGATCTCGTACTTCTTGACGTTACCCGGCCAGCGAAAAGTCTCGCGTGCAGCAAACGTCGTGAGATAAATATCGTTGAGATTTCGCGTGCGGTTGAACGTGTTGACCGCAACCGCAGGAGCCGCGAATGACAGTGAACGATCGGTGATGTCATTGAAGACCTCGAGCAGCGCGATCGTCAGGCTTTCCACGTCGTCGGCGAGGAAATAGTCGCCTTCGCCGCGCAATGCGGCCTCTCGGAGGATCGGCAGGTTGACGTCGAAGCCGATCGTGTGGGTAACGACGTTCTCTTCGCTGCCGTCGCTCGATACGTCGACGTTGGCGAGATAGGCCGCAATGTCGTCGAGACAGTCGCCTTCGTTCGTGCCGGTGCAGCCGTCATAGCCGAGCGTCGCGTTCCAGTCGGGCAGGTTGCCGACGATATCGGGCGTTTCCGCGTCATCGACAGGCTCGCCGTCGGTCAGCAATACGTTGAAGTTCTTGGCGCAGGCCTGAAAAACCGGCCGCTCGTAGACCTCCGGATCGTCGGGTTCGGAAATGAGCGCCGCGGGATCCGTATCATGCTCGCTGACGTTCTCGCCGTAGTAGGCGGGCAGGCCGCGCCAGAAACGTGCGGCCTCGTAGAGCGTTTCCGATACGGGTGTCGCACCGTCGGCCGCGATGCCGTTGATCTTCGCCAGGATGTCCGCGCGATTCGCGTCGAGATCCTGGATGTCGAGGATGACGGGCCCGCCCTCGTTGTCGTTGAAGCGCATGATTCCGACGTTGATGCCGCTGATCGAATTCAGGATGGCCTTCGCGACGTTGTTGACGACGTCGATCTTCTCGTCGTTGATGACGACCGGGTTTTCCCTGTAGTTCAGATAGTTGCCGTCGTAAAACGTGATCGACTGATTGGTCGGCCAGCTGTTCCAGTCGACTTCCTCGGATTTGTCTGCTGTGAATGGCTCGACATCGCCGCCTTTCTGCGCGTACAGGGCGCTCGTGTCCACGCCATCGCCGTGTATGTTCCGGTCCTTCCTGCATTCGACGATGTCGGTCTCGTTGCCGGGTTCGAGCGCCTGCCAGCGTACGGCGTCGAGCCCGAGGAATAGGCTCAGGAAGCCCGAGCCGCCGTCGCGGAACTGCGCAACCTTCTGCCGGTACAGGCCGATGCCTTCGAGCTGGCGGGTCGCGTGATCGCAGACGAAAGCGGTCTTCAGGATGCGCTTGGTGTTCGCGGCATCACAGCTCGGAACGATTTTCTTGAACTCGCTCCAGTACAGGTAGTCGGTGTTGCAAGGCGTGCTGCCGCCGGAATAGTCCTGGGTGTGGTTATAGACTTCTCGCGTCTCCACCGGGTCGCCCATACTGCCCGATGAGTCGATGATCAGCATTACGTTGGGTATCGAATCAATGTCAGCAGTCGGATTCAGCAACAGCAGTTCGGTATCGTCGGCAAGCACTGGCGATCCACAGCAAACTGCGAACAGCGCACCGGCGCTCATCCAAGATGCTCTGTTGAAGTATTTGTTCATCATTCGTCCCTCAATATCCTTGCCGGCGGGCTAGCGGATGTTCAGCGATACTCGCGTGATGCGATCCGTGTCGAGATGGCGACGCACTGTCGCGTGCCTGGTCTTGTCCGACGGGACGGCCAGGACGCTTTCCCTGAACTTTTTCAGTGAAACGCGCTGACCGTTGAGGACCCAGCGGGTGTCGGCATCGACGCGCTTCGTGATGAATGCACACGCGTTACACTGTCGGAAGGCGATCGTGCCGTTCTCGTTTGCAGGCAGTCGCAGGTTAGCGAGCGAAACTTCGTACCCCTTTTGCAGCAGCCTGATTTCCGCGTCCGCCGGCATGGCGAAAGCGAGGAACAGCGCGGCCAGTAACATTCTGAATTTCATTGCTGTGCTCCGTGTCCTGCTCAACTTACAGTATCGGCGATTCGGGGCCGACCACGTAGAAGGCTTGAGTGTGGGTAGCCTGGGCGTCGCGATCGGTTGCGTTGCCGGGGTCCATTTCCCATACCGCTTGCGACGTCGCGAGGAAATGATAGGCGGAGATGCCGCTGCCGACGCCGAGGCTGAAGGCGCGATCCGGCACCAGCGTCGAATCCTCGAACTGGATATCCGCATTGACCTTGTCGTTGTAGCCGTAGTACTGCGGCAGCGTGGTCGTCGCGAGCGTGTCGAAACGTCCTTGCGCAAGCGCCGTCTCGAGACCGCGTTCGGCCGCCTGGAAGACGTTCTCGGCCGTCTGATCGTTGCGTGCCATGGCCAGCTCTGTCGTCGCGGTGTTCATGCCGGACACGGCAAGCACCGTAATGACGACCAGCAGCAGCAGGCCGACGACGAGCGCTGCTCCCTGTTGATGTTTGCGTTGCGTACGTGCGTTCATCTGGGTTCTCACTATTTATGTTCTTGCGTTACGCAGGAGGATGGTCTTGGACACCTGCAGGCGGCGGAACTCGTCGTTCTGCACGCCCATAATCGCGTTGCCTGGCCGGTAGTCCGTGTTGTCCGTGATGCCGGTTTCGGCTTCGATGCCGCGTACGACAAGCCATACGCGCGCCGTGATGATGCGTGCCCCGGGAATGTAGTTGGCGTCGGTCGGGTCGTAGACGCCATCGCCCGGATTGACGTAACGGTCTACCGTGTTGTCCTCGTCGACATCAATGCCGAACTGCACCTGCAGGTTCTCGACACCCGGGGCTATCTCGAGGTCCTGGACCTCCGGACCACCGGCGCCGCGGCCCAGTGTGTGCCGGCGCAGCGCCGGGACACCCGGAACAAGTTCGGAGTTGTCAGCCACGTAGTAGGTGTTGACGATGAGATTGTGCGTTGCCGAGTCGGCGGGAGAGAACGTTGACGGGACATTACCATCCGCGAACAACTCGCCCTGGACGCGCGTCGACTGGATCTGCAGACGACCGGCTTCGAGCGGCTGCGGCTGCACGGTAGCGCGGCGAATCGTAAGATTGTCGGACGCTGGCTGCGCGTTTATCGCCGCCGGCGGCGCGCACGCAAGCGTGTAGTCATTGTCTTCGCCGTCGAGCGGGCGGCCGAGATCGAGAGCCCAGTCCGGTCCGCAGTCGGTCGGCGCAGGCAGTGTATTCGGGTTCGCGTCGCCGATGACCGAGCGTCCCTCGACCGCGAGCCCGCGGCTGTTGCGCCCCCAGTTACTGGCCATACGCAGGTCCGCCTCGATCGTGTCCATCGCGAATTGCGCGGTTTCCTGGACCTTGGCAATCGAGTCGTTGATCACATAAGCCTGGCGGCTCTGGTTGTATATTTGCACGGCGCCGATAATGAGGAAGGAACCGATGGCAAGCGCAACCATGAGTTCCACCAGCGTCAGGCCCTGCTGTATCGCGGCTCTTTTTTTGTTTGTCGTCATCGCTGGTATTCCCGTCAAATGGCAAGTACCGGTATCGTGATCGTGTAGCTTGGCGGATTGGGGTTGTTGGGTTCGTCCCAGGTAATCGTGATCTGGTAATTCGGCGGCACTGTCGAATCGTCGTAAATGACCGACACGTCTCCCGTCGGCAGCGCATCGCTCGCCTGGGCTTTCCAGACGAAAATGTCGTTGTCTGCCATCTCTGCTTCGTCACAGTCCGTGTTCTGCGCGATGCAGCTGTTGTCGTTTCCATCGCCTGCGTAGGCGCCGCCAGCGCGCGGGTTGGCGCGAATGCGATCGGCAACGTCACCGGCCAGGTTTACGGCATGGTGGCGGAACAGCGACGTGCGTCCGGCCTGCATGCTCTGCACGTACAGTCCTGCGATACCGAGCATGCCGACCGACAAGATAATGAGCGCGATCAGCACCTCGACGAGCGAGAATCCGCGATGCTTGTTTATTGTTGTCGAAATCATCCTGTACCTACCTCGGAGCTCAGGGACACGTCGCGCCGGAAATCCCGATCAGCGTGTCGATCCTGTTCTTTTCGCGAATGACCGTGGGACGGCCCAGCGGCGTGACGACGAGTACGCGAGCCGCGGAATTTGCGCCGATGGCCCGGACGTTGCCGCGCTCGTCGCAGAGCACCGCCGTGGTGACCGGCGGCTGGCCCGTGACGTCGCCGCGACCGAGGCCGGTCGGTGCAAACGAGAAATACTGGCCCATTCCCGGGGTCGAGATGCTGATCTGCGCCGGTATCGGTGGGTGGCTGCGAAGCAGCGCTTCGCCGGCGTCGCGCGTGATGTCGCCGTCCGTATCCTCGAAGACGATCCAGCCGTCGGCGAATGTGCCGCCGCAGTCCGAGTCGGCGGCCAGCGGGTTGGGGCTTGCGCAGATCGTGACGTTTTGCCTTGCCCGCGCAGCTTCGGTCCGGGCCATGTGAAATGCCGAGTGCAGGTCATTGACGGCACTGGTCATCCGCGCGTTGGCGCGAAAGTCCTGCAGGTTCGGAACACCGAGCGCGAGGATGATGCCGGCAATGAGCACCGTAATCATCAGTTCGTAGAGCGTGAAGCCGCCTTGGGTCGTTTGTGTCATTAGCGCAATATACAGCGCCACCGGGCCCCTTATAAATGTATCCGACAAGCGGCACGGGGTGGCCGACAAACGGTCGGTTGCGGGATGCCAGAGTTGACTTAATCCGCACAGGCGTAAGGCTCGCCCGAGCGTTGTTTCGAAGCCACACGCGGGCGCCCTGTGTAACTGACGACGAGCGCTTTCGGGCGGATCCGGCCGGCACGGTCGCAGACGACGAACGTCCCGTTGGTGGCCCGTTTCACGGTGGCGCGCAGCGTGAAGCCGCGTCGATTGGCCGTCACACGCACCGCGCGGTCCACGGTGTGCTGCGTCAGTACGGGCTCACCGTCGTCGACCTGCGGTGGCTCGTCGGCGTCGCGGTTATCGAACATCAGCCAGCCGTCCGACCAGTCCCGCCCCGGGTTGCATCGCTTCCCGTCCGCAGAGGGGCAAAGCGACACGACGCGGCGACGCATGATCGATTCCTTTCGTGCGAGGTGAATCGCGTGGAACAGGGCGTCGATTTCTACGCGTTGACGCTGCCGCGCGATGGTGCCCGAGAACGAGGGCAAACCGATCGTCAGCACGATCGTCGCTATCGTTAGCGTCAGCAGCAGTTCGTACAGCGAATAGGCGCGCTCGTTCCCGGGCATGGCAGACCTCCTTGTCAGGCTCAGTGTCCGCCGTTCCGACGCCGAATTGCCATGACCAAATAGCGGGTCTGCATCGACAAATCCGCTTCGAATTGGACCGATTCCAAATCGCTTGTGGTATCGTTACGGGATGGATATTCGCGAAATTCTCGAAAGCCACGGCATCGCGCCCACGCCGCAACGCATGGAAGTGGCCGCGGTGCTGCTGGAGCGTCCGCAGCACCTTTCGGCCGACCAGATCATCGACCGGCTGCGCTCCGCCGGCAGCAAGGTGTCCAAGGCGACCGTGTACAACTCCCTGAAATTGTTCGGCGAAAAGGGCGTCGTCAAGGAGCTGACGGTCGACCCGGAGCGTCGCTTCTATGACTCGACTACGCACGCTCACCATCACTTCTACAATGTCGACACCGGTGAGCTCGCGGATATTCCCGACGAGTTCGTGCGATTCGCGCAGCTGCCGGACCTTCCGGCGGGTACGATGAGCGAGAGCGTCGAGGTCCTGATCAGGGTACGCTCGATCCCCGAATAATTGCCTGCGGGCCCTTTTCGCGGCATCGTCACGGGGCTATACTGCGCGCCGCTCTCGTGCCGAAGTAGCTCAGTTGGTAGAGCAACGCATTCGTAATGCGTGGGTCGGAGGTTCAAGTCCTCTCTTCGGCACCATTTACCTCACCCCAGCAACCCTGCCAGACGGCCAAAAGCGGCCGGATCCGTCGCCAGCACGAACGCCAGTCCCGTAAACGCGCCGCAAAGGTGCGCGTCGTGATTGATGTTGCCCTTGCCCTGCTGGCCGGCCCACCAGGAGTAGCCGACATAGCCCACCGCGAACAGCACGGCAGGAATCGGTACCGGGATCGGGAAGATGACCAGCGTCGTCAGGGGGAAGTAGACGATATACGCGAACAGCACGGCGGACACGGCGCCCGAGGCACCGAGCGTCGCGTACGCGGCGTTATCACGATGTTTGCGTACCGAACACGTCGAACTCAGGACGAGACCCGCGAAATACAGCATCGCGAACTTCACCGAGCCGAGATAGCGGTCCAGGGTGAAGGCGAAGAAGTAGAACGTGAACATGTTGAACGCGAGGTGCGCGATGTCGCCGTGCAGGAAACCGCTCGTTACCACGGTTTCGAGATGCTTGCCGCGAGCGACGAGGTAAGGCCGCATCACGAAGCGATTGATGATCGCCGGCACCCGGAACAGCGACACCAGGCTCACGCCTATGGTGACGAGAAAAATCAGCGTCGCCGCCGGTGTCGCGAGCTCAATTCCCGACATGCTCGAAATCGGAGTAGGCGAGCGCGGTGGTCTCGTCAAAACGGAATACGAGAACCGCGCGTCCTTTCACTTTGACGTCGACCGTGCGCGGAGCGACCGGCCCACCGTTGGCAACCGGGGCGAACGTCAGTCGCGTGAGAAACTCGTCGAACTTCACGCCGAAGCCGGGTTTGAACGGCGCCTTTGCCGCAAGCTCGATCTCCGAGAGGTAGCGGCCGTCTTTCATGATCTTCAGTGTCGAGTCGACGTTCTCGAGAAACGCTTCTTCGTCTTCGGTGGGCACGAACTCGAAACGCCAGAATTCGTCGGTCTCCTCAGTCAGTCGCACCGAGCCCGGTTCGATCATCGCCGATACCGCGCTGTCGTCACTGCTCGACGGTTGCTCCTGATCGTCGACGTAGTCTTCGATTTCGTCGTCGCTGGGCTCGCGGCCGTCCACCGACAGCAAGCTCCAGCGCTCTTTTTTCGGTCGCCTGGGATCGTAGCGACCGACCCAGAGCTTGTCGTCTTCGAGCTTGGTCTCCGTGAACGCCCACTCTTCGTGGTAGCCGGAGTCGAGCGCTTCGACGGCGTCTTCGACGAGCATCGAATAATCCTCGCTGGCGTGTAGCGCGCCAGCGCAGATCAGTATGCCGGCAGCCGCCAAGGACGTGATCAGTCTCACAGGCAAGCTACTGCGCGCTGCGCCGCAACTGGCCGCTGTCGAGGATCAGGTCGAAGCCCTGCATGTTCGCCGGGATGACGACGACGCTGCCTTCGTTGTCGGCGAATTTTTGCAGTGCCTTGTTGATCTCGTGTTGCAGGTACTCGGCCGTCAGGCTTTCGTTGATGATGTTGTTGGCCTCGGCGATGCCCTTGGCGCGTTCGATCTCTATCTCGGCGTCTTTCTTGGCGATCTCCACCTGCACCTGCTTTGCCTCGAGCCGTTTCTCGGCTTCCACTGCTTCGCGAATCGCAGCCTCGATGCTCGGGTCCGTATTCAAGGCCCGCACCACGACGCGCGTAACAACGATGTCGCCCGGGTCAGACTTCTCGAGCCGCGACTGCAATTCACTCAGGACTTCGTTCTGCAGCATTTCGCGCCGCTTGTGCAATTGCAGGCTGTCGATTTCCGACACCTGTTCGTAGATCGTGGAGCGAGCTTCCCGGACGACCAGGCCGTAGGCCGGCATGTAAACGCCGTCCGGGCCGCGGGCCGCGGACGCGGCGTACTTGACCATGAGTTCCGAAACACGATCCTGGGGAACCCGGTAGAAGATCGATACGTCCAGGTCCTTCAGTGACAGGTTGTCCGCCGCCTTCGGTGTAAGGTCGTTGATATCGATCGCGATTTCCTTGGCGCTGAACTCGATCGCCTCGGTAACGATGGGCATCTTGAAGTTCAGTCCCTGCAGCTGCTCCTCGTGATCGACCTTGCCGAGTGTGCGCTCGACGGCAACGTTGCCGGTTTCGACCGTGTACGCGGCCATGAATGCAAGCAGGATGACGGCAACGACGGCCGCGATGGCTGGGATTTTCATGAGGCTCCTCATCTTGAGTTTCTGCAGCTCGGCCCGATCGAATCGAACCAGCGAATTTCTGCGTCCGCGGGGCATGATGCCGGCAAGGATAAGGTAGGAGGCGGGGTGGCGCCAGCAAACGATGCGGGGATTGTCCCGAGCTGATGTAAACTTCCGCATCGACAATGACGATCAGGGGGAAGCGGTGCTCGCGGTCGAACACCTCGTCAAGCAATACGGCGATTTTACAGCGGTCGACGATGTCAGTTTCCGGGCCGGGAAAGGGCAGGTGTTCGGTTTGCTCGGTCCCAATGGCGCCGGCAAGTCGACGACCATAAACTGCATCTCCGGATTGCTATCCCCGACCTCAGGTCACGTTGCCGTCGCCGGCCACGATGTCGCCAAAGACGGCAAGGCCGCCAGACAGTCACTCGGGATCGTGCCCCAGGAACTGGCCTTATACGAAGACCTCTCGGCCATCGAGAACCTCCGCTACTGGGGCAAAGCCTACGGTCTGCGGGGGCGCGAGCTCGAGTCGCGAGTCATCGAGGTGCTCGATTACATCGGGCTCGCCGATCGTGCGAAGGACCTGCCGAAGTCGTTTTCGGGCGGCATGAAGCGGCGGCTCAATTTCGGCTGTGGCGTGGTGCACAAGCCGGCCGTCTTGCTGCTCGACGAACCGACGGTTGGCGTCGACCCGCAGTCACGCGCGCGCCTGTTCGATCTCGTCGAAGCCGAGCGCGATGCCGGTGCCTGTGTCCTCTACACGACGCATTACATGGAAGAGGCCGAGCGGCTTTGTGACTCCCTGGCGATCATCGATCACGGCAAGATGATTGCCGAAGGTTCCGTGGACGAACTCAAGGCAGAGCTGGGTGCGCGCGACGCGCTGCAGCTTGTGGGCGAGTTTCCGGAATCCGTTCGGCCGGCACTCGATAGCCTGGTCGCCGAAGTCGGAGACCTCGAGGTCATCTCCGCCGACGAAAACAGCCTGACCATGGCACTGTCGTCAGCTTCGCACCATCTGCCGGCGCTGTTCCGGGCGATCGGAGATGCCGGTGGCAGCGTCGCCGAGACCAGCCTCAGAAGCCCCAATCTCGAAACCCTGTTCCTGTTGCTGACCGGCAAGGAACTGCGCGAGTAGCCGATGGGCTTCGTCTTCGCATCGGCCCGCAAGGATCTCGCCCGCTGGTCGCAGGACAAGGCGTCCATGCTCATCTGGCTCGGCATCCCGTTCCTCGTTGGCGGCCTGATTACGTCGATGATCAGCGGTGCCGGAGGCACACCGTCCGGCGTCCTGCTGCTCGTCGACCAGGACGAATCCATTCTCAGCGGTCTGGTCGCGGGCGCCTACAGCCAGGGTGACCTGGCCGAGCTCATCACTGTGCGAGAAGTCGACCTCGCTGAAGGCGCGGGGCTCATCGAGGCAGGGGAAGCCAGCGGTCTGCTGGTCATACCGGATGGCTTCGGCGAGGCGTTCATCAACGAGACACCGGTTACACTGACGCTCAAGACCAATCCGGCGCAGACGATCCTGCCGGGGATTATCGAGGACGTCACGGAGATACTGCTCGACGCGGGTTTCTATGCGCAGCAGATCATCGGACCGCAGATCCGCCAGATCCAGGAAGCGGACCTCGCCGGCGTTCCGACCGACGTCTTTGTCGCGGCGATCGCCGTGCAGATTCAGAACCGTATCGAGGCCGTCGCCCCGAAGCTCTTCCCGCCGGTCATCGACGTGCAGGTCGTCGAGCCGCCGCCCGCCGAGCCGCAACCGGATTTTGCGTTGCTCTATCTGCCGGGCATCGTCCTCATGGCGATCCTGTTCGCCGCAAACAGCCTCGCGGCCGATTACTGGCATGAGCGGGACAACGGGTCATTGCGAAGGCTGGTCTCCGCACCCGGGCAGCCGTATCGATTCGTCGCCGGCAAGGCGCTCGCCGCCGCCCTGGTCGTGTTTGCACTCTCGCTTCTGACGCTCGTCATTGGCTTCGCGTATCACGGTGTCGCCTGGGCCAAGCTGCCGTCGTCGCTACTCTGGCTGGTGGTTTCCGGCACCGGACTGTTTGCCTGGTTCGCTGCTCTGCAGATGATGTTCCCCAACCAGAAAGCG
>JAAUYH010027267.1_pt1 | contig 18216 bp, 7 predicted proteins | sample 7278061 | NCBI WGS metagenome assembly JAAUYH01 (sample SAMN14350203, study PRJNA611818) | marine sediment metagenome | isolation source: surface marine sediment (0.6m) | place: French Polynesia: Moorea | collected 2018-08 | reverse complement strand
CTGCCCAGGCGGGCCCCCAGGCTCACGGCGGTGCGCCCGCCCCCATTGTTCCCCGCAGCCAGACCGAGCCGCGGTTTCAAAACCTGGAAGCGCGGCAGTTCGAGGCCGTTTGGCAGGAAGAGTCCGACGACAGCCTGCTTCTGATCCAGGCCATGATTTCCGCCGGAATGGCAGACGGCCAGCTGGATCGAGCTGAGACCGAGAAAATTTTCCAACAGGTCAACCAGATGGAGCTTTCAATGAACCAAAAAGCCCGCGTGCTGGGCGAACTTCAGAAGCCCATGAGTGCTTCAGAAATCGCAGGCCGGGTGCAGCGTCCGGAAACCGCCATCGAGGTGTACGCAGCGTCGTTGCTGGCCGTGGACCACGCCTGTCCGGAGGCGCGCCAGCATCTGGATACGCTGGCCCAGGAACTGGGTCTGCCGACTACCCTGGTCGACTCGCTGGAGCAACAGGGTGGCCAGCGCCCTGCTCCGGAGATGGGATGGCTGGAAGGAGATGCCTGGGATCAGCAGCGCAACTGGGCCTGACACACAGGCCTGACGATCACACGACGGAGCCCGCCGCCATCCGGGAGAGTCGGGAATACGGTGCCCCTACTTCCCCCTCTACGTCCTTCTCGACTCGTCTCCGTCGTAATCCTGACCGGCGCTCATGCGCCGGTTTTTTTTTTGCAGGGACAGTTTACTTAATCGCCCAGGCAATTAGGTAATCTGTCCCTTTCGGCCTATCCCATCAAGGTTGGGGTTCTCTCACCAACCTGACAGTCTTGGCGTCGCTGATTGAGGCGGCCTGCACGGCACCGCCATCAAAGTCCACACTCCAGGCCTGCCCTGGCTGACCAGTAACCGTAGATGAGGTCCAGGTCTCGCCGCCGGGCGCTTCGGGAAACACCAGTTCATTGAGTGCCGGGCCAAAACAGCGGTCCTCCACCAAAGCGCTGAGCTCGTTGCGATTCGGAACGCGCCAGTCGGATTGGCCATTCTGGACATCAGCGGTCTGCAGCGCGGCCTCCCAGCTGTATTGTTGTGCACTGCCGGTACAGGTACTGCCGGTCCAGGTCTGGCCCAGTGCGCAGCGCTGCCAGATCAAACCGGTCGGAACATGCAGGACCGTGCCGTCCATGCCGTCTTCGAAGTCGGATTCTGGAGTGCTGGCGACAATGTCCGGGTTCTCATTGCCCGGCCGGCACTGGGCCAGGCTGACCTCTGCCGACGCAAAAACCAGCAGGCCCGTGACCAGGGCCAATGACCGTTGCTTTTTATTACGTCCAGTCGGATGCATTACTTCACCTCCCTGACCAGCCTGACCCGCATCGGGTTGCTCTTGGATGTGGCCCCCAGCGAGCCAGTATCAAACTGGACCCGCCAGGCGGCACCGGAATCAGCCGCGACTGGTGTGTTGGTCCAGGTTTCCCCGCCACCCAGCGGGAAGTAGTCCGTGCTGATGGCCGGGTTGGAATTGCCGGCGTTGATCAGGCTCATCAGCTCCTCTCGAGTGGGCAGCCGCCAGTCGGTCACGCCGCACAGGCGCAAATCATTGATGGCGGTGACCAGGCCGTCAATGTCGCAACGGCTGCCGGCGCAACTGCCGCCGTCAACCAGGCCGGGCTGTCCGCCATCGATCTGTATGTCGGGCTGGTACCAGCTGTAGGTATGCTCGAAATGACCTGGATCCACAGGATCATCGACTTTCACCTCCCACATCAGTCCGGTCTGCGCATCTACCACGCAGGACCAGCCCAGGGCATCGTCCGGCAGAATCTCACCGTCTGGATCGATCTTGGTGTAGTCAAAACCGGCCGGGCCGCCGCCCAGTTTCTCCAGCTCGCCCGCCGCGGCCAGGGCATCGCGGCCGAACTCGGCATCCTGCCCCGGCGCATCCGGCGTCGGGCAGTTGCCGCCGCTGCACTGGGTGATGCCGGTGTCACCGATCTGCCCCAGGGCGCATCGAAACACGGTAGCCGGGGACCGGCCCGATTCAAAATCGCCCCGGAACAGTTCGCAACCGAGAACGGCATCCGGTTCCACTGGCTCAATGGCTTGTTCAATCTCCAGCCGCACGTCGTCGATAGCTGCAGTGGCCACGGTGTCTGCTGAAGAGCCCACCAGTGCGACCACCAGGGTGAGCTGCTCACCGGTGGGGACCGTGTCCAGCGGGATTCGAAACTCGTCGCCGACGTAGGTCGTGCCGGAGCCCAGGCTGAATCCGCTACCGGTGGCCACCGAACCCGCCGTGGCCGTGGTGCCCTGCTTCCAGGTGGACACCGCGCTGAATCCGCTGCTGCTGGTGATGTGCACTTCCAGCGCCTCGGGGATAAAGCTGCCCGTCGAGCCGAAAACGGGCTCATCGGTCACCCGCAACAACAGCGCCTGGAGACCTTCGGGCACATCGAACGTCTGCTGCAGGCCTGCGTAGAAGGCCCCGCCCTTGGACAAGCGTGCTGCGCCGTTGTCTTCGACGACCGAGCCATTGGTCACCGCTGCCGGCGGCGAGACCTCAGTAGTCCATCCGGTCAGACCCTGGGAGAAATCGCCATTGGGCAGGGGCTGGAAGACGGTCTGAGTGTTCCCGGCGAGAAGGGCTGTCGATGTCAGCAACAGGGTGGCTGTCAGCAGCGATCTGGGTTGATTGACGTTATTCATTGGAAGGCCCCCCATAGGAAGCGCCGCACGGCAGCACGTTGCCGGACAGGTTGCCCGCCAGTGTTGAAAGCAGCTTTTGCACGTCTCCTTCAAACGCCGCCACAACGGCGGCTTGCTCGCCACCGCCACCCGGACTGGCCAGGCCCTTGGCGATGTCATCGCAGATGAAGATGGCGTATTCGAGCGCAGATGACGCACCGCTGGGGTCCACTTTCCCGACAGGGTCGTTATCTGCGTACCGGTAGTGCCAGGGTTCAATGCTGTCGTCGCTCAGGAAGCGGCCTGTTTCCGGGTCGTAGAGCCGCAGTCGGAAGTAGCCCAGGCCGCCTGGCACATCGAAGTCGCGACCGGTGAACCGCACCGGATCGTCCAGCGTGGGATCAGGACCCGCGAGCTGCCGGCCGAAAGCGTCGTAGCGGAACGTCGCCAGCGCTTGACCGGCATTGTCGACCTGATGGCGGATGCTGCCGACCTGATCGGCAAGCAGCCAGCGGATCTGCCCGCCAATCTCCAGGGCCAAGGGTCGATCCGGTCCACGCAGGTGCAGCTGGCGCCAGACCACCTGCCCCGAGTCATCCAGCGCGATAATGGGATTCGGCCCGTCGAATACGTAGTGACGGATGACGCCATCACGATCAGCGCGCACGCGCTGCTGGGATGACGAGTAACCGTAGCTCGCTGTAGACACGACCTGGTCGCCGGCGTCGAACTCGGTGATGGTTACCGGATTACCCCGTGCGTCCCGATCGATTACCAGGCGGCCACCGGGACCGTCTCTTTCAACCAGGCCACCGCGGGCGTCATAGACATAACTGTTGACGCTGTCTCCGAGTAATTGGTGTCCACCCTGCGGCTGCTGGTAGCCCAGCGTTGCCGTAATGGCGCCGCCGAAGTCGCCGGTACGTGTCAGCCAGTTACCAGCGCCGTCCCAGGCAAAGCCCTGGTCTCCGGTGGCAAATCCCGGCGGATGGTCAGCCGAAATCAGCCAGCCCCGGCCGTCATAGACGTAGGCGTGGGTGCCATCGTCGTCGGTCATGCTGACAATCTGGCGCAGCGCGTTGCGCTGGAAAAGGATTTCTTCAATCAGTGAAGTATCCGGCCGCCTGTGGACAATGCCGGAGAGCGTGGTCGGGCATGAGTCGCATTGGTAGTCCAGAGTGGTGACCGGTCCCGGCTGGCTGTCGTCGAGGCTTGCGAATCGAGCCAGGCGCGTGGGCACTCCGGTGTTGCTGCTGTCGATGACCACGCGCTTGGATGCCACGCCGATGCCCGACTGGCGGGCCTCGACCAGCTGGTTGAGGCCGTTGTAATCGTATTCCGTCAGGCCACCGAAGGAGTCCTCCAGGGCAGTCACGTTGCCACTGGCATCGTAGGAATACTCGATCCACCAGTCCGGTGCAGTCGACGAGCTGTGGGTCATGCGGCGCACCCTGCCATCAACTGTGTAGCTGACATCAACGGTGGAATCTGACCAGGTCAAGCGGGTAGTGAGGCCCGCGACGTCACTGGTCCAACTGATACCTGACGTGCCAGCGCCCGGCCCCTGCCAGGTCTCCCCATCGGCGCGGACCCCAGCGTCATAGCTGAACTCGCGGCGTACGCCATCGCGCTCGGTCTCGGCGATGATTTCACCGAATTCGCTGTATTCGCTGGTGATCTCGCCGCCCAGGGCGTCCACAAAGCTCTGCAGCTTGCCTTCCGGGCTGAAGGTCGTGCCGATACGTTCACCGACGGGGTCGATCCGACCCGTCTGCAATCCTCGTGTGTCGTACTCAAAAGTGACCGTGCCGCCCACGGGGTCGGTCCGCTCCAGGACCCTGCAGGTGCTATCCAGTACCTGCTCGATGCAGTTGTCGAGTCCATCGCATTGACGGATCCATTCTTCGGGGCCGTCACAGGCTCCCCAGGTCCAGGTCACGCGTCGACCATCCGGTTCGGTAAGGCTGGTGCGGCGATCCTCGTCGTCCCAGGTGGTGAGGGTGATGCCGCCGTCGGCATCGGTGTATTCTACTTCGCGCCCCGAATCGTCGTAACGCCAGGCCTGCTCAACGAATACACCGGTTTCCACCTCGTCCCGGCGAAGTATCAGTAGCCCGTCATCGTCGTAAAAAAGCTGACTTTGGAATCCACGTGGATCAATGACCGTTTCGGACGATCCGTCCACGACAAACTGGAACTGCGAGCAACCCGCCAACGTCACGGGGTCGGCGTCTCCCGGGCAGTGCGCCACCATTCGGCCCTCGTCATCGAATACCATACGGGCAATGGGATTGCCCAGGGGATCCAACATGGCAGTGATGTGATTTGGCCAGTCCGGGTCGTCGTAGGCGTAGGTGCTTGTCCCGCCGGCCAGGTCGGTGGCGCTGACCAGGTTTCCGTCTGTGTCATAGGCGTAGACCAGCCGGCCCAGTTCGGTGCTGCCATCCTGATCGATCAGCGCAATGGCGGTGATCCGGCCCTCAGCATTGCGCTGGTAATCGACGCGCGCGCCCCACGAACTCTGCCAGCCGTCAGGCCCCGCGGTAAGAATGCCACCCTGGGGGTCGCGCACCTCGATGAGACCGTCGCTTTCGCTGAACACGTAGATGATCCCTTCTTCGGTTTCCAGTTCGTAAAGGCTCGGGTTGTAGGGGATCACATAGTCAGCAAATCCTGCGCCGAGCTGGTACACCGTCTCCGGACTATCCACCGCGCGCAGCTTGTCCGATACGCCGGAATCGGGCTCGAACATCACATTAAACTGGAATGCGGCGGGGAACGCGGCCGGCGTCGGGCTAAAGGTAAAGCCCACCCGTTCGCCATCCGGCTTAACGACGTTGACCCGCGTCTGGCTGGTAAACGGCTCGGCCGCAAACTGGGCAAAGCCCTGGGATCCCGGGGGAGCGTCAGCGGCTGAATCCGTCACGCTGCCCGCCAGGACCAGGCGCCAGCCTGGGCCAAAGTCATTTTCCGAATTGCCCAGCGGACCGGCGTCCAGGCTGTCATAGGCGCGACCAATCACCAGTGGGAAAGCCCCGAGCTGCAAGCCGAGGTCCTGCAGGGAGAAGGCCACCCGGCCGGGCTTGACGCCGGTGCCCGCTGACAGGGGCACTGCAATGCCACCGGACTGGGCGCCGTCTTCCGCCAGGATGTCGATGAAGTAATCGCCACTCTGCACCAAGGTCGGATCAAAGCGAGCCACCTCGGCATCGCTGACCGCGCCGGTACCAGTGGCAATAACCTCTGCCACACCGGTTTCGGCGTTGCGCAGGGACACGGTCCAGGTCAGCACTGCCGGCGTGTTGTCGTCGATGCTGGCAACGATGGCCACCGGTGCGTCGTGGGTGGAGCCCGGCAGTGGTGACACCAGGGTCACCACCGGGGCCTGTTCGTCGTTGCAGTCGGCCACGGTGAGGGACGCGGCGGCCTGGGCCGTTTGGCCGCTGGGGTCTTCGGCGTCGGCCAGGGCCGGGAAGACTCCGCTGTCGGCTGGCGTCCACAGGCTGCAGCGCGCGGCATCCAGCGTGCGCGGCGTGCCGTCGATGGTCAGGGCAACGCTGGCCAGACCCACGTTGTCGCTGGCCTCCACGCAGACCGATACGGGCTCACCGCGGCAGGCTGGGTTCCGGGTCTGACGAATAGCGACCTGGGGCAATTCATTGTCGCTCAGCAGTTGCAGGTTGTAGGACAGCTCGTCCCGGCCGCCCCAGCCATCGGTGACTTCCAGTTGTACCGGGTAGGTGCCCGGCGTGCCGCCGGTGGTGACCCAGTGCAGCCAGCCCAGGCTGGCGTGCAGAGTCATGCCGGTGGGTCCGTCAAGCAGTCTGAAGGACAGGAAGTCGCCATCGGCATCGGTGGCCAGGATGCGGGAGCTGTAGAAGGCCCCGGCGGTCACCGAAGTGGGTGGTGTGGTGGTAATCTCCGGCGGCACGTTGGCGCCGCGCAGGCGGATGGTGAACGCCTGGCTTGCCACCGCTCCCTGGGGATCTTCCGCCTGCACGGTGACCGGTACCTCCGGTGGTTCGGAGCCGTCAGGCAGCCACGCAATGGCCCCGCTGTTGGGATCGATGGTCATGCCGGTGGGTGAAGTCTGCAGGGTCCAGGTCAAAGCCCCAAACTCGGGATCGATGGCCTCGGGGTCATAGGCATAGGGCGAGGCGGTCCGCGCCGTGAGTGGAGGGGTGCTGACGAAATACGGCGACTGGTTCGGCAGATCCGGCAGCACCTCCAGCTCGAAACGCTGCAGTGCTTCCTGGCCATTGGAATCCACGGCCAGCAGCTCCACCACGTGTGTGCCCAGGTCGGGGCCGCCGGGCACCCAGGTCAATTCTTTGGACATGGTATTCAGGGCCATGCGGGCGGGCGCCTGGGTAAGGCTGACCGCGGGTGCCTGGAGCTCGGAAGACGTCACCCGATAGACGTAGCGGTACTGCACGCCAACTGCGGCATAGGTGATGGGTACGCTGCTGAAGGCCGGTCCCGGCGCGATGACTGCCGGTTGGCCGACGTACAGTGTCCAGGCCTGGGTGGCCTGGCCGCCGCGCCCGTCGTCAGCCAGCAATACGATGCTGTGCTGTCCCGCTTCGGACGAGGCCCAGGCGACGGCGCCGGTGGCTGGATCAACCGTGACGCCGGTGGGGGCGGCCTGCAGGCTGAAACTCAGGGTGTCACCGTCCAGGTCCGAGGCCACAGCGGCGTAAGCATAAGCGGCACCGATGGGGCTCTGGTTCGGCGGTGAGGTGGTGAAGACAGGCGGGCTGTTGAACGCGCCGGATTCCACCCGCACGGCAAAGCCCTGGGTGGCGGTGGCGCCACGCCCGTCGTCGGCGGTGATCACCACCTCAAAATTGCCGATCTGTGCTGGCGTCCAGCTCAGCCTGCTGTCCTGCAGCAGCATGCCTGGAGGTGCGCTGGTCAGCGCCAGGTTGACGTTGTCGCCGTTGCCGTCGGTCACACCGACGTCGTAGCGCCACGGCTCACCCGTTGTGGCCCGGTTCACCGGTGCGCTGGTGAAGTAGGGCGGCTGGTTGATCGGCGCGATCCAGCGCGGGGTGAAATCGATGGGCTGGCGTTCATCGTTGGAGAAGGCCAGTTCCCGGCCCATGGAGAGGGAGGCCGCACCCAGGCTTTCGTCCTCAGGGACCACCACTACGTAGGGCTCGCCCTGGGGGGTAAAACCGTCCGCATTGAGCAGTCCCACGGCGGCATCAACGTCGTTGCCCACGGTCATCAGCACCGGACCCGGCACCGACGGGCCCGCGTTATCGGCCTGGACATCCACCAGCAGCCGGTTGTTGCTGATGTCGAATGAGGTGGAGGCAAAGCGGCTTTCCAACAGCACCGAGGCGTCGGCCAGGTCAGCCCACGGATCGTCACCATCGCCGCCGCCGTTCAACGACAGGGTCAGCGTGGCCTCGCTGCAGCTGTCCTGGGCCCGGATCTCGAAGGTGTTGCTGCCAGATTCCAGGGCGACCACGGTGAAGAACGATCCCGATGCATCCAGTACATCCACGGACCGGCCGTCCAGCAACACGTTGCTGATGGGCTGAGCAGGCCCAACCGGAATGACCCGGCCGCTGATCACCAGGGGGACCTCCGACGGGAGCAGGGCGCCGGACTCGGGTGACAGCTCAACGATGCGAGGCGGCACCGGCACGCCGTTGGCCAGCACGCAGCCTGGATCGCGGTCGGGCGTCTGGGTACGGTAGGTATTGTGAGTCTCCCAGCTGTTCTCCTCGGTAAAGGGGGTACTCCAGTCATTGTTGACGTTATTGATGTGATAGTTGTGCTGGTTCCAGACCGGCCGCGAGTCCACCCAGCGGCCGGTGTGACCAATCACGAACAGGCCGTTGGCGCCGGCGACCACCACCTCGGCCTGGCCATCGTTGTCCACGTCAGCCAGGGTCGGGTAGTCCAGCACCGTGCCGGAGCCGGTGTAGGGTTCGTTGTACAGCCGCTCACCGTCGGCACCGTTGAACAGCAGGAAGCCGTCGGTGGCGCCGTTCCACAGAATTTCCCAGGCGCCGTTGCCGGTCAGGTCCTGGGCCGCTACCCCGGAAGCGGATGCACTGTTGTCGGCCACTTCCTGCTCCCACACCAGGCTGCCGGCGGCGTCCAGCACCATCAGCAGGTGGTCGTTGACCACCAGGCCGGCGTTGATGGCCGACGCGGTGACCAGGTTGGGCTGGCCGTTGCCGGTGACGTCGGCCACGGTGACCGGGCTGGGCCGGTAAAGGTCGGTCCGGTTGGTCGGGTAGCGCCACAGCAGGTCGCCGTTGTCTTCCAGGGCCTCGATGACGTGACCCCAGTTGATGAGGACTTCGGCGCTGCCGTCACCGTCCAGGTCGGCAATGGCCGGGCTGCCGAAGGCACCGGCACCGCCGATCACGACGATGGGGTCGGGCAGATCCCGGCTCCAGGCCAGGGTGCCGCCGTTGAAGACGTCAATGACCTTCAGCGTCCAGGTCTCGGCGATCACGATGTCCAGCACGCCGTCGCCGGTCAGGTCGGCCAGCACCGGCACGGTGGGAAAGTCAGTCCCCAGCGGCTCGGAGAATTGAACGTTGCCCAGGTGATCCAGCACGTAGATGGCGTCACCCAGGGCCGAGATCACGATCTCGGGTTCGGGGTCCAGGTCCATGTTGGCCACCGACGGCCCACCCCAGGCCAGGTCCTGGCTGGCCAGGTATGACTTGACCGCGGTATTGCTCCAAAGCAGTTGTCCATCGGGCCGGAAGGCGAAGGTCCCTTCCTTTCCGCTGACAATGATCTCGGCGTTGCCGTTGCCGTCCAGGTCGGCCAGTGCCGGTTCGGCGGCGGGACCGACCAGGTCGCTGGTCCATCGGATCGGCGAGCCGGAGCCGGCGTCCTGGCCGTCGCCGCGGTAGACGTAGAGACGCCCGTTACGGCCCGGGGCAACCAGTTCCACCACGCCGTCGCCATCCAGGTCGCCGACGGCAACGGTAGAGACGAAACCCGTGGCAGTGCCGCCAGGCAGGCTTTCCAGTCCAGTGGTGTCAAACCATTCCACCTGCGGGGTGTAGGAGAAGGTGTCGGCCGGGTCAACTTCGAAGGCGTCCAGCAGTGGCGTATCCCCGCCGTTGGAATCCAGGAACACCTGGACGGCGTGGGCGCCCTCGCCCAGGCCGGTGAAATGCAGCGCGGTGGGCTGGGGGCTGAACGGGGCCGTTGGCGATAGATCGAATATGCCCTGGTCAACACCGTCGATGATTACCTGCAGGGAAGTGTTGTCGTCCTGGTAGGCCAGCACGGTGAGGTCTGTTCCGGTGAAGTTGAACCAGGCGTTGGTGTCGGAACTGGTGAACGCGGACAGCAGCCGGTCCTCCCGGGCATACTCGTCTGAGTTCTCTCTCCAGAACTGCCGACGGCTAAGGTGAATCAGCCCGGGCGGGGCCACGTCCAACCGGGCGTCGTACCAGCCGTCGCTGACCGGCTGACCGTCCCAGACATCCATGTAATCCGGCATGACCGGACCGGTGACTACAACAGCCTCCACGGAATGGGATCCCGGCGTCAGACCGCCAAAGGTAAACAATTTGGCCTCGTTGACGCCGCCCGAGGTATCGAACACCCCCTGGGAGACGCCGTCGATGAAGATTTCCACCGTGCCGCTGGTGGCGGTGCTGCGAAAGCCCAGCGACACCCACTGACCGTCGAAATCCAGCCGCCAGCTGTCGCCCTGGTTGCTGCTGCTCAGGTAATAGCCCCGGCTGACCTGGAGGTCGGAAACCTCGGACCAGCTCTGGGGCATGGTGAGTCGCGGTTGGCCGTTGTAGCGCAGCGAGGGGTGCCCCTCTTCGTAGCGGACGATGCTGGGAGCAGCCGGCGCAGGACCGGGCGGCGCCACGGCCGGAGTGGTGACCAGGTCGACGCTGGCAGCATCTCCGCGGATCTGGCGGATTTCAAGGATATTCGGACCTGCCCCGAAACCGTCGAATGAGAGCGCTCGCGGGCCCTCTTCCTGGGCGTACATGTCCTGCAGGCCCTGGGACACCCCGTTGATGCGGATTTCCACGTCCTGGTAGCTGAAACGGGTCCAGCCCTGCCAGGTCACCGAATCACTGGAAAACGCCAGCCAGGCGCTGCTGCCCGGTGCTGAGCTGGTGGCCAGGTAGCTTCCGCCGCTGGCCGAGGGTGAGGTGGAGCGACCCCATCCGCGGCTGTGGATCAGCCTGGGGTCATCGTCCTCGAACGCCCCGTCGGCCAGGGGCTGACCATCCCAGACCTCGAAGTAATCCAGGGTCATGCGGGCACTGCTGGACGCGGGCGACGCCGTGCCCAGGGCCGTGATGGTCACGGTATGGGGGCCGGTCCCGAGGTTGGGGTAGTAGCGGCTCAAGGTATCGGTGGACCGGGTGTACAGGTCCACCGTGTCCACCACCGTGCTGTTGATCGCGATCTCGGCCTGGCCGCCGAAGCGGTCGGTGACGAATCCAATGCCAAGCCAGTCGCTGTCGAAGTCGAACTGAACAACATCGTCCTGGGCCGCGGAGTAAATCACCTGTCCGGCGCTGGCCAGGGAGGTGTTGATATTGGCTACCTGCACCCAGCTGTCGCCTGACCGGTTGTAGGGCACGCCGTTGTACAGAACTGAGGGGTTGTCGGCCTCAATCCGCGCCACGCCGGTGACCGCTGCCGGGTCGGTGAAGGGCGCGCTGCCGGGTGTCGACAGCCGGTCGATGGTGACCGCGTCCTGGTAGGACACGATCTGCAGAACGTGGTCTCCGGCGCCGAACCCCTGGTAGGAAAACACCCGCGGTTCGGCGGCGTTGAACAACACGGGCTCGTACAGGTCGATGATGTCCAGTGGAATCCCGTCAACAAACAACCCGGCACGACCGGCGCTGCTGAAGGCCACGGTGTGCAGACTGAAGCTGTCACCGGCAAACGGGAACCAGGCACTGCCTGTGCTGGATCGGAAATACTGGCCGCCGCTGGCGCCAGCATAAGACACCGCGGTCCAGCCGTCGCTGAGCAGGACCCGCTGGTCGTTTTCCTCGAAATCCCCGTCGGGCAGCAGCGTGCCGTCGCCATAGTCGGCGTAGTCGAGCTGGACGCGGTTATTGGAAGCCAGGGCATTGGCTGTGCCGGTCACTACCAGGCTGACGGTGTGAGGGGCGTTGGCAAGGCCGTCGAAGCGCAGCTGAACCGGCGTTTCCTCGCGGCGGTACAGGTCGAACATCCCCTGGCTCACGCCGTCCAGCAGGATCTCCACCTCGCCGCTGAAACGATCCCCGATCAGCCCAACGATGGCCCAGCTGCCCGCAAAACCGAGCTCAGCCGTGTTGCCGGCGGTAGCGCTGCGGGTATGGCTGCCGCCACTGGCGCCTGCCAGGTTGACCCCGGCCCAGGCGCCGGTAAGGGTCCAGGCGGGGTCGTCCTGCTGCAGACGGACATAGGTCGGGGCAAATACGGTGGTCTTCAGCCCGTCGGTTGGGGTCACCGGTGCACCGGGTGCGTCCGGCTTGGTCTCGGGTGGCGCGGCCGGGCGCTGATTGGGCGCGGCTGTGGGCACTGCCGGCTGCTGTCCGCTCTGGACCACCCCGATAATCGGTGCAAAAGCGCTTTCGCCGTCCGGGCCAGGACCCGCCTGTGCCCTGAACAGGACCATCAGCAGCCCAATGGCCAACACGGCCCGGTGTTTTTTTTCCGACATCACCAACATCCATACTCCAGATCAATCGCGTTTGCCCAGTAACGCACCGTGCGGGCGCAAACAGGGCCACATGGATGGGGATAACGAGATGCTGCGACCAATCCGGACAGGCAGAACGCCCCGTTCACAGCCTCTGCACCGCCCGCGCCAATAATGGCGACATGGCACAGCCAACCCAAATCGTCTGGTTCAAACGCGACCTGCGGGTGTTCGACCACAAACCCCTGGCGGCCGCGCTCGCCCGTGGTCCGACGCTGGCGTTATGCATCATCGAGCCGGAGCTGTGGCGGCAGCCCGATCGCAGCGGCCGCCACTGGCGGTTTTGGCGGGATGCCGTGGCGGATCTGGATGAGGCGTTGCGACAGCTGGGTGGGCGTCTGACCGTGCGTATCGGCGAAACACTGCCGGTTCTCACCCGGCTGCAGCGGGAGCACGGGCCATTGGCACTGTGGGCCCACGAAGAAACCGGCACGCTGTGGACCGACCGGCGTGATATTGCGGTGCGCCGCTGGTGCCGGGACCAGGGAATCGCCCTGACCGAGTTCCGCCAGTTCGGCGTGTTCCGCCCACTCAAACACCGCAACAACTGGGCCTCGCGCTGGCGCCAGCAGATGCGGCAGCCCCTGGCGACGCTGCCGGCGACCCACAGCTGGACGGTGGCTGACAGCACTCCGGGGTGGGAGCATTGGCAGCCATCGATATCAGGCGAGCGTGTTGGCGGGCCGGAATCGACCATGCAGCTGTCGGGGCGGGCCCAGGCGGAATCGGACCTGACGTCTTTTCTCACCGAGCGTGGGCGAAGCTACAGCACCGAGCTGTCCAGCCCGGTTTCGGCGGAATCAGCCTGCTCGCGCATCAGCGCCCACCTGTCCGTGGGAACGATATCCATCCGCGAAGCGGCCAAGGCGACCTGGCTGCAGCAGGACAAGCTGCAGCGGAAAGAGTCCTGGCCGCGCTCGCTTAAGGCGTTCGAGGGTCGGCTTCACTGGCACTGCCATTTCGTTCAGAAATTCGAGAGTGAACCGCGCATCGAGTTCGAAAACCTGTCACGGGCCATGGACGGCATGCGCGAAACGGAGTTCGACGATGATCTGTACCAGGCGTGGGCCGCCGGCCAAACCGGCTATCCGTTTGTCGACGCGTGCATGCGCTACCTGCGCGACACGGGTTGGATCAACTTCCGCATGCGGGCCATGCTGATGTCTTTTGCCGCCTACCAGCTGTGGCTGCACTGGCGGCAGCCGGCCCTGCACCTGGCCCGCTGTTTCCTGGACTACGAGCCGGGTATCCACTACTCCCAGGTGCAGATGCAGTCGGGCACCACCGGCATCAACGCCACCCGGATCTACAACCCGCTGAAGCAGTCCCGGGACCAGGATCCGGACGGCGACTTCATCCGCCGCTGGGTGCCCGAACTGGCTGGCGTAACGGGTGACTGGATTCACGAGCCCTGGCGGATGACAAAAACCCAGCTGGACCAGGCAGGCGTGCATATCGGTCGGGACTATCCGCGCCCGGTCGTCGATCATCAGAAAACCGCGGCAGCGGCACGCAAACGCCTGGCCGGGTTCCGGTCTTCCAGCGCAGCCCGCCAGGAGAGCTTCCGCATCATGGAAAAGCACGGCAGCCGGCGGCGCAGGTCCCAGCGGACCAGCCTGGGTGGATGACCATGGACAGCAAGATATGCCAGTCCTGCGGCCGGGTCATCGAGCCGCGCAAGAAATGGGCGCGGAACTGGGAGGAGATCCGTTATTGCTCCCAGCGTTGCCGCCGCCGGCGTCCCGGCCGACGGGATCGCGAGCTGGAGTCGGCGATCCTCGGGCTTTTGGCCCGCCGCAAGGGCGGGGCGACCATCTGCCCCAGCGAAGCTGCCAGGGCCTGCTATGGAGAAAGTGACGATGGCTGGCGCGAGTTGATGGAGCCGGCCCGCTGCGCGGCCCGGCGCCTGGTGGCCCGGGGAGAAATCGACATTTTGCAGCGGGGACGTATCGTTGACCCGTCCACCGCCTGTGGCCCGATCCGGCTGCGGCTGACCAGGGAATCCTCATGAGTGAATTCAACACCGTGTCTGGTTCTGCGCCATGGCCTGCTACCCGGGAGGCCGGGCTTCAACGCCTGCAGGCGTTCCTGCCCCGGGCCGGCCGGCATTACGCCGCCCAGCGCAACTTTGACCACGGCCCGGACCGCCGGGACAACGTGTCCGGGCTGTCGCCCTACCTGACCCATCGCCTGCTGGGAGAGTGGGAAGTGGCACTGGCGGCGGCCGACAGCCATGGCACGGGCCCTGCTGAAAAGTTCATCCAGGAAGTGTGCTGGCGCACCTACTGGAAAGGCTGGCTGGAAATGCGGCCCCAGGTCTGGGGGGAGTACCTCGCAGAGCTCGAGCACGACCGTTCCCAGCGGCCAGCGCGGGATATCGGGCTGGACAAGGCGACAGCCGGCAATACGGGCATCGAGTGTTTCGACGCCTGGGCCAGGGAGCTGGTGTCCACCGGCTACCTGCATAACCATGCCCGCATGTGGTTTGCCAGCATCTGGATTTTCACTCTGAAGCTGCCCTGGACCCTGGGCGCCGACTTCTTCTACCGCAACCTGCTGGATGGCGATGCTGCTTCCAACACCCTGTCCTGGCGCTGGGTGGCAGGGCTCCAGACTCGGGGCAAGCATTACCTGGCCCGGCCTGACAACATCGCCAAGTACACCGGGGACCGTTTTCCCCGACCCACCGGTCTGAACCTGGACGCTGAAGCCCTGGAGGATACGGGGGCGGCGCCGCCTGCGCGGCTGGACTTGCCGAAAGCCGCAGCACCTGCTGACCGTTGGGGGCTGCTGCTGCTGGACCACGACCTGATGCCCGAGTCCATGCCTCTGCCCGGCCCCGCGGTGGTCGCCGGCTGTTCGACTGCCCGGCTGCGCGGGGCGGAGGTGTCGGCCCCGGTGATCTCGTTTTCGGAATCGGCGGTCGCCGATGGCGTCAGACGGTGCCAGGACCATTTCGGGCTGGACGGGTCCAGCTGTAAAACGCTGTCGGGACCGGAGGCCATCGCCGACTGGACGCGGCACCATCGATTGAACACCGTGGTGTGCAGCTATGTGCCGGTGGGGCCGATGCGGGATCGCCTGGCGGAACTGCGGCAAGACCTCAAGGACCAGGGCTGCCACCTGCTGGAGCAGACCCGGCCCTGGGACGAAACCGCCTGGCCCTTCGCCACCAAGGGGTTTTTCCCGTTCAAAAAGAAAATCGGAACGATTTTGGCGTCAGTCAGCGTCTGAAGCGGATTCCAGCAGTGCGGCGGCCAGCACTTCGCGGGCCTTCTGCAGGGTCCCTGCTTCCGGATTGAGCACCCGCTCTCCCAGGAGGACAGCCTGGCGGGCGTTGCTTTCGGCGGCCTCCGGGTCGCCTCGCGCCAGCTGCAGCCTGGCGTAGGCCACCATGGAATCGATGACATCAGGGTGATCTCCACCCAGCGCCTGCCGGCGTCCGGCCAGCGCCTCTTCCAGGTAGGTTGCCGCGGATTCGTGATCACCCTTCGCCAGGTAAAGCTCACCCAGGTTGTGCACCGTATTCAGGGTCTGGGCGTGCCGGTCTCCCAGGATCTCCCGGCGCCGGTCCACCAGTTGCAGGAACAGTGATTCCGCCTGGTCCACCTGGCCGACCTGCCGGGACAGGGTGGCGTAGTTATGCAGCGCGCTCAGCACCGTGGGGTGTTTATCCCCCAGGTGACCCCGCTGGCCAAGGTAAACCTGCTGAAACAGATCCAGCGCCTCGTCGAGCCGGCCCAGGGCGTAGTAGCCATGTCCAACGCTGATCATGGTGGTCAGTGCCTCCGGGCTGCCTTTGCCGCTCAGTTGCTCCACGATCTCCAGCTGGATCAGGTCCATCTCCAGGGCCCGCTCAACCTCGCCGGTTTCGGCATAGGCTATGGCCAGGTTGTGCAGGGTGGACATGGTGTCCATGCTGTCGCCCAGCACGCGCCGGCGCCCGTCCAGGGTCGGCTCCAGAATCTCGATGGCCTGCTGGTAGTTGCCCATGTACAGGTGAAACCGGGCCTCGGCGTGGCGCGCCGCCAGCGTGCGGGGATCATCCGCGCCCAGTATCTGCTCCAGCTGGCCGGACGCAGCCGCGGCCAGGGTCACGCCGGAGTCCGGCAGCCCAAGGGACAGGTAAGTTGATGCCACGGTCTCCTGCACGGTGGCCAGGACCAGCGGATCCAGTTCCGCATCCGCCAGCCCGCTGGCGGTCTGGTCCAGCAGGTCGCGAACGGTGTAAGCCTCACCCTGGGACCGGGCCGGGTCGGCCGAGGCCAGCATGTCCTGGAAAAAGCCCAGCACCTCGGTGGCCCGCCGGGTTTCCTGCTCAGCCAGGGTCCTGGCTTCATTGGCGCGGATGGCCTGCACGGTGGCGAATCCGGACAGGCCGGCCAGGGCCAGGATCACCGCGGCGCCGGCGCCCACGGCCAGGCGATGGCGGCGCAGGAACTTGCCCACGCGGTAGCCCAGCGTGTCGGGGTGCGCCACTACCGGCTGCCCCGACAGGTAGCGGCGGATGTCGGCGGCAAACTCGGCGGCGCTGGCGTAGCGCCGCTCCGGCTCCTTGCGCAGGGCCATCAGCACGATGGCGTCCAGATCGCCCCGCAGGGCTGGGTCACCACCGGCTTCGCTGGGCGGCAGCGGCGGGCGGCTGCGAACGGTGTCGATCACGTCCGGCAGCGCCAGGCCTTCCAGGGACAGCGGCAGCTTCCCGGTCAGCAGCTCGCAGGCCAGCACGCCCAGGGCATAAACGTCGCTGGCGGTGGTCACGGGCTCCTGGGCGAACTGCTCCGGGCTGGCGTAATTCGGCGTCAGGGCGATCTGGCCGGTGATGGTGAGGCCGGGTTCGTCGCTGGCTTCCAGCATGCGGGCAATGCCGAAGTCCAGCAGCCGGGGCTGGCCCGAGTCGTCCACCAGCACATTGGCCGGCTTGATGTCCCGATGCACCACCAGGTTCTGGTGCGCAAACTGCACCGCCTCGCAGATCCGCAGCAGCAGCTCCAGCCGCGACTGTCGGGAAAGCTTCTTTTCCCGGCAGTATCGATCCACCGGGATGCCGTCCACGTACTCCATGACCAGGTAGGCGGCATCATCGTCCAGCGTCCCGGCGTCCAGCGGGCGGGCAATGCCGGGGTGGTCCAGCCGCGACAGCAGGCGGGCTTCCTGGGCAAACCGCTGCAGGCGCATGGGATCCCCGGCGGCGGCGCGCACCAGCTTGATGGCCACCACCTGGTCCAGGCGGCCGTCATCCCGGCGTGCCCGGTACACCGTACCCATGCCGCCCCGTCCCAGCCGATCCAGCACCCGGTAGGGGCCGATCTGGGTCAGGCCCCTGGAGCCGGACTGCTGAAGATCCACTGCGGGGCGCTGGAGAAACTCCGGATCGGATTCCAGGCTGGCCAGCAGGGACTCCAGCTCGTCTGCCATGGTCGGGTCGCTTTGCTGGAGTGAGGTCATGGCCTGGCGGCGGTCGGCCGGGGCCATGTCGGCAAGGGCGTCAAACGCCGTGGCGACATCATGCCAGTCGGGATTCTGGCCGTCCTTGGGCGGGTCGTGATCCATGCCGGGCAGAGTCTAGCAAACCCCCGGGATTCGTTGTGGCCGGTATCACCGACAGCTAGCCTGGATTATTCATGAACCCGCTGGTGGGTCATTGTTTTTATGGGTGGATTCAAGGCGTTAGCTTGGACTTTGCGGGAACGCGTAAACGACTGTCTGTCGCTGCCGGATCTTCGCCTGCCGTGGTGGCGCATCTCGCCCGATCCCGCGCCTGTACTCAGCCCACGGCCTTGTTTGGACGCTCAGCGGGCCGGTCAGGCTCGCCGGCAAGGCGCGGCGGCGCCGGGACGGCCCGCATTCTCAAGCCGGCGGCGTTGCGCCGGCTTG
>JAAUYH010123973.1_pt1 | contig 18217 bp, 16 predicted proteins | sample 7278061 | NCBI WGS metagenome assembly JAAUYH01 (sample SAMN14350203, study PRJNA611818) | marine sediment metagenome | isolation source: surface marine sediment (0.6m) | place: French Polynesia: Moorea | collected 2018-08 | reverse complement strand
CCTCATCTCCACACAAGTTCCGCAAACTTGCCAATTTCTCTGGTTTCATTATTCTTAGCCAGCTAGCTTAGCAGATACTTTAAAATTTAGGCAAAACCTTAGTTTAGGTCTTTTAGTTATTTACTCCGAACTGCTACTGAACCTTTAATATATGTGCCTAGGTTAACACGCCCATCAGATATCGACTGGAAAATATAACAAGTAGTTACATATAGCAGTAAGCATATAGGAAAACAGGTAATAGACATTTCCAGAAAATAATGTAGAGACGTACCACGGTACGTCTATTGAGGGACAAAAATTTGACGAATACTTAAGTTAATTATTGATTCTTTCTCATTCATGTGTGACTAATTTTATTCTGTCACTTTTTTTAGCTATAAATACGGAAGTGAAATCTTGTGGTTTGGAGATATGTGTAGATAGGAAAACATATAAGCATTACTAACAAGAGTCTCAAAATATGGTCAGCCAATTCGTTTCAGGAACAGTGTCCTAAGTCTCACGCAACCCAAATGTATATCAAGCTTACTGAAGAAATTTTTATTCAACCCAATTTTGTAGAAAATTAATTATTAAGGATTAACTATATAAAATTAATTCAGAAGATGAAAAATGGAAAGAGCGTAAGCCTTTTATACCTCTAACAGAATTGAAGTGTGGTATAGGAAAAAAGAAGCTGGAAACTTTGAAACAATATTTTTGCATTAATTAGAAATATTTAAACAGATTCTGATATAAATTCGACCCCAAAACCACTCATCGGTGGAGTGTCAGACTTCCAACCTAGCTCGAAAATAGTTTATTGTGCATTACTGGGTAGATAAATCTAACTACTGCGAGTAAATCCAATAAATCTTATTGACAGATGAAAAAAGTCTTAGTTACGGGTGCGACAGGTGGAACTGGTTCCCTGGTGATGAAGAAACTACTTCAACAACAAAGCGAATTTGAAGCCTTTGGTTTTGCCAGGAATGAAGCAAAAGTTATAGAATTATTTGGCTCTACTGAAAAATTCTTTTTGGGTGACATTAAAGACCAATCAGTTTTAGAGCAAGCTATGGTTGGAATTAATGCTTTAGTAATTCTCACCAGTGCAATTCCAATAATGAAAACTCCACCAACTAAACCGGGAGAAACACCCGTATTTGAGTACGCACCAGGTGGAACCCCAGAAGAGGTGGATTACCAGGGTCAAAAAAATCAAATCGATGTTGCGGTTAAAGCTGGAGTAGAACAGATTGTTTTAGTCGGTTCGGGTGGTGGTACCGATGAAAATCACTACCTTAACACTATCGGCAATGGTAACATTCTGATTTGGAAGCGCAAAGCAGAACAGTACTTAATTGATTCTGGTATTGACTACACAATTATTCATGCTGGTGGTTTGCTCAATGAATCTGGAGGTTTAAGGGAGTTATTAGTAGGTAAAGATGATACTCTCATTAATAATCCACCTAATGGTATTCGCCCATCCATTCCGAGAGAAGATGTAGCAGAAGTGGTTATTCAAGCTTTACACGAACCAAATGCGAGAAATAAATCTTTTGACATCATCTCTAAACCAGAAGACGACCCATCAGGGGTTGTAACTAAAGATTTTGCTGCTCTATTTGCTCAAACTACACCGGGACTCTAAGAGGATGTTTGGAAAGTAATATTATAAACTATACTTTTCAAATATCATTTAACTCCATTAGATGTTAGTTAAATAAGTAATATATCTATCAATCATGGTACATATATCTGTACTCTGATTGATAGTATTTTGCGTTAAAGCAGAACATATTACAACTCTTCAAAACTCATAATTATTTTAAAAATCAGGCAAAAATCAGGCGATCGCAACAAAGAAATTCCAATTGAAAAATATACCATTGTCAGGGCGCACATCGGTGCGCTTCTACGGTCAATAAAATGGTATAAATTATTTTTTGGAAGTGCCTAAATCTAATTTTTCTTTTAAAACCTAAATAATTAGGAAAAATTGACTCCGCTCATTTCACATCAAACTAAATAAAATTTCACATCAAACTAAATAAAAATAGTACTAAATTTCTTCATTTAAAAACTTAAGCGCTAAGAATAATAAATCATAAAAATGACTTTTCAAAACTTGGAACTAAAATATTTGCAAAATGTTTGATAAATTACTGAGAAAATATGTACGAGTAGCTTAAAACGATATATTTGAAAGCTTCTATCCTGTTATTTATAACAACAATTATAAATGGCTTTACAAAAATGCTTAATAAGGTAATATGATAATTCGTCAAAAATTGCGTACTAAATGGCGAATAGTATGAACGAAATAGATAGTAAACTTCAAAGTCAAAATCCTTTGTCGTCATTACCGAATAATTCTTTACCTCAGTCTCCTACCAATAACCTAGATATTTCCGCAGCAACATATTTGGGTGGTTCGGAAGATGATTTTACTGATGCAGTTGATATCTCCCTTGATGGTAATTTGGTCATAGTTGGAGGTTCTCTAAAAAATGCAAGATTAGGAGGAAAAGAGACAGAACTCCTTGGTGGTGGAGATGGAACGATTGTTCGTTATGACTCCCAAACTAATCAAGCTATTGCGACCACTCGTTTACCAGGAAGAGTACTGGATTTAGAAGTCTCCAATAATGGTTATATTGCTGTTGCTTACGAGGGTGGAATAGCTGTATTAAATGCTGATGCAACAGAGGTCAAATGGAGTAAACCCTTTACTGATGTTTCTCGCATAGCAATCTCAGATTCAGGAAAAGTTGGTGTTGTACGGGATATTAAAGGTGGTGACCGCGCTTATCTATTCGATAGCAATGGAGAGCAATTGCAAGAGTGGAGTACAAGTGGTAAACGTCACTTCAAAGACATAGCAGTGAGCGACCAAAATGGAGGTATGGTTGTTACAACTGGATTCGAGCAAAAAACCTCGATTTTGCAAGTTGCGTTCACTCAAGCATTGTCATACGAAGGAGAAGAACTCTGGAAAAACTATGACTTCGACGATGAAGATATCTACAAAGAAAATCTATTAGCTGATACCCGAGGACAACGGGTTTCATTCGGACGCGATGGACAGCTATACGCTTCATATTATGTAAATGGTGGTACCGGTTTCTCGATTTTCTATCGCGATCCCTACAATGTAACAGAAGAGCTTACTGACAAGAGAAAAATTGAAACCGACCAATATAACAGTCCTACTAATGTCAACTCGATTCAGATGTTGTGGTACGGTCGTTACGACCTCGAAAATGGGGATCTAATAAAAGGTCAATCTTTGTTAGGTCGTCGTGATGATGGTAAAGGTAACTCCGTGAATGCAAATTCTATTACAGCGACAAAAGACGGTACCGTCATTATTGCTGGAGGTGCAGCAGGTAAGATTGCAAATAGAGACGAACAGACTATCGAAGGACAACCTGTAAGTGAATACACACCTTACGATGGACATCTTGCAATCATCAGTTCAGATTTAACCGAAAGACTTTCATGGACACCTATTTCAGACAGTAATGGAGGGGTTGTAGCTGCAGTTAGAGATGGGAAAATAGCAGCCGTTACAACCACTGACTTTGAAGGGAGTCAAATTACTGACAACGCGATCCAAGAAAGTAAAGGTGGAAAGAAAGACGGGTATCTTTTAGTAATTGGTGGAAATGACGCACCTGTGGGAACAACACCAAAAACTTCACAACCTAATATTCCATCCGTACCTGAAACTGAAATTGAAACTCCAACTGAAATTGAAGCTAAAAATGTGAATGGAACGGAAGAAGTCCCAACTGTAGAGAAACAAAACGCTGATATTTCCCCAATCAGACTGACAAAGGGAAATGGGGATCCCTCAAAGGTGAAGGAAGAAGAAGTTAAAATTTCCCAACCCATACTCGAAATTAAATCTGAGGCTAAAAATACAGTAGAAGATAATAATCCCTCAGGAATAGGTAAACAAGAAATTAATATTTTCCAACCTGTACTTGAAACTCAAACAGAGATTGAAAATAAAGTAGAAGATAATAATCCCTTAGGAATAGATAAGCAAGAAATTAATATTTCCCAACCTGTATTTGAAACTCAAACAGAAATTGACAACGAAGTAACAAATGATAATCCTTCAGAAATAGATAAACAAGAAGATAATATATCCCAACCTATTATTGAAATTGAAACTGAGGTTGAAAGTCAAACAGCAAATAATAATCCCTCATTAACAGATAAGCAAGAAGATAATATTTCTCAACCTATCATTGAGACTCAAACTGAAATTAATAAAACAGAAGACAGTAATCCTCCAGCAATAGATCAGCAAAAAGATAATATTTTCCAACCCATACTGGAAGCTGAAAATCGAAGTGATCTCCCCAGTTCAATATTTCCCAAAGGCTTAACAGATTTAAGCCAAACTGACTCAAGTACAAATAATAAACTAGATCTAAATCCTAAATTTCCGATGGAATTTTCTGATGTTAGACCTACAAACTTTTATAGCTATTCCATTGGATATTACACATCTGGAAACATCACTAGTTTTGTAGAAGATACCCTAATCTATGGACAAATAAATTCAGAAAAAAGTGATGATAAATCTGCTTTTTACTATCAATCACGATATTCCGGTTTGATTTCTGATAATGGAACATTGGAAGAATCGTTCGATACAAATAATAGTGAAAGCATGAACTTTTCATTTTCTGAATTTAGCTTTATGGGTACAAACTCAGACAACAAAGATAATATTATCGGTCAGGAATCTGATTTTGAAGATATTTTTGACAGCATCAGCAGCAGTTTAAATAGATTTGCAACTAACTTCAACCTCAAATCCATTTTTTAATCTTGTGGTTTTTTGTTCTCCACTTCAATTTTTTCACTAACCGTTATACTGCACAGTATTCTTAGGTAGTTTAAAAAATCAGCCTGTTATGAGCACCATTCCCAACAATCAAATTAATATTATCCAAAATATTATCCAAATTGCGATCAGCACGCGCCATTTCAATGGCGATCGGCACGCACCACTTCAATGGCGATCGGTACGCACCATTTCAATGGTGAACGCAACCATTGGGGAAATTATAATTAAGTTAGCCGTCAGCGAATCCATGTCATGATACTCCAAGTTAATCATAAATTGACCTTGCAAGAGTTCTTAAATCTTCCACCCGGGGAAGGAGATATCACCTACGAACTCGTTGACGGACAAGCTATTCCCAAAATGTCACCAAAAAGATTTCATTCGACACTTACCCGCGCTCTTCTTTTTTTAATTTACGCATGGTGTGAAGATAAAGGAGAAGTATGCCCAGAATGGTCAATTATACTAACTTGTAACGGACGTGATTGGGTTCCTACACCAGATTTACTCTATATTTCTTATGAACGTTTATCAAAAGACTGGAATGAAAATGAAGCTTGTCCGGTTCCGCCAGAGTTAGCAATTGAAATTATCTCACCTGGGCAAACCTTTGGACAAATGACAGGTAAAGCGCAAGATTATTTAAATGCTGGGGTATTACGGGTTTGGGTGGTAGATAGCAAAGCGAGAAGTATCACGGTTTTTTATCCAGATGCAGCACCGAAGACTTATGTGGGTAACAAGGTAATTACAGATACATTGTTTGAGGGGTTGGAATTTACAGTTGAAGCGGTATTTCAGAAAGCGAAAATTCCAGCAAAAGATGGCTTGTAGGGTGTTGTTACGCCTTGAGTATATTTGATTTAAGGTTTACATCCTTAAGGATGGCATAACGCACCGCGATATTTAAATTGTTTATATATAATTTTATGACTTTACAGATGATGCGCTTGTTTCTCGATTTTGCGATCGCAGAAGCCTTGAAGAATAATACACTGCGACTTTATACAACTGAAATGTCTGAAGCTGCTCGTAAGTTGATTGAGGGTGTGGAATTAGAAGATGAGTAATTCAAAAACTTCGAATAGCTTAAAATCATTAATCAAATTACCTTTTGTCCAGATTATATATTGTTTACCAAGCCCCAGGTAAGTAAGAATAAGTTTTAATTTAAAGAGATTCTTTCACCCTTACTTAGTGTTATTTCCGAAAAACTTAAGGGAATTATATAACTAGTACGAAATCAAGTATTTTTCTGGAAATAATTGTGAGAGAAAAGGGATTATTGAAAAATGACACATGTGAGTATTAAAGCTATCGAATATTTACAAAAAGAAATATCTGATGAAATTAGACGAAGACAAGACATTAAAAAAAATATTTATATACTGCTTTCTTTAAATACATTGAAGGCTGTTAATCAAAGACTAGACAAGATAAAAAAGATATTAAAAAATTCAAAGTATAATATATTATTTGTTGGACAAGTTGGTGTAGGAAAAACTACAGCAATTTGTCACCTTTTTAATCTTATATATGGAAAAGATAAAAAAAATAATCAGAATAAAAAAATAACAGTTATTGAAGAAATTCTTTCAACAGGTTCTGGTAAAACAACAATATGCGAAACCATCATAAAACCCGCACAAAAAACCTTTATTGAAATAGAACCTTATTCTCCAGAAGATATTATTCAATTTATTGAGGAATTCTGTACATATATATGGCAAAAAGTACATCCTGAAACTGATTCAGAATATTCACCAGAATTACCTCCTGCTGAATTAATGAGAGCAATTAGAAACATTGTCGCTCTAAAAGAGTCTTATCATACAAAAGTTTTGACAGATCAGGCTGTAGAACTTGCAAATAAATTTAATGAATCTGAATTTAATTATTTTAAGGATGAGGTGCTTAATCGTGCAAATATTGCCAAGAGAACAGAAACAAAGATTAAATTTACAAATAATAAAATTTCTTATCAAACATCAAAATCAAATTATATAGATCTAGAAAAAAAGTGGATAAAAGATACTTTTAATGATATTAATCTTGCTAAGATAAATGATTTTTCAATTCCTAAAAAAGTTTACATATACATTAGTCCAAATATTACTGATTTTAATCGATATCCTAAGTTCAATGCAGTTATTGATACGAAAGGGATGGATGTAGTTAGAAATAGAGAAGATTTAGAACAGTATATTCGAGATAACGATCAAACAATTTGTATATTTACAGAAAATTTCAAAGCTGCACCTTCAAATGTTTCAGATTTGATAGAGCGATATCTTACACCTGAGTCTAAAGATATAGACACGAAATTTGCACTACTTGTTTTGCCACAAAAAGGCGAACCAGACAATGTAATCGCTTCAGACGGAAAAGTTGAAAGTAGAGATGAAGGAATAGCTATCAGAAAAAGTCAGATTCAAACTGAATTTAATAAACAGAATATTAAATTTATTTCAGATAATATATTGTTTTATGATTCATTACAGTACTATTTAACTGATGGTAGAATTGACCCTGATTTCGAAGAATATGATATCGAAGATGAAAAACAATCATTAATCAATGAAATTAGTAATATCATCATGAGAAGAGAAAATAAACTTATTAATGAATTTAAATCACTTAAGAAAATATTTTTGCAAATTAAAAAAGAAAATAATCTTGACCCCGAAGATGAAAAAATCCTTCAGGATTTAAAAAAAAAGATTCAAGAGCAAGGAATCTTAAAATCATTCAAACATAATTTAATGTATAAGTATCTCCATTCCCTGAAAGATTATCACGTTATGGTATTTCGAGCGACTAATAATAGGTTTGGAATATATGATTTAAGAGATGTAAATATATACTTTAAATGTAAAGATGTCACAGAAGATTTAGTTAAAGATAATTTAAAAAAAGCAAAATCCCAAATACTAGGAGCAGTTGAACTTGCAGAACAGCATGTACATGACAAATTAAACTTAGCTCCCATCCTGAAAATCATTCAAACTCAAATAGATAAATATTATGAAGAAATTGTAATTGCTGTGGGTGAGGAAATATCCAATATGTTGGAAAATGAAAAATTATTTCCCCAAAAGGATACCAATCCGTTTTGGTCAAAAGCGCAGAATAGATGGGGAAAGGGTTCTGGCTACAAAAATGACGTGTTAGCTATGTATAAAAATGAGATTCAAGATGTTGATAGCTTGTTTTTGAATAAGATACAAGATTTATGGCAAACACATTTTCTAGATAAAATCTTATCTTATTTTAGTGATCACAGTTTTTAGTGCAATTGTAAAGCTAATTGTACTAAACTATCCCGAGAAAATTAACTACGCTTTAACCAAAATCCTTGTAGAGACGCGCCAGAGCCTTTGGCGTCGGTGCGTCTCTACATTCGTTTATCATAATAGTCAAAATTTTGGTTGGGATTGCTATTTCCTTGCGGAAACGCTGACGCTAACCTTACGTCGCAATGACAGAAATTTTTAGTGCGTAAATCCTGCTTAAAACTCGTACTTCGACAGAACTTCCTCCTCCGCTTCAGCAGCTTTTAACCACTCCTGCATCGCCGGAAGTCCCAAAATAGCTTCCATATAATCCTGACAAACCCGATCCACCTCAACACCATAGGTAACAAACCGCAACACCACAGGTGCATACATCGCATCAGCAATGGTGAACTTACCAAATAACATATCGCCATCTTCACCAAACTTTTGCCGATAATTCCGCCAAATTGTCGTAATGCGATCGATTTCTTGTGGAACTCCCAACGTCATCCCTTTTCCAGGATATCTTGCACGGCAATTCATTGGCATATTTTCGCGTATTTTGAAAAAGCCCGAGTGTATTTCGGCACTAATACAACGCGCGATCGCTCTTGCAGCTTTATCTTCTGGAACCCAATGTAGATCCGGGAATTCTTCGGCGAGATATTCCATAATTGCAAGAGAATCCCAAACAGGTTGACCGCCATGTAATAGAACGGGTACTCTACCTGATGGAGAGTATTGACGAATTTTCTCCGCAGTTCCAGGGGTATAAAGAGGAATGCGAATTTCATTAAATTGTAAACCAGATTGTTTCATCGCCAGCCAAGGACGAAATGACCAGGATGAATAGTTTTTATTACCAATAACCAGGGTTAATTCTGCCATTTTTCAATTACCTAATTTTGGCGTTGCTGTTAGCGACAGCGTGGTGTCAGTCATATATCGGAGAGTTTGAGAGATTTCCCCCCAGAATTGGGGGGCTAGGGGGGCAAATAAATGATTCTTGAAGTTGCTATTCTGGATATTAAATCGGATGTCAAAAAAGACATGTGTGATGAATTTGAAGCAGCATTCCAACAAGCCTCAAAAATCATTGCTGCGATACCGGGGTATCTATCCCATGAATTACAAAAATGTATTGAAGTCCCCAATCGTTACATTCTCCTCGTACGTTGGGAAACACTAGAAGCTCATACTATCGGTTTTCGGGAATCGCCAGAATATCAAGAATGGAAACGATTACTACATCACTTTTACGATCCATTTCCAGTAGTCGAACACTATTATTCAATTTTGCGATCGGGAATATGATATGGAACTATGATGGGCAAGTAGAAACAGTTAAACAATAAAATAAATTATCCTTTTCCATTACAGGGAAACTAGGAGGTAATTTGGATTTACTCACAGGTAAAAAGCCATTCTTTTCATAGAACCTGAGTGCACCTTTGAAGTTACCAATAGTTCCCAAATAGATTTCCCGGACATTGTTAGTTTTAGCATGACTAACTAAAGAATCCATCAGTTTTTTACCAATTCCATATTTACCGCGATAATTGACATCTACAAACATTTTTCGTAATGCTAAATAGCAATTATCACCCATGTCAATTGCACCAATAGTTCCAATTACATTATCTCCATCTAAAGCAATCCAAAAATTGCCATTACCTTTTTGATAAAAACTAGGAATTATCAGTAAATCTGGTTGTTCCTCTAAAGTAATTGATAATCCCAACTCTTGTTGCTGAATCTTCAAAATTAACTCAACAACTTGAGCTTGATACTGATGATGATAAGTAGATATTTTGATTGTATTTGTCATTCTGAAGCTTTAATTTATACTAGTAGGCTCAACTGGTAAAAACTGCTTTTGTAATGAGAACGAATAAACACTTTCACCACGATCATTGAGATATTGCAAACGTTGCTTTGCTTCATCAACAGTTGGTATATGTCCGATTGGAACCCACCATAGCGCCATATTTTTCCCTTCAGACTTTTGGAACCACTTTTTGCGACCGCGCATTACCTCTCCATGCTGACTGCGATACACAAACTGCTTAAAAGCATCAATTGATTCCCAAACTGATAAATTGAAAAGGATTAACTCATCATCATAAGCACGAATACTTGTTGCATTCCCCTCTTGAGCTTGCAGTCTCCACACAAACCCAGGACTTTTATCAGCTAAATTATTAATCGAATCTAATTGCGTCGCAAATCCAGCCATAATTGGATCGTCAAGTGGAGCAATCATCCGAGAAATATTAACCTGGGACAAGTGATGAGATTTGTTTACCATAAATTCACCCCATAGATGTACAAACAGACTTATCAATTACCCATTACTTAGGAACGAGAATTTAATAACCTGTAATTCTGAAACCTAGAATTGTGCGTTACGCTGCGCTAACAGCACCCTACTTTTGCACTTTATTTAATCCACATTCTTTATTACTCATTTATCTTCAATCATCTCAACCCTACAATCAAATAAAGGCTTGTATAGTTTTTATAAAAGCTATTTATACATATGAGAATCCATTGATACAATCTGTTAGCGGCAATCAAATAAACTTCCACATATGAAACTCTCTCAACTTCGAGCCGTAGTTGCAGTAGCAGATAGTGGTAATTTCAGCGAAGCAGCTTTGGAATTACAAATTACCCAACCAGCAATCAGTTATGCAATCGCAACTTTGGAAGAACAATTGGGTGTAGCTTTATTTGCTAGAGGGCGTCGTGGTGCAGTATTGACACCGGCAGGAGAACGGATTGTATCCCATGCTCGGCAGGCTTTACAGCATTTAGAAATGATGCAACAAGAGGCAAATATACATAGAGGTTTGCGTGGCGGTCAGGTACGAATTGCTTCCTTTCGTAGTGTTGCAACTCATTTATTACCGAAAGCGATCGCTAAGTTTAACAAACAATTTCCTGAAGTTTCAGTAAGCATTATCGAGCGTCCACACTTTATTGATATCGAAGATTTTTTACGTCAGGGACGGGCTGATATTGGTACGACATATTTACCCACCAGTGACGAGTTTGAAGCTTGGGAAATTCTTCAAGATGAATATGTTGCTCTGCTACCACCAAATAATAAATCTAGAGCGACACAAATTACTTGGGAAGATTTAGCAGCATATCCGCCAGTTATGCTTCCTGCTTTACCATGTGGAAGACCAATTCATAAACACCTGAAAACTGTTGCACCAATAATGAATACTACCAACGAATTTCAGGAAGATTCCACTGTCGTAAGTATGGTAAACCAGGGATTCTCAGCAGCAATTATCCCCCGTTTAGCAGCCGCACCAATTCCTCCTGAAGTGCAAGTATATAGTTTACCAATACCTCTCCAACGAGTAATTGGAGTCGTGGTTCTTAGGAATGCTCTCCATATTCCAGCGGTTTTTACATTTTTGGATATGCTCCGGAAGTTTGATTTTAAGGGTTTAGCAAGGGTGATTTAAATTTTTCTCTATTGATATTCAAATCAACACAACACATAATTTGCATCATTTCAAGCTTTAAAAGTAAGAATGGGATGCATGCGAGCAACCACTTGAACTAATCCCCCTCGTACTTGAGCATCAATTACTGGTGCGATTGGTTTGTATTTTATAGCACAGATTCATTATACAGCATTAATTTTACTAATCCCTTAAGTTAGCACCTTAAAACCTTTATCTTTAATTGTAGTTCTAAAAAAATCATTACAAACTAAAGATATCAATTATTTCAACCGTGTTTCAGGCTTCTTGCAATAACGCCGATAACTCATCTCTCCGGAGAGTTTTCTTTATTATTGTTGCCAATTTAGACAAAGATATATATCTCCCTACTGATATCGGGCTAATAGAAAACCCAACTGTTAACTAATAACTAAACTGATATAAAACCATGACTAATACTATTGTTAACCCTGCGGAAACTCCCCAAGTAACGCAGCAGCTTTCGGAAAACATTATTTTGACAACTTTAGATGATTTGTATAACTGGGCGAAAATGTCCAGTTTATACCCCATGATGTTTGGTACGGCTTGCTGTTTTATGGAATTTATGGCAGCTTATGCTTCCCGCTTTGATATGGAAAGGTACGGCATGATACCTCGTGCCACCCCCAGACAAGCAGATTTACTGATTACTGCGGGAACTATCACCATGAAGTATGCACCTAATTTAGTGCGTCTTTACGAACAAATGCCAGAACCCAAATACGTAATTGCTATGGGCGCTTGTACCATTACTGGAGGTATGTTTAGTATAGATTCTCCCAGCGCCGTTCGGGGTGTAGATAAATTAATTCCAGTCGATGTTTATATCCCTGGATGTCCTCCCAGACCAGAAGCTGTAGTTGATGCAGTTATTAAATTACGGAAAAAAATTGCCAACCAAAGCATTCAAGAATTATCACAACTGCAGCAAACCCATCGTTATTACAGTACTCGTCATAAAATGAAAGTAGTATCACCAATTAATGATGGTAAATATTTAAACACTGCGACAAGAAATAATCCACCTGCAAAGATTACTCAAGCTACGGGTTTACCCCTACTATTTACACAGCAGTCAAAGCAAAAAGCTGAATGAGGAAGTGGTAGAGACGCGACATGTCGCGTCTCTGAAGAAGTCAGAAGTCAGAATTAGATATATCTCGAAACTAAAATTTCTATCTAAAGACTATCCCATTTCTGATTCCTGTCTCTTAGATTCTGCTATGTTTTGTTTCTTTATTTATGTTTTGTTTGGGAAGTTTATTCAAAAAAACCCATGTTGAATAAAATTAAACAACTCCAAACTGCACTTGCTTACACTAAATCAGAAAACTATGGCGATTTTGCAATTCTCAAAGCTGATATTTTAGGAGCGAAAGCTTCGCCAGAAATCGCTGATAAATTAACGAATGTTGCAGGATATTATCCCAAAATAAATTTAGATGAATTAATTCAGTATCCTCCTGGAACTTTTGGGAGAGAATACGCCGAACATATGAAATTAAATAATCTCAAACCCTTAAATATAAGTCCAGAATTAGAAGAAGTTGCGAAGCGTAATGTATTTGCTTTGCGATATGTGATTACCCACGATATTTTTCATGTATTACTAGGCTTTGATACTAGCTACGCTGGAGAAATTGGTGTTTTAAGTTTTGCGGTAGCTCAAAATTACAGTAAATCACAAAAAATTAGCCTTTGGTTTGCAAAATTACTGTATCCTATTCTCGCTCCAAAACAAATAAAAGGGATTTTTTCTAACCTCAAAAAAGGTAGAGAATTAGGAGAAAAAGCAGAATTTTTACTAGGCTATCGCTTTGAAGAACATTGGAAAGAACCAGTTCATCAAATTAAATCTCTACTGGGACTATCAGAAATAAAAATCTAATGTTCTAAAGACGATTGCTATTACTATTTTCTCTATATTTTAAATCTCTAAACAAATAGTTCAACTACAAAAATCATGACTACAGCAACACCAAACTCTACAATTCAAAATCCCATCAAAACACTCCCACGCCCACATGAATCAATATGGTATCAAACTATTTGGGGTATAGCCAAACCAGTGAGTTACTTTGACACCATGCAAAAACGCTATGGAGATATATTTGTCACACCTCAATTTGCTGGACTTCCACCCCAAGTAATTATTAGTAATCCTCAGGCGATCCAAAAAATTTTTACCGCCGATGCTTCTATGTTCCAATCTGGATTAGGAAACCAGATGATCCAGCCAATTGTTGGCGATCTTTCTTTATTATTAATGGATGGCGATCGCCACCTACAAAAGCGTAAATTATTAATGCCTCCTTTTCATGGGGAACGAATGAAGACTTACGGAACAACCATTCGTGAAATTACTCGCAAAGTAACGGAAAAATTAACCGTAGGAGAAAAATTTATTGTCCGTCCTTTAATGCAAGAAATTTCCTTAAATGTCATTCTTCGTACTATTTTTGGGCTTAAGGAAGGTAAAAGATATCAACAAATAGAACATGCTCTAATTGGGATGTTAGATATTTTTGATAATCCTTTAAATGCAAGTTTTCTATTTTTTAAACCACTACAAAAAAATCTAGGGTTTGTAACTCCTTGGGGAAGATTTATTCAAAAACGAAAATCACTAGATAAATTGCTTTATCAAGAAATTCGCGAACGACGCGCTCAAAAAGAACACACCGGTGAAGATATTTTAAGTTTATTATTATCAGCGCGGGATGAAAATGGCGAAGCAATGACAGATGAGGAACTACGCGACGAATTAATGACGATGTTATTTGCCGGACATGAAACAACTGCAAATGCATTAACTTGGGCTTTATATTGGATTCACTATATTCCGGAAGTAAAGGAAAAATTACTGCAAGAATTAAGTTCCATCGATGCTGAAAATATAGATGCGATGGAAATAATGGGATTACCTTATCTAAATGCAGTTTGTTCGGAAACTCTGCGAATTTACCCCATTGCCTTCTTTACTTTAATACGAATTTTACAAGCACCGATGGAATTAATGGGTTATGAATTCTCCCCGGGTACACCGTTAGCACCATGTATTTATTTAACCCACCACAACCCAGATATTTATCCCGAAGCGAAAAAATTTAAACCAGAAAGATTTTTGGAAAGAAAGTTTTCTCCCTATGAATATCTACCTTTTGGTGGTGGTAGTCGTAGGTGTTTGGGTTCAGCATTTGCGATGTTTGAAATGAAACTCGCACTCGTAACTATACTATCAAAATATTCCCTTAAACTTACACAGAAACAACCCGTGAAAGCTGTACGTAGAGGAATTGTATTTACACCTTCAGGCGGAGTGTGTTTGACAGTGGACAGTTAACAGGTAACTGATAAGGAATGAGAATTTAATAGCCTATAATTCTGAAATTTGGAATGGTGCGTTACGCGATGCTAACAGCACCCTACTTTTGTACTTTATTTAATCCACATTCCTAAGTGATACCTGATAACTGTAGCTCATAAGGGCGTGACGTTACCCATAAATTGGTTTACTTAAGTGACTCGATCGCGGGGGGCGAACCATCAGATTTTACCCAAGCTATTTGAGCAATATCATGACTGTTAGCATATTCTCGAATATATTCGGCATCCTTTTCTTCTAATTGGATTTCTACCCTCACTAAATGGGTTGAGGTCCGTAGTTTTTCTGCATAAGCAAGAGCTGCAGCATAAGCTTGGGAGGATTGAGGTACCACCAGCCAATGGCTTGGGGGGATGTTCTGCGGTAATTGCTGACTCGAAAGCAATAATTGATGTAAATCTTCAATAAATACTGAGAAACCAATACCAGGAATATCTTCTTTCTGGGGATGATACAGCCCCATCAATCGGTCGTAGCGACCACCACGACCTAAAACCTGTGATTGAGATTCAGTATCACCAATAACTTGAAAAACAATACCGGTATAATAATCTATGGTTTGAATTAAGCTTAGATCGAGAATTAATGAAAAATTTCCTTGGGATCCCAATAAATCAACAAGGGACTTTAAATTATTAACTGCTAATTGTTGCGGTTCATCCAAATCTAACTCACTAACTTGCTGCAAAACTTCTTTTGGATCACCCCGTAAATCTAGTAAAATTCTTGCCCGTTCTCGCAATTCTTCGCTTAAAGGTAAATTATCGATAGTGATACGATCCAGATGTGCGATCGCACTACGAACTTCAGGTTGTAAATCTTCAGGAAAAACAGAAAGAAGCGAGCGTGTAATACCCGCTTCTCCCAATATTAAATGCCAACTTTTTAAACCTACAGCTTCCAAGCAATCTGCAAGTAACAGCAAGATTTCGGCATCAGCGAGTAAACCACCTCCACCCAAGAGTTCTACCCCAGCTTGATAAAACTCATGTTGGCGATTGTGTCTGAGTTCGCCGCTGCGTTGAAACACATTGGCGTTATAGTAAAGGCGCTGAGGATAGGTCACCCCAGCCATTCTTGTAACCGCCGTCCGAGCAATGGAAGCAGTCAGTTCCGGGCGTAAACCCAATTCCTCATTTTCATCACTTTGTAATTGAATTACCGCTGAACGCCCAATAGCTCCCTTCGCCATTAGGGTATCCATACGTTCCAAGGTCGAGGTAATAATCTTGTGATATCCCCAACGGTGAAATACCTGCTGTATTCGTTCTTCGATCCAGGTTTTTTGAGTTACATCTAAGGGTAATAGATCCCTAGCTCCCGCCGGAGGTTGATACACCATTTTATTTTTTCTTTCCACCAAACAAACCGCCAAACAAACCGTTCCCTCCAGATTTATTTGGTTGTTTTGTCCCGGTATTTAGCTTCGCCGCAGACTTAGCACTACCGGGTTTTTTACCTAAAATCTGTTCAATTTTACGTTTTCCCGCTAACGCTTGTTCGTCTTTGGGGTCCAATTGTAGGGTTCGGTCAAAATGGACTTTAGCCATCTTGATTTGATTTTGCTTTAAATAGACCACTCCAAGCAAGCTATGACAACAGCTATTATTTGGTTCTAATTTCAGAGCATCTTGTAATTCTACCCTGGCTAATGCCAGTTGGTTTTTATTAATTAGCTCTTGAGCACGGCGAATATACTGACTAGTCGCTGAAAGTTCTGCTGAAGGTGTTGATAGTGAATTTTTTGGCGATGAAGATGTGAATGGCGAAGATGAAGTATTATTGTGAGTCTGAGGTGATGCTGTAGTTGGTGCAGGTGGCGAAAAAGTTTTCCCGCCATTTCGCATTAAATAAACCACATTTAATTCACTAATTTGGGCAATTTTTTCTAAAACTTGCTGCAAAGAATCGTACTGTGCCGTTGCCATATTTGCGATCGCACTTTGATAAAGATGATCAATATTAGGAGCGCTAGCCAATTGTCTAGCTCCATCAGTATCTAATTGTACGGAAGCAGATTCTTGAATTAAGCGTCTACTCATTTGTGTTAGTATAGCAATATACTCGGCACGAGAACGTTCATGAGAAAGCTGTTCGTATGCTGGATTAACTAATTTTGAGAGTAAATCGCTAGCCAACTGTTTTTCTATAGTGCTACCAGAAGCACAGCGATCGGGGTGCAAACGTCGCGCAATTTTGAGGTAACGCTTACGAATTTCCTTGGGATCCGCATCCACAGGAATGCCTAAAACAGCATGATGATCAGTCAAATCGTATTTGAATAACCCGCGTTCGATTCTAAAAGACATTTTTGCAGTTATCGTAGCCGATAGATTTTGTCTAGTTTACTCTCATTTCAAAAAAATGTAAGATAAATGACATCTTAACTACTGCCAAGAACCAAGGGGTGGTACTGTTTTTAGAGCTTGACTTAAAGAGTTATGAATATAACCATTCGTTGCGAGAATTCTTCCACTTTCTAAAATAATTGGAGAACCATCATAGGCAGTTACTTTAGCACCAGCTTCTCGGGCAATAACTATACCAGCAACAATATCCCAAGGAGAAAGACCCCTTTCCCAATAACCATCTAATCTTCCACAGGCAACATGTGCTAAATCTAACGATGCAGAACCGCCGCGTCGCACACCTTGGGTTAAATGGGTTAAATGACAAAATTCTGCGTAGTTATTGTCTGAAGTTTCACGTCGGTCATAAGCAAATCCCGTAACTAGTAAACTTTTACTCAACTCCGAGATTTGGGAAACTTTAATTGGCTGACGGTTAAGAGTTGCACCCAAGCCTTTTGCGGCTCTAAATAATTCATTGCGGGAAGGATCGTAAATTACTCCTAAAGCAGGTTCCCCATCAATTAACAAACCGATAGAAACTGCAAACATCGGGTATTGATGGGCGTAATTAGTCGTACCATCCAAAGGATCCACCGCCCAAAGATATTTATTTTTGCGATCGCCCAAAGCACCCGACTCTTCCGAAAGAATTGCATGTTCGGGGAAATGACGCTGTAAAGAATCTAAAATTAGAGCTTCAGAAGCTTTATCCGCAATAGTAACCAGATCCCCAGGACGACCCTTTTCCGTAATCGAATCTTCTAACTTACCGACATAATCCAGTAAAACTGCACCAGCAGCCAACGCCATTTCTGTCGCAACATCAAGAAAAATTTGTAATTCAT
>JAAUYH010031286.1_pt1 | contig 18223 bp, 21 predicted proteins | sample 7278061 | NCBI WGS metagenome assembly JAAUYH01 (sample SAMN14350203, study PRJNA611818) | marine sediment metagenome | isolation source: surface marine sediment (0.6m) | place: French Polynesia: Moorea | collected 2018-08 | reverse complement strand
TCCTACATTGCTGCATTTGGTAGAAACGTCGTCAACGTCATCCTTGTTGACTTTCGTGCTCTCGACACCTTTGGCGAAGTAGTCGTGGTTGCCATCGCTGCACTTGGCTGTGGTGCTCTGCTATACGCTCGAAAGCGAGGTGACAACCATGGATAATATTATCCTCCGCACCACTGTCGCTCTGATTTGGCGACTGTTACTTGCTTACTCCGTGTATGTCCTCTTGCGCGGGCATAACGAGCCAGGTGGGGGCTTCATCGGAGGCTTACTCCTTGCCCTGGCCATCATCTTGCGAGGCCATATTTCTAAGCACAATCATTTCACCAAGGCCCTTGCCAGGCGGTTCACCACTGCTGTCGGCGTCGCCCTCATCGTGTTCATCTCCGTCATCCTGCTGCCAAGCCTCTTCGGCATGGCCGCACTGACTGGACTATGGACGAGCATTTGGGTGCCGATTGCCGGCAAGTTCTCCTCCGTACTCGTATTCGATGTCGTCGTTTACGTCGTGGTAGCGATCAGTGCGGTGTATGCCCATCACGCCCTCAGCATTTCCCATAGCGATGGACATAGCGACGGACACAACGCCGACCAGGCCGGGGGTGCAAGATGATGATCTTGTGCATCGCATTCCTATTATTGGCGGGCTTGGTGCTCCTACAACGGCGCAGCTTTCTGGGCATCGTCTTCGGACTGATCTTGGTCAGCAATGGCATCAATCTCAGCATCTTCTACGGCTCCCATCCCGAGATCGGCATGTTCGCATTCATTACGCCTGAGATAGGTAACAGCCCCTCGATGCAGAGTAACGACCCGTTACCCCAAGCGTTGGTCCTTACGGCGATCGTCATCGGCTTTGCCCTATTGGGTTTCGTCGTGGCGTTGGTTAAAAAGCTGACCGAAGTTGTCGGTGACTTCGATGCTCCGGCGATGAAGCAGGAGGATAGTGGTGAGTAACCTTGCATTCCTACCTATCGCGCTCCCCTTCTTGGCCTTTGCCACGACGCTTATACTGCCCAAACAGCAGGTCAAGAAGATCGTATCCCTGCTGTTTGCTGCCACCTATGCGGGCATTGGTCTTTGGACCTGTTTGAGCACAACAGTGGCTCTTCCCATCACCCTGCAAATGGGTGGTTGGGAATCTCCCTTCGGCATATCGTTGGTCTACGATCGCTTGAGCGCCCTATTGGTGACGGTCACCGGCTTTGTCTATTTTGCGGTGACGCTTTACGCCGTGGCCGGCAATAACGCCGAGAAGTCACCACTCTTATTCCCGCTCATCCACATTTTGGTGTGTGGCATTTCTGGCGCTTTTACGACCGGCGACCTCTTCAACCTCTACGTATGGTTTGAAGTCATCCTGCTCTCGAGCTTTGTGCTGTTCTCCCTCGGCCACAAACCCATGCGCATGGCGGGAGCCTTTAAGTATGTCGTGCTGAATCTACTCAGCTCGCTGGTCTTCCTAGCAGCGGCAGGATTGATCTACAACGCGACCCATACCTTGAACTTTACTCAGCTGACCGCGAATCTCCAGCAGTTAGCACTGAGCCATCCAAACTATGTCCTCGCTCTCAACGGGCTCCTCTTCAGCGCGTTTGCCATCAAATCTGCACTCTTTCCGTTCTTCTTTTGGTTGCCTGCCAGCTACCATGCACTCTCACCCGCGGTGTCCGCTCTCTTTGCTGGCTTGCTCACCAAGGTCGGACTGTACGCGATTTTTCGGGTCAATTTGTTCATCTTTCCCGAGAGTGAGTACATTCAGACGCTCTTGGCCATTCTTGCAGGTCTGAGCATATTGCTCGGGGTTGCTGGAGCCATCATTCAGACCAATATACGCAGGATCCTCGGATTTCACATCATCAGCCAGGTCGGCTATATCGCACTAGCTGGCGTGTTCGCATTTTCAATCGATGCAGACCTGCGACTTTTTGGCATTGCCGCGGCTCTTTTTTATATGGCCCACCATATCCTGGTGAAAGCGAATCTGTACTTGGTCTCTGGCTTAATTCGCTCTCTGACCGGCTCCGAGCGGCTGCAAAATGTGTGCGGACTCATTGCCCGTCATGGCTTGATCGCATTTCTCTTTGCTGTGCCCGCGTTGAGTTTGGCCGGTATTCCACCACTATCGGGGTTCTGGGCCAAACTCGGGCTTTTTCAAGCGAGCCTTGAGTCAGAGTACTTTCTGGCCGTGGCGGTCATGGTCGTCGGCGGCTTTTTTACCGTGTTTAGCATGACCAAGATCTGGTTGGGGGCATTCTGGGGTGAGCCCAAGTCTTCCGCCGAGGGCTCGGACTTCGGTGGCTCCGTCCCTTCTGTCGCGTTAGCTGCTTGCCTGCTTTTAAGCTGCCTAACCATCGCCATCGGCCTTAACCCGGACATTCTATTCACCCACGCAGAAGCAGCTGCGCAAGCTCTTATCCAGGAGGGGCATTACTATGTCGGCCGCTAGGTGGATTCGCAAAACCCGCGTTCTTTTGAAGTTCATCGCCTTCTACTTTTATGAACTGGTCACGTCGGCTGTCCGGATCGCATGGGATGTCATGACGGTCAAAGACTATAGCAGCCCAGGGATCATTGACGTCCCCCTCGATGCAAAGACCGACCTGGAGATCTCTGTGATTGCCAATTTGATCACGTTCTCCCCTGGGACCATGGTGGTTGGGTTGTCAGCGGATCGGCAGCTATTACGGGTACACGTGATGTTCTTGGACGATGCCGAAGCGGAGATCCAAGCAATCAAAACCAAACTCGAATCGAGAGTATTGGAGGTTTTGCGATGACCATATTTATGGAGGTCGTGTTCTTAGCCTTGGTCGCTGCAGCTATTTTTGGACTCATTCGCGTGTTCGTTGGACCTCACCACTTGGATCGTGTCTTGGCGTTGGACTATCTCAGCATCGTTGGTATTGCCATTGTCATACTGATGGTGCTCATCACCGGAGAAGCCATGTTGCTAGACGTGGGTGTTTGTCTAGCACTGGTCGGATTCGTCACTGCCTATGTGTTCGCCAAGTTTGTTCCCAAGGAGCAAGAGTGATGGAGTACATTGCCTACGCACTACTGATTCTCGGCGCAGCTTTCATCCTACTCGCCGGACTAGGCATCGGCCGCATGCCCACGCTGTTTATGCGCATGCAGGCCACCAGTAAAGCCTCGACACTGGGAGTCATTCTCATGACGACTGGGCTTTCCCTGCATCTGGGCTCATTGGAGGCCGCACTCAAGGGCGCGCTGATTTGTGTTTTTCTCTTGCTGACGACCCCTGTTGCGGCCCACGCCATTGCCCTTGCCGCCAAGCAGCACGGTCGGGATGTCTAGTCAGGATGTCTGGTCGGGATGTCTAGAGCACCGAACAAAAAAACAGCCTTTGATGCCTGTGTAGGGGCATCAAAGGCTGCTGGATACATGAACATGCTGCGATGTGGGCGTCGTTATGCCGCCGCTAGGCTACCTGGGATCGCCCCACACCACCCGGCTGACGGGTGCGCGCGGGGCCAGCTCAAATATCAATGACAACAACTCCTCGGTCGCTGTCGCTCTCCTGGACGCCACTCGGTGACGACGAATCGCGTTCTTGATAAAAAGGCGGCGACTCGAGTGGAATCTCGATCCGGGCCTTGTCTTGTTCCTGTCGCTGTTCTTCATTCTCGCGGCGGAGAATCTCTTCGATGATCCAGGGATCTAGCATGTTTATAGCCTTATCGTGTCGAAGAATGCCTGCGTAATGCAAGTGCGTATGTCGCTAAGCTGGACGTCTCGGCGACCCCGGGAAATTCATCCCGCATTGGGCCGATCTCGACGAAGCTGAGCGAACTCGCCCGGTAGACAATCTTTCCTCCGATTTTATTTGCAACTTATGAGCCAACGAGGACCGCTCGGTTCTGCGAGCAGATTAAGAGCGGAAACAACCGTAGTTACAGAGAACTGAGAGGTTTTGCACCCCTCATTCTTCACTTTGCGCCCGATTTGCTCGGCGTGCAACGTCCCCACTCACGCGCAAAAGTCCCAGGCACGATCGGATCACCACCGAAGCGATGACAATCGCACAGGATCTGGCGCTTACATCCACTGCGAAAAAATCGCAGGCAAAGGGGTGCTTGCGTCCCATAGCGGTCATTCGAAGTCGAGAATTTTCCACAATCCGTCTTCGCGTACGAAGGTGACTTCGTGGCGATCGCCGTAGGGCATGCGGGCGTCGTTGCCTTTGTCAATAATGGGGGTATCGATATGATTCTCTAAGGTGCGCATAACAGCGGCAATTTCGTCCTTATGCTCACCTTCGAATTGTTGCCGAATGGTTTCCACGTCCATTCGCTCGCGATACTCATTGGGGACGAAGCGCAAAATCACGTCCCAACGCTGCAAACGATAGGCGCGCAAAAAAGAGCGCAGTGCGTCACGGGCCGTGGCTTGGCTATAAAATTGAATCGGGTTGCTGGCGATGCGCCACTGTCCGTCTTCCTGTATCAACGCGAGTCGCTCGTCGATGCCGTAATGCAACTCCGCCGTCACTTCGATGCGACTGCGCACCCGGCCGAGCTGCTCTGAGGTTTCCCCCGCTTCGCGCGCGTTTTCGTTCATCATGCGAACAAACTCTTCACGCGTGTACTGATCGCGGAAATCAGACGACATCAGCTCATAGGCGTCGGCATAACTCTGCTGATCGAGCGCGGCCCGGTACTCATCAATAACCCGGTTGGGGCCGCCATCGCGTCCGCCGCACGCACTCGAGGCCACTACCGCCAGAGCCAACACAGCCGGGGTCACAGCGCCCCTGAGCGCGCTCAGAGATACATCAGTCCGTGTCCTCATCGGTTCTCATTCCTCGTAGGGGCTTCATAGGGGTCCTCGTAAGAGTCTTCGTAGGGGTCGAGGAGCGCCTCGGCAGCCGGCGCAGTCGGAACGGCAGGAAGGGCGGGAAGGGATTCTAGCGACCAGCGCAGGGTGTAATCGGCAGTTGTGATATCCCCCGGGCGACCGCTTTCCTTGCGACCGATCTGAAGGATCACCGACCTGCCGGGAGCAATGCCTACGGCGTCCAATTGCTCACGACCACCAGCGCCCGCGCTATCGGCCATGGCCTGTATCAATCCATTGGTATCACCGGGCTCTGCGGCAGACTCGGTCGCTGGCTCTCCCGGCTGTTCGGCGGCGGCCTCGACGGTATCGGTGGCGCTTCCGCTTGCTGGGACGACTCCTTTGCCAGAAGCGCCGTCGGCCACAACCCTGACCGCAATATCTGCGCCCGGAGACGGAATGACTTGAACCGACAGCATGAGGGCTTCATCTCCCGCGCGTACCCGATAGCAATCGATATCCGAAGGGGTCACGATCCCGCGCCAGCTCCCCTGCCACACGTCGGGTTCCGTGCGCAGTGCCATCGCGGTGGCGCCGCTATCGTTGGGTTCGGTTTCTTGATCTTCGGTCAACAGGCGCGTCGTCACCTGCAACTGATACGGATCAAGGGGATTTGATCGCTTGGCCTCAAGCCGGAGCAAGTACGGGGCGGCATCCTCTTCCGCGGCATGCTCTTCAGGAAGTTGATTGGCGCCAGAGACGGCACCAGTTGCAGCACCAGAGGCGTCATCGGTCGTCGCGGGTGGCGTTGGCGGCTCTCGAACGGGCACCACGTTGCGCACGGCCACATCACCGCCCACGTCGCCCTTGCGCATAAGCAACCGTTGCCCCTCGCCGTCGAGCAAGGTCAACGTGAACGCCACCCCGGGCATGCCGCGCACATCGACATCGAGACTCTGCCGCTCGGCAAAGCCCACCACTGGCACTTGCCACATATCCACATCCCCGCGCCAGCTCACATGACCCTCGCGCGCCTCGCCCACCAGCACCGGATTGGCCGTGCTGGCATCGTCATTGCCCTCGCGCTCGCGCTCCGGCGTCGGCGCTTCCTGTAGGTTCACCGCCAATTCGTAATCTGGCGAAGGGCCCTCGCGCGGCGGCCCTTTGCGCCTGCGCCGCTTGGACACGAATTCGCGCACACGAAGAAAATAGGTCCCGCGCACCACCGGGTACTCGACAATGCCCTCGACAACCTGGGCCGGCCCGCGGTCCGAACGGGCCAGGATATCCAGCTGTCCCGCCTTTTCCTCGGCCAAATCGAGCATCAAATCCACCCCGTCGATGCCGCTGACGGTGGCGCTGAGGACCCCGGACTTACTCACCGCCAAGCGATAGACGTCCACGTCTTCTTGCCCATCGAGGCTGCCGCGCACCCCACCGGCCACGCCAAAGTCGGCGCTGCCGCTGATGTCGGTGGCCTCTGCGGCGTCGGCATTGGGCTCGATCTCGGCCATGAGTTCGACCCCGTCGGTCGCCGACTCCACCACCACCACCGCGCCGGCATCGCCATCGCGTACCAGCTGCCTGGCACCGCGTTGGCCCTTACTATCGCAGCCGCTCGTCCATACGCCGCTGGCCAAAGCGGCCGGGATGGACCAGGCCGCAACAATAAGCAGCGCCCGCGCTCGCTTTGTCCACGGGGACATCATTCGTCGTTGGCGCCATCGGCGCCACTGGCCTTGGGCGCCGGCGCCTTATCGGCGCTACCCGTGCCGGGCCGATTGGCAATGATGGCCAGAAACTCCGCCGTGCATACAACTTTCTCGTCGACCGTTGCCGTGCCGCGCAATTTCCACATCCGACCCCGCCGAAGTGGTTCGACCTCGAGAATCAGTCGGTCCCCAGGCGTGACCTGTTGGCGGAACTTCACCTTGTCGATGCTGGCAAACATCATGACTTGGCGCTCCAGGTCAAAGTTCTCCAGCTGGCGAGCCGCCATCACGCCACCGGCTTGGGCCATGGCCTCGACGATGAGGACGCCCGGCATCACCGGCATTCCCGGGAAGTGCCCTTGAAAAAAGGGCTCTCCCATCGTCACACACTTGGCCGCGATGATTTTATCATCCGTGAGCGAAAGTACCTGATCGATCATCAGGAACGGATAGCGATGGGGGATACACTGCTGGATTTCCACCGCAGTGAGCTTGCTCGATTCGGACATCTACTTCTCCGATGATGCGCAGGGGGCCGCTATCGACCCGAGAGGCAATTCGCAGTACCACGAGTGGCGCGACGAACAGACCCGTAGCAACACCACGCGGGGCAGCACCATAAGTGGCGCTATTTGATACGCTTGTTGATCTCGTCGGTCAAGTCGTAGGCGTCTTGCGCCCATAGGACCGCGGCGCGATCCACGATCATGGTCAGCCCTTTTTCCTCGGCCAACTCCACGATGACGGGCTCGGCTTTTTTCAAGATGGTCTGAATCAACTTGGTACGCTCAGCGGCCAAATCGCGCTCCAACTTGACGTACAGCTCCTGTACTTCGACGAAACGCTGCTGCAGCTCTGCCTGGCGCTCGCGCAGCTTGTCGGGCTTGAGAATGCCCTTCTGCTTTTCTAGCTCGGCCGCCTTTTGCTGAAGCTCTTTCTGCTTGGTGTCGAGCTCTTTTTGCTTGTCGACCCGCAGCTTGTCGAATCGCTTGCTCGCGCGCTTGCCCGCTGGCGTTTCCAGCAGGGTGCGCTCGAGGTTGGCAAAGCCGATTTTAAATCCAGTAGTTGTCGGTCCCGCATTGGCCGAGACCATGCCGGCCATGATGAGGGCCAGGCCGAGAAACCCAATCGCCAAAGATCGATGCATAGAGAAAGCCTCCGCGATGCTTCGTACCTCGGTCGAGCGCTGGCGTCAACAAACCACGCCTGACGGCAGGTCGCGGCAGGTCGCCCATCTCGATGCCAAAGCCTTCATCGCTCCTTCTATCTGTCCAAGTGTTGCAGGTTCGTTCTAAAAGAAGTTGCCGATGGTGAACTCAAATACCAAGGCATCTTCGCCGTACTCCTCCTGACGATCGAGGGGAATGCCCCATTCAAAGCGCAGAGGACCGAGTGGCGAAATCCAACGAAAGCCAAAGCCCACGGAGCGGCGGATACCCTCGGTGAGCGAGGTGGGAAAGTCAAAACAGGGGTCGAACTTGGGCGACACCGCGTTGACGCCGCCCACTGAGCCGGGGCAGTAGCGGCCCTCCAAGTTGTAGGCGTTGCCAATATCGGCAAAGACCACGCCCGAGATGCCGACCTGGCGAAACAGGGGAAACTCGATCTCGGCATTGCCGATGAGCTGTAGATTGCCGCCGAGGGGAATTTCAAAAAGGCCGGTACCGATGTCGTTCAAGTAGCGCAAACGCGGACCCAAGGAGCGCGAGCGGAAACCACGGATGTCGTAAATGCCGCCGATAATGTAGCGCTCGGACAGGGGCACGCCCTCGGCCGTGCGCGACACCGTGACCCCGACTTCACTGTTGAGCTTGAGCACAAAGGGGCCCCATAACCGGCGGTAATGACGGGCAAAGCCGCCGTAGCGGACAAAGATATTTTCCGACAAGGTGAACTTGTCGGCGACCTCGAAAAAGCCGTTGACGTGCCAACCGCCCGTGGGAAAGAGACGGTTGTCGCGCGAATCGTAGGTCACCGAAGCCCGCAGCGACGAGGTGAACCCACCGCGAAAGAGGTTGGCCACGGCGAAATTGCTCGACGTCCCCGATTGATCCAGACTCACGCGCTCAAGCTTATAGGTTAGAAATGCCCGCGCGTCCCACGACAGCGGATATCCCCAAGTGAGATTGCCGCCCGTGGCGTTGCGGGTAAAGCCCTGGATATCCGAGGCAATGCCGAAAGCGCGACTTTGGTTAAAGGCGTCGAAGGCAAAGGTCCAACGGGTATCGAGAAAGTACGGTTCAACAAAGCGAAAGAGAAACAGCTGGCGCAGACCCGACAGCTGGGCCTGCACCGTGAGGCTTTGCCCGCGGCCAAAGAGATTGTTCTGCGACACCTGGGCCTGGGCAATAAAGCTCTCTACCGAGGAAAAGCCGGCGCCGATCTGGAACGTGCCCGTCGGCCGCTCGGCCACCTCGACGTTGACCTCGATGAACTCATCGCTGGAGCCGCGTGAGGTGGAGACGTTGACGTTTTCGAAAAACCCCAGGGCATTGATGCGCCGCTGAGAATCATCGAGGGCGGTTTGGCTATACAGCTCGCCCTCGCCGATTTTCATCTCGCGGCGGATCACCTTATCGCGGGTCTTGGAGTTGCCGCGCACCGTGATGCGTTCGAAGTAGACCTTCTTGCCCTGGGCGATTTCGAACGTAAGCTCCACGGTCTTGGTGTCGACGTCCACTTGGGTCAGCGGCGTAATGTTCACGTACGCGTAGCCGCGGTCCTTGTAGTAGTTGGTCAAGCGATTGATATCACTGCCGACCTTACTGCGATTAAAGACCTCGCCCATCTCCACCGTGAGACGATCGTAGTAGCCGTCTTTTTCCCCGAGCAGGTCGCCCTTGAAATCGATCTTGCCGATCTTAAATACCGGGCCCTCGTCGATGGGAATGCCCAGGTACATGTAGCGCTTGTCGCGCGACAGCCGGATCTGCGGCGTTCCCAGCTTCACGTTGATGAAACCGCGATCATAATAATAGGCCGTGATCATCAGCAGATCGCGCTCGAACATCTCCTCCTGGAAAATCCCGCCGCCGCCGAGAAACGACAGCGCCCCGCCCTTGCTGGTGCTGATGATGCCGCGCAACTCGTCATCGCCCACCACGCGATTGCCGATAAAGGACACCTCGCGGATCTCGACCTTGGACCGCTCATCGATGAGAAACCACACATCGACTTGCGCATTCGACTCGCCCACGGGGCGCAGATCGTAGTCTACAGCGGCCAGGTAAAAGCCCTTCTCCACGTAGAGGTCGTAGACCTTATCCCGGTTCTGTTTGATCTTGGCCACATCGACAATGGCCTCGCGCTTGAGATCGAGAACCTCGTTGATCTTTTCTAAGTCGATCTCGCTATTGCCCGAGACAAACACTTTGCGCACTGACGGCTTCTCACTCACCACGTAGGTGAGGGTGACGCCGCCACTGGTCGTGATCTCATATTCGGCCACCACGTCGGCGAAAAACCCCATCTGCCATATCGCGCGAATATCGGCACGCACCCGCGCGGCTTCCAGGGTGGATTCCACGCGCGATACCAAATTGACCCGGATGGCATCGTCCTCGACCTTGCGGTTGCCGCGGAACTGAATGTTTTCGATGGTCCGTCCCACCGGACTGTCGGTGCTGCCGGCGGACAAAGACTGAGCCCAGGCCGAGGGCGAGCCCCCAAGACAGGGAATCAGGGAAAAGGCGAAAAGACAGGCGAATCCCAACAGGCGTTGGCGTCGCATCATGACAGTTCCTCAGAGTCTTCGCTGGGGTCGGCGGCGGCCGGGTCTATGGCATTGCCGGCCGCATCTACATCATCTGCATCATCGACATCCGGGAGCGGCCGAGTCGATGCCTCGGCCACGTCGGAAGCCGAGGCTGCGCGAGCCTCGCCGACCACAGGGGGACGTTGATCCACGAGTTGACCGCCATCCGTCATGCGCAGACATCGCGGCATGAGTGCGGCCAACTCCGGGTTATGGGTCACCACCAGCAACGTGCTGCCGCGCTCGCGATTGAGCTCGACAAAGAGCGCGTGAATATCTTCGCCGGTGCGTTTATCGAGATTGCCGGTGGGCTCGTCGGCGAGTAGCAGCGAGGGCTCGAGCACCATGGCTCGGGCCAGGGCCACCCGCTGCTGTTCGCCGCCGCTGAGCTCCGACGGTTTATGGGTCAGACGATGACCGAGTCCCACGCGATCGAGGATCTCGGTGCTGCGCAGGCGGGCCCGTTCGCGGGGCATGCGCTGGATGAGGGCCGGCATCATGACGTTTTCCAAAGCGGTAAACTCGGGCAGAAGGTGGTGGAACTGAAAGACGAAGCCGATTTCGCGATTGCGAAATGCCGCCAGACGCGCCGGCCCCATCTCAGTGAGCTCCTCGTCGTTGATGCGGATCGACCCCGACGTGGGTAGGTCCAAGGTCCCCAGCAGTTGCAAGAGCGTCGATTTACCAACCCCCGAGGCCCCGACAATGGCGGCCATTTCGCCGGGATCCAGCTGCAGGCTCACGTCGCGCAGGACCGAGACCGGTACATCCCCGTGGGGATACTCCTTGCACAGCGAGTCCACCTCGACCCGAGCTCCCTGAGCCGACGTCATCGGCTGCGCCGAATCACTGTTTGCCGCTGAGATCACAGTCCTGAGAACAGTCTTTCTGGGGCCGTCGTCGCAGTCATGGTCATCGTCATCGCAGGTCGGATTCCCGGAGGGGCCGGAAGGTACTTGCCCCTCGGGGTGCTGTCAACGCATTGAGACCCTCGGTCGCCATTCATGGTTGCCCACGCTCGTGCGGGGCTCGACAGGGGCGGCGGCCACCAGGTGCCACCCCTCATGACCAGGCGATGGTCAAACACGATCACCAAGCCCAACGATGCACGCGCGCCGGTCGCCGCGCACCGGGTGAGGTCCCCGGGCTTGATCCCCGGGCGCTCACGTCCCTGAAGCAATGCGCTCGATGGCAGTCACCATATCCGGAGGCAGGGGACTTTCAAAGCGCAACGCAACTCCCGTAATCGGATGGGCCAATGCCAGGAGCGTGGCGTGAAGCGCCTGCCGACGCAATTGACTGGCAGCCGCGGCCACAGCGGGGTGGCGGGGCTTGCGCCCATACAGCGGATCTCCCACCACCGGACTGCCGTGATCGGCGAAATGCACGCGAATTTGATGGGTCCTTCCGGTTTCCAAACGACAGCGCACCACGGCCGCTGCCGCTCGGCCCCCGGGCACGCGCCCCATATCGCGTTCGACCACGGGCCCGGTCACGTGTTCGACCACGCGCCAATGGGTCACCGCCGACTTCCCGCGCGACACCCGACTGGAGAATTTTTTCCGATCCCGCGGGTGACGGCCGTGCAGGGTGGCAAAGCGCCCCGCTTGCTCCGCCGGTGGCGGCGCCACCAACGCCAAGTACTCGCGGTGCAAGGCGTGCTCTTGAAACACCTTCACCAACTTCTGATGCGCGGCGTCGGTCTTGCTGGCCAGCATGACCCCGGAGGTGTCCTTGTCCAAGCGATGGACGATCCCGGGTCGCAGAGCGCCACCGATCCCCGACAGATCGCGGCAATGGGCCAGGAGCGCATTGACCAAAGTGCCATCGGGATGCCCGGGAGCCGGATGCACCACCAAGCCCGCGGGTTTGTCGATCACGATGAGGTGCTGGTCCTCGTACAAGATCGTCAAATCCATGGCCTGGGGCACCGCCTCCACGGCGGCCGGTGGCGGAACATCTACTGCGATCTCATCCCCCGGACTGAGGCGCTGACCTGGCTTGGCCGCGCGTGCGCCGCCGACGACGACGCGCCCCTCTTCGATAAGGCGTTTGATCTGCGAACGACTGAGCGCCAGACCCGCGCTCAGCAAAAACCGGTCGAGCCGCGGTCGCGCCCCGTCGCCGGCCGTCTCGCCGGCCGCTTCTGATGTCGCGCTTTCATCGAGCGGGCCCACCTGAAAGCGATGCAGGCCAACGGGCTGCCGGCCACTCACCAGATGTTGGACTTCACGTGACCCTTGGACTTGACCAACACATCGACGACGGCCCGGTCGTAGATGTTGAGCTCGTAGATCTCGGGTTTAACCCGGCTCTTGAACAGTTCGCGCCCCTCTTCGATCTCATCGGCCATGACATCGAACAGGGTGTCATTGGCAATGCCTTCGAGAATCTTGGCCTCGTGATACAGGGTGAGGTCGGAGGCAATCGCACGGGCCAATTGCCGGGCGCGCTTGGCATTGTCGATAAGGGTCGCCATTCATCAAATGGTAAGATCACGCAGAGTTGCAGGTCAAGAGATCTCACGGACACAGTCGAGCGACTTGAGCTCAATCCGCTGCGCGGGTCCTCAGTCGGCGAGGATTTCTTCGAGGGTGGCGGCAGTGAGTATGCGATTGGCCCACAGTTCCAGGTCGGACACGCTGGCCTGCTCCACCCGAGCACGGACCGAGGCGTCGAGCGGACCAAAGCGCTTGTCGAGCAGCCGCAAGAACATGGCGCGTTCACCGGCTTCCATGCCGAGCTCCATACCGACTTCCATACCTGCATCCTCGCCCTCTTTGCGGCCCTCTTTGCGGCCTTGCTCGGCGTACTTGCGGGCAAACTCGCTCTGGAACTGATAGCTTTGCGTACTCATGAGGCTCTCCAGTGCCGGCCAGGCGGCGGGGCTCAGCATCGATAGGATGAAGTCAGAGTAACGGGTCGCCCGGTCTGTGTCGAGGCCGTCGCAGGCGGCCAGTCCAGCAAGCGCCACCTCTGCTGCGTCACTGCCCTTGCCGTGAGCAACGGCCGACAAGATCGCCAACTCTGGCTGCTGGCGCGCTTGCTCCACTGTGGTGATATGGGGGATTTGCGACGGACCGATGACGACGGGGTTGATGCAGCTTCCGTTGCGGTCGAGGATAATCGAGTGTGCACACCAATTGGCTACTGCAGCATCTAACGCCAGTACCAAAAGCGTTGCGGGGCAGTGGTAGCGAGCGCGGGCACCGGTCACATACACTGGCCAACTGCGGCGTTTTTTGCTGTCCCGCGCCAATTGCACCTCAACAATAACGATATCAGAGGGCTCTGATTCACCAGAGCCGGTATCGGCGTCAATCCGGCCAATTAGGTGTTAGGCACGTGCCTGGCACCGCCGGACACTCGCTCCATGCTTTGCGATTGCCTCACCAACTCTCCTCGCCCCTATTATATCGTTGTATTAGACGTCGGGGCTCAGCGCCGGAACTTCGCGCCGATATGGTCCTCGGCCAGCCGCGTCTGGCCGGGGCCAAAGTAATGTTCGCGCAAGGTACGACCGCCATAAGAGGTCCGCAACAACCCGCGCCGCTGCAGCTCTGGAACCACCAAGTCGACAAAGTCGACGTAGTTGCCGGGGGAGTGCGTGGGAATGAGATTGAATCCATCGACGCCGCCCTCCTCGACCCATTGCTGCAGCCAGTCGGCGACCTGCACTGGGTTTCCGATGACGACGGGAGCCAGGCTGGCGACCGTCATCCATTCCCAAATATCGCGCATGCGCCATTCGCGGGTCGAGTCCACCGAGGTGAAGAACTTGGCCAGAAACTGCATGCCATCGGACTCGGTATCTTCGAGGATGTCGTCGGCCTGATACGCCGATAGATCGATACCAGTCCAGCCGCCGAAAAGGGCCAGCATACCCTCCAGACTCGAATACTTCTTTGCGATTTCATACTTCATCCGGGCGTCGTCTTCGGTGATGCCGACAATGGCACATACAGCCGTGAGTACCTTGATATGGCCGGGGTCTCGTCCCTGCGAGCGGGCGAGATCGCGAATCATCTGGGTGTATTGTCGACAGACGGTGAGATTGGGAAATCCGACAAATAGGGCTTCGCCATGGAGCGTGCCAAAGCGCAAGCCGCGCGGCGACGAACCGGCCTGGTAGATGACGGGGGTTCTCTGTGGCGAAGGTTCACAGACATGGGGACCTTGCACCTGGAAGTATTTGCCACTGTGATCGATTTGATGAACCTTGGCCGGGTCGGTGTGGATATCGCCATCCATGTCGTGGATGACGGCGTCTTCTTCCCAACTCTGTTCCCAGAGTGTATAGACCACCTCCATATATTCGTCGGCCCGATCGTAGCGTTCGTCATGAGGCAGCATCTTGCCCAGGCCGTTCAATTCGGCATCACGCAGAAAGGAGGTCACGACATTCCAGCCCACGCGTCCTTTCGTGAGGTGGTCAAGGGTGGAAAAGACTTTGGCGGTCTGAAATGGGGCGTGATACGAGGTGCTGAAGGTGGCCGCGAGACCGAGATACTCAGTGGCATGGGCCAGGGCCGGCATCAGTACGATGGGGTCATTGCATGGAATCTGCACCGCGTGACGCACGGCGGCATCGCGTGAGCCCTGATAGACATCATAAGTGCCGTGGATGTCGGCAAAGAAGAGGGCGTCAAAGCAGCCGCGCTCCAACGTCCGCGCCAATTCGATCCAATAATCGAGATCGCGATACCCCGAGGAAGAACGGTCGAGAGGATGCTTCCATTGCCCCTTAGACTGTGGGCAGATGGAACACTGTGTGAACGCATTGAGGTGGATGGTCATATGCTACTCCAAACAAAGAGGAAGGGGGGATGGAGCGAAGTTTTTCAGTTTTTTTCGTGCCCTCAAGGGAAAACTAAAAAACTTCGCTCCGTCCCCTCCAAGAGCCCAGTCACGTCAGGGCCGCGGCACGAACACGGCAAAGCCGCTCTCCAGCACCTTCTTGCCGCGCGGCAACGCCAATACGATGCAGCGGGCGGCATTGATGCCGAGCTGGGTGGGGTCATCGTCAATCATACAGCGGCCATCGTCCGCGGTCGCCAGGCCCAGCGGCACAAAGCCGGCAGCATTGATGCTCCGGCCCAGGAGAACGTAGCGATCGCCCCCGCGCAGACCGTAGCCCTTGCCCACGTCGAGGCGCACGTAGCGCGCGCCGTCTTCCGTGAGGCCCTCGCCCACGATGCGGGCCAGGCACACGCCGACTTTTCCCGTGGTATTCGAGGCTAGCGGCATTGCGGTAAGTCCCGGCGTCACCGTCTCTTCCAGCGCCGTGCATTGTGCAGCCACGTCCACGGTGCTGCCGGTCGCCGGGCTTAGTCCTGCTGCTCCAAAATTCGTCGGGGGGTTCGCCGCCAGCCCGCCGGCAGCTGCGTTGCTCCTCGGTCGTTGGGGCCCACCCAACTCCCTCGTCGCGCCTTACTGCCGACGACCTGGACGACGAAACCTACCCCTGACGAACTTCGGAACAGCAGGACTAGGGCGCGAAACACCGCGATCAGCTGCGGGTCTGGCGTGCCCGGGATGGGCCGCTGAATGACGAATAGCCGCCCTTGCTCCACGGCCGCAGCAGCGTCCGGGCTGAGGCCGGTCACGGCCCAGCGCGGGCCGTTTTGGATGAGGTGTGGACGATTCGTGCTCGGACGATTCGTGCGCGGTGGCTCGCCAGCCGTGGCCGCCTGGCGTCCGTGCGGCGCTCGCGGCTCCGCCGGCTCCGCCACATCCGATTTACATCCGGGCCCGCACAGGCTCGACAGGATGAGTGCGGCAAACATCATGGCAAACGGTTGGTCGTGGGCTTGCCTGCAACCGGGGACCTTTGTCGCGGACGTTGTTCGAGGTTTTGGTAATTGCATACGCATTGTTTCATGTGGGGTGCGGAGACATCAGGGTTCGAGGACGTACTCGTCGCCGGGGACCGGTGCTGGGTTGCCCTGCAGATGGTCGAGCATGCAGTGGCGTTTGTCTATGACCCGACAGCGCGTCGTGCCGCCGAAGTGGCGACCGCCGGCATGATCCCAGACGTCGAGGCGCAGCACTTGGCCCCGCTCAAGCGCTGGGCCGACGAGCTCCAGCCGCGTGGGGATGCGATCGCCGATGTTGGCGCGTTCAGCGCGCAGGACCCGCCAGCGCGCTGGCGTTGCGCTTGCGTCGCGGGCTGTGGTGGCGGGCGCGACCGCGGCGGTGGCGGGCGGCGGCGTTGGTTGCTTGCGCACGGCTGGCGGCTTGCCCGCCGTGCGCTGCGCTCGCTTGTCTTTCTGCTCATCCTGCGCCGTCTTTGCGGCAGTCGGCTGCTCGGTCACGGCTGCGCTGTCGACGGGCATCTGCATAGGCGGCGGCTTGCCCGTGTCCTTGGGTGATTGTATCACCGCGGCAGGGCCGGCATCTGGTGCGTGGCTATCACCGTCAGATCCGACCTCCGACAGCGCCAGGTACACCAGTCCTGCGCTTGCCGCCAAGGCCGCGGCCGCCATCCCCAGCTTCACGAGGAGGTTGGCCGTGATCGTCGACGCAGAGGTGGGCTCGGTGGCTGGCACCCGGCTGGGAGCTTTGCCCGGAATGGCCTCTGCCTTTTCAGCTTTGCCCGATCGCCAGGAGACGCGCACGGCTTCGACCTCGTCGCGCCGTCCTGGGCGCACTTCGACGAGGCGATCGAAAAACGCCTCGTCGATTCCGCCACGGCGTTCTAGCGCCGATATCACCGCGTCTACCACGCCGATGTGGGCCTGGGCCCAGTGGATGTCCGCCACAAGCTCGGCACCACCGGGACCAAACTTTATCCAGCGCCGCAGTTCATCGGTCGAAAACAGCCGCACCAGAAGGTCATGTAGCGGGCTTGTCTCGGGCACGGGGTTATTCTCCTGGAGGAGTCGAAAACTTCTCACAATGAGGGCCCTGAAGCCGGAAATGCTTCCTACGACCCTTATTCGCCGATTTGAAGGATTGGGGTCTGATCTGAGAGGATCTGCACCCAGTAGATATTGGCTATCTTCCCCTGCGTCACCGCGTGCCCCCGGATGTCGCCCAGCTTTTCGAAAACCGGCAGTACCTCCTGGTGGAGGATGCGCAGCGCCTCATCGTACTGGCCACGCTGATAGTAGATATCGGCTATCTTCCCCTGCGTCACCGCGTGCCCCCGGATGTCGCCCAGCTTTTCATACACTGGTAGCTGCTCCTGCCGCCGGATCCGCAGGGCCTCATCGTACTGGCCCCGCTGATAGTAGATATCGGCTATCTTCCCCTGGGTGAGAGCGCGCAACCGGATGTCGCCCAGCTTTTCGTACACTGGTAGAACCTCCTGCCGGCGGATCCGCAGCGCCTCATCGTATTGACCCCGCTTATAGTAAATATCGGCTATCCTCCCCTGGGTCACCGCGATCATCCGGGTAGCGCCTAGCTTTTCGTATACCGGTAGCTCCTCCTGGCGTAGGATCCGCAGCGCCTCCTCGTACTGGCCACGTAAAAAAGCAACGTCTGCGATAATGCCAGTTGCCACCGCAACGTTGCGCTCATCCCCCTGCTGCCGATTCACAGCGGCGCTGCGCCGCGCCAGTACAACGGCCTGGTCGAGCCTGCCGCTCTGCTTCGCCAGCACAGCCTGCATATATAAGCCATGGGCTTGCGTGCGCGCATCTCCTGTGTTTCTGCCATCCTCCGCAACCTGCCGGGCGGTGGTCTCGGCCAGGGCCCACTCTCCGCTACGCTGGTAGCAGTAAAATAGCATCTGGCGCGCCTGGCGTGCGTCCCCGGGCTCGCCGGCCTCGCCGACCTGCCTCAGGTGGTAGGCGGCGCGGGCCCAGCCGCCGTTTTGGTCTTGGTGGTCGATGTAGTAACTCAGCCCAGGCAAATACGCGGCGAGGCTGTGCACACGGCGGCTCACCGCGTCGCCGTCCTCGTCGAGCGGGCTCTCCAGCGCCAACTTCGCGCGGCCCCGAGCGCGTCCCGGGGGGTC
>JAAUYH010156034.1_pt1 | contig 18226 bp, 10 predicted proteins | sample 7278061 | NCBI WGS metagenome assembly JAAUYH01 (sample SAMN14350203, study PRJNA611818) | marine sediment metagenome | isolation source: surface marine sediment (0.6m) | place: French Polynesia: Moorea | collected 2018-08 | reverse complement strand
CAGCCAACGTTGCAAAATTTATATCTTTTATTTCAAGATAAGAAATACGATCCTTGTCATGTTCGAGAAAGAGAACCTCCTAATTTGACTGGTTGATTATTTTAAAGTTTAAAGCAGTGATGGGTATTAAACTTATGCTCTAAATTTTGGACCTATGCATAGATAAATTTATCTATTCAAATTCAGTAAAAGGCAAATTGGTGAACGTATGGTGCAATAAGCTAGTAACTTACTCAGTAGGAGTTCAGGTGGCAAACGTAATCTTTAATAGTAGCAGCAGTACCCCAATTTCTGGAGAAAAATGTATAGTAACTATTAATATATGTCTGTCGTTGCTCACATCTCATGTACCTCATCGCCAAGTATCGATAATTACTTCTGTGTAGATCCCTCTTTCAGCCAGAATTTCTTGGTACCATGAATTCTTATGCCGGACAAGGGAAATCAGAAGAAATATCTTGAAGATAGACGCATTCCTCTAACTAACAATTTTAAAATAAAAAATCGCGTAAACATCGAATATTCAGGTGACCTCTACCACATACACTCATTACCAATTTTCCTTGCCAAATAAATTTCTACCAACATAGGTTCAAAGCCCAATTATTTTGATCCGACAGTATGTTCGAGATTACATGATTTTTATCATTTTTACGAACGCCTTGCGTGATTGACTATCAGCTATTTTTTCTTCATCAGTTAATAGCTATAAAACTAAAGCAGTCAATGGAGCTGTTTCGGAATAATATTCAGTTGAACATGTTCTAAAACTGCTGCAACAAGATCGATCTCAACTATTTCGCAGGTAAATATCTTTTTACTAGATGACGACAAAACCCTTTTTAGTTTCAATGCTTAAGTTACTGCTCCAGAAATTTGCATTTCAAATAACGTTACCCCTGGGACTTCAGTTAGTGCAGCTTCACCTCGAATATATTTCGCTGCTAATTGTGAATGTTTAATATGACAACTTTGGATCCGTCATCTGAAAAGTATTTTTTCGCCGGAGATTTCAGGCCGGAGAGTTGCTCACTACAAATTCTCGCAATTTACAGTTAGGATTAAGTTTGAAACTTCGTAAGGTTCTACTTCAATCACCGTGATTCACGATTCATGATAGACAATTATTTTATTATTGAGCGACACTGTGAATAGTTACATGCTTATATCCTCCGGTGAATCTAAATGGGTCCGTATGAATCTCTTTTAAATAGTTTAGCATTAATCATGATCCATCTTGATGATCTCCGCAAATATAGTTGATTCTGTGAAATGGTCCCGATGAATTTTTGAGCACAGTCAAGTTTTATTGGCAATAACAAACACCATTCTAGGCCTGAAGCAGCGCCCTGTACTAGAACTGACGAAATGAACTTGAGTGACACTGAAAACTCGGAAGAGGAATTCACAATATCGTACATTCGACCCAAAGGAACTCGATTAGAGCAGGAAATGATGAAAACACTGGTCGAGCACGCACTTCATGATGCATTCTTGAGAACTATCGAATTTCCGCTGCAAGTACCTCTCATCATAATACCGACATCAAACGAGGATGCGTATCTATTTTTTGGCTTTAATCTACTTTCCGAAACGACGTGTAGTTTCCTAAATCGCATACATTCGAACGCGAGGTGTAGCGATTCAGTGATAATCTGCGCACTGATTCTTCTAGACCGTGTCGCCGCGAGAGATCCTCGTCTCATCATAACACCGTTCACGGGCTCCCGCTTACTCATCACTGCATTATTAATCGCTACAAAATTCAATCAGGAAGAAGAGCCGTCCGACAACCTGTACTATGCAACCCTTGGAGGTATAGGCTTTCCCACTGAAATCAATAGCCTCGAAATTGCGATGCTAAGAATTTTGAACTACGAAGCCTTCGTATCGTATGAAGACTTTCAGAGCAAATTGAGGTTCTGTGTGAACAGGATGGGTTTTGAGTTGACGGGCTCCGATCCGCCGGAGACGGATATTGCTATCCCCGAAAAGAATTGAAGCCATTCCATCCCGCTGGTTCAGCAAACTTGACCTTACGGATTCATCGATTTCGCAGGCAGTAATGTTACAATGCTATCAAGTTGACCAAGGTTGAAAGTAAAAATTCAAGTGACTTCAAGTTCGAACGCGACTTTTCAATTCATTATCTCCTTTTATAGGAGATTCAATTTGTTAGGATTAGTTTTTGGCTACAAATTAGTCTCCTCCCAGCTACAATTCGACAAGAAATATTCGTCATAAACGTCAATTCATGATGTCCATGATTCGCCCTTCTCACGATGGATCGATGGCGTGTCCTCTATGGCATTCTTACACCCTTTTTCAAGTGCACTACTAAATCTCTTTCGCGTCTAGTTCTCAGCGTCCTCAACTCCTTCCTCCCGCCTTCGATGCCAGCGTGCACACGACTTGCACGTTGCACAAGGGGTCCCGCTCATTATCACCCTCGCTGTCCTCCAATTTCGCGAACACCAATTCATCATGGATTCGAGCTCGCTCTCCGGGTTGGTAGATGACCTTAAAAAATCGCAAGAGCGGTTCAACGCGGTACGCGCGTCGACCGTTCAACGTCTCCGCGAGTGCGCCGCGCGCCTTGAGCGTACCGGAAAGTTGTGTAAGGCCGGAGTAATCGCCGGAAAAGCCACGGTGGTCGGTGGTAGTACGATTGTTGTATCGGCAACTGCAACCTTTGCATCGTTTGGTGCTATGGCGCCATGCACGGTGCCGCTATTTGTCGCCGGGAGCGCCACTACTGCGATTGGAAGTCTTGTAAAGAGCGGTTGTCGGTATACACTCCACGTCAAACGCAAGCGACGGATGCGAGATATCGAGGAAGCACTACGAATGGATGGAGAAGTGTCTAGCCATACTATCGATGACTTGATACGAACCTTAGCACAATCCAAAGCGTCCGCGCTTATAGACGAATACAGCTTCGCCTCTGATGTTATAGAAGTCGCACAAACACTATTGAGTTGTACGCCCAAGCAATTAATGGAACTAGAAGACTTGATGACGAACATATCTGGAATCAACGGACTTGACATTCAGCCATTCTCAACTAACGAAAGTATGCTTCTCTCATCAGTGCCCGGTTTGAATGAACTTCTCGATAATCTAGGCGTTCTCGAAGCAGGGTCAAGTGGATTTGTGGAATTCCTAGCCGAGTTGATCATTGGTGATGTCCTACCGCTTCGCGCGATTCTACTCCCGGTTCACATCCTTTCATTGCTGCGTGGTGTTCATCGGTTCTCGAAGAAGGCGTACCTCGCGTCCGCGCTATGCCTGCGAAAGGTCGCAGACGAATTGGAAGGTCAAGGAAAAGCTGTGTCGAAATCTATGGATGCGGTTATGATGAAGTTGGTGGTGGAATGAAGAGTTCTGAAAGGTCCTCACAATAATCGTGCAAACTTGGCCCCAGCTAGTAGCGTCTTTCATTGATAGCTAGTGGAATTGTTGCAATCCAGTATACTATTATATTCATGCAAGTATGCGAATTGAGAAAATGAAATAAAATAAAATAAAATTTATTATCAAAGGTTTTCATACGAACCTCAATCCCAAATTACAGTTGTAAATTAATTTCACTTGGGTACTCAAATGCCACTGAGTCTTTTTGCCACCTTCTGGCTCTACTAATCTCTCTCATTTTCACGCTAAAAACAAGTACTGATCTTCTCTTGCAGCAGAATGATTGTAGGCTAAGGCCAGTCAAGAATACGAGCTGTAGTTCGACAAAATGCGTCCTCAACGTATTCCAAAATACGGAGCACGAATCAATGAAGTTCTATTCCTGTTTACGTCGTAACTCTTACCATTTACTCACCCGAAAAGCAGGAAAAGCACTAGAACTGACTTTGAAGACATGCTGCACCCCAAGTGTCGTTCACACCATCATGATTTCAACTGACTGAACTTGAATTTGGTTTGGCATCATCTACTTCAAGTTTACCGTCAAGATTGATAGCTGACGCTTAATTTCCGAGTAGCGCAAGTAATTCCACCGCTCCTTCTCCATTGCGACCCTTGCAATACATTCTTTTTCCTCAAATGTTGTCTGATATCTTCTATATCGTCGACTACAGTGCATCGTGTATTTCGCTGGCAAGAATAGAAGTTCACGTGCGGCTTGTATGGAGCGCGGTATCTGTAACGCGGTGTACGACTTTGCCGCAGTTGAAGGATGGACTTTGTTGATAAAGTGAATGAATTCGAGGTATCTGCATCCATCTCCCTTGAGAATAACCTTTATAGGAACTTGTGATAAGTCCAGTAGGTTTGGCTGTCATCAGATGGTTCGGTAGAGTCATCGAAAAGGAAAAATCTAGATGATGGCAATAGTAGCTTGCTTACCGACATTGACACTATACCGTGCAGCCTTTTCGCGTTTCTGACCGGAAGAAGAACAGGGATACCAAAGCCGTCACTATGTCGTTGCAGTCGATTCATTTCATCAACTTGACGCGAAAAAAATGTTCTTTACTGTCATGTAGTAATGCCACACATAGCATGTTGGATTACCTAGGCCATCCACGCTATACAGTTGAACGACAAGCACGATATACTCATCAGCATTAAGCACCATTATACTTCTATGAATTCACAATTCATCCATTCCTAATTGGTTTGATTGGATCAACAGCGCTTTAAATTGACTTATCACTGAGCAGGACCAACATAACACATCAATGGCCAAGACTCAATGGAATTTCACAGTGCGCTTCTAATTGAAATCACTACGGTATCGGGGATTCCCTAGATAAAGACGATCGGGATGTCGTAAAATCGAACAGCAGTTGCCATGTTCCTTATGTAAAAATATCAATCGATTCGCAAGCTATTACAAGAATCTGTTCGATAAATTGTGGCGGAAGAAGTTCAATTCTTTCCTGCATTTTTATGACAATGACAGTCCCACACTGAATCGTAGCTGTTCAAGCTCATGTAAACACAAAACAAGTTGCATGATTTGCGCATCGCAAAAGATGGGAGACGCGATGTTTTTGTCCGGAACCGTTCTACAATTGACAAAATGAATTTGTTCAACAGAAAACCACTATAAGAGGACATGTCTGTAAATGTGAGGACTGAACCGCTGTGCAACGCAAACAAGGAACCCAGGCTTTCTCACCTTTGTGCTACAGGAGGTGTTGATTGCAGGACTTCTGGATCAATAAATAAGACTTATTCCAAATTTTGCTAGAAAAGCCAGTCCTAGATATCAAGAGTAATTCTGAAACGAAATAAACGATCGGACATGGCTCGAAGCCCTACCCAAAGCAATGTCCCAAACAGAGTGAAAGGTAGAAAAAAGTTGATTACTAGCCACTATCAACACGTTAGTAGTTTAATTCCCTCGAACTGACAGCAGTGCCTGAGTAAACAATTTAACACTCAGAAGGTTTTCTAAGTACGATAGAATCAAGCATCACGATGACTTGACGCTTGAGTAGGTTTGTGGACATGGATTGAAGGGTTCTCGTCCTTTTAGTGGAATATGAAAACAGCAGAAAGGTTGCAAAACTCAGGAATTATGAAAGGTTCCTGCTAGATTCCTGCAACTACTGCTATGTAAAATCGATTACTGATGGATTATGTTTTTCTCATTAACAGTAACTTCAACTGAGTTTGCTTGGAGTACTGTGCTGTACAGCCCCGAATATCTCGGGCTGAGGGCTATCACTAAGTTCCAACTCGCACTCCTCAAACAGAGGGTAGAAGAGAAAAGCAAGTTGGCCGTGAATTCATGACTATGTGGCCACGTGTCAATCGAAGTCGAGATCTGTAACTGTACAGTACTTGTACACAAGCAACACAATTGGGGTCGGCAGGTGCTTGTCTTCCACTTCGATGACAACGCAGTTGCCGGCGCGCACATTGGGCTTCAGTAACTCCTCTGCACTACCATCATCACTCTTCCAGCACAATACATTCGCCCGCCACCTTTGCCCGAAACAAACGACGCGGCGGCGCACCTTGGTTTCCTGCTGCGCGGCAAGCACACGAAGCGACACTAAATTGGTTTGTATCGGGGACATCCATGGCCAGTGGGATGCGGGTGACGATCATGCACTAACCGCGCTCGAGCCGGACCTCGCCTTGTTTGTTGGGGATTACGGGAACGAGGACTGTGCCGTGACAGGGCGTATATCCGCTCTCGCCGAGCGTTCTTCGTTTGGCGTGGCGACAGTGTTCGGCAATCACGACGCGTTCTACACCGCGCATAGCTACGGACGGTCGCGCGCGCCGTCGACGGGTTCGCGAGTGCCAACCCAGAAAATGCATCTCGCGAATACCGATGTGTCGTACACTTCACGAGCGTATTCCGACTGGTTTTCGGTTGTTGGCGGACGTGCATTTTCGTGGGGTGGCCCGCACTGGAAGCACAGCGGATTCTACAAACAACACGTGGGAATAACCAGTGTAACCGACTCGACCAACAAGATCATTGCCGCTGTCTGTGCCGCCGACACCGCGCACGCCCTCGTGTTTCTGGCGCACGTTGGCCCGACCGGGCTGGGTAACCTCGCACGCGACCCGTGCGGTCGCGACTGGGGTGAGATCCCGGGCGGGGACTGGGGCGACATCGACCTACGCGCGGGGATAGACTTCGCGCGTAAAGCGAAGCGCCGCGTGCCGCTGGTAGTGTTCGGACACATGCATCGGGAACTGCTGAACAACGCGGGCCATCGCAAGCCACTCGTCCTGGAAGACGACGGTGCCGGCAACACCACGGTGTTCCTGAACGCTGCTGTCGTCCCGCGGCAACGGCTGTGGAACGGGATGGGCACTGTGCGCAATTTCCACGTCGTGACGATGAACGCCGGCGGGGTGCAGCGCGTCGACGAAATATGGGCGACAACGAATGGCGAGACCGTGGCCACGAATAATCTTTACGTGATCAAACGCGCCGTGTCGGGCGTGTCGAGTGCGTTCGGGGACAACGTTCTGGTCGAGGCGTACCGCGACGACGCCGCGGAGCGAGCGTACTGAGAGAGGGGACGGAAAAGTACGGTATTGATGATGTATATAGAACAAGCGGCCTTCCGCCGACAAGTTTTGGGTAGCTTGCTAATAAACACAAACACTATGAGCAACGCCAACTATTCCCAGACCCAGTCCGGGTAATGCACACGGTACCAGAACAGGATGTAGCTGGTGCACACGGCCCTCCGCGTGCGGTTGGGCGTCAGGTCCTTCACCATCCAGCCGGGGAACCCGGCCGGCTTGAGCGTCTCGCGGAACAGGTTCTTGTGCTCCTGCGCGATGGAGCGCTGCAGGCGCTGCACCGCGGTCTTCACCGGTTGGTCCACCTCGCGGCTGTAGTCGTTGGGGTTGCCGATGAAGTTCGGCGAGTCGTCCGGGTACGACTCGCGCCACGCGGGGCGCACCTGCGTGTTGTCCCAGGACCCGTCGTCGTTCTGGCGCCACCCCAGTAGACAACGCACGATTTCATTGGGGTACTCATCCGAGGTCTCGCCCTTGGCCAGCGACATGATGTCGGCGAGAGTAAGGTTCAATGGTTGCTCCAATTGCACGCCCGGCAGGCGTTTCCACACATCCTCATCGGGTGGCGGCACAATCGCCGGGAACGGCTTCTGACGCTGTTCCGCCCACACCGCAACGATTTGGCGGCTGCGCGCGCGAGGCGAGACGGCTACGCGTGCTGAGCGCGGACGCAAGGGCAAGGGCGCGGCTGCGAACGCCATCGAGTACAGAGGAGGGGCAGGGATAAAAAAAGGAATGCATGACCCAAAAATTTACGAAATATACATACGTGAGCTCGTGCAGGTATCAACTTCGTAGGCGATCGAGTGCCTCAAGATACTCGACAAAGCGATCGAGCAAACCGGGGACTCCCGCCTGATGCACGTCAACGAGACTGGGCGTGCGGCCGTACTTGGCACGGAACGAGTCGCTCCAGGGCTTCAGTTGACGACGCAAATAGATGTACTGTCGAAAGTGCTCAGCTTGTATTACGCGCTTGCGTGCGTTCCGACCGCGGCTCGGCGGTAGGACTTCGTCTGGTCGAGGTGGTGGCACGGGGGTCGTGAACCGACCGCGCCCACCGCCCTTTCGTTTCGTTGGGGGTGGTGCCAGTGTACAGCAGGTAGAGGACGCAATCGTAGAAGAGGCAGCAATCACGGGCGCGGCGGTACTCGGCAAAAAGTTGAAGGCGACCTCGCTAATCGCGGTGCGGCAGCGTCGCGCGGGTGAGGGATTGCTCATGATGTCGATGTGGAAGGGATGTCGGTGAGGTGATGTGCGTGGTGGTAGATAGGGGGACAGAGCCCGCCTTAGATAAAGGACCAAATGACCGAGTGATCGCCTCCCCACAACGCGTCGGTTGAGATAAACTGGGTTCACAAACGCAAGAATGATGGTCAAGAGCGAGCCCCTAGCAGGGAGCAAATGTAGAACGGATGGTGGACACGAATTTGTGTGGCTGAGGAGGAGATACACAGGCAGAGAGGGAGGGGGTTGACATTCGGTCTTTGATGAGGACACGGGCAATACACGTGTTTACAGGTGTACACGTGTACACGTTGCAGCACAATGGGGGCAGCAATGGCGGGAAGAGACCCACCAAAGTAATACGATAGGCGCCGCAGTGAAATCCTACCGTTCAGGGTGGTGGTTGATGAGTGCTCCAAAGGTGCTCTCATCGGTGCAACGGATGTGAAATTCGGTTAATTCTGGGGCATGGAGTAACGGCTAGCATGGCACTCATGCTCCCATCGTACTCGGTAAAAGGCAGGCCGCCATCCACCTCCTCAGCACCAGCACGCACACATCACTTGCCTACGGCCGAGCATCGTCTGTCCTTCTTGCCTTACCATCCAGCATGATGAGCGCCTTTGAATCCCGGCCCCTCACCTTGGCCGAGGATTGCGCCACCTTCTTCCCCGCTACTCGCCTCACCCCTCGTCGCGCCACCCCCACCAACGTGGGCGGGAAGCGACGCGCGCTCGACAACTCCACCAACCGAAGCCCATCCACGGTGGGCCGAAAGCGTGTTCGCACGACCAACCTCGACCGATTCATCCCCAGTCGTGCCGCAATGGACCTCGACATATCGCGTATGGCATTGACGAATGAGAATCGCCCCACGGTCGACAACTTGGATGACATCACTACCGCTGCTGGATACAATTCGTGCCTACAAACCACACTCCTACCTAATGCACGACGACCGCGTGGTGGTGTGCTCGCGTTCACGAATCGACCTGCACCTCCGAAATTCAATGCGCCAGGGCAATACACGGGCAACACTGCGCCAAGACGTCGACAAGCCACGCGTTACATCGCTCCACAACCCGTGAAGATTCTCGATGCACCCAACATTCAAGAGGATTTCTACCTGAACCTGCTGGACTGGGGTTCAACTGGTACGCTTGCGGTCGCACTGCACGATACGGTGTATCTGTGGAACAAGGACAGCGGGGCCATTGACAAACTTTGCGAGCTCGACGCATCACGGGGGGACCACGTCACGTCCGTACGCTGGTCGGGCGACGGGCGATATCTAGCGGTGGGCACGAATCGCGCCGCGGTGCAGGTGTGGGATGCCTCGCGCGGCTCACGAATCCGCGCCTGGACCGCGCACACCGGCCGCGTAGGCGCGTTGTGTTGGAACGACTGGACCTTGACGAGCGGCGCGCGCGACGCACGTATCGTGCATTCCGACGTGCGGTCGCGATCGAACCGAATCGCGGCGATTGCGCATACACAAGAGGTGTGCGGATTGAAGTGGAGTCCGAACGGGCAGACACTTGCGAGCGGAGGAAATGACAACCTGGTGTGCTTATGGGATGGGATGACGTCGACCCCACGCACGCGCCTTGAAGCACATCGCGCGGCGGTGAAGGCGATCGCGTGGTGCCCCCACCAGAACGGGCTGTTGGCGACGGGTGGCGGCACGGCCGACCGAATGCTTCGCTTCTGGAACACGGGGTCGGGCACGTGCGTGAAGGCGGTCGACACGAAGAGCCAGGTCTCCGGCATCTCGTGGTCGCCCAACGCGATGGAGCTGGTCACCTCGCACGGCTTCAGTCAGAACCAGCTCACGGTGTGGAAGTACGGGTCACTGAGCAGAATGGCCGAGCTCAAGGGCCACACCCAGCGCGTGCTGCAGCTCGCCCTGTCCCCCGACGGCACCACCGTCGTCAGCGGCGCCGCCGACGAGACCCTGCGCTTCTGGAAGGTCTTCGAGAGCAACGGCGCCAGGAGGGCGGCCAGCGCGGCGCAGGGCAGCAAGTCCTCCGTCCTCGCCAATCATCGCGTGGCTTGGCGTTGAACCGTGGTCGTGCGCATTCTCGCTTGCGGCGGAATCACGCAGCGCTATCGCGGCGCAGCTACTCAGGTCGGTGCTCATTCAAGTAAATTATTTTATTTAGTGTTTACAGTAACGTAGCGTTCATGCTCTTGTCGATCTGTGGAGTGCCATATATTTCGGGTACGGCACAGTGGTAGAATGAAGGTAATAAATAAACTAACTTGGCTTAATGCGTTCCTGGTACGATGCAGAAGGTCGCTCTCGCTTCCCGAGCTCGAGGATGTGCACGATTTCAGTCGTGAAGACTCGACACTGTCTGAGCGACTACAACTCCGAAACGCAAACCACAGTCGAACAACCGTTTCACTCGTCTGTTCCCACATGCACTGTAACACCGTACTTAACGCTTAAGGTGAGGAATAACTAGATGGCGTCACTCGATACAGTGGATCGAAGCAGACGGGACAATATACCTGCGTCCGTAGGAACCAGACGTGCGAGCGTTACATTGGCGACATTCCAAGTGCATCTTGCTCGATAGGCCGAACTGCAATAGCGAGCGGCAAATAGAGATGCGGATTAATGTCAGCCAAGCCGGGGTAAAACAGAGGCAGGTTATTAGACCTCGACGTAGTTGTACGGTACACGCTTCATCGACAACTCTTAGCTCAGAAAGCAAGACGGCCTCGTCATGGGTTTGTGGAAGTCTAATCCAATTTGGGGTGTGTACCGCACCTGAGCAAGAAACAATCACTGTAATGAAATCCCACGCACTACTGCCAGATCACAGCTCCAAGCAAGCCGCGCACTTTCACACACACACACACATCCGCACAGGCCCCGCACTCCACTGCGCGCACGGGCTCTCGTCCCAGGATGGACGTAGGGTTGAAGCGCCGGAAACCACGCGGCAGCAGCGTGGCGGCACGAGCGAACGAGCGCGTACGAAAGGAGGGCGGTGTGGCACAGCGCCAGCGTAAGGGCCTGCGCCACTTTGCTGTGCGGGTGTCCGCCAAGGTGGAGGCGAAGGTGCGCACCACGTACACGGAGGTGGCGGACGAGCTGGTGGTGGAGGAACATTCCGAGGGCACTGTCGATGAGAAGAACGTGCGGCGTCGGGTGTACGACAGTCTCAACGTGCTTATCGCATTGGGGATGATCGAGAAGCACCCCGATAAGAGCATCCGGTGGCGCGGCCGCCGCCACGAGCTGCGCGCCACGATTGCGCGGCGTCGCGCCGTGCTCGCTCGAAAGCGCGCGTTTCTCGCCGGTACTCGCGAACAGGCCTGCACCTTGGCTGCGCTGGTGTCGCGCAACCGCGCCACGGGTGTGCGCGACGCCGGTCTACGGCCGCCCTTCCTCATCGTCGGCACTGCGCCCACCACGCGTATCGACTGCATGCTGGACGAGGACCGCTGCGACGTGCAGTTCACCTTGTCCAACGACTTCACCATCTTCGACGATCGCGAGGTGCTGCGCCGGATTCACGTCCCACCCTCCCCCGCCACGCCGACTGCGGCCGTGCCGTCGTTCGCCGTCGCCGCGCGCCTCAACGACTCGCTGCAGCCCGGCTCCCCGCGCTCGCTCACAAGCACTCCGCGCCGGCATCAGGCACAGCCCTTATTTCAGTCGCCCGGCTCGCTCTTGTCCACGCCGAAACGGCACTTTCTGCCACCGCCGCCATTCCATTCGCCTCGCTCGTTTTCTAGCTTACCCCTATTTTCGCCGCGTGAGGCGTCGGGCACCGGCACTACGCAAACTAGCACGCCGCGCCGCTCCATCCTCGACTTTGGCCGCGAATCCACATGCTCGAGTAGCAATCCGCAAAGCACGGCGCAAAGCGCCACACCGCTAGCAGGCACGGCACCCGCAATCGCGCGAAGCTCAACATCCTCCACCTCGCAAAAGACATAGCCCAATGCGTGGTTGCCGTTTTGTACAGTATGAAATCCATGGCTGCTATTTTTAAGACGTGCGGGTCAAGCGGCCTGCAATCCGATTGCCTACCCACTCACCAGATTAAAGTCGGTCGTTAATGAACAACGTTTCTTAGTTTACTGCGCCCTCACTACTTCATCGGCCGCACCTTCATCGCTGTGAACAGCTTGGCGCTGATGGTTCGGCACCGCATCGACGAATCCCCGATCGACAGTGGAATGCTGACTTCCGATTCGCTCAAAATCTTGAAACCCGCGCGCTTCACCACCGACACGAACTCGGGCACGCTGAGCGTGAGTGCGAGTGAGGCGTCGTCGCGCGGTTGCGGCTTGGGCCCGAGGAACACCCACACGCCGCCCGGCCGCAGCACCTCGGAGATGGTGCGCACGTTGAGCGCGGTGTGCTCGTCGAACTCGTCGACCAGACACGACACCACCGCGTCGAAGGTGGCATCGACCGACCCGTCGGCATACACGTCCACGCAGCTGCCCACGCGCATGCCGAACTCCACGTTCGACTCCACCAGCGATCGCGCGGTCACGTCGGGCACGGTCGCCGCGCGCAGCATCGTGGCCGCGTCGCGCACGTTGGCGTGGTCGTGTGCGTGCGGGAAGATCTGCTGCGTCGCCTCGGTCGTGGCGTGGTTCAGCATGTAGTTGCTGGTGGCGAGGTACATCGGCGACGCCTCGCAACCCTCGACCGCAAATCCGACGTTGGCCAATTCCCAGCACAGGCGGCCGGTGCCCGCGGATGGTACCAACACCCGGAATTTAGCCCTAGTCACGTCCTCCTCCACCGCCGAATATTCGTCATACGCGTGTGTCACCGCCTCCAACAATGGCTTGTATATCGTGCCGCGCAGGTCCCCCCCAACCGAGCTCCAGTCCCGCGCTATCGCCTGGAACAGCTCCCGCACCTCCTGCACCCGGTCCTCCTCGTCGTCGAACGCGCCTTTCAGGAACATGTCCCCGTGCTTCATCAGCGAGTGCAGGAACTTGCCGTTCGCGTTCACGCACACCGCCAGCGATTGCAGCCGCGTCGAGTACTCGCGCAGCACCTCCTGCTGCGACGCGGGAAGACTCGTCAATCGCCCCATTTTCCGCTCCAGCACCGCCATCTCCGCCGTACAGTACACCGACAGCAGCGTTCGTGGCAGCGTGGGGTCCTCCACTGGTTTCACCACATCCTCGGTTTTCGCGCTCTCCGCAGCCGTCGGCGCGGGTGCGGGCGGCTCAGTGGCCGACTCGGGCGTCGGCATCGCAGGCGGCGGCGGCGCGGGCGGGTCCGTGCTGCCGATTAGGTTGAGAATGGGCGTGAACAGCGCCGATAGTTGAAAACGACGGCGTGATGCGGCCATGCCGACTTGTCAACCCGCACACCTATATACCAAATTACGTGCGGTACAGTGCAGTACAGTGACATCCTTCCAATTTGCTAAATCCAGGAGTGGCGTTTTTTATGGTTAGCTTCATTTACTAACGTTTTCAAAAGAGGCGGCTTTGGATCACGAAACTGTAAGTATTTCAATCCGTGTAATAGTGTCTTGTGAAAATCGTCTTCCTGTTTCCTCTCGCCAACCAAGTCGCCTTTTAACAGCCGATCGAGTATTCTCATAGTAGAGACTGCAACGCAAGAAATAGATGAGCAGACGCTCTTGCCATTCGTGTTACCTAGCATATTCGAGTTGTTGGTAACTTTCCAAAAAATACAGATAGACGAAAACGGTTATCGGGAAGGTGAGCCAGTTGAGTCCTGTGACTGTCATTTTGAAAGCGAGACATGGTAAAATCCTCATCCGTTGCCGGTGGCGTTTATTCGACGCGTTTTGCCGCTAATTATGTAAATTGTTTTTGGATAAAAGTAACATGTCAGAACAGTAGGATAATAACAAGTAAGTAATAAAATCAAAACTAATTTTTATTTTCTGTGGAACATCTTGTTATAGGATATTACTTTCATCTCAGATATGAAGAATTTGATTCCATTCTATACTAAACGACCATATCTGCAAACTACTAAACCTACATTCCAGCGAAGTATTTATGTCCACAACAAGCCTAAATTGCATCAACATGAGGTTAAATGCTAGACAGGTTCCATTTCCCATAATGCCCTAAAGAGAGCTGAAATCTAGCAGGTAAAAAGCTAGATATTCCACGAATCAGAGTACGTAGTACGACTTGTTCAGACAGGCTTTTCGTTGAAAATCGCACATCTATAAACATATATCTCAACGAAAATTCTCTCCTTCACCATTGCTGGTCTTAGACCCTTCGAAATCACCGACAAGTTTGAATCAATATATCTTGGATCTTCGACCTCTAAGCGAGATCATCAGCTATACGGCTCAATCAAAAAATAGACGGTCGGCTCCACAAATTGGACTATGCAAGTTTGGACTTTGCTCGTCAATTCTCACAGCCCTGACCGACAGTTTGAAATCCTATCTAAGCTTTCGCTAGTGATAGAGCAAACTTATTATCACCAAAACTATCTACTTTTTAGCTATATCTCAAAGAATTTTTATCAGAATTTCTCGGGTTCGAACACTCTCGCCGATGAGCAATTTTCAATTTCTTTAATGAAGTGGCAGAGCTACTGTGATTGCATTCTAGTTCAATGCTCGCAATTGAGAATTTTCGCAAAATTAGCTGTATTGGGAGTATTTTGTATTCAATGTAAAAATCACGAGTCGCAATAAGGAATCCATAAATAGCTATCTACTTTTGGTAGTTCCAATGAGCAACCTCGAATTTTTCACTACGAATATTGAACAAATATACATTAAAGACTTGATAGGCGTGAAATTGCACTTCTGTCTATCGGACTGACGCCTGTGCAGCACTATTGCCCAATCAGATACAAAAAATAGAGAATCTCAATGATGATTATCTTCAGTTTTAATATAGTAGCCAAAAGTTATGGAACAATCTGTACAAAAGTACTTCTTTGTCCATCGACTAGGAGGGCGCTTTTTATCAGGCACTATGTGATGCTGTAACGTAGAACCAAACATGGCAGATGATAACCAACTGTCAGCATATTGAATTGGAGTTGCGACTTCTAGTAGGTAAATTCAGCAAGTACAGAATACACGAATGGAATTCGTTCAGTGATCCACACACTACATATTTGAGTAATTTATAACTTCAAAGATTAAAAATTCAACATCATTAGCTTTTCAACGAAAAGCAAGCTTCAATTATACTGCATTTGACTTCTTCGTCGCAGTTAACCCACAATCTGGTTGAATCCGAAAACAACATGGACTTAACAAGATCGGAAATAAATCAGCCCGAGCTTAAGTTCTGTGATGTAAAACACTAAAGTCGGCTCAACGGCCCCAGGAAAGCAGAAATTAGATACCATCATTGTGGTACTCGGATCAATGAGCATCCAATTGTTATCTTATACGACGCATTAGGGTTAGATTGTGCCTATATTGCATACTACATGATGAAATTCTCGCATTGATCCTCTGTTTTTGGGCATACGTAGTTATCAAACTCATTTTTACTGCAGTATTTTATACAATAGCTCATAGAGGTCTTCACCATTTGATGTCAAAACAGAGTCGGTACGAAACCAGAATATGCAATAATTATGGTGCAGAGAAGAAACGGGAGGTCTGAAACTTGAGATCAGAATGAAGCCGATAGAGAAGAGTTGTTGGAATGTTGTGGACTTTCACCAGCATTTGAATGATATCTTGGAGTGAAAGGCTTTTGAAATTCACGAATTCTGCAGAATATGTAGAGATTCAAACTAGCAATTAGGAATCTGCTTGAAGTAGCTCGTATGAATCAACGATGGCCAGCTCCTCTCTCTCGGGAATTTAGTGTAGTAAATGGAAAAACTTATAATCGAACAATATAATTCGGAAGTTCCAGAAAATGTATAGGAAATATCTTTCTTGATAAGTGTTGATTGCTGTAAGAGCATCGTGTATTGTTCTACTTGTTTTCGATTGAACTCAAGAACGAGCTAAAATCATTCAAGAAGTGCTTCTAACTTGTATTGATAAGACTGATTAGTTTTTACATATTGAAGATTTGTACTATGCAGTAAGCGTTGCACATATAAGCGATGTTTCCTACGAGGAAGCTGATTTGACAATTCCATTCGCACTTCATTTATTTCAGCTGGCGTTCACTGGAATGGGCGAATTGTGAAATAAACTATTCTCAACTGTAGTGTAATCGCTCCAGAGGGGATAATGACACAATGAAGCATAGAAGAGATAGATCAACACGAGTGTGAGTTGATTCGGATGCACACTGGTGCGAAAGCGCGACTATAGAACGCCAAAAACCCACTCACGTGCCCAAGCGTGTGTAGTCGCTCGCTGGTGGGTTGAAAGTTGGAAACGAAAAGCGAAACCAGGTCGACGGCTACGCAATAAGTCTACGACAGGGGGATCAGACGCTACAGGAACCTTCCTGAAACGGGTTCACCACCGAAATGATGGGAAGGGTCCCTTGAACCCACTGCCTGGAGCTCCTAACGAAACATCGGGGGTTCAGCAAGTCAACAAGCACGGCAAGCGGGTAAGTCTAGGCTATAAAGCTTCTTGGGTCTACTCCATGGAGTTCCAGCGCTACTTATGGGAGTTCATGTTAAAAATTTAATCTACACCAGCATACTGGACTACTATAGGGCGCTGACTAGAAAAAGGTACTCCCAATCGGGACGACAGTGCACCTGCATAAAAAAGCTATTATATACCACCTCCGGAGGGTAATGTAGCCTCCGTTTGTAGCTCCGCTTTCTAATAAAATCCAACCTGTGGATTCGAAGTTGCCGGTGCACCACATCAACAGTCACTTCTCTGTTCTATTTGCGTAGGTATAATATGCACAATGCCATGCTTGCTGCAGAAAGAATGAAGATACAAACAAAAGTCGATCTTTCTTCCTCAGAATACTGAATTATGTCGTTTTCAGAAATAGCGAGAAAAAGCGCTCGTATTCTACGGTATTTATCATGAAAAATCGATGCTTCAATGGATTCTACTCTTTATTGAGTATCTATATCAATCAGCGATTTAGTATTCGTAGCAGCTCGACGTCAATGCGCGTCTGAATCAAATTCAAGATTCAGAAACTCCATAGTCGTTCTTGTGGACGATAAATCGCAATTTTTGTATTCTTCACATGTCTACAATAAGTGTGTAATAAATACATAACTTTTAGTTCATCTTTGCTTCATTTTTCATCTCACGAGATTGCCTGAGTATAGTAAATTTGTATGATTTAACGACAAATCTTATCAAACACTGAATCAATATTTAATCTTGGCAAAGAAATTCGAAACAATGAACTATTACATGCTTTAAATATATAATATATTTGTTCTGAGTGCATACTTTTCGCAAAGTCATGCAGGAACTCAAAACCAAACTCTTACCCACAAGGATTCATATGCGCCAATCCATTAAAAAATACTAATTCGGTAGCGATTCATATTCATGAAGTACAATGCAAGTTTCTAACAACATTATTCACTTTCGTAAGAGCTTTTTGCTATTTTTTAGGACAAATCGTAAATTATTAGTTAAAAAATTAGTGAAACTGAGAAATTTCTTGAAATCCGAACTGGTAATGGTTCCTGAAACATTATTTACCCCACATATGATTGCAAATCTGAGGTTGGACGGTTGCATACGACAAGTTTAATGAGTGCCAAGGAATTTAAATTTCGTTGCCAATATTGCAATAAATTAAACCTTTGGATTAAGTAAAAACCGTTTTAGCTGTAGTTTATTAGGTAAGAACTGGCTGTAAGCTTGCTCTGATTGAAGCATTACTGTTCGATCGCAGTTTGATGCACTGGCGCTATTTCGGAAAAAGAGTTGGACGTCCTTGTTTTTTATAGGCAGTAAATTTGTTCCCAGAATAGAAATATTCTAGCGCTTGTATGCTTATTTTATGAAAGGAACTAGAAATATGACACATTGATTGATTCACGGTTTGATTATGTCCGGAAACTAGTGGTGTTGAGAAGCATTCT
>JAAUYH010138671.1_pt1 | contig 18226 bp, 12 predicted proteins | sample 7278061 | NCBI WGS metagenome assembly JAAUYH01 (sample SAMN14350203, study PRJNA611818) | marine sediment metagenome | isolation source: surface marine sediment (0.6m) | place: French Polynesia: Moorea | collected 2018-08 | reverse complement strand
CCTCTATGTTCAAGCCAAACACATTTTCCTGAATAACTTTAATAGCTGTTTCTACTGCTATTTCAGAACCTTTATGACTCCGAAAACTTTTGGCACTACCATGACCATCGGAAACTGCCAGAATTATCGGTAACCTTTCTGCCACATTGGGATAGTCAGGAAACCATTTAATAGCATCTTGATTGAGTAAGCCTTGACTTATATGAGAAGTTCCCCGAACAGATTCTCCAAGACATATATATTTCACCATGATATATTATCTCCATCAATAACTGTTTGAGAAATAGGTTGGGGAATGGGAATGTAAACAGAACCCAAGCCATTATCGTTGCCATTATCTGGTTTAGTTTGACTCGGAGGTAAAGATGCTACTTTTATTCCTGTAGTCGAAGCCCATTGAATCCGTTCGACCAATTGGTTGGAATTATCAGCTTGAAGAGGCTTGAATTCTGGATGAGCGATAAATTTTTGTAAGACTTCAATATCAGTATCGCCCCCAACAGAAATGGCAATTCGTACTGCCTTTTTGCCCCAAGGTAGGTTAAGCAGTTCCTCCAATCCCCGCTTATAATCATCGGTAGGATGACCGTCAGTAATTAGGATTAATACTGGACATAAAGCCCGAACTGGCATTGGGGGGCTTTTGAGTTGTTCGGCAACCATTGATAAAGCTTTGCCTAAGTCGGTAACGCCATCGGCAGTTAAATCCGTCCATTCAAAATCTTCGACAGGAGTGGGTTCGGCAATCTGCCATTGCGCCCCACTAGAGAATTTTAAAGCTCGAACTAATATTTGGGCATTAGGATTTCCATTTGCAGCATCTCGCATTGCGGGAATTGCTTCACGAATAGCAAAATTTAAAGACTGAATTTTGCCGTCAAGAGACATAGAACCAGAACAGTCGCAAATCCAAAAGAAGTATAGAGGGCGGTTGGAAAGTTCTCCTCCAGGTCGTTTAATCGTACTTAATGGACTCATAGTTACAATCTCCTTTTCAATTAGAAATTAATGTTTTGTATTAGTGCTGGGTTAAGTTAGCTCAATCTGCTAAACTCGAATTTCTCCTTCATCTGTGCCAAAATTAATCTTCGTTCCCACAGCCATAGTGACGCTGCGTCCAGGTTCAATTTCTTTGATAGTTGAGTTAGTAGTGGTACAAACCCATTTGTTGGTCGAAAGATTTTTCAAGCCCCAAATATTGCGATTGGTAGGATGTTGATTAACTTCAGCGATCGCTTGGGAGGGATCGGGGTTAAAAGACTTCTGACTATCTATGTGGTGGGGGAAAAGCTGAGTATTGTAGTTGAGCATGATGACATTTTTGTTGATGCGAATTCGGGGAGGTAGGGGAATTTTACTATTACATTGCCAACAAGGATTGAGCTTGCCATTTGATTTGAGTGCATCAGCATCATAAAAATTTTCACAAGTACAGTGAGGACATAAAATAATAGAATCCCCCAGACGAATCATTGCTTGTCGCCATTGAGATTCCCGAACTCTTTGTTGAGGATTAACCAAACCTTTGGTAAAAGCTTCGGTAAAAAGATCTCTCAAAAACTGTGGGTAAATCTTCCAAAAATGTATAGCATTGTCCTGATAACCAGGTACGGGTCGATTGGAGTCATTATTGGGATCGTAGATAAAAACTGCTTCAGTTCCATAGAGTTTTCTTCTAGCTGGCAAATCGAGACATTTAATTTCTGCTTCTTTTTTCCCTTCCAGGGGATGATGCACCATAAACATATAAAACAGCAGCACCGCTAGAGAATATAAATCCGTTTGGGTATTTGGCAATGCTTCACCCCGTACTATTTCTGGTGCCATAAAGCTTGGCGTTCCTAAAATTGCAGTTTGATCCGCACCATCGATACCAACATTGTCGTTATCGCAGATCAGAATATTGCCAGTATCGGGATTGAAGAAAACATTGCCAAAGGAAATATCGCAGTAACATAATCCCTTACTATGCAGTCGGAGAAAGCTATCTGCTAGCTGTGCGCCCGCATTAGCTAAAGCTCGAAACGATGGCTCGATTTTACGAGTCATCAAGTCAAATAAGCTTTTATATTCTGGGGGACGCAGTTGCATTAAGTAGCCAAAGCTGGGTACTCTAGAAGCTCTGACTAAAGATTCGGGCCAAAGGAACTTATCGTTAGGCGCACCTTTTTCAATAGCTGCTTTTAGTCGCTCTTCAATAGTTTCGTCTGCTTTTAAATAATGAGGGTGATACCATTTCAAAGCTACTCGATTACCATCCAAGTCAGCTTCATAAACTCCTCCTTGTCCGCCACTACCTAAGAGCTTAATTACTTGACAAGTGGCGTTACCAAAAGATTCGATGTTAACTGTTTGTCCAGGTTTGAGGATATTGTCGTTCATTTTATTTTGCTCCTTACAGTTTTCAAATCAACATTTCTTGAGCTATTTTTCTGATTGAGGGCCAAACTGCCCAACCAAAAAACGGTCTTTGTTCTGAAAAATATAATTTCATTGATGTCAAATCTAAGATGATGGGAAAGGCATAGGAATTTGCCCATACTGAAGTTTCAAAATTGGGAAGTTCTTGACGCAGTGCTTCTAGGGTGGAAGGTTCGATATTTTTAACTACTGCTACTGGATAACAAAGAAAACCAGGTAATTTAATTAGTTCTTGCTTTCTTTTTGCGCCGCAATAGTTAAAACTTTCGCGGGTGAATTGTCTAAGTTCGGCGATATTAAGATAATCGAATTCAGCAAAGACAAAGAATGTCTTGAGGGGTTGAACTAAAGCAATAGTTTTCCTACCTTCTGCTACACAAGCAAAAGTATAGTTATGGAAGTTAATATTTTGGTTACACTGAAAAGCTTGAGCTTGAAATTGGCGAATTATTTGAGCTAAATAATCTTGGGTAGTTTGATAATTTTCAGAGATTTTCTGATTATTTGATTTTGAAGAATTATTCTGCTCAACAAATACTTCAGATGAATGTTGTTTGGGGTTTTCTTTTAGTATAAATAATTTAGATATTTTTTTCAAGTAGTTAATAACTTCTTGTTTATTACCTCGAACAAATTCTGTTAAGATTTGATTATATTCATTAATATTAAAATCATCTGTAATTTTTCTAAATTGAGTTAAATCCGCAATTGCTCGCTGATGTTGATTCAAGGAAACATGAGTTAAACTGCGACCCAAATAAGCTCCAGGCAGATGTTTATTTATTTGCAATGCATGATTAAATGCTTTGATCGCCTCTCTATTTTTTCCAGAACAGAAAAGGGCAAAGCCGAGACAAATATAAGCATCAGCATATTTAGGGTCAAGTTGAATTACTTGCTGACAATCTTCAATAATTTTTTGGTAATTGTCTAAATAAAAATAAGCAAGTCCGCGATACAAATAAGCGATTTTGCTATTAGGAATTGTTTCGATTATTTTGCCGAAATTATCCTTAGCTGCTGAATAATTTTCTTGTTGGAGATTAGCTAATCCTTGTTGAAAAACTTGCTCTATATTAAGTTTTGTGTTGGAGTTGGATCGATCGCTCGACTGAGAATCTTGGTCTGTTTTTTGCCTTTTTTGTAATTCACTTTCTAAAATTTTCAAGTTACTACGAGCATCGGTATGATTAGGAGCGATTTGTAAGGCGGTTTGATATTCGGCGATCGCTTCTACATATTTTCTTTGAACTTGTAGTGCCATAGCCAAATTACAGTGAGTGTCCGCACGATGGGGATCGATCTTCAAGGCAGCTTGATATTCGGCGATCGCTTCTGCATATTTGCCTTGACTGTACCAAGCAATTCCCAAAGCATGATGAGCGATGGCATGGTTAGGATCGATTTTTAAAGCGGTTTGATATTCGGCGATCGCCTCTTCCAGTATTCCTTGAGCTTGCAGTGCCAGCCCTAAATTACAATGAAGTTGAGGATGATTAGAGTCAAGAACAATAGCTTGTCGATATTCACTAATAGCTTGGTCTAATTTTCCCTGAGATTTGAGTGCATTTGCCAAATTATAGTGAGCTTTAGCGCGATTAGGGTCGATTTGAACTGCTTGTTGATAACAGGCGATCGCCTTTTCTAGTTTCCCTTGAGTCTTGAAAACTACTCCTAAATTCAGCAGACAATCGATATGATGGGGATTTAGTTCCAGAACCCTTTGATAATAAGTGATCGCTTGGTCATAATCTTTCTGTTTATGGCAAACTAGACCTTGTTCGTAAAATTCTTCGAGTTGATGCTGGCGATCAATTTCTGGCTGTTGTATGTTCCTAGATTCTTCTTCTAGTTGGGATTTAATTGGTGGCTTTTGTTTACTTGTAAATTCTGCCTCAAGTTGAGGTTCAATTTCTGGCTGTTGTCGATCCTGAACTTCTCGTTGTTTTCCTAATAATGAAGCCCCATAAATAGCAGCCCCAAAACAAACTGCTAATTCAGGATCGTCTACTTGGATCGGAGTTTTACCCCATTTTTGAGCCACAGCATCCTTAACATAAGGAATCCGACAACTACCTCCCACCAGCAATACTCGGTCTATTTGACTCCATTTCAAATTAGTATTGACAAGCAGGCGATCGCAGCATTCGAGTGTTTCACCAACTAAACCGTCAATCATCTCATTGAATCTCTCTCTAGTCAGGGAAAAAGATTCTACTTCTGCTGTCGGTGTCCAAATCGTTCCTTCTAAAGCCTCGCTGAGTTGATGTTTTAGCTTTAAGCATTCAGGAGTAATTCGCTCTTGGTATTTTTTCGACTCTGGAGATTGGAGTTTTTCTCTTAGATCGGGACTACAATTTTTCAGTAGTTCTTGAAAAATCAGGCGATCGAAATCTGCGCCTCCACAATCTGACAAGCCATCGGGCATTCCCAGTAATTGATAATCCGAAGCTTGTTTTTGGATTAAAGTAGCATCAAAAGTACCACCACCAAGGTCATAAACTAAAATAATCTCTCCTTCTCCAACCTTGGCAACCTGAGAGTAATAAATCCCCGCAGCTACTGGTTCTTCTAAGAGTTGTACCTGGCTAAATCCAGCGCGATCGCAAGCTTGCAACATAAGCTGACGCTTATTAGATAAGTAAGTAGCGGGTACAGTCAAAATCGCTTGGGTAAGTGGTGATTCTCCTAGTCCTATAACTACTTTATCTGCTTCAATTTTCAACTTTTTGATGACTTCAGTTACTAACTCCTCTGGCTTTCTAGTTGTATCACCTAAATAACAAGGAATGTCACTACCTAAATACCTTTTGAATTCTCTTTGGTAGTAGTCAAGATTTTGCTGTCGGTTGTTTTCTGCTGCATATCCCACCAGCATTTCTCCTTGGGGAGTCAAAAATACACTAGAAGGAAATGAATAGCCAAGGTTAATTGGGTCTTTAATTGCCCTAACACGATTGTCAAGGAACAAAGCAGCACTAGAGTAACAAGTTCCGAAATCAATTCCTAAACGCATTTCTATCTATCCTCCTAGCTGTGGGTAATTTTTCGCCTCAAATGCCTCAAATATTTAAGGGTTCATTCATGAAAGGTATATTCAGAACCCTCGCAAAGATTAACTTGATAATCTTCTACTACGTCGCTATCATTAAATTCGGCGCGGAGATCGTAGAGGCAACCATCATGATTTCCTTCAAATTCAACCCAGCCAGAATTTCCAGGGGGTATGACTTTTTGTCCCAAAACGTCTTCCTCCCAGCTTCGATGACCTGAATTGGAGACATACAATCTCACAATAGTAAAGCTGGTATTATTGTTAACTTTGAAGTCTAAATAATGTTCGGCTAATACTTTGGGAACATTCAAAGCAAATATTGGTAGTGATAAAGTAGCACTAATGATTATTTTTTTTAGTTGATGCTGTAACATGATAATTTGCTCCTATTTTCAACTAGAATTAATTAAATAAAGCAAGACATTTTTCCTCAATAATTAGGCAATTGACTATTTACGGTGCTAGCCAAGAAAAAGGTTCAAACGGAATATTTCTAACAATCCAAAAAGTAATAATTACTTCCAAGGTGAAGTCATGATTTTTTTCCTAATTTTTGAGACAATATTTATTTGAGATTTGTACTTGATTGATTAATTTATTGAACAAGTTCCTTTTGAAGATGTCTGCGAATTCAAAATTTATGCAGCGAACAATAAATATATTTAGCTATCTAAATCTTGACTGACTACGAACTAGCAACTATCATCGGGGATCGAAAACACCTACTCCGTAATAGCAATAAGATTCCGCACAATTTTCCATCAAGACTTTTAATTTGAAAGTACCAGTCCAGTCAGCTTGAACTGTCACTTGTGGCAGATCATCTTTGTAATTTACTATTGACCTATGCAGCTTGAATAATTGCTGCTATTCCCACTGGCAAACAACAGAATAAAGTAACTAAAATTGAAGGGGCAAGATAAGTTGGAACTTGTGAAGAATCATAATTTACATATTTGTTAGGAGCATCCATAGCGATCGCCTCCTGAAACTTATTAAAACTAAAATGTGCTAGAAAAGTATTGTTGAAATTTATGCCGTTTTTTTCTGACCAAAAATCATACTTGTGAAATTTTAATCACAGCCACGTTAGACATATCTCTTGGTAGGATAATACAAATTTCTTTTCATGACTATACCTCTCATAAGTGAGTAAATTATTCACTGAACTTGATACAAAATGACAGTAGTTTGATACGCAGAAGTATTATTGAATCCAAAAGCAGTGTCGTTAATATTAGCTCCTGAAGATGCTCCAGACGCAGCAAACATTTCTAATACTGGTTGATCATTATTAAAATCAATTTGTCCATTGATTTCTGCTCTAGCAGCACCTGTACTGCCAATAGAAACGGACTTGCTACCACTGAAAGTTAACGTGTTTCCATTATTTTGATATGTTCCTTGAAGTGGATATAAATCTTCTCTGACATTGGCAGGAGCATAAACAAAAGTCCCGTTGGGATAAAATAACCAACGTGCGCCATTAACTTGTTCGATCTTTCCTTGTCTCCATTCTGAATTTCCTTGCCGCATTTCCAAATTAATTATTTCTCTTGTGGCGAAAACAGTTTGAGCTAAAACTGGCTCAATATTTAAGAAAGTAGCACCGACTGTGGCTAAGGTAGTCAAACCAAAAAGTTTGATTTTTTGAGTTAAATTTAAACCATTGTGGCGAGAAGCTTTAGTTTTCATTTGACCATTCTCCTAAGTTTAAAGAATTAGTTGTTGTTACTTATGTTCGATATTCAGTTGTAGTTAAGAATTAAATTTGTTTGTTACGAGTACTTATCTCTGACTTCAATTGGCTTATGCAAATATCTCGTAATTAGTACGATTCAGGATCTATTTTGATGTGTAATTTGGAGTATTTAAGACCAGGTAGTTAATTAAGAGCGAACTCATTGTTGAGTTTCAATTCAGATAAAGATATTAGTTGTCTGTCAGCTTATTTCTAATAATATTCCAAATTTTTGCCATAAAGTAAGTCTCCTGCGATTTTAAAATTTATTCAGCATTTCATTTAACTTTGCTAACTCGCTAGACTCATTAAAATATTGTGGATCATTGGCATAAGTTTGCTTTTGTTCTCGCTGTTTACGCCTAGCTTCTTCTTGAAGAGCAATTCTTAAATTATCGTGAGCGTTAGCATAGTTAGGGTCAAAAAGAATAGCTTGTTGATATTCAGCTTTTGCCTCTTCTAACTTGCCTTGGTTGAATAGAATGAGTCCTAAATTATTGTGAGCGATAGCATTTTTTGGATTAAGAAGAATCGCTTTTTTATACTCAGCTTTTGCTTCTTCCAACTTGTATTGCTTACTTAGAATAAGTCCCAAATAATAGTGAGGAGTACTATATTGAGGGTCAAGAAGAATCGCTTTTTTATACTCAGCTTTTGCCTCTTCTAACTTGCCTTGGTTGAATAGAATGAGTCCTAACTTATTGTGAGAGATCGCATTTTGTGAATCGAGATTAATAGCTGGTTGATATTCATCTTTAGCTTCTTCAGATTTACCTTCATCAATTAATGGTTCTCCTTCTGTAATCAGATTCAACGCTAATGCCCAAGATTTCACAGACCACTTGGCAGCTTCTGGGTTGATAGCTAGGTTGTCTTCTAACCATTTACTCAGACGAGAAATGGTTAAACTAACAGGTAAACTATTATTTTGAGAGTTTAATAATTCAGAGGGAACTTTTTCCTTTTGAGCATTAATTAAGAGAGAAATCTCCTGACGATATTGTCCGCAAAAGTCTCTTAAGAAGGCTTCGCAGCGTTGAGGATCGTCGTGTATAACTAATCCATACTTGGCAATAATCAACTTGAGTTTTTGTCTAGGTAAGTCATCCATTGTTCTTCCTTTTTTTTAATTTTTATATGTCGCTTGCTTTTAAAAAATAACAATGAGGTTAATCAAGCTATTGAGTAGTAGCAGCAGAAGACTTGAAACTATAAACAATCACCTCTTGGGGTCGAATCAGTTTCCCCTCAAATAAATATCCAGGTCTGACCGTTTCGCATACCCAATCATCCTTATCTGGATCGTCTGTCTTTTGAGTAGATACAACTTTGTGTCGTTCGTAATTAAATTGACCTGTCTCTTCTAGAGGTTTGACCCCTTCTTTAGCGAGAATTTGTTCTAGCTGTTGATAAATAGCTGCTAATACTTTGGGACTGGAGGAATCTCCTTCACTCTGGGCTAATAGTATCCAATCTCGCAGCTTAATAATTTCCTTGGCAGCAACGGATGGTTCTGGTTCTCGTTCGACAACTAATGATGGAGGAGACTCTACGGGAATTTTAGGAGTTTCTGGAATGATCTCATCCTTAACTACTTCCGACTCCTTTTGTTTATTCGTTTGATTAGTTGGGAGAAGTTCGGGGCGTTCTTGAAAACGTTCTAGCAGTATGCAGGTAGTTTTCAACACGGAAATAATATTCTGGCGATCGCTATTATCTTTAACTGGAGGTAAACCGCTTAACTGACGAACCGTCGCTTCGGCTTTGAATGCCAAGTCTTCTGCTTCACGCTTTTCTCTAGCTATCCAAGGAAATAATGCTTCAAACAATTCCGACCACATTTCTGGAATATCTGATATGAATTTGCTGTTCATTTGATTCCTCCTTTAATTCAATTCGGTTTGAAGTGACTGATTTTGATGACTCTACTTCTAGATATAGAGATACTCTTTTGCCTTTTGCACTCGATAGAGGATACGCCCGTAGGAACGAGCTAATACTTTGGCAGCAGCAATGGTAGCGCGATCGCTGGCAAAGAAGTCATCCGCCCGTTGATGCCAGTAGCGCATCCTAGCTTCGGCGACAGGTAGCATCTCATCAACAATTGCCCGTTCTCCCAGTCCCAGACGTTCCCCACAAGAAGTACCGTCTTCTCCAGTCACTTGAAGAAGTTGTTCTTTCTCTTCTGGATCGAAGTCGAGTTTGTTTTCGTAATAACTGCGTAATACGTCTAATTCTTGGAAGGCGTGTTGTTTATCTTTGAGGGCTTCAAACTTACCCGTAACTTCTTCTAGCACTTGAAGAGAAGTTCCTTGTAAATGCTTTCTTTCTTGGAAATAGGCAACGGAAATTTGTCGCAGGACCGTACCGAGTTTAATTAAAAAGGCACGATGACCAAAATGAGATAGGATTAGTTGGCGGAGTTCGGGAATGCCTGTTTTTTTGAGCAGTTCTGCGACAAGCTGCTCTTTAGCTTCTATACCCGAATTCAAGAGATGATATGCCTGAATAATGCCATATAGACCTAATTGCTGGTGTAATTCGGCTCTTAGTTCTTGAGAAATAGGAATATCTTCAGCTTCGTATCGATCAAGAAATTTGGGAACATAGCGACTGAGGCGAGCAAATCTTTTCTCAGGAAGCTGAGACAACTGAGTCAGAATCTCAAAATGTTTGTCAGTTAAAGTTTGGACTCCTTCAGCTAACAGTCCACAAATAGGATAGATTGTATATAGTAGGCGACCGACTTCGGGTTTTTGAGAAAGTCGCGAGGCAATACGTTGTCCTGCTGCCATCGGGTCAGAAACATTGGGGTCTGTGGCATAAATATCCACCTTAGTTAATACCCCAATCGCGTTGATGGGCGTAGCATTACCCGCTAAAGGTCCTTGAAATGCCTGTACAGTTTCCGCATCACCTTTACCAATTCCCTGACTAAAGAGATAAAGTACCGCATCCGCATTCGCTGCTTCCTGCTGGGTAACCTCGGTTAATTCCTCACCATGTAATTTGAGGAAATCTTGGGTATTTTTCGAGTCTTCTTCATAGAAGGATTTTAATCCTGGTGTATCGATGATGTTGAAAGTTCGCAGAATCTCGTTAGGATAAGCAACCTCAATATATTTAATACTGAGTAAATAATCTTGATGTTCTTCGGGGCGCAAAGTTAGGGCTTTTAATTCCGAGAAAGATTTGGCTTCGGGAGGTCGATTATCCTTGAAATAGACCTTTAAAGAGGGAGAATCGCTATATTTAAGCCAGTTAACGTTAAAAGTTGCTTCTACCGCTCCTGTAGCGACAATTTTCTCTTGCAACAAAGCATTCATCAAGGTTGATTTTCCTGCCTTAATTACCCCCACAATTGCCACTCGCATTGGTTGATGGAGTCGCCTGCGACATTGCTGTAAAAGACGATGGAAATTAGCTAAGTCGGGTTGATTAGCTGTCTGGGAGAGTGCATCTGACAACAGGCGCTCGACTTCTTTTTCTAGGGGAATGAATTCATTATTCATCTGCCCAGTCTCCATAGTCGGCATTTGTGCTAGCAGCTACACTCGCTAGGGATTGAGAAGAAGTTACTGGAGTTGGTTTTAGAGTTTCAGTTTTGATTTCAGTTTCAAGAGGAGAAATAGTAGTAGGCTGTTTTACAATTGCTTGAGTCACTTGTTCTACACTATTTTGTAGGTTAGTCAATTGTTGTAGAGGAGCTTGCAACTCTTGAGTACGTTTGACTGCTTCTACTTGAGAAAGCTTACGAGATTTTTGAAGCGAAAGAAGGGTTTTTTCCCATCCTTGTTTTTGCCGTTTAATTTGAGCAGTAAATTCATCACGCATCGAATGTTCCAAAGCTTTTACTGCTTTAGTCAATGTCTGATGACAAATGCGTTGGCTATCTTCGATAAATAGAGCAATGACTTTAGAAACTTCTCGCTTCAAAAGTACTTGGTCTTTTTCTTGAATTTGAGAGATGCCATCTTTGACACCTTTAGCGGCACCGCCAACTAATCCCAAGCTGGCTCCCCATTCGGCACCAGCGACCATAGCTGGCACGGCTAATGTTCCACCTGTTAAGATACCAACAACTCCTCCCGCAACTACACCCAGCAAACCACCTAAAACCGACCCTGCGGTTGAGTTAAACATGGCATTGCGGGTAGCGGTCATTGACTTATCTACCATGTTGCTCTTTTTAGACTGTATTTCTTCTTGCGCTAATCGGGCTTTTTGTCGCTCGGATAGTCCGACTTCAAAACGACTCAGATTAAGTCCTGTTAAAGTTTCCAGACGAGCATAGAGATCGGCTGCTTGACTATTAAGTTCCTTGCTCAAATTAGACATCAAGACATCAACATCTGTTTCTACCAAACTAGCAATCTGCTTGGGACTGTTCATTAGTCTGGTATCGTCTAAATATTGATTACTTTTGTAACGGATGTGAGCAAATTCTTTTTGGAATTGTCCCTGTATTTCAAGTTGAATTTCTTGAAGCTCATCGCTGAGAATAGTTCGCCATTCAGCATTATTATTGAGTAATTCTTGAAGTTGTAGTTGCGTGTCTTTAATTTGCGCTTCTAATACATCCAACTCTTCTTTGGTATGCTCTTGATGAGCTTCCCAAGCCACCTGGAGGGGAGCTTTCATTTCACCAACAGATTGAGCCAATTCATTGACAGCGCGAAGCAGGAAAGTTTGTCCTCGTTGTGCGCCAATTAATTGCCAAACTTGGTTTTCTAGTTCTGGAAAGTTGCTATATTGTAAATCTTCAGATTCTTCATATTCCAAGTAATCTAACTTAGCGCGACTTGATACGGGGACAATGGTAATTTTCTCTGGCGTACAATTTAATACCTGAGCTAATTTTTCGCGGTTATTTGCCACAATTTGTTGACCATCACTTACCGTATCGATCTTAGTGACGACAAAAATTAAATTTTGACAGTGAGGTAGAATTCTTTCTTTCAGAAAGTTAAGTTCTTCAGTAGTGAGGGGTTTGAGAGCATCAGTAACAAACAGAATGGCATCCGCATTAGGAATAAAGGCATACGTAATGGCAGTGTGTTCTATATTTAAGCTCCCCGCCCCAGGAGTGTCTACTAATACCAAACCTTCTTTTAGTTGGGGATTGGGGGATTCGATGACTAGCATCCGTGCTTTCTTGGCATTTTTTTCGTTGCCTTGTTCGGTTACATAGTCAGCAATATCACTCCTTTGAATTTTTTTAGTTTGTTCTTTACCAGGTTCGCCTAAAACTACAGTGATTTTTTCCTCTTTACCATAGGTAATAGTGGAGACAAGATTGGTGGTAATATCTATATCTACGGGAAATAAACCTGGTTCGTTAAGGAGGGCATTGAGTAAACTAGATTTACCTTGTTTGAATTCACCGCAAACAACCACAAATAGTTTCCCTTCAGCTAAATGCTTTTGTGCTTCTACTAGATGTTTTTGAATGTCTGGTTGTTTTTGGGCATGAGATAGAGAAATCGCTTGATGAAAAAGACCTAAAACTTGTTGTTTTTGCTGTTGATAAGTAACCATGGATTCATCTCCTGGAATTTATTTTTCTTGTTCTTATAAGAAGAAGGGGTGAAGGGGAAGATTATTAAACCAAAACCATCGGTTTAATTCTTCACGGGTAAAAAGCGATCGCAAAACTTGGGACTAAGGGCGCGATAGTATGCTTCTAGGGATGGTTCGATTAAAGTACCTAATAACTCTGTAAATTGTTCCTTCCACTCTGGAGAAAAAGCTTTTCCTTCTGCTAGGTTGTCCAACATTTCGTCGTACATAACCAAAAGTTGGTGGCGTTTTTCCTTGTATTGACCCACAGTTATTGCTTCTACGGCTGGATGGGGAAAAGTTCCTACTTGAGTCATCCAATCCAGTTCTGGTGCGGGGTTACGAAAACGCAAGTTAACATATTCTACTGGTATTAATTTGGGCCAGCTTAGGGTAATAGTGGCAAAGGGTGGATAGAGGACTGTTTGGGACTGTTTGGGATCGGGAAAGTAACCATAGAAAGGTACAGTTACGTGGACTTTGCCTTCTTTGCGTACAGGCATGAGCCAGCCAATACCTGCTTCTTTGGGTATTAATTGCTGAAAAATGGGCATTTTGCGGATTTTTTTCATCATTAGCTCTGTTTTACAAAGCTGTTTTTGTTCTTGAGTAGAATCGGTTGTTTTGGTTGCTATTGGAGTTGCCATGATTTACTGCTCCTAATTTTCATGTTGTGGCGATGTAATTTGTTTCTCTAGAGAAATCTGCAAAAAGTAGGATGCTAGCTTAATAGTATGAAGACCACGAGTGTTCAGCTTCCCAGGCTGCATTGTCGTAGTATTCGGTTGCATATGAGGATTCAGTAGAGGAATCGTATCCTTGGTAGTCATTTGAGGCAGCCCAATCACTGTAATAATCCCCCCAAGATGTGTTGTATTCCACAGAGTCGTCGTCATCGTAGTAGTCACCGAGCATACTCTCTCCTACATCTGCTTGTGCTACTGTTAACTCATCACCTTGGTAAGTTTCACCAGTTGTATAGACCATATATTGACCGCTATCTTCCCAAGCATCTATAAATTGTTCCGCAGGAACTGTAATCCCTTGACCTTCAGGATGACCAGGATCGTTAAGGATTACCATTGGATTGTCAGAATCGCTATTATCTATTCCAATTACTTGCACTGCATGGTTTGCTCCTTGTCCAGGCATACCAACAAGATCTGTTAGCAAGTCATCAGTATCAAAACCTCCTGGATTCCAGATTTCGTCAGAGTCCAGAGCTACCATCACATTCTGCCCTTGGTCTAGCTGTTCGGTTAAATCCTCAAACGTACAACTATCTCTGCGTTCTACATCAATGCCGTGAGCTTCTAGTAAGTTGCCCATGCAGTCCATAGGAGTACCGCCACCTGGAGTGTACCAGCCATTGTCTATTGCTTCTTGGCGCAGCTCGTCTTCGGAAAAATCTTGACCAGTCAACTCATCTAAAATAAATTCCTGGGAAGCAATAGCACAGGTATCTCCATAGGTTTGCTGGTGCCAGTTGTCTAAATCGCTTTCTGGATTGCCAACAATATTATCATCAACACTTATGGAATATTCTTCAGATTCTAAATAGGCTTCTGAGTCTTCCCAAGCATAACCATCACCTACGCTAGTATCTTCCATTTCATAATTAGCAACGGCATCCACAATACCATCATTGTCCACATCCGCAGCAATTTCCAGGGTATCGAATTGACCGTCATTATCCGTATCAAAACCTTGGGCGATACTAACATCATCGATAATGCCATCGTTATCTATATCTCTGGAAACTGCCCAGGTATCAATTTGACCATCTGCATCACTATCGATACCTTCCATGAAGCTAGTTTGGTCGGCGAAACCATCATTGTCTAAGTCAGTAGCCATCTCCCAAGTATCAATCTGACCATCATCATCAGTATCAAAACCCTGAATCGCGGTTTCATAAACGCCATCACCGTTATTATCAACTAAGGCTATGTCGTCTTCCGAATCAAAATCACCTATTGAGTAGATGTCTTCAGATAAATCATCATCGTTGTCGGCAATAGTACCAAAATCATCAGATGTAAACATAGTGTTGTCCTCTCTGTATAGTTCGAGTTTGAGAAATTGATTACTCCTCTGACACCTATTTATCGAGATTCCTGATAAGTATTTATCCTTAGTTATATATATGTCTCTGCAACCAACGGTTATGCAGTGACAAAATCATTCGCGCTGCCAAAGTTTGATGGTATGGTCATCGCTACCACTCGTTAACATTGTTCCGTCTGGGTGAAAAGCAATTGAATTAACGTTATTGGTATGACCCAAAAGATTACAAATGTGACGACCTGTACTTACTTGCCAGAGTGCGATCGCATTTTCAGTAGTTCCTCCAGCTAAAATTTGTCCGTCCGAACTAAAAGCAACAGACCTAACTCCTCCACTAGCGGTTGAACAAGAGCAAATTTCCTCTTGAGTGCTAACCTGCCACAGCTTGACTGTGCCATCGTTACTTCCGCTAGCTAGTAAATTTCCATCTGGACTAAAAACAACCGAGTTAACTCCGCTAGAATGACCTTTAAATGTGCATATCTCCTCTCCGTTAGTTGTGTTCCATAGTTTCACTGTATTGTCATAACTTCCACTTGCCAGTAACTGTCCATCGAGGCTGAAGGCAACTGTACGAACATAATTGGTATGTTTATTTAAAGTCTGAATTTCTTTGCCATTACTAACTTGCCAAATCCTAATGGTATGGTCATCACTGCCACTAGCTAAAAGCTTGCCATCAGGACTGAAAGCTAAGGAATATATAGAGGAGTATATAGAATCTATATAGTTAGAAGGACTGAAAGCTAAGGAGGATATAGAACCTATATAGTTAGCAGGACTAAAATTACGAATTTCACAACCATCTTTTACCCGCCATAGTCGAATTAGGTTATACTGCGATCCACTCGCTATTAGCTGACCATCGGGACTAAAAGCAACTGATTTGACCCAAGTATTATGACCTTGGATAGTGAGAATTACTCGTCCTGTTTCAACTTGCCAAAGTTTTATTGTTTCGTCATCACTGCCACTTGCAAGAGTTTTACCGTCTGGACTAAAGGCAACTGAACTAACTCCAGCGTATATACCCCAGAAACCACCGTGTCCAGTAATTGTACGTACACATTTCCAAACTTGAGTTTGTGCTTCTAGAGCATTATCGTAAACTTGGCAATTTTCTATTGTTGCTTGACCGTTGTTACAGAGTAAAATACCATATCCTTTTCCATCATGAATTTGACAGTTACAAAGAACAAGATTGCCTTGTAAATTAATTTCTACTCCCGTACCAGCATTAGTAAATATTTCACTATTTTCAATTTTCCCCTGTCCTCGTCGCCATACAAAAATACCTCTATCTTTTCCATCACGAATTTTACAATTGCGGATAATGGGATTTCCCTCTTTTTTGATTTCTATTCCTGAACAACCGTTGGCAAATATATCACAATTTTCTATTAGTCCTTTCCCTTGGTCAAAAACAGCAATTCCCACCTGATCCCCGTCATAAATACGACAATTACGAAGAGTAAGATCTCCCTCTTTCCTGATTTGTATTCCCGATACAGGATTGTTGAATATATTACAATCTTCGACTAGACCTTCTCCCTTTTGATAAACATTAATTCCGATTTGTCCATTAGCATAAATCTGACAATTACGGAGAGTTGGTCTTCCTTCATTACATATTTCTATTCCCGATAGATTAGCAAATATATCGCAATTTTCTATTATTCCTTTTCCCTTTTGATAAACATTAATTCCTGGAATTACACTTTCTAAAGCTGTAATTCCTATCAGATTTCGGTCATGAATTTTACAATTGTGGAGTGTCGGATTAGCATCTTCTTTTATTAATACTCCCGATAGACAGTTACTAAATATATTGCAATTTTCTATTATTCCTTTTCCCTTTTGGCAAACATTAATTCCTGCTTTTTTGTTGTCATTAATTTTACAATTACAGAGCGTTGGATTAGCATCTTCTTTTATTAATACTCCCGATAGATAGTTATTAAATATATTGCAGTTTTCTACTAAACCTCCTCCCTTTTGACAAACATTAATTCCTGCTTTTTTGTTGTCATTAATTTTACAATTACGGAGCGTCGGATTTCCTTCTTTATATATTTCTATTCCTGAAAAAACATTAGTAAATATATGGCAACTATCTATGCATCCTTTTCCTTGATACCCAACTACAATACCACAATTTTTTCCTTCCTTAATTTGACTATTACTAATAGTTGGATTGCTCTGTTGCTTGATTTCAATGCCAAATCGTTCATTCTTAAAGATATTGCATTTATCTATAATTCCTTTACCTTTTTCATCAATCAAAATACCATTTTGTTTTCCCTCATGAATTTGACAATTACGAATAATTGGATTGGCATTAGGTCCGTGAATGTAAATACAAGATAAGGAAGCAGAAGTAATATCACAGTCTTCCAAAACTAATTGACCTTGAGAAACATCTACTGCTGGAGACTCACTTTGGTTTTGTCCTACTAAACGTTGCAAGGTTAAATGGCGCAGGGTTGCATAATTAGCGTACATGACAACACAAGCAGTCTCACTATTTTGAACAATAACTGACCCTGAAGCTACATCGCCAATAATTTCCAGAGGCTTGTCAATAATTAAATGTTCCTGATAGATTCCAGATAGTACTCTGATTTGGGAATTAGGGATAGCATTATCAATTGCTTCACTAATAGATTTGTAATTACCATCTCCTTGTTGTGAAACTGTGAGTACTAAATTACTAGAATTTATGAGATTTTTTGTTGATTCCTGATTATGATGGATCTCTTGACTTTGATTGGCTAAGGAATACTCATTTCTATGACTTGTTTCTATTTCTACTTCAGAGAAAAGTTGAGCTTTTTCTTTTAATTCAAGTTCAGGTTCTCTTACTTCTAATTCACTTGCAGAATTATCCCGAATAGTTTGTTGATTTTCGTCAGATTCAAAATTGACTTCTTGCCGATCTGCTTTAACAGTTTCATCCACTAAGACAGTTGAGTTAGGAACTTGAGATTGTGGGATAGAAATTAATTGATCGAAAACAAGTTCCTTCTTCTCTGCTGCTTCAGTAAGATCGGGATTGACAAATAGAGCGCGATCATAATCCTCAATTGCTCCTTTTAAATCATTGGACTGACAACGCAGATTTCCTCGATGTAAATAAGCTTCTCCATAGTTGCGGTCTAAGCGAATTGCGAGATCGTAATCCTCCAAAGCTGCCTGATCTTCATTGAGTTGAGCGCGTGCCATACCGCGATGACAGTAAGCTGGAGCATAATTAGAATCTAAATCGATAGCCTGATCGAATTCAGCGATCGCACTTTGATAATCCCCTGCTTGAATTTTTGCCAGTCCTTTTTGTAAATAGGATTCAGGAGTTTCTACATCTAGTTCAGCCCCGTAAATTGCTG
>JAAUYH010060059.1_pt1 | contig 18227 bp, 10 predicted proteins | sample 7278061 | NCBI WGS metagenome assembly JAAUYH01 (sample SAMN14350203, study PRJNA611818) | marine sediment metagenome | isolation source: surface marine sediment (0.6m) | place: French Polynesia: Moorea | collected 2018-08 | reverse complement strand
TCTGTGTTACTTTTTAAGATAAATAGTTTACTACTCCTACCCTAATAAAAGTCTGTTTTCTTCTGTATTTAATACATGAATTTTCAATGCTTGTAATTTTTTCATGCAACACAGGACATTCTCGAACTACACCTCCTAAATCATATATAACTATCTCTTCAAGTCGATTACAAGCCTTGAACGCATCGAGAACTTGTAGAATCAATCTTTCGACTTGTGCATCTAGTGTTCCATTCCTATCCGATGCCGAAATACTCACAGAAACTCTAGAAATTTGCGGATTTTTAGTTGCGATTTTATCAAGACGTGCATTTCCTTCCACATGAACGGCCAAGTCGAGTTGTTTTAAACTTCCTGTATATTTTTCAAGAAGTGTGATCAACGCTTCTTCTGCTTCAGGCACTACAAATACATCTTTCATTTCGAACATTTCTAAATTTGATAATGATGCCGATGCGATTGCATTAACTTGATCAGCCGACCAATATCGAAGGAAGGAAGGTCCAAGTCTGGAAAGACTTCGACAATATTGAAGTGATTCGGCTAGTTCAGATGCTTCTGGTGGATCTCCGTCAAATTCTATTGAAGTTGCAAGATGGCCAAGAATTTTGCATTGTGCAGATATTTCATCACGGTGCCTAAGGGAAAGATTTAGATTAGTACATGCAGCTGCTATAACTGTACAGGCCGTGGGTGATAACTGAGAAACATTAGCTTCTTTTAGTTGTGCACCATAAGAAGCATAAATCGCTGAAACCGCGAGATCATAGTTTTCAAACGGCTCTTCTATATAAAGCCTTGTGAGACTGCGGCAATGAGTTCTTATGCCATGAAGTGTTGCACTCGGATCTAATGTACCAGATGGATATGAAATGCCGCATAAGAGAATATCCAGTGATAAAAGTCTCGGTCCAACAGCTGCCCACAGAGCTTCTGATCCGCAAAGCAAATGTCTGACTGTCAATTCTATTAAATCGGTGCAGTATCTAGCCACTAGCTCTATTCTTTCTCGAGAATACAAATGCCACACAGTCAATGATTGTAACAAATCTCCTCTAGAACGAAGTATTCGCTCTAGAGGGCCATCAGAAATATCTTCATGTATAACGAGTTTTCGAAGAGATTTGGCATTACTAGCAATGGCATTTAGCCAAATTTCAGCTGCCGGAAGCCGAGCACTTCCATACCGCAGATGTACGAATCTGATTTATTCAGCCTGTTTTGATAAAACTTCAGTCAGTTCATTTTCATCAACATAACTTAAAAAGTAAAGGCCATTGCTTTGACGATAAATGCTTGGTGTCACAGTTATTGAGTCCAACGCGTGGCTGATAACTGATCGACATTCTTCTGAACCAACGCACAGTATTGACCAAGCATCTTTGGCAGAAATATAGGCAATCCAATTTCTGTAGCGTGGCCTACTGCTAATGTGGCGAACAACAATCTCTAATGCATCGTGCGGGATGGTGTCTAGATAGTTCATGTGCAAATTGCTACGATAATAGTCGATGCTTTTGGGGCGAAATAGACAAAGAATTTGCTTGAAATTCATAGAGGCTTTACGAATCAGTAACAGAAAACGCAATGAGGAGTGATGTTTGGGCAGATTATGTGCGATCGTACGTTTATTTTCGCATGGCCCCTATAGACTGACTTCATAAGTATAACTGACAAGTCTACTTAAATCATTTCAAATTAGGTTTCTATATTTTAACGTATTGAGCCTACTCATGGATTTATATTTCTGAAAGGATGGTATAATTTCTTCCAAATGTAGATAATAATTTGAGCTAGAATTGCTTCATAAAACGTGCGCGATTGCTGTATTAATAGTTTCGAATATTAGTCCTCCGAAGTTCCGTCATAATATTTGAAACAGTTAAAAATGGCATGTTAAAAATCTCACATGTAGCTGATTGACTACGATCGGAAAACCAAAATGTGAGGAGAAGCTGATACAATCTATTATTTTAGAAACATACTTCGCGATAAGTAAATTTATCAAAGAATAACAACTTATAAGTTAATATTTTAACCGAGAAATACTTTCAATGCATTCAAATACTTTACTTCATGTCGGAAGTATAAAAAGTTGATGATTAGGAAGAACTTCTTCAGTCTCCTATCAGTATGGTGAAGTTAGCGGGATTCTGAAGTCAATTTTAATTGTCTAAACAATATCTGCATCATCGAGGAAGTGTATGATAGCTGGCAAAAAAATTTATAAATTTTGTTAAATAATTACTATGACTTGTACGAACTTATTAGAGAATAACTTGGTTTAGTTTTATAGTCGAAAACAATTAAACGCCGGTAGCTGCGGCCACACTACTCAATAATTTTTCTACTTTTTCAATTTCATGACATTACGATTCTTAGTTGAACAAAATAATTTTACGAATTATATCAAGTACCATGGCGATTAGATTAATCAATACCATGTAGCCTGGGTAGATATGAAATATTTTACAGAAAAATTTAAATTTAGGAATACTCTATTTATGAAGAAATTATTTCTTCACAACAAATTAACAGAATCATATCTTATCTTCTGTCGATCAAATCTCGATGAATTTCGACATGATAAAATTTTGGCGGTTTCATCTTTTAATTTCGATTTCACTATTTCACTTAAAATTTGACCACCCTATACGCTTCGTTTTGATTCTCCGCAATTGTGCTTTGTTTCAGTAGATTTGGTGGACAGAGTTGGCTGATTTCATGATACTGGCTGGTTAATTAAAATTTTCAATAGTTCTCTACAATTTTGATTTCAGTTGATACGTTTATATAATACTATTCAATCTGCTTATTTAATTATTAGCATTGGCAACAAACCTGATCTTAAAATGGTGAATTCTGGTTGGATGGTAAACATAAAAAATTTAGATGATGTCATCGCGGTGGAACTGTCCCTCGATGTGGAACCTTATTGGACCGGTCCGTATGGGGCCCACGAGGCCAAATTCCCAAATCTCTAAACCACCGGTCAGCTTCTGCAGATGTATGCTTCAGTGCAGTGCCAGAATAAGCAGAACCTTCTGCGCATTGAATGAGACGCTGCGCCATGCAACGAATACAAAGTAGCCGTGTGACCGTTCATAGGGCATACCGTCGACAGGACTGTGGATGACGAATGTTAGCAGTGTTTGTTGCTGTCTGCTGCTGTAACATGAAAAACAGTATGGCACTCGTCAACGAGCATCTGTTTGCAATCTCATCGGTCAGAACAGCCGAGTTGTGTACGAGCAGTGAGTTGTCGATGTCGTCATATATATGGAGCGAGATACGCTACCAGTAGGCAATTTTTCGGTGGTCGATGAGCGTTACTATCCGCACTACTGTAACGACAAGACATTCATCGATATCACAGCATAATCGCATAGAAGACACAGATGGATTTCGTGATGAATCACAGAAGCCAATCACTCCAGTAAAATCTAAACGCACGAACTACCTGTTAGATTGATCGTCACTACAGTGGAACTCTGCTACTAGCAAGACGCACTATTCAGTAGAAAGCAGGAAATCGAGACAAGAAGCTATTCAGTACAAAGCAGTAAAGCGCGACAAGGAACCAAAACTTTAGTGAGCCACGGCCATTGTACAGTAGTTACGCGAAGCCAACGCTCTTCTTGCCGGCAGTTACGCCACCCATCTGGCTCTTCCTCAACATGCCCATCTCGACGGCGGTTCTGGCCCAATCGGGGGCCTCGCGCTTGGTGCCCTTGGTCCTTTCGGCGACCTGCTGCTCGTTGCTGCAGGTGAGGACGCCGAACACCATGGGCACCATGGTGGACAGCTGCAGGTCCATGAGGCCCGACGAGATGGACGAGGCGATGTACTCGTAGTGGTCGGTCTCGCCCTCGATGAGCACGCCGAGGCAAATGACGGCGTCGACCTTCTGCGCGGAGCACATGAGGCGTGCGGCCATGGGGATCTCGAAGCTGCCGGGCACCTGCATCTTGACCAAGTTCTCGGCCTTGACGCCGAGCTCGCCGAGGGTGGCGGCGACGTCGCCGACCATCTGGTTGACGTGGCCCGAGTGCCAGCGCGACGACACGATGCCGATGCGCAGCTCGCTGCCGTCGAGGTCGGGCCAGGTGAGCGGCTCGGCGCTGCCCGACATGGCGGGGACTAGCCTGGGCGCGCGCCGCCTGCGGGCGGTGTTTACGTTCCCACAGCAAGCATCGGTTGCGCGCGAGCGCGTGAAGGCGGAGGCGCGGGGCGCGAGGGGTGCAGCGACGAACGCCATGAAGGCAGCCGTTGGGGTAGGAATTACGTTGGATAGGCGGGCTTGAGCAGGAGGTGAAGTCGAGGTGTGCACAACGAATGAGAAGGTGCCAAGAGTTGGGGCAGTGTGAGCCACAGAACGGGAGGCAGAAGGCGTCGCCAACTGCCTCGGCACTGAACGAGTCAGGCGGGCGCGTGATTGGCTGTACCACCCGGGCGTTATCAGCGAGTACCGACGCGTGTGCTGTGTACAGATACACCGATACATCAATAGCAATATCTCGTGTACTGTCCACGGTGCTGTGCATAAGATTTAAAAGTCTATAGCACGCACGCACCACCCCGGCCGCCGCATGACCACGATGTGGCTGTTCCCTCTCGTCCTCGCCGCACTCCTGCTCACCGCGCAATGCTGCGTTCCAGTCGACAGCGACGTGCTGAACCGCATGATCTTCCACTTCCCCAACAAGGGGTGCTACGGCCGGCCGTCGGGCGAGCCCGTGACAGTCGTGCGCATCACGACCACGGGCGTGGCCTACTCGCCGCCGTTCCTGCAGAGCAACATGAGTGCGTGCCCGGGCATCATCGAGTCGCGCTTCGCGCCCGCGGCCCTGTGGCACCGACCCACCGTCGCCCCCGCCTACTTCCGGCTACGCGCGCCCAAGCAGTACGCGCAGTACCTGAGCACGGGCTGGGCCGACTTCCCCTGCGCCCGCGTGCCCACCTACCGCGTGACCAGCCGGCGCGAGCTGCACCTGCTGCTGCGCGTCGCCGTGCACGGCATCGTGGGCGTGCGCGACTACCGCTGCGGCAACAAGCTGCACGTCGCCGACGCCGTGCACCTCGAGCAGTTCCTACAGGAGCAAAAGGTGGCCAACGCCGCCGTCAACTACCTGCTCGGCGTCGCCTACGCCAACCGGCTATGTATTCGCACGTAACTGTGGTAGCTCCGTAAAACATCTCGCTTGCTTCGTCGTCTCGTTCGCACACGCGCCGCACTCGCATGCGACCGAGAGGAATCTTCCACTCTCCCGCGGTATGCAGGCGATCAAAAGCAATTGGAATGTGTCCCACTGCCGGAAATTGATCCCGCGGATACAGGGCAGTCCACCGCAAGAAACGTTCGGCTCGCACTTCCACCGGCTCCGCGCTGTCCACATCGGCGGTTGCCATGCGCGAGGATCCCAACGCACTCGCGCGAGTGTGGCGCTGCATGTGAGCAACGGCGTCGCAAGCCAATGCGGTCTTCTCTAAATCCGTCTCGCAATCGAACCTGTGCTCCCGATTATGACAATCGTGTTGTCGCTATATCTCGCACCCTTTTCTCTACGGAATTCCTGTCCTGTTCATACAGTACAGTACCTGCACTGTATGTAAATTTCCTGTATCTCAAAAACACGGCGAGGTGCTGTGTTCCACACCGTTAAATACCTTGCTCTCTAACTCTGCCACCCCGCTACATCGATTTCCCTCGATAAGTCTATAGAGTAAGTGTACTGTATACTGTACCGGGCCTGTCGCAATGGAGCATCACCAAGGCCTTGACGACTCGAACCCACACCTCACCATGCCACCACTCCGATTAACCCCACCTCACGCCTACTCCAACGCCACCATCAACTTCAACTCGCGGTCCTTTCCCTCGCGCATGACCCGCCCGTAACCGTCAACGATCGCCTTGCGCTGCGCCCTGGTCTTCTGAAACGACTCCACATTCATCAACTCCTCCACATACCGCGCCACCGCGGGGCACTTGTCGGGCATGCACCACTGCTTCAACTCTCTCCCAGCCACGACGGTGTGATACAAAAACGGCGCAATCGCGATATCCTCTCTGCTAAATCTCGCCCCACCGAAGAACACGCCCTCCTCATTGCGTCTCGCCACCTCGTCTAAAACCACCTCCAGTCCCTTCATCTCCCTCTCCAGCGTCGCCTTCGCACCGTCATCGCCCGCCAGCCACCTCAAGAACACCCCATGGAACCTGGTGAACCTCCTCGACCCCACAGTCCTGCGCTCCCTGTGCACCGAGGAGGGCAGTGCGTCATCGCCGAAGCGCTCCGTGAGGTACATCTCAATCGCTCTACTGTCGCTCACCAGGTGGCCCTCGTGGTACACCACGGGGGTGCTGACCTGCGGGTTGATGAGATGGTACCACGCGGGCTTGTCGTCGTTCCTGATGCGAATCGCGCGATAGCGGATCCCGCACTCCTCCAACAGCAGCAGCACGCTTTGCGAGTAGGGGCAGTCGCCCAGCTCCATGGCGTCCAGCGCGCCGTCCCCGCCCTCGGGCGCCTTCACGTACACCTCGAGCGGCGCGTCGCGCATCTCGCGATGCATGCGCAGCACGGCGTCGGCGCCGACGCCGTCGCGCAGGGCGCCCAGCGCGCGGTAGATGGACTGCACGGAGGGCGGCATGCGGAGCTCCTCGTCGTAGGCGGCGGCGCCGAGGCGGAGGCGGCGACGGGCGTCGAGGGGCACGAAGCGGCACTTGGGGGGCGGGTCCAAGAAGTCGACCAGGTCGAGGAGCGCGGCCTGCGCGACGTACAGCCGCGCGCCGGCATGGCGGCCGCGGCGACGCTGGCGCTGAACCTGCAGGAACGCGTCGTGGACGGGTGCGCACCAGCGGCGCACGACGGGCTTGGTGTCGTAGAGCTCGCAGAACTCGACGTAGGAGAGGATGGCGTTCATGGAGGCGCCGTGGTCGCGGCGCTCCCAGTGCGCACGGAGGAGGAGCTTGCCCACGTTGGCCTGCACGCGGGGCGGCACCCGGAGCGGGCCGCCGGGGACGGGCGCGCGCTTGAACAGGCGCTCGGACTGCTGCAGCACGGCGAGGTCCGGCTCGGCGGCGGCGAGCGCGCCCTGCACGCGGCCCAGGATGTTGGCGAAGATGCGGTCGGCGGCGGGCATGCCCAGGTTGATCGCGCTGTTCTGCGTCTTCAGCAGCTCCACGCTGGCCAGGTAGCGCGCCAGCAGGTACGTGGTGTACAGCGCCGCGTCCGCGCCCCCCTCCCCGCCCCCGCCCTCTGCCACCTGCGCCAGCCGCTGCGCCAGCCCGTGCGCTGCCTTTAGCATGCACGCCTGCATCCCCCGGTAGTTCTCCCGCACCTCCGCCACCCGCGCCGCCCGCGCACGGCTCTCCGCCTCCGCTTCCGCCTCCGCCTTCCGCCGCCGCTCCCGCCGCTCTTGCGCACGCGCACCGAAGAACGCCGTCACCACCCCGATCATCGCCACCGTCACCTGCGCAGGCAGCGCCGTCAGCACCGACGCCGCCGCCTCCCCGATGCTCGTCGACAGCTCCGACACCCGCGTCGCGAAATTAGTCATTTCTGTATCCAGGATCGTGCGCGTGCGTGCTAGAATCGTCTCCTTCTCCTCGTCGCGCGCCACGCTGCGGCCCGACTCGTTGTCGTCGTCGCCCCGTCCGTCCCAACGGCCCCCGCTGTCGTCGTTCCCGCCGGGTGGTAGCCCAGTACCATCGTCGGTTGCCGCTTTCAAGTCGTGGTTATCGCTATTCCTCGTGGACACGACTTTATCGCCTTTATCCGGCCGACCCACACCTTCTTCGTTCCCACCGAGCGTCGACCAAGCACCATCCTCGATTCCTGCCTTCGACTCGTGGTTATTGCCGTTCCTCGTCGCCACGCTCTCATCACCTACATCTGCCCAGGTCCCACCTTCGTTCTTCCCACCGGGCATCGACCCGGCACTACCGTCGGTTTCTGCCATCCAGTCGTGCTTATCGCCATTCCTCGTCGACACGCCCCCATCACCTACATCCGGCCTGCCCCCACCTTCTTCGTTCCCGCCGGGTGTCGACCCACCACCGTCGTCGGCTCCCGCCTTCCAGTCCTGGCTATCGCCATTTCGCCTCGACGACACGCCTTCATCACCTATATCAGGCCGCTCCGACGCGTCGCGGCCAGAAGCGTCAGTGGCATTCATTCGCAGCACGACTCGACGGCACGGCCTCCCATACGCCCATCGCGCACGGCGGCCGCGATTCACGCGTGCGGCATCTGATGCGGCGGTCGACGGCCGCACCAGCGTCGGTCGAACGAAAGCAGAGTCGTGCATTGGCTAGAATCGGTGTTTGCTTCGGCTCGCACCGCTCAGATCATGGTCTACACGCGGACGTCACCTCGGGCGAATCAGTTTCTACGCAATAAATGGCCTCGCAGTGCGTGGCGTCATTCACGAAATCGCGTTTGCAGGTCGGTTACGAATACGTCCAGAATACGGAGCACAACGCCAGTGTCATGCCATCGTGCCGAACTTGAGCCTCGGAGGTTCGCGAAATAGGTGTACACCTACAATTACGCTCGCCACACAGATTGCGTCAATCGCACTACAGCGCCATCGAGAGCAGACCTCTGCATCCACCGCACTCGCGAGATTGCACACCAGAACGAGCTACAGCGCCGGGCACGGGGAGCAAAACCAAAACATGAATTTACAAGAATGTGCGAACGGGAACGAGCCTAGCAAGTACCGCTATGCCCACGCCTAATTCGCATCCTCAGCAGCACTGGGTAACACGTCCTGCCACAGCCGGGCCTTGAGGATGGCGGCCTTGGGCCGGGCGAGGTTGGGGTGGATGGCGGGGACGACGCCGGCGCTGGGGATGGTGACGCGCGCGAGGAGGCGGCTGAACTCGGCGTCGTTGCGCGCGGCGAGCAGCAGGTGGCGCGGGTTGATGCGCTTCTTCTTGTTGGCGTGCGCGACGTTGCCCGCCAGCTCCAGCAGCTCGGCCACCAGGTACTCCAGCGCGCCGCACGCGTACACGGGCGCCACCACCGACACGCGCGGCGCCACCCGCGCCGCCCGCAGCCGCCGCTGCACCCGGCTCACCGGCAGCGTCAGCCCCGCGCGCTGGCTGCGCGTCCGTCGCGTGGGCGCCATCGCGTGCTGCCCACCCGCGCGAACGTTCGCCCGCTTATATTCGCCCCGCGCAGCGGTCGCCGCAATGCTCGCGTGTGCGTCCCCGCCCGCCCGCACAATTGGCTCGCCCATTGCGTGTACCCCCGCAATGGTCGACTGTTGTCGCTCCGTTTCGGTTTCCCGGTCGTTGCGGACGGTGTGATGCGGTTGATACACATCAAAAACATTGCGCTCGAGCTTGATTGTAGTTACAATCCACTCTGAACGGTTTTTATGCTACAACTCTCAACTCGTATATACCAACATCCTTTTCTCGTCTTCTTGATTCCGCCACTGTGTAACTTGCGTCACTTTCCCATGTAGAGAATGAAAACAGCAGAGTGTTGATTTTCGGCGTATGAAGTTGTGGGTAGTTGTGAGTGCGCAATACCGGATGCTTTAGACGGTGTCGCTGACTTATCTGCTCATATTGGTGGTCTTGAATTTGCGATTTACGGACAGCGCAAACGCGATTGATGTCGATATTCACAACGGCAATGGAGGCCCATTCCATTACAAAAACGCAGAAACTGTGTTCCACGTCAGAATTCGTAGTTATTCCACATCTTCTTCGTGCTCCTCCTTCATGAACTGCTTCATCTCTTACAATACTTGTGAACCTCGCCAAGTAGCAGCGAAAGTCACGATATTCCGTTTTATTCGAAATCTATAGTTTAGCAATTTGCGGTCGCACATTCGAACGAATTAACGAGCTATCTACTTCATGTGGGGGACCATCATCGAAATCTAGCTACTGACATTCGACCTATGCTTTGGTTTGTCACTCATGTCGCTTGAATGGTAAGGTATAATCCGAAAACCTCCAGTGTATTCATTTCCACTATCGTACGCGTCGGGTAATGGACCATGAGATTCCCGTGACGTAAGGCCGCGATGCAACGACCGTGCACACTGGAATGACACAATACGAAGTACTGTACCTGCACCAAGCGCAAAAGTGAACAAGCACCGTACATCCACCGAAAATAAAAGAAACCGAAGAATGAGGGCAAGTAGGAGAAGCGCGGAGATTTACTGCGATTTGAGGGGGATGAACGCGTCGAAAAAAGGGAGGCGAAATTAAAGCGGGCTAAGAAACACACAGGCGCGGCTGCGAACCCAGCGAACAGTGGCCCCAAAATCGAAAGACGCGAGAAAGAATAGTAAACACATCGCACGCACACGCGCCGCCACGAAGGGGGTGGGCGAAGGGTGCCGGGGGCGGGCGAGTGTGGCGCGCAAGAGGGATTGCGAAGTAAGCAACGAGATGGAGCGTGTTAGCTGGCGAACGACACGGAGGTGCCCTCGAGGGAGCGCTTGACACCCTGGAGCACATCCTCCTCGGCGGCCTGCGCGCGGCGCGCGACGAAGCGGCGGAGGCCGGGGGGCGCGTCGACGTAGCACTTCTGTGTGACACGGGTGGCGCCCGGCTCGGCGTCGGACAGCAGGTACACGGTCTGCAGGCGGATGCGGGGGAACTGCCAGGCGTGGCCGTGCACCTCGCCGTCGCTCACGGGGTCCAGCTCGGCGGTGTAGCGCGCGCGCAGGCGCAGGCGGCCCACGCGCACGCGCTCGCGCACGCGGTAGCGGCGCGCGCGCGCCACGCCCGCGCGCGCGGGCCGCTCGATGATGGAGATGATCTCGGGGTGCGCCGCGCGCAGCCGGTGCAGGTCGGACAGCAGCGCGTGCACGTCGGCGCGCGCGCTGTGGATCGTCTGCACCAGCTCGAACGAGCGCGGTGCCATGCCTGTCTCCGGCTGGCAGGTCGCCTGCGGCATTCGCCCAACCCTGCACCCACCTACAGGTGCACCTCGAAATTATCGCGCTCTCATTACAACTGCCGTGTGGGCCCGCTGTTTTTGCCTTGTTTTTTCCAATTTATTCGCTCCTGTTTCTTCCCCATCTGGTGCCGTAACTCTACTAAATTTACTCTTCCTTTCACACTCGCAGTTTCGCTCTACGTACTCCTCTTCTTTCGATCCAGCACTTGCTTCGGAATAATCGTCCACACACAGATCACACAGTCAGCCACTCGCGCGTTTGTTGTTTATTGTTTGAGGAAATGCACTAAATTCACTTTTTTTCAAATTAGGGGCTTTATTTTCATGTTTTCTACTACGCTGGATTACGGTATGTAGGATTGGCGATTGCTTGAATTGAAATCAGATCACTGCGTCAGAGTTCATAACAGAACGAAAGAGATGAAATTCGCCTGCATAGGACATCGTGATATAAACAACATCCAAAACACCTCGTAGCGTGGTTTATTGGGTCGTAGATAGGCAAGACGTTTCCGTAAAAAGGGGTCGAATAAATGAGGGTTCATTGTTTATTCCGCAACCGGATCGAGATGAAATTCGAACCTCATAGGAGCTACTGTACTGTAACTGAAATCCGGGGGTGCCGCTCATTTCAGTGGGAACGAAACCCTTCAATACCTTCGCCGGTTGCACTAGCAAATACTAACGAACAAGACCATGCGGGAGGGAGCCAGAGGCGCGGGCTGATATTATACTGTACAGGGGGCTGACGAAATGGGGAATGAAAAATAAAAATCATAGCAATCCGATTGGCCCACACAGGTATCATCCTGACTGTGCGCCTGACAGAGGCGATCCAAGTGTGACGTGCGCAGACACTGGCGCATCAAAATCAGCGCGCACGCGGCGGAGTGAACTAGCGCGACGTTGACGAAGGGGCGCAGGGAGGCACGATGTATCCGCTAATCTTCGGGGGGCTGCTGGTGGTGTGCGTGGCAGTGCGTGCGGCGCAGTCGGCGGTGGAGAGCTCGCAGCAGTCGTCGGAGGCGGCGGCGACGAGCTCGGGGCGCACGCCCGAGTTCCGCTCGTTCCAGCTGAACTACCTCGCCGTGTACCTGTTCGCGGTGGCGTCCGACTGGCTGCAGGGCCCCTACGTGTACGCGCTCTACACCGACTACGGCTTCGACAAGAAGGCGATCGGCCAGCTGTTCATCGCCGGCTTCGGCTCGTCGGCCATCTTCGGCACGGTTATCGGGTCCGTCGCCGACAAGTTCGGGCGCAAGTTCAACGTCCTCGTGTTCGTCGTCACCTACGGCCTGTCCTGCTTCACGAAGCACTTCCCCGACTTCAACATCCTCCTCGTTGGCCGCATCCTCGCCGGTATCGCCACCTCGATCCTGTTCTCTGCGTTCGAGGCATGGATGGTGTCCGAGCACAACCGCCGCACACACCCGCAGCCGCTGCTGTCCGACACCTTCTCGAAGGCGCAGTTCGGCAACGCTGTCGTGGCCATCGTGGCCGGTCAAATCGCGGGGGTGGTGGCAGGGAAGTTTGGCAAGGTCGCGCCATTCGACGCCGCAGCCGTGTGCCTGGGTGCCACCGGTTTGATAGTGCTGTCGACATGGTCCGAAAACTACGGTGACTCTCGATCCAGTGTCAGTGCCGGCATGCGCAGTGCATGGGGAATGATGCTGGCCGATGAGAAGATTCTACTCGTTGGCGTGATTCAGTCCGCCTTCGAATCCGCCATGTACCTCATGGTGTTCTGCTGGACCCCCGCACTACAGTCTGCCTCCAAGGCGATGGCACTCGGCGAAATTCCTCACGGCATGATCTTCTCCTCGTTCATGGTCGCCATCATGATCGGGTCCAGCTCATTCACATTCCTCATGCCACGACAACCCCCGGAATTGTTCATGCGCAACCTGTACGCCGTGGGCGTGGGTTGCTTCGTCATTGCCTCTAGCACCGCCAATTTGTGGTATATGTACGGCTCGTTCCTCGTGTTCGAGTTCGTTTGCGGTGTATACTTCCCCGCCATGGGCACGATGCGCGCCAAGTACGTGCCCGAGGAGACACGTGCCGCCATCATGAACTACTTCCGAGTACCTCTGAATCTCATTGTGTGTGGCACCCTGTGGGGCAATATCCCCAACGACCGCGTGTTCCAACTCAGCGCGCTGATGCTCGCCATCGCCGTGCTTTGTCAACAACGCCTCTTCTCCGTCAGCAAGGCGTCCATCGGCACGAAGGACGACTGGACGCTCGAGGAACGCGAAGAGATGATTGAGAGCGGCAATGTCGACGTCGAAGAAACTACCAAATAACTTGCATACATTCCGATTACTTCAGTCCACCAAATACTCATTCTGTCAAACCACCGCCAGTAAACTTCGTGCGGAAGAGAGCATGAACAATTGGGCGTCTAACTCTTCCTTTAACGTGCAAGTAATCTACAACAAAGTTTCTCCGTGAACAACTCCGCTTTCGTAGACGGTAACAATCTCTTCGCTTTCCATTCCAACGACGCCGACTTCCTGTTGTCCGTCTGAATGTCGCGCACAAATTCGACGTAGTCAATCCACAGGTCCACGTCATTTTTCGCACCATCGAGCGTGACCAATTTTTCATACACCTTTTCAAGCGTGCTGTTACATAGATTTCGTTCCTTGTCAGACGGTGCCTCGGAGAAACGCTTCAGCCTCGCCACACATGCGCGAAGGAATCGCTCCGATTGAGGTGGTAGCGCCATGACCATCTTCGCACACGACACTATATTTGGAATGCTATCCTCCCACATCATCCAAGCTGTAGCCACTTGATCCTTCTCATCGTTTCGAAACGGAACTGCTACGGTTTCCGCTAGTGCCTCACGCACTTTGCTCTTTTCAGCGCCCCGTGCATCTTTCACTTTGTCCAGATAATGTGACCAAGCAGCAAGTGTACCCGCCTCCGCGACTTGTTTCAGAGTCATCTCACTGACGTCAATCCCATCATCAGGTCCTTTTCTTATCTTCATAGCAGCAACTTGAGCCTTCAAGTTTTCTAACTCGTTCTCGGTAAGATAGTTCTTCACCTTACTCGCAAACTCGCTCGCGATGGGCTCAACCATTGCAAAGTGTTGCTTGTTTCCTTTTTCAAGCACTTCAACGAGTGTAGATAGCGCACTTTTAGCTTCCGACTCAACGACCTTCTTCGCAGCTTTAAATGCAGTCTCATCTTCATGTTTGATTTGGGTACCACCACGCATTCGCAGTACCAATCCTTGAGGCGGCGGAATATGTTTGAGTTTGGCCATCGCAATGTCCAACGGCAATCGAGCTGCTGTCACTTTGAACACATATTCATCTTTCGCATCTGATTCGATATCGAGGTGGATATCTTGAATCAATTCCCACGGTGTATACGGCATGTCTACGACTATTTTCCAGTAGTCCAACAAATCGGAAGCGGTAAATTTCAGCCGCTTTCGCGCTTGACGGAACACTGCCAACGGAATACCACCACGCATGAATGTCAAGGTTCGCTTTGGCTCGGGAGCTGGCTCGGGTTCATCATCATCATCATCATCATCATCATCATCATCGTCATCGGATACGGAAACGACAGACATATTCAGGGATTCGTCGTCCGATTCTTCATCTTCTTCGCTTTGATCCTCCTCAGATTCTTTCTCATCTAGTTTCTTTTGTTCTCCAGCGTCAACTTGTTCTTCAACTTCCTCATTTCCTGGTGTTTCCTTTCCTGGATTACCTTTTTCTCCAGATTCAATACTCCTTTCATCGACGGTTGCTGCCTCCTCATTCAATTCCACATTTTCAATATCCTCCTTTTCGTCGTTGTCTTCTTTCTCGGCGTCTACTTTTTCACCATCGTTTGCTTGCTCTTCATTCTTTTCTTCGCTTTCAACAATCTCCTTATCTTGATTGTCGTTTTCCTGCGAATCTTCATCTTTTTCGTCATTGTCTGCTTTTTCTTCTTTTGTTTCCTCACCTTCATTATTTGCCGTTTCCTCCGTATCTTCAACTTGGGTATCTACTTCATTTTCTTTATCAGCAGCTTGGACCTTCTTTTCAATATCCGTTTTCGGTTGATCATTTTCCTGACCGATTTTCGCTTCTTCGGTTTTCTCATTCGCATTGTCCAATTCCACAACTTTCGTTTCCTTTGCAGATTCGTCGTTATCTTTCTGCTCAGACACTCCAGGTTTTTCTGTCACATTTGCAGAACCATCAATTGGCACTCGTAACGTAACCCTTCGCGCAATGTACTTGCACAGGAAAGCAAGTTCAACACGAAAGTAAGTTTCGTAAACACGCCGGGTTTTCGAGTCGGGCAAAGCACGCAATGCCCTCATGGAAAGTTTGCGGGCACCCCCGGTATCACCGATAGTGTCGGCGTGGAGTGCTATAGCCGCAAGCCAGATATCCTCCGCATCAGGCCGCATACCCAACGCGCGACCCAGAATTTTGGCTGCACCTTGATGCGAGCCATGCTCGATGAGGTGGCGGGCGTAGTACAACCACAGCTTGGTGTCGCCTTTGTGTCGCTTCACAGCTCTGGAGAAAACCATGCTCGCGCGACTCGCAGTCGCCTGTACGACATATTCCGCGCGGCTGCGTTTTATCCCACGTCGCTCATCAGCTCGTGACTTCAATAAGTAGGACAATCGCTTCTCGAAATTCGCGTAGTCCAAGAATGCACTCCGTGGAGCTTCGTTCGATACTAGACGGTATTCGTGGTTGCGTCGCCTTCGCGTGACGTCGGTTATCTCGGCACCCGACAGGAGTCGTGCGCGCTGTACCTCATTCATCAACCGCACCGTGTCCTCCATCGCACGCTCGACGGTGTCGGCCATTTTGGGGTGTGACCGCGACGGCGTACCCGTGCACCACACCGAGGTTATGGAACACGGCGAAGGAGACGATGTGGTACGACGTCGGTGATCCGGCAATATTCCACGCCGGATCAAACGTGGAACGAAAGTGGAATTTAATGGCGGGAATAGTACAGCACCCAAATTTTTAGCTCGCTCGCAATTGGTACGGAATGTGCGTACAAAACTATTTGATGATTTGTCCTGGTCGTTTGAGGTGGGACTTGCTGGCCATCGCGCGCCCACCCGAATTCTCACCTCTGTGTGGGTCGATGAGCCTCGAAACCTCGTGTGGCGCACTAGACCGGTCGCCTCATGGACGCCAACTCGGTCAGTAACCGAGAAATGCGCGACCAGGTGCTGGCTTTGCTGCTATCCGGACAAAAGTCTACGCGCACGCATCACCTGTCGCCACCGACCACGTCGCGCCGGCGGCCCTCCATCGAGCACTGGACCGGGTACAGCGACGCTCAGCGTGTGGCGGAGCGTGAGCCCGAGCTCCGGTTGTCTCCGGTCACACCTGAAGCGATACCCCTAGACGCAGACGTGCGGCTGGCGGAAATTACGGCGGGGCTGGTCGCGGCCTCTGACAAAGAACGCCGTCAGACCGACACCATACGCCGTCTTGCACTGCAACTAGAGCAGTCGGAAAACCGCATCCGTCATCTCAAGGGCGACGGGGATGAGGGAACGCGGCGCAGGTCGGGGCGAAGGCGGCGGCTTAACGTCGACGACATGTTTATCGAGCTCGAAGAGCTGCGTCGCGAGCGCAAGGAGTGGATGAAGAAGGAGGAAATCGCGAGGAAGGAAGCTCGTGCCGTGATGAGCTTATTGTCGGACGTTCAGCGCTCCGTCGAAAAGGTGGTTGCGGAACGAGACGGTTATTTGCGCATGATTGCGTCGCTGCAACAGCAGTTATACGAAGCAGAGCCTCGCGCTTCGCCCGGGAACAACTCACCCAGCCGACCCCCACCTTATAGACGAAGCCACACGCCTCAGACGCACACATCGCCACCGCCACAACCCGCGTTTTCGGAGACCGCACAATCTGGCCCCGAAGGGAACACGAATGCGCGTGAGCCCACTGCTCAGTCCGTGCTCGCCACATCGCGGCCAGCAGCGTCGTCGCCGCAGTCGGAGCAAACACCTCGCCAACCCTGTGACACAGCCGTGGCACGGACTGGCAGTTTGCCAGATATGTCGAAGACAAGGGAAGCCTGGAACGGTGCAGACGGCCTGAGCGTCGGCGATGACACACGGGTTTCGGTGCGAGATGATACGCATCGAACGGAGAGTGATACAAAGGGAGAGATGTACCGAGACCTGCATGAGTTGTTGACTGAGAACAAGGAGTTGCGGAAACAGCTCGATGCGAAAGGCGAAGAGAACAACGAGCAGTTGTTGGAGCTGGAAGAAGAGCTGGGCGTGCTGGAGGCCATCGTGGAGGTGATGGAGCTATCGCTGGACACGGAAGAGGCGAAGGAAATGCAGCGAACCACTTTATCGCAAATTTTTGATACCAAGCGCAACCGTCGCGGGAACGCGAACGCGCTTGACCTGGAAGCATTGGTGAGGCGCGTCTCCCACGTGCACCAGACCATCGCGACGAAGTACGGCCAGTTTCTTTCCGGGTTTCGCTCCACTACCGACGAGTCGGTTTCCTTACCCCCTGGCAACACGCTTCAATCATACCCGGATTCTACAGACATATCGTTGAGTCGCACTGTCTTGCCGCCTGCCCCCGCCCCCGCTCCTACCCCTACCGCTGCGCCGCCACCGGTGGAGGATACTGCGGAAGTGGCGGATGAGGGAGATGTTGGAGAACTTGAGTAGAGCTACAGTTGTATTTGTAAATGAGTGGACTTTCGTAATTTATTTTTTCATTTTACGGGTAGCAACGAGTGATCCATCGATTCAACGCCGATTCTGGAGGTGTATCATGTCGTCGCACACCACGCTGTTTCGGCGGTACCGATGGGAGCGGCTAACGGAGCCGGAGCGAGAGGCGATACGCGATTGCATGGGTGTGGCGGGCACGCGCATCGCGGTGGGGATGGGCGTGGTGCTGACGGCGGCGGCGCTGCTGGGGCAGGCACGGCGCGGGCAGCGGCCATTGCCGGTGGGGCTGCGGTACGGTGCCGGGGGCTTCTTCACGCTGGTGGGGGGCTATGTGGGGCTGATTAGCGGGGGGCCGCTGTACGCGGCGCGGATCCTGGCGGTGCCCAACTCGAGGTTCGCCGACGAGCTGCGCGTGGTCGCGGGCGACTGGCAGTCGCAGCGGAGCGTGCCCACGATGACGCGCGACGAGTTCGAGGCGGCGCAGCGGGAAGGCGAAGGCACGGCGAAGTAAAGGAAGTTTACAGGATCATGTCGATCTCCTCGTCGTCGTCGTCCTGGCGCGACGTGGCGGTGCGCAGGCGCTGCAAGTGCTCTAC
>JAAUYH010101395.1_pt1 | contig 18234 bp, 16 predicted proteins | sample 7278061 | NCBI WGS metagenome assembly JAAUYH01 (sample SAMN14350203, study PRJNA611818) | marine sediment metagenome | isolation source: surface marine sediment (0.6m) | place: French Polynesia: Moorea | collected 2018-08 | reverse complement strand
TATCATAATGAAGATCGGCGTATCAAAAAATTGTTCGTCTGTACAACACAAAGTTTCAGACCGATATGTTTAAGGTCGTTCGGATTGAAATCATAACTCATAATAGATTTGATTCGGCTATAAGAACGTTTCAGTGAGAAGTTAAGGTTGCATGTATCTGTAGGACTGTGCGTATTTTTCACGACAATTTGATACGGGCAAAGTGCGCGTCGATAAAAAAACAACGTACAATTATGGCCAATAAGATGCAAAGAAGAAATGAGCGGATTTATAACGGCTAAGATACCGAGCTTGTCAATAAAAACTCTTTTAATGAATCCGAATACATCAGAGACAGGGAATACTTTAGTCTACCTTTCTATAATGTCATTAAATACACGGTATAGAATGGATTCATCGATTTCTCTGAATTGTTTGATGCCGATGCTTCTAATATTATTCTGGTCTAGTTACTCAATCTTATTAGTAGCTAAGCAGTCTTGAATGCCTTTTGTAGGCAGTTCAATTTGTTAGTTGCATTAAAATCCTCCCAAATTTGGACAGTACGGTACGCGCCGAACAGCGCAATACTTTTATGCTACTGTGAATCAGATAATGTTGGAGACCACTTATCAGTATATGCAGCGAATAACTTAAATTTAGCGTACGAAACGGGCGTGAGGACAGCCTGCTTGAGAATAGTTGATGTATCAGAATCAAATCACTCATTTATTGACGGCAGTTCTACTTTCATGAGAACGTTCCCGGTTCATGACATTAATGTAATAAACAATGAATTCTTATGTAACCTGTTGAAATAGTCTCATCTACAGTAGATCTCGCTTTTCCGAGCTTGATGTACAACACATCACGTCACCAGAAAGAATCCTAATACTAACTTGTGGTATTGATATTCCAAATATGGTGTATCTCTGATTTTTGATTGCTAATTTCTGCTCCGAACCTCCCATTTCACGGAAAGAGAGGTGAATACATCTATTACATAGCTTTGGCTGATTTTGTGTTTTACTTTTATTAAGAATTGCATAGTTTCAACAAAATGGCAAGTTTGAATTTAAATATTTCCGGTCTTCTTCAGTATTTTTATGATATTGTTGCGGAATTACCGTACTTCGATTTTTCTTGATTTCGATGGTAGCGGCATCGCCGATTTCCGCGTTAGTTAGTTCGCTTGAGTTTTCATTTTCGAAAACAGTGATCTGTTTAATTCGATCGTAGAAAATTGTGCCGCTGCGTATAATAGGCATTACATACATGCATCACCCAAACTCGATAGAAAGTAGAGGGCGTTGTCTAATCCAAATCGAAAATGGACCGGAGGCTGAAGTTGTAACGAATTGGCCGGTTCGCTGTATCCTTCAGCACATGAGATGAAGGTTTCACTTTCGTTTAACACAAAAATATGTCGTCCTTCGCCATTTGGATATTGTAAATCTTTATCCTCTACTTTCTCAAATCTAGCACTAGTCCAGATTATTTTTGACTTTCGAAACACTGTGAACTAACAAGGAAATCACTTCATATGATTCGTATGAGATGAAAATGAAATATACATAGGAGACATGCATCGAGTAATGCCCCAAGTCAACCTAACTGGAAGTAATCGGGATATGTCATGCTTCAATAACATAAGATGTGTATTTATCCAGTCGAACTAATACTCTAAACACTTCATTATCATAATTTGATGTTATTCTGAAATTCCCATCCATTGCGCAGTACAAATACTCCGACACATACAGTACTGTACTACGCAAATAAGAAGTAGGGAATGGAAAAATGACAGGATCAGAGTAGGGAATAGAAAACGTAACATTGTCACAAATACTAAGATTGAGTTGCGGGCAAGTATACAAATTGCATCTGAAATAGAATAGAGTTGAATGTGAATAGGAAACAACCTTTTAATTACAATAAACAATCCCTACAGCATAAAGTACCATACGTGGGTTATGCGGGTCACATAGAGGAGGGAAGTAGAACAATTCTTACGGCAAGCTCCCTAGAAAAGATTGCGAGCTCATTTCAGTTTTATTTTAAAAAAGAATACAATCATTTGCGAACGAAATCTCGAAATTCTCAAATACTACAAGTAAATGTTGGAAATGAATAAACAGCTAATAATTTAAACAAAAATTTTCAATTTAGACTCCACGAATAGGAAGGCAAGGGAATAGAGTACGTAACTGAAAAATAGACACGGAAAACACTACAGCAATGCGTTTACATCGGGATTCCTCTCGTATTTGAATATAGGAATACTGTATCGACTGCACTGCACTGCACTGCACTGTACTGTACTGTACTGTACTCGCCAAGTTCAGTGCAAACAAATTTGAAAATACGAACCAAGCTATCAAGCTACAGTATCAAGTGAGGGATGGGAGAGGAAAGCAAGCAAGCACGCGCAAACATATCTACGGTAACTAAGCCAAAATCGAGCCTGCAAGAGTGGGATCAATTTCATAACATCAGTGCTAGATCAAGACTAGCGCGAGTGACGAAACGGAGATGAGTGAGCAAGACGAGAAGTATTGATAGATACATGGAGAGATTGAAAAGAAAGCGAAAATCAAGCAAAAACTAGCGAATCGTCGAGAAGAGGAAGGGCAGGAAATTCCATGCAAAACCGTAATTCGACGGCTGCTCTATACATTGAAGGGACGAATTCTGCTACGTAGGGGCAAATGTGATTTGTATATTGTGTACGGCATATTTCGATGCCGACCCGTCGAGGCCCAACTAGCGCCGCACGTGCGTATGCCCTTCCCTAAACTCAGGAAACACACGGCCAGAATTCCGTTCGCCGCCACACTCTTGCAGAGTTTAGCGGCAAGAAATAGAGCCTTGGTCGATAAATTTTGGAGCACAATAGAGTCCGCGGAACGATTACTATAGGGTAGCCCTTCCACGATCGCTTTGATACGGTACGATTCGGCGTTGCAAACCGCGGAAACACTGATAGAAAGAACCCTCGCCACCTATCACTGTAGAGCATTTCGTTGTTCCGTGCTGTGCAGGATATTCGAAAGAAATAGAACCTGTCTTTACTGTCGCTACCGAACCTGCTGCTGCTGCCTGAACTAGGAATGAATACTTGACCATGATCGATGGTGTCTTGGCTTGTCTACTTTCCAACACAAAACGTGTGCAAATTATCGAGTTCAAACGGGCCCAACTCCGGGGGCAAATCGGCAAGTATCGCGGCATTCACCTCCCCCTCATGTACCAACAGTTCGTCCTCCATTTTCCTAGTCAACGGCGGTAGCACAGCGGAGAAAAGTTCAACGTCGAGTGATTTTTCGCTTTCACTAGTTACCGGCGAGCCGGGGGTAGGTAGAGCGATAACCGCATCGAGCGCGTCAGCGAGTAATAGCGGATCATTTCGTTTCCGTTTCGCGGGCTTGACCTTCGATTCGGTACTTATTCGTGTTCGTTTCGAAGTAACGGGGGCGGTTTTCGGTGTGATTTTTGCCGCCGCGTCCTTACGCGTATGCCACACGCTATGCGAGGATAACGATGAACGCCACTTGAACTTCTTTTTACAGTCAGGACGTGGACATTCGAAAGGTTGCTCGCCGGTATGTAACCGTAAATGTGCCTTCAGGTTATACTTCTTACTGAAGTATTTGCCACATGAGGGATACGGGCATTTGTGTGTTTCGTTCGTTTCCTCGGATGCGGTGGCTGTGGCGTTCTTTGGAATAATAGGCGGAGTAGAGTTTGAGACGGCGATGTTATCGTTGGGTTTGGTCACAGGCAAGATAGTGGTGGGGTTGGTAGTCGCGGTGGTAGCGGTGGTAGTGACGAGCATAATGAGATGAAATGGCGAAAGTTGTGGGTGCGGCGGGCTCGGAAGAACAGGAAGAAGTAAGTAAAAGGTGCTCAATGCAACAGGAGCAGCGAGAAAGGAGAGACTAGTAGGTGATCGAGAAAGAGAAAGCGAGAGAGGAGAGAGAGAGAAGCTTGGGCGGGGCCAGGTACTAGAAGTTGGTCACGACAAGGGCCCAAAGCGACGGGGCAAGGTTACGAGCACTCGGAGCAACTAAGTAAAGAAGAACAAACGTGTCTTTGAAACGGACGACAACATGGCCGATGCACTAGTGCGCGTGCATCCGAATCCAGTTATGGGTCTGTCCGAAAGCGTGCCGCATACGCCAAAGAAATGATTGAAAGCTGGAAAAAGTAAGCGAAAATCAAGTAGGATGCCACGTTACATGCCCATGGATCTCTGTAAATATTTGAAGCTCACGACCAGTATACACTCACCACGTCGCAAATCGCGCTCTAAATCCCCTCCTTGATACAATTATCGAAGCGTGTCACTTCATCACCTACCTGTACAGTATCCTTGCACTTGCACTACGCAACACACTCAACACTAACGAGTAGTTTCGCCTACTTTGTACCCTCCGTCTCGTGGTAGCTTTCGACCAGTGAGTAGCCACGCGCTATGCAACTTGTCACTCGAGTTTCTTTCCTCTTGATGTGTATTCCATTTCCGACCAACTTTCGCCGCTTTACCGCCCTACTCTTCATCTACACTACCGTCTTCCCCTCCCCCGCCACTCGACACTCCCCTCTGTTTTACCGTCTACAATCGTCACCTAACGAAAGATCGATCCTTTTCTCAAAATACGCTAACCTTTCCCCGAATCCGCTCCACTACTACAGTACTCCTGCTACACTGCTACAGTACCACTGTAACTACTGTACTGTATAAGCCACAACAATCTTACTACGAATCTTTTTCGAGTTCGACTCGGACTACCGTACCCTTCTTCGACTGTGAAATCGATAAGGTGCTACACAATCCACTTCATCATTTCCCAACTTACTAACAGTAGCAGCAGTTCGGCGGTGTGAGCGCTTGTCAAGAACTGTAATCATCCCTTCATCTACAGTCTGCATGCAGCGTGCAGCGTGCATTCATCGCAGCAGAGTTCATTCCTTCCAACATATTGCTTCGATTTCGGTTTTGTACGAGCACGCATCCATCTTTCGCACAACTGGGTACCCTTCTCTCAAATTAGTCCTTCTAGACCAGTTGAGAAAGCTACACCTATTTTGTTAACTTTCCAACTATACTGGACGTTCCCAATTTTACGTACTCAACTAATTATATTACTCCAACTTTATTTCTGTTCATCATTTTGATCCCAGCCACACCCTCAGTTCACCTCATCCCATTCCGCATCGCCGTCGTTCCCACGCACGCACGCACACACGCACCAACCCAACCCTGCACTATGGCGTACCGCGACTGGGGCGCGAAGACGGGCGGGGGCGGGGTGGCCTCGCTCGACCATGAGAAGCTAGCGCGACGCGAGCGGCTTCGGCAGCTCACGATGGACACGATAGACTTGTCGAAAGACCCGTACTTCATGCGCAACCACCTGGGCAGCTACGAGTGCAAGCTGTGCCTCACGCTGCACGCGAACGAGGGCAACTACCTCGCGCACACACAGGGCCGCCGGCACCAGAACAACCTCGCCCGTCGCGCCGCGCTGGAAACGCGCACCAGCGCGCAGCCGGTGCGCAACGGCGTCGCCCGCCCCATCGCGAAGCTGCGCACACCTCGTATTGGCCGTCCGGGCTACGAGGTGACGAAGCAGCGCGACGCGCACACGCGCGCGCTTTCACTCCTGTTCCAAGTGTCGTACCCCGAAATCGCGCCCGGTTATCAACCGCGACACCGGTTCATGTCGGTTTTCGAACAGCGAAAGCAGCCCGCCGACGCACGCTATCAGTACCTCCTTTTCGCCGCCGAGCCCTACGAAACCATTGGTTTTCGGATACCCAACCGCAAAATCGACCGTGCCGAGGGAAGGTTCTTCACGCACTGGGACCAAGACCGTCGAAAATTTACTCTACAATTGTTTTTCGAGCTGCCCACACCACCCGAGCCTGCGCCGAGTGAACAGGAGAAGGCTGTCGACCCACCGCCACCGAAAGACAATCCATTCGCTGGGATTAGCTCTGCCTAAGCAGTCTAATATTTGTTCGTCGGCTCGGGAACGAGTCGCACTTTGTACGTACATGTAACAAAACAGATTCGAAACTTTCGTAACTTTACTTTAATGCGCAGATATTCTAGTCGCCATAAACGGATCATCTGCGAGTTACGTTTTGTACTGTATCCGCGAGTACATCGCTTCAGCTGCATGGCGCACATTCGCTACCCTAAGTTGGATTGCAACGACAATTTAGTCGGGTTATTCTCCAATCGCAGTGTGCACACCGAGCCAACGCAATCAATGCAGCCCAGTGCACACGTCCAAGCGTGCAAAAAGTAAAGACTTGAATCCACCACAGATACAGTGCACCGTCCTACTGCACCTTGATAGCTCGTCTTCTTTTTCGATACAACATTACCGCCAAAACACAAACCAACACGCCAATCACCCACGCGCCCAGTTTCCTCAACCACCCTTGTCCCACTTCCGCCTCTTCCTCCTCCTCACTGTCCGATGGCTCCTTATCATTGTGCGCCAATGCCTTCTTCACCGAATCCAGTGTCACTGGTTCGTCTTCCGCTCCAGTGTTCTTCGTCTGCTTCACATTCTCGTCGAGTGGCGAATCGGTGTCATCGTCATCCGCCGGATCCAGCTCGAATTCGGGCGGTCGCTTGGCGGCGTGAGGCGGCTCCACCAGATGGTGCACCGGAGGAACGGGGTCCTGCACCTTGTCATGAACCGGTGGTTTGGGTGCGGCCTTCCTCCTCTCCAGCTCTTGCAACTCCTCCTTGAACGCCTGAGCTTCAGACTTGTGGGAGTCGACGGGCGTGGGCAGCTGCTTTTTCTTGATATTCCAGCCGGGAATATCGTAGGGGTCGTTCCACCCCTTAGGGAAGAAGTAGTAACGCAACGCAACATGTCGGTACCGTTTGGGTGTACTCATTCGATCCAATGCCTCCTTCAATCGAATGCGTCGGCCGTCGTCGGTGGGGCACTGGTTGGGGCCATTCCGACGGTCACAGGTGCCGCTATAATAATTGAGCAAAAACCTGGTGGCGAAAAACGCCTTGATATCGTTCACGTCGTCGACGGTCGACAACACGTCGAACTGCTGCGCAATCGCCCACAGCCCCGGCTCGGTCGCCTCGTACAGCTTGCCCGCCATGTGCATGAGGAAGTCGCCCGGCCGGTACTCCTCCAGGTACACGTTCATCGCGTACTTGGGCACCACTTTCACGTGGCTCGCGAACTCGGCGACGTGGTGCTTCTTCAAGTCGTCCAGGTGGCTCTGGAACGCGCTTTGGTCCAACGCACGCGCCTTGTCGAACTTACGCGCGTTGTACACCGTCGTCAAGAACTGCTCCGTCCAGGGCGTGCACTTAATCAGCAGCATGCCCGCGTTCAACATCAGCCAGTCGTATGCGTACATCAGGTCGTAGCCGTCGTCGATGATCGACTCCAACGGCACGCTCTGATTCACCACCATCGCGTCGGCGTCGCTCCACAGCAGCCACCAGTTGGGGCGCGTGGTACACGCCTGCAGCGCCAATTTGATCTTCCCGAACGTTGGCGCGCGCGAATGATCGATATCGTACCTAGTATCCTCCTGCCCATCCCTGAACACGCCGCGCGAGCCGTACGGCGTCACCGACACCACGTCGTATCCCCATCGCGCCGCATATCGGCGCTTGTTGGCCAACGTGAGATTTCCCAATCGTTGGAAAAACCATGCATCATTTTGCATGTGCAGCAGCGCGATTTGCGGTCGCGGTGCGCCGTGCTCATCGCCCGCCGCATTCAATGGCACGCATCTCGCGGTGACCAAAAACAGCAGCACCAGCGCAATCCAGCGCGACGGTAGCGGCTTCATCGGTGCACCCACACCAACTGACAACGAGCACGCGCAGGAGCGGCCTGCCACATCCAGCCAAGCGATTGCTGATTGATTCCGCGTGTAGAAAATGAAAGCGATGTCATAAAAATTACAGTTCCAGATTTAGTGATTATCAGTAATAACGCACGTTTCTACGCCCTCACCTAACTCTTCTTCGTCATGTTGACGATAGACACCATGAAAAGCGTTTGCCAAATGTTGAGCCCAATCCTCGGGATGATGCCCTGGAACAGACCGAGGGGCCCGTGTTCCTTGAGCACCATTTGGAAGAGCTGAATCATGTTGAGACGCGTTTGTCCTGCATTGGCTCGCGCCTGCATTTCAATGCGCGCCACCTCGAATGGGTGGTTCCAACTCGACAACGTGCCACCCACCACGCCGCACATCGCCTCCTCGCCCTTGGTCAACTTTCCATCGCCCTTCCAGCCCCTCGCCACCCCACGCACGTACTCGGTGATTCCCTGCCGACTCGCCCAATTCGTCGCTTGTCTGAACGCAATCGCACTGCCACCGCGATAGAACCCGCTCAGCCCATTGCGTTTGTAAGTGTTCGTAACCGCTTCCACCAGGCCACGCTTCGGCTTGCCCTTTTCCGGTACAACTGCGGTTACCAGGTACGTACAAGGTCCCTATGCCAGCACCAGTCAGTTATCGGCACAGAAAGAACACCGAAATTCAACGTACCATGATGATGGTTTGACAAACACCACCGCCGGCGCCCGCAGCAATCGCCGCAGTGGTGTCGGAGAGTCCAATCCCCTTGCCGACGTCCAACAGGGCCTCCTTCGCCACGAGCAACACCGCGCCTTTCGTGGCGCTCTCCACCATCTTCGGGGTGAAGCCGCTCCAGAACGCGTGAATCCCGCCGCCCTCCGCGCGGATGTTACGGAACGCCATCAGCGTGGACTCGCTGCGGTGGCGGCCCATGCGCGTCTTCCACACCTCGAACGGCATGCCCAGCGTCGCCGCCTCGGCCATCTGCAGCAGCGCGCCGTTGCGCACGTCCTTCGCAGTCTTCTTGCCGGTCATCGTGGGTGCCATTTTCCAGCGATCGATCTGAATCGATCGCTTTATCTCCCCACTTCGTGGGTGGAGGCAACGGCGATGTCGTAATATTGACGAGCGGTCAGCACGGTGGGATTAGATGTGGGTGGCAACTGTAAGAATGCACGCGTGTGATCGTATCCCTCCTGTAAGTCGCACCTCACCCGCCTTCTCATGCATGCATGTCTACCCCTCGCGGCAACTGGAATCATGGCGCTATTCGTAACCAGCACCGCTGTGCCAGGAACAAGGAATATTCGACAGCATGCGGTGTCGGTCCGCAAAGGTGGAAGATTCGCTTCCATTCGAATGGCAGCACCCATCCTTCCCAGTGACACGGCGCCGGACATGGTGACGTTCGCATTGTCAGGCCCTGGGCTGGCTGCAGGGGGAATGTTCCTGGGATTGTGTTTGGCGTACATCGGCATGTACGTTGAGTTCGGACCAAGACGCAATGGAAACAATACTATCGCCTACATATTACGAATCAGCACTGATCAGATGTTAACATACTACGACGGGCAGAGACAGCTACGAAGGGGTGAGTCCGTGCTGTCGTTTCCCGACATGCGCGCCGCCTACGCCGTATGCACGGAGTTGGAGAACGCGGCGCGCAAAAGCGGCGTGGACTTGCGCGTGTGGCTGTCGACGATGGGCGGCGGGGGCGTAAAGAGCGAGCGCGTGCTGGTGCCGCGGGAGCTGAACGCCGCCGGGGGGCTTTGGCGGGAACGCGCTGTCGCCGAGGGCGTGAGTGACGCGGAGAAGGTGCGGTTCGAGTACGACGCGATTGACAGCGACGACAGTATCGACAAGGAGTGGGCGAGTGTGATGCGCGACCTACCACGCCTACAAATTGTGAGAAGCGGCGAGGGCATGTGCAAGCTGTGCGGCGGCACGGGCACGCGGCGATGCGCGCGATGTGGCGGGGTCACCGGCACCAGGACGGACGGGACGTTCAAGTGCCACTGCGAGAACGGGCGGGTTCCCTGTGATTTTTGTGGGGGTAGTGGGCTACCCTCGTAGTTTACCAATGCGACACCGGGTCATGTACAGTACAGAAGTAGAGTTTTGGGACCGCGCGATTCGTGGGTATAGAATCACGCCTTGTCTATCGCTTCGACTTCGTTCGCTCACCTTTCGTAGTTTTGTTTCCGCGTGCGAGTTTTCTGTGGGCCAGTCGGAAGTCGGCTTTCAGTCGTTCTTGCCGTCCGCCGTCAGTCCACTCCGTGTGTATCGCCGCCTCCGTACGCTCGCCCCGACAGAACGCACGCGCACAGGCCAGAACTTCGTCTTCCACGTCCTCCGGGTCGCTCAGGTCGGCAACAGTTGCGGGTGCCGGCTCGTCCTTTGGCTCTTCGCGCGGTCGCTTTCGCGTTGGCACCACAGGTGCCGCGGGGCGCGGCTCAGGCTTTGGCACCGGCTTCACATCCGCGCCGCCGAAACTGAACAGATGTCGAAACGACTGATTCGGCTGCGCGTTCACCGGCTTCTCGACGTCATCTTGTTCGACAGCCATTTGGTCCGTCGTCGTTCCGACTTTGATTCGTTTGATAAGTTCGACCAGCAACAGAACAAAATAATACATCAACACTTACACGTGTACGTTTCGCACGACGTCGATCCCATCTCAACCTGCCGTCCCTACTCCTCACACGCGCGCCACCTGCAGCGATGGCGCTGCGCTCGACGTACGCGTGCCTAGCGCGGGTAGGCTCGAAGAAGGCAGCGCCGAAGCGAAAGCCGAAGGGGCTGTACGCACCCGGGGTGGAAGTGCCGGGGATGGGTGATTCCTTGCTGGAGAAGCAGTTGCTGGAGGTGATGCGGCCGATGCCGCGGCCGCCGCCACGCACGCCGGAGGAGCGCGTGCGGCTGCGCGCGCTGATGATCAAGTACGGGAAGCACCGGCGCGAGATCCACCTGATCCACGAGCGGCGGCTGAACGCGCTGGAACACGCGAAGGCGTGCGCGATGGACGCGCTGCCGAACTACCGGCGCGTGGAGGCGCTGAACGCGCCGCCGGAGGGGTTCCCGGCGGACCGCCCGCTGTGGACGCACACGCCGCCGATCAAGGGGTTCAACGCGGGCGACCTGACACGCTGATTTACTCCGCGTCCGCGTACCGTAGCGCGTTGAGCGTCTCCGTTAAAACTGCTAGCTTCCTATTCGGCGCTATGTCTGCGTTGCCCTCAAGCGTCGCCGCCACCTCGCGCAGGTACGGCGCCGCCCAGTGCTGCCCCGGGATCTCCCGCAGCAGCGCCGTGTAGTCCCCGCCCTCGAACGGCCGCAACACTCGCGTCGTGGCGCGTGCCGTCGCCGTGGCGCTCGCGTCCGCCGCCGCCAGCCGCAGCGCCTCCGACGCCATCTCTCGCACGTCGTCCGCCAGCCACGCCACACCCTCACCCCCGCCCGACTTCTCCCGCTCGTCAAACCGGCGGCGGCGTTGCCCCTCCGGCGCCTGCCCATCGCGCTGACGGCCACGCCCACGACCCTTGCCTTCGCCTCGCCCGTGCCCTCGCCCCGCCCCACCACGCGCCCGCTGTGGTCGGGTGGTTATCCCGAAGCCCTCTAGGATTTTGCGTGCATTCGCACCCCCACCACGGCCGCCCGGCGCTAGCCGTGTCGACCCGCGCGCGACTGGTGCACTCATCGTGCTTGTGGTGTGACGAAGCTACGAAGCGCCGACCACTGGGCACGACTCACGATCGTCGAAGTAGCTCGTAGTGGGCTGTACACGTGTACGGCTATGATGGCCCATCGAATTTTTCTACCGAATGTGATTTTCGATTCAAGAATTCAGAATTGACCAGTCGACGTCGATACTATGGGTACAACGGAAGCATGGAAGGAGTGATACACAAGTTTAATACAGTCAGAAGAACTCGCAGTCGAGGGTAGGCACGGGGGCGTCGATCTTGTCGCGGCGGGTGACAGCGAAGACAGGGTCGTCGAAGAGGGGGATGTCGGCGTTGTCCCAGCGGTGGCAGTCGGTGGCGGCGAGCACGTCGTCGGCGACGGTGTGGAAGCCGGACACGAGGAGGGTGGGAGGCGCGGCGGGCGGCTTGAGCGGCTTGGGCAGCGGCCCGTCGTGCTGATTGTGCACCGAGCGCATGTGGTGGCGCAGGCTCGAGCGCCACTTGAACACGGCCCCGCACGCCGGCAGCGCGCAGCGGTACGGCGTCTCCCCGCTGTGCTTGCGCATGTGCACGCGCAGGTTGTACTTGCGCTGGAAGGTCTTCCCGCACCCCGTCACCTCGCACCGGTGCCCCATCTCCCGCCGCTTCAGCGCCCCCGGCAGCCGCCGCTTCGCGATCGTGTCCACGCACTGCCGCAGCAGCGCGCCGCGCGGCCCCGCGGGGCTCGTCGGCAGCAGTGTCGTCTCCGCCCAGTTCACCATGTCGTGCCTGTGGCGCTGGCGTCGCCATGCATGTCCCGGTTTTTAGCCCTTTTGGTCGTGGCCGCGGCACCGCCGTACAACAGTGGACGGGCGTCAAGATGCCATCGCTGGGTCGCACATCGTCGTCGTCCCCTTCGTATCGTGGGTCGTGGATGAATGTCGAAAGGATGTGACCTTGTTTGGCGTCGAATTGTAAAATGTGATGGTTATAGTGTTGGTTGCACGACGACCGTGATTTAGATAGGTTTGTTCTGTGAATTTACTCGCACCCCTCGGTACTTAGTGGGGACCTGTACTGTATCGGCAGATTTCACGTTTACAATGTTATTACGTACTTTTGTTCGAGTTCGGTAAGGTGTTGCTATTGTAGAGCTTTTTATCATGTGACTACCGGTACTGTACCAGTAGTTTGGTTTTGAGTTTCGACTACATACCGGTAGACCGTTTCGTCGTACAATACCACGAGTTTTTGTCGTGTCTATAGAAAAGAAGAATTGCACAAATGTGGGCTACCCAATTTTCAGACACGACGACGAAAGGTGTGGAGTTTCCTCCGCTCACGAGTGGCTTTCCTGACCGAAAAGAAAGTGAGGCACAATTTTAGCGCACGTGGTGATTGACACATATGAGCGCCCACTCAGCGATATCCAGCACGCCATTGTTGGATGTTTATGTTTCTACATACAAGCATTGACACATGGCAAGAATCTATTCTATTCAATCGCGCGTGCTGCCAAACAGCACCTCGTTTACAGCAAGTGTGCCCACGCGTGTGCCAGCGCGCCAGCCCGAATGTAGCCACACCACCACCGTGGCCACACTGGCCGCGCGCCAAAGCACGGCATGCAACGGATATTTGTGGTGTCACCATTTGGGGGCCGACAACACACAGACGCGTAATGTGCACTTACGCAGCCGGACGACTAGAAATTAACGAATATTCACACCGGGTCCGCCACCACGCGACTCACCACGAAACGCAGTGAGGTGACAAAATTGAGCACCGCACGCACTGCAATTTGGTTGGTGGCACGCGGGGTCGCTGCAAATTTGCGTATTATTGTTAGTTCATTCTCGAAAAATCACGATACCATGTTTCGCGCTTGTTTTTTCCTATTTCGTCGAATACTCCCGAATGACCAATCCCCGCATGTACCACCCTATCATTGGCATAAAATGTCTCGCTGCTTCTACCCAACTCGCCACCTCGTGCCGTTTCACTGCACTCGGCTTGTTTTTCGCACGTCGTCACTTACTCGCGCTATTTATTGCTGCTGCCCGTTCGGGTGTGCGCCGATGGGTGCTGCTGCTCGCCCCTGCTATTAACATCCCGGCTACCACCTTTGCTTGTTTGTGACGCGCGCGCTGCTGGCATCACTAGCCCCTTCGGCCTCGCCCCGTCCCCGCTGCTACACGTGCGCCCCGCCATGACGACGCTCGACACGCGCATGCCCGTCGCCGCGAGGCTGGCGCGCACGCCGCGCTGCCACCGGCCCCCGATAGCGCGCGCCGCATTCGTGGAGTCGTCGGCGCTCATGCCGGGCGCGCCGCCGCGCGAGGACGCGCTGGCCGCCATGGTCGTGCGGTCCACCGTCACGCCGCGCCTCATCGCCGCGCGCGCACTGCACGAGGTGCACGCCGCGCTCGCCGACCCGAGCAGGCCCGGCGCCCTCGACGGCGCCGCGACCCAGCCCAAGTCCTTCCCCCTGCGCGAGAAGTGTGGTCTCTTCCTTTCCGTCTGCACCGTGCTCATCTCCGTGCAATTCCTTCTACCCAGGACCCTGTGACCACCGCGTCCGCTTATCCCCATTCTGGTGTACTATACCCTGCTGTCTCCTCACTACTGCCTCACACGCGTGTACATACCTCGCCGTTTCCGGTTCTGTCAATAAACTCTCACACTCACTGTGTACAACTTTCCTCTTCTCGCCGTTCGCCACTGTGTGCTCGGCGCTACCGCGCGCGTTTCGTGGTCGGTATCGTCGTTAGCCCGCACCTCGCGTAGGCGTGCCGCTGGCGAATCGCTGGCCTGTACGACTGAATTTGCTCATGACGTCAGCAATGCAACGGCTACACGCAAGTTGCATCCACTGTAGAGTTCGGGCCTTTGGGATCAAGCTCATCGGTTGATGCTAATGCCGTTGGTAGTGTGCCGCACTCTTCGGTTGTGGGAGTTGCATGCGATGCGGTGTTCCCATTTGTGCGATTCTGTTCCGCACGAACTAAGAACATCTGCACTCAAGCTGGCATAGGAAACGCAGTGGCGTTGATTTCTCATTGTTTCCTATACTGCTGTGATTACGGCGATAGTTGGAAACGTCCCATAGACCTATCGTCGTACCCGACCGAATGAAAGCTCATTGAAAGAGCGACCACCAACCGTGCCACGCACGACCCTCCACTTGCTCAATCTGCCCTTTCTCTCCGCTGATCGAAAATCAACGCCATGTGCGATGCAGTGCTTGTTATCCTTCACGACACCCCCATCGTACTGACCGCGAGGTGCCCTTCTTCTGCGCAAGCCTGCTATTGTGGGGCGTGCTGGTCGTACCCAACACACTCTGCAATCGTCGTATTGTGCATAAGAAGGGCGCCCATCGGTCGTGATGCTCCCGTGTTCTGATTCTCCAAGAACCATCTTCTTTGCTCGCCTCTGTTCGCTTGCTCAACCTTCCCTCCCATACCTTCCCCACGCTAACACTTCTTTGCCCGCTATGATGACCCTGAACGCTCGCATCCCTGCTGCCGCGCGCCGGGCGCGCACCCCGCGTTGCCACCGCCCCGCGCTCGCGCGCGCCGCGTTCGTGGCCGACTCGTCGACCATCATGCCTAACACGATGATGCCCACCCCGCCGCTGCAGCAGCCCAACGACGCGGAGCTCGCGTACATGGTCGTGAAAACCATCACAACGCCCGCCCTCATCGCGCCGCGCACGCTCCATGAGGTTCACGCCGACCTCGTCGCAGCCAGGAACGAGAAAGCGCCCGCACACGGCGGCCTTGGCCCCCGCAACAGAATCTTCCCGCTCCGCGAGAAGTGTGGCATCTTCTTGTCGTTCTGTACCGCCCTCCTCTCCGTGCAAATCCTCGTGCCTAGATTCCTATAGGTGCCGCGATGCGCACTGTTTTGTTCATGCACACTAATTCTAAGCAGCGCGTAGTTCAACTTGCCTCCGGAACTGCGCAGTGATTTATTGCAATCGTTCACTAACAATGTAAATACAATTTGCCTTGCTCCGTCAGTAACTCGATTCTCGCTCAATCGCGCTGATAGCCCGTAGTCAACCATGGAAAACTCGGAATATTTCTTCAACTGGAACCTGCTAGAGTGAAGGAAGAGTATTGCCAGTTGAACGTGTACGGCGCCTGCTTCCTGTAGGCGATTGGCAAGAGGATAGTAGGTACTACTAGCATCAGAACGTGGAAGGGAGGACCCCTGGAAACGATTGTGGATTTACAGTGTGCTGGCTGTGGTCGTAAAGTGGACGGGCAATGTGGACGACCGAATTGTCGCTGAACTGGCGAAAGGAAGCCTTTCAGAATGTATGCGTGAAGGCAACTAGAGTGGCATTCATGAACAAATTATTGCAAGCAAGAATCTTTACTCGAACATACGGTTATCGCCAAAGCGCACGCGCTCCGACTTACCATTGTATGCGACGTAAATAGCTCCAAGACGACTATTCCATCCAACAGGCTGTGCATCAATTATACTTCTGACCCACTGGTTCTTTTCTAGATGAGCCATAGCGGCTGTCAGAAGAGCAAGAGCTAATGCATTGCAATCAATTGAAGTAGTGCTGATAACTGATGCGCCAGAAATGTCTTGAGTAAGATGTTCGAGCAATCGTCGTTGAAGCCCCTTGATGTTGTCGGGCCTATCAAACGGAGGAGGCGTTGGCAAATTCGCGCTGGCCCATTTCTCGAGAAATAGATTAACTGCAGCCGGTTCCCAGTCGATGAACATGACCACCATTTCGTTAGGTTCCTCGTCATCGTCGTCGGTTGGGTACCTCGATGTGAGGTGTGGCGACGACGGCGAGGTAACCGGTGACGTTGCAATGGGGTTGTGCTTTGCCATAAGATCCTTCTTCTCCATTGTAGAGGGCGAGCGGCAAACCTCAAGCCAGAGAGAAGGGTTTTTTCGGCACTCTAAAGCGATTCTCTGTTAGTGTATATGCAGTGAGTGGAACCAGGATTAGCCGCCGATTTGGGCTACTGTACGTGTACCGTACAGTACAGCACCAGCAATTTCAATCATTGTAGTTCTCTCTCTGGTTTATCCTATGCATTGTTCCGTGAAAAGTGAACGCGTTTACAGTCAACGAGGAGGTTGGACATTGAGAGGAGGCAATGGTGAAACAGGTTAAAATTTACGTGAGCTTTTACATGTGTTTTGAATTCGTATGGACTTTAGGATGATTGCTGATAGTATTTGACGAGGCAGGATAGGGCTACGGTATCTCCGTTTTTAGCCAGGTTTGAATGAAGTAAACACTAAGCTTTTGTGAAAGACGCCCCGCAGCATCAAATACACTCTAACGGCCGGCGTACTGTACATACTTCACGACCATTCATCTACGCCTCTGAACCCCCGACGTACCTCTGATAACGTGCGAAATTAACGTTGGCCGTTGGTAGTCCGGTAGTAGCCCGTAGTACGCCCACAGTGTGACCCAAGAGTCGTCGGCTTAAAAGGAAAACTGACCCGCTGATCATAAAAGATCTAAAGTATCATCATTCGAGCTGTATCTTTCGAGGTATGAATATGGTTTGTTTCAACTTGTCTTCGTCTGATTCTAATCTAGAGAAAACTCCAACTATTGATTGCAAGCACACTATCCACAAAGATCGAAAATGTTGGATCAGTTCGCACGAATGATAGTCACCATCAAATGTTTTCAACTTGACTATCTTTTGGTCTCGCATGGAAAAGTCTTGGAAACAAATCGATTCCGTAGTTGTGCTGGCAATTCAGCGTGCAGCTAATTGCATTTGCTCTACTACTCAGAATTTTCCAACTCGTGAAAGGGCAGCTGTATATTGCAGTATGCTCTTTCCAACACCAAACAGCACGGAAACTGTCCGTTTCAAAGGGGTGCGGCGCGGGAGAATTTCAAACCAGCGAATACGATGACGTCGGGGTGCGGAGCACGATGGAGCTGTCGGGCGAGCTGAGATGCACGCGGGGGTTAGCAACATTGGACCCGACCGGAACGTATGTGGCGGTGGGGGACGGGAAGCGGGTGGAGATACGGCTGGCGGAGTGCATGACGGTGTGCCACGCGGTGGAGCTGGCGGGCGTTGTGCTGTCGCTGTCGTGGGGCGTGGTGCTGGGCCGCGCGTGCGTGGCCGCCGCCGCCGCGGGCGATGTGGCCGTCGTTGTCGACGCGGCCAGCGGCGAGGTCGTCGCCGACCTGTTCACGGGCGCGCTCGGGCTCGTGTCGGCGTCGCTCTCGAGTGCGGGGGCGCTGGCCGCGTTCGCCGACGCGGGAGTGGGCTGCACGCTGTTCGACGTCGCCGCCGGCAAGGCCAGCTGCTTCGTGCCATCCGTTATGGCAAAGGCGCGCTGGCACCCCGCGGGGCGCTTTGTGGCGCTGGTGAGCTTCGATGGGAAACAGGTCCTCGTGTGCGACTCGTACGAACAGGGCGGGATTTGTATGCGCAGGAGCGTGAAGGAATTGGGGCTCCGTTCTGTGATGGGGCTGAGGTGGGCGAGGCGACCGGATGCGATGGTGGTTTGGGGCGACGCGCTGGATGGCCGTGATGCGATTGCGGTGTTGACGATTGATGGCAGGGTGGTGGCGAAGGGCGCGCCGACGGTGGGTCATGTATTGCCGCCGCGCGAGATTGTGCGGCATGAGGAGTGTGGGCTGGGGTTGAAAAAGGTCGTGTTGTCAAAGGATGGCACGTTGGCGGCGTTGGGAAATCACGATGGCACGTTG
>JAAUYH010033354.1_pt1 | contig 18236 bp, 18 predicted proteins | sample 7278061 | NCBI WGS metagenome assembly JAAUYH01 (sample SAMN14350203, study PRJNA611818) | marine sediment metagenome | isolation source: surface marine sediment (0.6m) | place: French Polynesia: Moorea | collected 2018-08 | reverse complement strand
TGAAAAAGATCGGTGCGCATCTTCTGGAAGAACCGGAAGAGAACATCGTGATCGAGGAAGGCACGGTAAAAGCCACCGGCACCAACAAGGCGCTCGGCTGGCACGAGATCGGCCTTGCCGCCTATACCGCGCACAACCTGCCGCCCGACATGGAGCCGGGGTTGAAGTTCAGCGGGTCGTAGAACGCGCCTTCCTTCAACCCAGGCTCCATGTCAGGCGGCAGGTTGTGCGCGGTATAGGCCGCCAATCCGATCTCGTGCCAGCCAAGCGCCTTGTTGGTGCCGGTGGCTTTGACCTGACCGTCCTCGATGGTGATGTTTTCTTCCGGTTCTTCCAGAAGATGCGCACCGATCTTTTTCACCTTCATTTCGACCTTGTCGAGTGCCTTGACGATAGCGCTCATGCCCACAGGCCCCGAGCGCGAGCCATAGGTGCCCATGCCGAACTGAACCTTGTCGGTGTCGCCATGCACGACCTGGATCGAGTCAAGCGGCACGCCGAACCGATCCGCCACGACTTGAGCAAAGGTCGTCTCATGGCCCTGCCCGTGGCTGTGCGAACCGGTCAGGATCTCGATGGTGCCGACCGGGTTCACCCGCACCTCGGCACTTTCCCAAAGACCGACGCCTGCCCCAAGCGAGCCCACAGCGGCCGAGGGCGCGATCCCGCAAGCCTCAATGTAGCACGCCATCCCGATGCCACGCAGCTTGCCGCGCGAAGCGCTTTCAGCCTTTCGCGCCTCGAAGCCCGCCCAGTCTGCGGCATGCATTGCCTGGTTCAAGTTACCTTCGAAGTCACCAGAGTCGTACTGCATGATGACCGGCGTCTGGTGCGGAAACTGCTTCACGAAGTTCTGGCGGCGAAGCTCGGCCGGGTCCTTGCCCATCTCGCGCGCCGCCGTTTCCATCATCCGTTCGACCAGATAGCTGGCTTCGGGTCTTCCCGCGCCGCGATAGGCATCGACCGGCACGGTATTCGTATAAACCGCCAGAACCTCGGCATAGATGTTCTGGATGTTATAGGTCCCGCTCAGCAGCGTTGCGTAAAGATACGTCGGCACGGCACTTGAAAAGAGCGACATGTATCCGCCGAAGTTGGCCTTGGTCGCGACCTGGAAGCCCACGATGTTGCCATCGGCATCGAAGCCCATCTTGGCGTTCGTCACATGGTCACGGCCATGGGCGTCAGTCAGGAAGGCTTCCGTCCGGTCCGCTGTCCACTTGATCGACCGCTTGGTCTTCATCGAGGCCCAGAGACAGGCGATCTCTTCGGGATAGATGTAGATCTTGGACCCGAAGCCGCCGCCGACGTCCGGCGCGATGACCCTGAGCTTGTGCTCGGGCGCCACCTGGTAGAACGCCGACAGCACCAGCCGTGCCACGTGCGGGTTCTGGCTGGTCGTGTAGAGCGTATAGTGATCTTCGGCCGCGTCATACTTGGTGATCGCCGCCCGAGGCTCCATCGGGTTGGGGGACAGACGGTTGTTGGTGATGTCCAGCTCCGTGACATGAGCCGCGCCCGCGATGGCCGCTTCGGTGGCGTCGCGCTCACCGATCTCCCAGTCATAGATCACGTTGCCCGGGGCATTGTCGTGGATCTGCGGCGCGCCATCCGCCAGTGCCGCGCCGATGCTGGCGGCAGCTGGAAGTTCTTCGTAAGACACCTCCACGGCCTCTGCCGCATCCCGTGCCTGCGCCTTGGTCTCGGCAATGACCAGAACAACCGCGTCGCCAACATAGCGGACCTTCTCGGTCGCCAACGCACTCCACGCGCCCATGTTCATCGGGCTACCGTCCTTCGAGGTAATCGCCCAGCCGCAGATGATATTACCGATGCCATCGCCGGTTAATTGGTGCCCGTCCAGAACCGCCAGCACGCCGTCCATCGCCTCGGCGGCGGATTTGTCGATCCCGGTCACGCGCGCATGGGCGTGCGGGGAGCGCACGAAGGCCGCATAGGCCTGATTTTCAAGTTGGATGTCGTCGGTATACCGGCCCGCACCGGTGGTGAATCGCTTGTCTTCTTTTCGCTTTACTGGAGCGCCAATGCCTTCGCTCATAGGTTATTCTCCCTTGCTGGACACCGCAGGATAGCGGTCCCTTGCCGAGTTCCTCCCTCAAAGGGAGGGAATCACATTTCGCCAGCAGCCTGCTGGATCGATTTCACGATGTTGTGGTATCCGGTGCACCGGCAGATATTGCCTTCAAGCTCGGCCCGGATCGCTGCTTCATCCAGCGTCTTTCCCTCGGCCTTGTAGCGGTTCACCATATCGATGCCCGACATGATCATGCCTGGTGTACAGAACCCGCATTGCAGCCCGTGATTGTCGTTGAACGCTTTCTGCATCGGATGCAGCTCTCCGTTGGCGACACCTTCGATCGTCGTCACCTTGGCCCCATCGGCACTGACCGCCAACATGGTACACGCCTTCACGGCCTTGCCGTTCACATGAACGACGCAAGCGCCGCACTGGCTGGTGTCGCATCCGACGTGGGTGCCCGTCAGCCGAAGATGCTCGCGGATATAGTCCACAAGAAGCGTTCGATCTTCGACGACCGCCGCGACGACCTTTCCGTTCACCGTCATGGAGACTGTGGCCATTAATTCCTCCCTGGATTTTTTTCGCCCAAAGCCGGGCATTACGCCAACGATAAGAGACCGCTGATCGGACGCAATAAATAAATGGTCGTAGAGGCGGGGTGCTGTGCCGCAGACTGCAGTTCTGCCTTCATCTTCAGCGCGCCATCGATTTGCCGGTCTCTGATTGCGCCTGGGGCGCGGTGAAGACCGGGCGCAAGGTTGGCGAACGCCGAATCGAAGCTTGCAATGCTACCCCGCCGGTGCACATTTCCCTCATGACCGATTTCCTACTCCTCGCCTTCATCTTCCTGATAGCAGGCGTCATTTCAGTACCCATCGCCTCGCGGCTCGGCCTTGGGTCCGTCCTTGGATACTTGATCGCCGGGATCTTGATCAGCCCGATCCTTGCCCTCCTTGGCGTCGATGTCGTGTCGATCCAGCACTTCGCCGAATTCGGCGTGGTAATGATGTTGTTCCTCGTGGGGTTGGAGCTTGAGCCCGAACACCTCTGGGGCATGCGCAACCAGTTGCTGGGATTGGGCGGCGGACAGATCATCCTGACCACATTAGCGGTGATGGGCGTTGCCATTCTGATGGGTAACTTCTGGACAATATCCCTTGCGATCGGGCTTGTCGTTGCTTTGTCATCGACCGCCATCGTCCTGCAAACGCTGAACGAAAAAGGTCTGATGAAAAGTCCTGGAGGCGAGGCAAGCTTCTCGGTTCTGTTGACACAGGACATCGCCGTCATCCCCATCCTGGCGCTTATACCGCTCTTAGCCCTGACGGAGTTGCCGGAAGCGCCCGCGTGGATGGCGGATTTCGTCAGCGAAGCCCACCACTCCGACGGCTACGGATCCGATGAACACAGCGGCAATGATGGAGCAGGGAATACCGACGGCCACGAAAACGGTCATGACGACGGGCACGGCGGCGGCATGTCATTGGTTAATGGTCTCAACGGCTGGCAGACGGCCCTGGTCACACTTGCAGCCATCGGGGCGGTGATCATCGGGGGGAACTTTCTGACACGCCCCGCCTTTCGCTTCATCTCGATGGCAGGACTGCGAGAGCTCTTCGTTGCAACTGCACTGTCCCTTGTCGTGGGAATTGCTCTTTTGATGTCTCTTGTCGGATTGTCACCTGCTCTTGGCACGTTCATTGCAGGCGTTGTTCTGGCCAACAGCGAATACCGTCACGAGTTGGAAAGCGATATCGATCCCTTCCGCGGTCTTTTGTTGGGCGTGTTTTTCATGACGGTGGGTGCCGGGATCAACTTTGCTCTGCTTTGGGCAGAACTGGCCTATTTCATAGCGCTTACTTTGGGGTTGATCGCCATCAAGGGCGCTATTCTCTTTCTGCTTGGCACGGTCTTTGGACTACGAGGGACCGACCGTTGGTTGCTGACGCTGGGCCTGGCGCAAGCAGGCGAATTCGGCTTTGTGCTTTTGTCCTTCACAGTGGTCAGCAGTGTCTTGCCGCAGTGGATGTCCGACATACTGCTGCTCGTGATCGCGCTTTCGATGCTGCTGACGCCTGCGCTCTTCATTTTCTACGACCGCGTTCTGGCCGCACGCTTCGTCACCGACGAGGCGCGCGAAGAAGACACGATTGAGGAACCGGGGGAAGTAATCATCGCAGGCTATGGCCGGATAGGCACGGTCGTCGACCGGATGCTTTTGGCCGCCGGTTACAAAACAACGGTGATCGACTACGACTCGAACCAAATCGACACGCTTCGCAAGTTCGGGGCCCGCGTGTATTACGGCGACGCGACGCGTCCCGATCTGTTGACCGCCGCCGGGATCGGCCGCGCGAAGGTTCTTGTCATTTGCATCGACAACCCCGAACAGGTGACCAAACTTGCCGAATACGCCATTTCGACCTATCCGAACTTGCATGTCGTGGCCGCCGCCCGCAATCGCCACCATGTCTACGAACTCTGGCGCATCGGGTGCCGCGACATCATCCGCGAAACCTATGACAGCGCGCTTCGGATCGGGCGTTCGGCGTTCGAGGCCACCGGCATTCCGCGCGAGAAAGCCGAGCAATTGGTCAATGCCTTCAACGACATGGACCGACGCGCCATGATCGAAGTGGCCGATGCCTACGATCCTGCGATTCCGCCCTCCGAAAACGAGGCCTATGTGGCCCGTGTCCGTGAAATTCGCGGTCCTTGGCAGGAGGAATTGAATAAGAAAATGATGGCGATCCTGGATCGACGCTAGTCGATTGGGGCGTGAAGTCTGGTGCCCTTCGTTACGATCCCACCGCGATTGCCGATCTCGATACTGCCATAGCGCTGCCGGAAACTCTCTGGAAGCGCACGGTCTCCCGGCACCGAGAGCCAAAGCCGCAGCAAATGCCGACGCTGATGCGGATCGGGCCAATCGGTGAAGCCCGTCCGGTCGTGCAGCTGTGTATGGTTATAAACGAACTGCATATCGCCCGGTACCAGCCGCATGACCAGATGCAGCGCGGGATCATTGGCAAGCGCATCGAACATGTCCAGAGCTTCGACATGTGCGTCCGTCAGCCGCATGGCGCCCTCGAACCGCTGGGCACTGTCAATGTATTGCCGCTGATAGAAGACGGTTAGTTTGCCCTCGTGCCACGACAGGGGCGGGATCGTCATGAACGGCTCCATCCCTTCCGGCACTTCGCCGCGACGGTCGGTGGCGATCGGATCGAAAAGAAGTGCCAACAGGTCGGGTCGGTCACGAAGCATCCGATTGTAAATCGCCTCGGCACTGACCAGCAGCGAGTCGCCGCCTTCCCTGGCGTCCTTCAGACAAAGCAGCCCCACGACGTCGGCGCTGTCGGTGTGAAAGCTCTGCCGCGCGCTCGTCTGATAGATCCGCGTCTTCGGGTCCGTCGGATCGGCGTCAACGTTCCGGACGTGGCCCAGCAAATGGCCTTCGGCGTTCTGCGACCGGGCCGACCCGAGATGCGCTCCGATCCCGCAAAAAATCGCCGCCGCCTTTTTGCGCGAGTAGGACGTCACCGGCAACCCACTCAGAACCTCGAAGCCGATCCCATGGATCAGCTTATGACGCAACCTCCCCAAGTGCTCCGCGAATGGACCCAGCGGGAAATCCGAAGCTTGAAGTTCACCGATATCCTTCCCTTTCGACAGGAAGTGTTCCGCCGCCGCCTCAAGCTCGGCAATCGTGGCAGGATCAAGCTCGACCCACCAAAGCTCGGGGCGCGCCGCCATGTCGGCGCCGACCCAGGCCGCAGGCCCGGTCAGAGCGTCAGGAAGATCACCGACATCAAGCGGCAAGGCCAGTCTGACCCATCGCCAGGAACTTGGCTCGGCGATCCTTTATCAGGTCTTCACGCGACATCGGAGCAAGCTGGTTCAGGATGTCTTCGATGCACTGGCCAACCGATTTGATCGTGGCGTCCCTGTCGCGCTGCGCACCGCCCATGGGCTCGCCAATGATCCGGTCGATGACCCCCAGCTTGTGCAGGTCCTGCGCCGTCAACCGCAACGCTTCGGCGGCCTCGCGCATTTTCTCAGCGTCTTTCCAAAGGATCGACGCACAGCCCTCGGGCGAGATGACCGAGTAAATCGAATGCTCCAGCATCGCCACGCGGTTCGCCGTCGCAAAGGCCACGGCTCCGCCCGAGCCGCCTTCGCCCACGACAACAGACACCAGCGGCACGCCCAGCTTCAGGCACTTCTCGGTCGAGCGCGCAATCGCTTCCGACTGGCCGCGCTCTTCCGCGCCCTTGCCGGGATACGCCCCCGGCGTGTCGATCAGAGTAACGACAGGCACATTGAACCGGTCCGCCAGATCCATCAGCCGGATCGCCTTCCGGTACCCCTCGGGGCGCGCCATGCCAAAGTTCTTTTCGATCCGGCTGTTGGTGTCGCTCCCTTTCTCGTGCCCGATCACCATCACGGGTCGGTCGTTGAGCCGCGCCAAGCCGCCCATTACCGCCTGATCGTCGGCAAAGTTCCGATCCCCTGCCAAGGGCGAGTATTCGGTGAAAAGGGCATCGATGTAGTCGCTTGAATGGGGGCGATCGCCATGTCGCGCCACTTGGCATTTTTGCCATGGCGAGAGGTCCTTGTACAAACCCTGCAGCATGTCGCGCGCCTTCTTGTCCAGCGCCGCCGCTTCCTTTTCGACATCCATTTCCGGATTGGCACGCGCCATGGCGCGCAGCTCTTCGGCTTTGCCCTCGATCTCGGCCAGAGGCTTCTCGAATTCCAGATAGTTCTGCATGCGTGCCTACCTTTTGACTTCGGAGCCTATATGGCCAGTTGGACGGCAATGCGCAAGAAACTGAAACCTGCCCTATTCGTGGGGCATCAACCAATGCGCGCCTGTCGGTGTGATGGACATCATGCGGTTGGCAAAGAGAGCCGGTTTACCGACTACCGGCTTGACCTCGACGCCCCGGTCGAAAAGCAGGCGTCCTAGACACCGCCTCTCTTTGCCTCGTCCAGCAAGGCGTCAGACTTCTGCTCGACGGCCTCCTCAAGCGTTGCCATGAACTCCTTGACCGGCAACCCCGGTGGGATCGGGTCCAGAAATTCGACTACCGCTTTGCCGGGCTTGCGCAAGACACCGCGCTTCGGCCAGAAGTACCCGACATTTGCGGCAACCGGGACGCAGGGCTGCCCAAGCTGCTCGTACAAGACACCCGTTCCGACCTTGTACGGCCGTTTCACGCCTGGTGCGACACGGGTACCTTGCGGATAGATAATCAACTGCCCGGGCTCTGCACGCCCCTTCTCTACGTCCCTCTTCATCTTCTCGATAGCCGCGCCCCGCTTACCGCGGTCAACCGGAACACACCCGATCCGAAGCCCGTATTGGCCCAGGAAAGGGGCATACATCAGCTCGCGCTTCATGATGAATTTGCCGCGCGGCACCGAGTTATAGATCATGATAATATCCAAAAACGACTGGTGCTTGGCCGCGATCACGACTTCGCCGTCCGGCGGTGTGCCACGCACCTCCGTTTCCAGCCCGACCAGCCAACGCAACATCCACCGTACGAATACGCACCACGCATGACACGCCTTGAAGGCCCAGTCTCTGCTGATCAAAGCGGGGATGAAGAAGAGCACCGCATAAATCGCCATCATGGCATAAATCGCGATGTTGAAGATAAGCGATCGCAGGTATTGCATCATTCAACTCCCGACAATCGACGCCGCGCGGCAACCCAGGTGGCTGCAAAGGCAAGACCGGCGGCAAGAACCGGCACCAGCAGCGGCAACAGCCATTCGACACCGTCAAAGCCAAGGCCGCTCAACACACCCGCTTCGACACCCCCCGGAATAGCCGCGACCGTTACCATCGCCAGCACCACGCCCCCGAGGGCTCCCAAGAAAGCACGTATCGTGAAACGGCGCGTGAATGCGGCGGCGATCCAACTGTCGCGCGCGCCGATCAGGCGCAAAACGTCGATCACCTGACCGTTGGCCGCCAACGAGGCCGCGGCCGCCAACGCAACAGTCACCGCCGTCACGGTCGCAATCAGGCAAAGCGACAGAACCCCCAGAAAGCGCAGTCGCGACGCCGCCTCCACAAGAGGGATGCGCCACCGGCTATGGGTGTCGTAAACCGCCCCGGGCGCTTCTGCCGACAAACGCAGGCGCAAGCCGTCCAACTCAGGGCCTATCTCGGTTTCCGTCACTTCGATCAGGGTCGGCAGCCGCAATTTGTCCAACGGCACACCTTCGCCGAACCACGGCGCAAGCAATGCGATCTGCTCGTGGTCCTCGATCACGCGCACGGCCGCAATGCCGGGCGTTTGCCGAAGCGCCGTCAAAACAGCCTCGGTATGCACCATTTCTTCGCCGCCACTGACCGGAATGCGCACCGTCGCGGTTCCGCTCAGCTCGTTTTCCCACCGCGTCGCCAATTCGCTGGCCGCCAGCCCCAATGCAATCGCGAAAACGGCCAAAAAGGCCATCGCTGCGGAACTGACAACCGTCAAAGCCGCTGTAAAGCCTGAAGGCGGCACAACACGGTTCGCGGTGCCATCGCCCAAAAGAAGGGTCCGAAAACTAATCACAACTCGGCCCCCGCGGATACACCCTGATCGCGGATCCGAAGCACCCGCGCGGGGATGCGCGACTTCGCCTGCCGGATTAGGTTCAGGTCGTGCGTGGCGCACAGCACGGTCTTGCCCAAGCGGTTCAACTCGATCAGCAGATCCAAGAGCTTCAAGGACATCTCCCAATCGACATTGCCGGTGGGTTCATCCGCCAGCACGATCTCGGGCGACAGGATGACCGCGCGCGCCAAGGCCGCCCTTTGTCGCTCTCCCCCGGACAACTCCGGCGGGTATCGGTCGGCAACACCGCCCAGGCCAACCCACCCCATAAGCTCGCTCAAGTCGCCCGGATCGTCGGAAGAACGACCGCTGACGGCCAATGGCAGCGTGACATTCTCTGCAACGGTAAGGTGATCCACAAACCGGCTATCCTGATGAACAACTCCAATCCGACGCCGGAAAGACGCGATCGCGTCCCGGTCCAACCCGCGCGTATCCTGCCCCAAAAGGCGGACACGTCCGTGATTTGCCCTCAATTGCAGGGAACACAGCCGCAGAAGCGTTGTTTTACCAGCGCCGGACGGCCCGGTCAGAAAGTGAAAGCTCCCCTCGGGCAGCAAAAGCGTCACATCCTGAAACAGAGTGCGGTCGCCAAAGCTCATTTTGACACTGTCCAGCTCGATCAAGCAGCTTCTCCGCACCTTTGAGGTCGCTTTTGCCCGACTTGCCAAGCGGGATCAACGCCGCGGGTTTCACGCGGCGTTGCAAGCTGCTAAGACTTAAGTGGCAGGTGGGTTAGAAGCCCGAATGGGCACCCGGTTCAGGCGAGGATAGGCATATGCGGCTGGTTTGTCCCAATTGCAGCGCTCAATATGAGATCGACGGATCGATGATCCCCGACGAAGGGCGTGACGTACAGTGTTCGAATTGCGGGCACACATGGTTCGAGCTGCCCGGTCCTGCAGAGCCAGCCGCGGCCATGCCAGCCGGTGACGCATTTGGGGCCGACGATACATCCGAAGACGTGTCCGATTTTGAAGAGCCATCAACCGAACCGACGGCAAGCAGCCGGGCCGCAACCCGACCCGAAAACCTGAGCCGCGAGGTCTTCGAAGCCGAGGACGACGAAACAGACTTTCAGCGTGCCCTGGAAGAAGCCGCCTATGGCGATGACGCCTTCATAGACGATGCGAGCGAAGAAAGTGCTGACGCTGAAGCGCCGGATGAGGCGTCCGCAAGCGAACACACCGAAGAACAGGTCGCCACGGAAGAAACAACTGCTCCCGAGGAAGAAATCCTGTCAGAGCCGGATGAGGATGCGGATGCGGGTGGGTACGAGGAAGATGCCGCGGTCGAAGACCAGAAAGACATATATGCGGACGCGACCGCCGCCGTTGCCGCTGCCGCGGCAGCGACAACGGTCGGCGACAGCGGACCGGAGGGACGCCGTCCAGCGGACGCCGCCGATTTGGACATCCTCCGCGAAGAGGCCGAACGTGAACTCTCCCAGCGCCGCGCGCCTCCGTCAGAGACTATCGAAACGCAAGCCGACCTGGGGCTCGACACGATCCGCAACCGCGAGACACCATCGCGGGCGCTCAGGGCGCGGATGGCGCATCTGGGCGAAGACGCACCCGAAATGGAAGCACGGGCGAAACCTGAATCGCCCAAACTGGAAACACCCGCCGAACCGGAAGAAGACGTCGCCTATGAAGAGCCGAAGCGTGATCTTCTGCCGGACATCGACGAGATAAATTCAACCCTCAAACCATCCCCACGTGGCACGGATTCAATGCAGGACGCCAAGCGCCGCTCGGGGTTCCGAATTGGTTTCTTTTTGGTGGTGTTCCTCGTTATCGCAATGATCTTCGCATATGCCCAGGCGCCCGCCATCGCGCGTGCTCTGCCGGAGGCCGAAGCCGGTTTGATCACCTACGTCGATCGTGCGAACCAGTTACGTGACTGGATTTCGGGGCTGATCAGCGGCTGAACAGTTTCTGGAAAAGAATTCGATTCGAAAGCTTTTCAAGCTTCCGGCTATCAAATCAGAAACGTTCAAGCAGACGCTTGAGGTACTCAAGCTCTTCGGTTGGACGCTGCTGATCGCCCGAACGGCGGCGGATTTCATCTAGCAGTTCGCGCGCACGGCGATAGACATCTTCGCCCTGTAGCAGGCTTTCATCGGTGCCGATCTGTCCATTCTGCCCGACATCGCGGCCCAGCGGATCGCGGCTGCCGTTCTCGTTGGCGTCCCCCATCTGTTCGCCTTGCTGGCCGCCCTGCTGCTGTTGCTGCTCTGCCATCTGCTCGGCCAGCTCGCGCATGCCTTCGCGCAAGGCCTCCATCGCGTCTGCCTGGTTATCCAGCGCACCGGCGAAATCTTCTTCCCGAAGCGCATCTTCGGCCCGGTCCATCGCCTCACCTGCGCGGCCCAAGCTTTCGCGGGCCGCATCGCCCTCGGGCGTCCCCGCACCGGGGAGGTTCTGCGTTTGCCGGTTCAATTCGTTCCTAAGCGCCTGCTGGCGATCCGCAAGACTGCCCTCGGCGCCGCCACCCGGCTGTTGGCCCTGTTGGCCCGGGCGTGGCTGACCCTGTTGCCCCGGCTGCTGACCTTGCCCTTGTTGCTGGCCTTGCTGTCCCTGGCCCTGACTGTGCTGCTGGCCCTGACCCTGATCGCCATCGCGGCCCTGGTTCTGCTGCGACTGACCCTGCTGAGCATTTGGATTGAATTGTTCCTGCAAGTCGCGGAAGGCCTCGTCCGAGAGGCCCTGCTGCTCGCGAAGCGTCTCGGCCAACCCCTCCATCGCCTGCTGGCCCGGACTCTGCTGACCTTGCTGGCCCTGAGTAACCTGCATGTTCTCCATCATCTGGCGTAACTGATCCAACAACTGCTGCGCTTCGGCCATTCGGCCCTGTTCCATCAGTTCCTGAAGACGATCCAGCATGTCCTGCAAATCCTGCTGGGACATCTCCTGCATCTCGCCTTCGGCCATCTGTTGTTGCTGCGACGGGTCGCTCTGCTCGGCCAACTGCCGCATATAGTCCTGCATCGCCTCGCGCAGTTCCTGCATCAGCTCGGCAATCTCTTCGTCCGTCGCACCGTTCTCGATGGCCTCGCTCAGCCGATCCTGCGCCCGCCTGAGCCGCGCCAGCGCGTCCGACAGATCGCCCTCTTCGATCTCCAGCGCCAGATCCCACAAGACATCCGCCAATTCTTCGACCGTTTCGTCATTCAGACGATCAATCTCCAAACGGGTCTCAAGACGGCGCACCGCGAAACGCAACTTCAGATAGACAGTTTCTGACCGGAACACGTCTTCGGGCGTAAACGACACTGCCCGCAACACCTGCGCAACCCGTTGCCCGTTGTCTCGGTTCCACAACAGATCGCGCCGCTGTTCGATGATCGCCTTCGCCAAGGGGTCAAAAAACCGCCGCCCTGGGAGCGTGGCAAACTGCGGGGCCGACAGCCCCTCCTGCCCGGCAGCGTCGGCAGCAATCAAACCAGCCTCCACCGGCAAATTCGCCCAGGGATGCTTCGAGAAATCTTCGATCACAGTCTCGGCAAACTCGGTCCGGTCTCCCGAAATGGTCATCGGCAGGTCCAACACGATGGGCTCTCGCGGTTCAGGGTCCAACGCAAGCCCGAAGTCGCGTTCGACTTCTTTCAGGTCCAGCGTGATCTCGATCCGCCCGCCGATCACGCCATAATCGTCACGCGCCTCGAACGGCGCTTCCATCCGACCGCCCTCGCCCTGCGCCATTGGGCCGTCGAATTCGATCTCGGGCGGCAGGTCGGTCTCGGCCTCGATGGTCCAACTTTGCCCACCCGGCCCTTCGATCCGCAGCTCTCCGGTGTCCAGAACTTCGAAGGTATGGGACGGATCCGTCGCAGGCGGCAAATCCGTGGTGCGCCCGGAAACGGTCTCGTGCAACGTCAGATCGCCAACGCCCCCGTAAAATCGCACGGTCACCCGACTGCCGATGGGCACGGTGAAGCTGTCCTGATCGATGTCGTTTAGATAAAGGCTCGGCTTGCCGGTATAAAGCGGCGGCTCGACCCAGCCTTCCCAGGCGGGTCCCGCCGCAAGCGCCTGACCGGTATTTCCGATCTCGGACACTGTCGCGACGCGCAGGATCGACCCAAACAAAAGTGCAACAACGAAGGCCAATAGTGCCATATAGCGCAACCCGAACCGGTCCCGCGTGGCCAACTGCAAATCGGGCTCCGCCGCCTTCGCTTCATCCAATCGCGCTTCCATGCGCGCCACATGGGCTTTCCAGACGGCCTCCGAGGCCGCATAGCCCTGCCCAATGGCCTGCGTATCCGCCAAGGCCGTAATCGGGCGTTCCGGCAAGGTCCGGTCCACGCGGTCTGCCGCTTCGTCCCACGTCGGCCAGCGGAAGGCGCGTGCGCCCATTGCCAGTGTCACAATCAACCCGACGGCAGCCAGAACAACGCCGCCCCAGACCACTTCCAGAGGCAATTCCTCGTGCAAACCCAGCATCAAAGCCGCCAAAGCGACCAACGCAATCGTCCAGAACGGCCAGAAAGCCCGCACCGCGCGCTCGGCCACCAAACCGCCAAGCGTCAGCCTGAGCGGCCATCTCAGCCGCTTTGCTGCCTTTTCGGGAAGGTCACGCGTTTCCGTCATACGCCTTACAGATAGGGCCGGGATAGAAGTTGCCTACCCCTCGAGCCACGAAGGGATGCTATCGCGATTTATGATCTCGTCAAAGGTCGGTCTGGCTCGAATGACGGCAAATTGATGCTCATGCACCAGCACTTCCGGGATCAAGGGCCTGGTGTTGTACTCCGAAGACATCACAGCGCCATAGGCGCCGGCCGACCGAAACGCCACCAAATCCCCGCGTTTCAAGGGCGGAAGCGCGCGTCCCTTGGAGAATGTATCGCCACTTTCACAGACCGGCCCGACCACATCGTAGGGCGTTATTTCCACCCCGGCGACTGGTTCTTGAATAGGAACAATATCGTGCCAGGCGTCGTACATTGCCGGGCGGATCAAATCGTTCATCGCCGCATCAAGGATCAGGAATTTGCGGTCTTCGCCCTTTTTCACATAGATCACGTCGCTGACGAGCAGCCCGGCATTCCCCGCAATCAGCCGTCCCGGCTCGATTTCGACCTCGCACCCCAGATCGCCCACGGTGCGCTTGACCACCTCACCGAACTCCAACGGCAGGGGCGGTGCGGTATTCGACCGCTCGTAAGGGATGCCCAGACCGCCCCCCAAATCCAGGCGGCGAATGTCATGCCCCTCGGCCCGAAGCTGGTGCGTCAGATCGGCGACCTTGAGATAGGCGGCTTCAAACGGCGCCAGATCGGTCAGTTGCGAGCCGATGTGCACATCGATTCCGACGACTTCCAGCCCCGGCAACGTGGCGATTTCCGCATAAACCTCGCTGGCGCGCGAGATCGGGATGCCGAACTTGTTCTCGGACTTCCCCGTCGCGATCTTTTCATGCGTCTTGGCGTCGACGTCCGGGTTGACGCGTACCGTCACCGGCACGGTCTTGCCCAGGCGGGTCGCCACCTCGCTTAGAAGCAGCATCTCGGGTTCGCTTTCAAGGTTGAACTGGCGAATACCACCGGTGAGCGCCAGTTCCATTTCTTCGGCCGTCTTGCCAACGCCGGAAAAAACGATCCTGTCACCCGGAAACCCCGCCGCCTTGGCCCGGCGATACTCGCCGCCCGACACCACGTCGACGCCAGCGCCGAGCTTCGCCATCAGCGTGAGAACCGCCTGATTGGAATTGGCCTTCATCGCGTAACAGACCAGGTGATCCAGCGGCGACAGGGCTTCGTCGAAAAGGTTGTAGTGCCGCGTCAGGGTCGCAGTGGAATAGACGTAAAACGGCGTGCCCACCTCTGCCGCGATCTCCGGCAGAGGCACGTCTTCGGCATGGAGGATGCCGTCCCGATAGGTAAAGTGGTCCATTAGGGCCTCGCGTAACCAAACGCGGCGCTGATAGCAAAACTGGGGACTTGTGCAATGCGCATCCACGAAGCGACAGTCAAATGGACCGTTTCGGGCGATTTCCCGAAGGGGCAGTACGACCGGGCGCATGACTGGCATTTCGACGGTGGCGCGGTAGTGCGCGGGGCGGCCTCGCCCGCCAACGTGCCAGGGCCCTACACAGATGCCAGCGCCGTGGACCCAGAGGAAGCGCTGGTGGCCGCCGTCGCGGCGTGTCACATGCTGTGGTTCCTTGACCTCGCCCGCCGTGCGGGGCTGAAAGTCGCTAGCTATACCGATGCGGCGCGGGGCCGGATGACCGCCGGCGACCGGCCTTGGGTTGACCGGATTGAACTTTCGCCGGAAATCGCTTGGGAGGGTGATGCTCCGGATGAGGAGACACTCGCCCGATTGCACCATGACGCCCACGAAAACTGCTTCATCGCGAACTCCATAAAGAGCGAGGTAGTCGTCGTTTGAGCGGCCTATTCCTGGATGGATTGGAGGTAATAGACGAGGGAAAGGATCCGTCCCCGTACCATCAGTTCGCGTGCCTCGGGCACCTCGGACGACGCCTCCATCGTTTCTGCCGATGCCATGTAGCGCGTGCCCCATACAGGCATCTTTTCCGCTCCATGCGCTCGAATGATGTTGCGCCCGTCAATCATCCAAACCGTCCATTCGAAGGGGAAGCTCCCCCCGCCCTTCTCGGTCGACAGTGTCGTCAGAGAGGGTGTCGCGATTTTCAAAACCCCGGCCATCGGCCCATCGCCCTTGCCGGATTCCCCATGGCAAACGGCACATGCGATCATGTACTCTTCCCAACCGGCTTCTTCCTGAGCAATGGACCCCGTCGCCAATCCGGCCAAGGCCGCTGCGATTGCGAGTATTCTCATCATGTCGACTCCTCCTTCTTTCAGCCAAAGGACAGGATGGCTGTGGGAGAAGCCTAGAGAGGACGCCGTCGGCCAATATTGATCAAAGTCAAGTCAGCGAACGCACGACGACAGGCGTTAATCGGGATTCCGCGTGCGCAAGAACAGATACAGCGGCAGGCCGCAACTGAGCCCGATGCAGTAGGTCGCAGGGATAGCGATCAAAGCCGTCCAGTTCCGCCGCACCCAGGTCTCGGCGATGATCCAGATCGTCAACGCAATCGCCGCAATCGTCAGGTCCCAAGTCAGTCCGGTGGTCGAGGCATTGACGTACCAGGCATCGATCAACCCCGACAGACCCGTGCCGGTCTCCCGCATGTATGTCATGAACCAGTACATCGGATGGATGGCGCCCCAGATGGCCAGCGCCAAATAAATCATGCGCAGGGGCGACATCAGAGCCCGCCTACAACACCAATTCGTGCTTCGCCCCCGACCGATATCCCACCCTCGGGTTGCGATGGCTCACCATCGACGCCGCAGGCCGCAAGCCCCAGCAAGGCCAGAATGATCCCCAGCCGGATCATCGGCTGACCGCCACACCAACATCGCCAATGCGCCCCGAAACAGTCGGTGACACGCTGACGCCGCCGCCGGAAATCGTAGCGCCAACACCAAGCGCAGGGTCCTCACAGGCCGGCAATGCCAGAAGAGCCAGAACCAAAAGCCGTTTCATGACAGGGCCTCTTTCCACCTTGCTATCTGAACCCGCACCTGTTCCGGCGCCGTTCCGCCATAGGATGTGCGGCTTCGGACCGAATTGTCCACTCCCAACACCTCGTAGACCCCATCGGTGATCGAAGCGTGAGCGGATTTCATCTGATCCAACGTCAGATCGGGCAGGTCCTTCCCTTCGCTTTCCGCCAAGGCAACAAGGCTTCCGGTGACGTGATGCGCCTCACGGAACGGCAATCCCGCCTCACGCACCAGCCAATCAGCCAGGTCGGTCGCAGTCGAAAACCCGGACGATGCAGCCGCCCTCAGCGCGCCCGGATTGGCGGTCATATCCGCCAACATGCCCTCCATCGCCGCTAGCGCCAGCATCAAATTATCAGCCGCATCAAAGACCTGCTCCTTGTCCTCCTGCATGTCCTTCGAATACGTCAGCGGCAGCCCCTTCATCACCGTGAAAAGGCCCACCGTCGCGCCAAGGATGCGCCCGATCTTGGCGCGGACCAGTTCCGCCGCATCGGGGTTCTTCTTTTGCGGCATGATCGACGAGCCGGTGGAAAACCGGTCGGACATGGTGACAAACCGGAACTGAGCACTTGACCAGATCACCAGTTCTTCCGCCAACCGCGACAGGTGCATCGCGCAGATCGAGGCGCTGGAAAGAAACTCCAGCGCAAAGTCGCGGTCTGCGACAGCGTCCAGCGAATTGGCCATCGGGCGGTCAAACCCAAGCGCAATTGCCGTGGCCTCGCGGTCTATCGGAAACGATGTCCCGGCCAACGCCGCGGCCCCCAGCGGGCTTTCATTCATCCGGGCGCGCGCGTCACCAAACCGCGACGCGTCACGCCCCAGCATTTCGACATAAGCCATCATGTGATGACCCCATGTCACCGGCTGCGCCGTCTGCAGATGCGTGAACCCCGGCATGACCCAATCGGCCCCGGCCTCTGCCTGGGACAGCAGCGCCTTTTGCAGCGTCCTGATGCCGCTTTTCGCCGCATCGCATTGATCCCTGACCCACAACCGAAAATCGGTCGCCACCTGATCGTTCCGGCTGCGTGCGGTGTGAAGGCGCCCGGCCGGCTCGCCGACCAGCTCTTTCAGACGCGCCTCGACGTTCATGTGAATGTCTTCCAAAGCGATTGAAAACGGAAAGTTTCCGCCCTCGATCTCTGACAAGACCGTGAGCAGGCCTTCCCGGATTGCTTTTGCATCGTTATCCGTAATGATGCCTGTCGCCGCCAGCATGGCCGCATGGGCACGCGAGCCCTCGATATCTTGGCGCGCAAGTCGCTGGTCGAAGCTGATCGAAGCATTAATTGCTTCCATGATCGCATCCGGACCGGCAGCAAAGCGTCCGCCCCACATCTGGTTCGCGTCGTCAGTCATTCGGAGGTATCCATGCGTCTGTTCCTAGCCGTCCTCTACACAGGGTTAAGCTTCACTGCAAACGCAGCGCTGGCGGACATGAGCCAGTTGGAAGCCATGCGCGAAGGCTCGATGAAGAAGCTTCTGTTCTCGGACCCGGCGCCCGTGTCGCAGGTCAGCTTCACGCACGCCGACGGTGGTGAGTTCACTCTGGACGGCTTCAAGGGCAAATACGTGCTGGTCAACTTCTGGGCCACATGGTGCGCGCCTTGTCGCAAGGAAATGCCCATGCTTTCGGAACTGCAGACCGAGTTCGGTGGCGACGACTTTGAGGTCGTCACCATCGCGACAGGACGGAACGACCTTGCAGGGATCAAGAGATTCCTTGCCGAAGTAGAGGTCGACAACCTACCTCTGTATTTGGATCCGAAGCAGAAACTGGCGCGCGACATGGCGGTGCTTGGTTTGCCAATTACCCTGATCCTCGACCCCGAAGGCCGTGAGATCGCACGTATGCGCGGCGACGCCGAATGGAACAGCGAAAGCGCCAAGGCGATCATCCGGGCGCTGGTCGGCACGCTCGAAGGCTAGCGATACGACACACCCCCTGTGAGACATTGCACAAACGTGTGAAAGTCTGCACATGGACGCATACGGCTCCCTTCCCTACCGTAAACCAATA
>JAAUYH010251668.1_pt1 | contig 18242 bp, 14 predicted proteins | sample 7278061 | NCBI WGS metagenome assembly JAAUYH01 (sample SAMN14350203, study PRJNA611818) | marine sediment metagenome | isolation source: surface marine sediment (0.6m) | place: French Polynesia: Moorea | collected 2018-08 | reverse complement strand
TTATGTAGGCAAACGACCTTTAACAATAGCTGTAGTAGGTAGTTCGATGAATTCTGGTAAAACAACAACTGCAGGCAACTTAATTAAAGGTTTAGTGCTTTCGGGTAAAAAAGTAGGAGCAGCAAAAATAACTGGAACTGGTTCTGGTAACGATTTATGGTTAATGCGAGATGCTGGAGCTAGTCGAGTGATTGATTTTACCGATGCGGGGTTTGCTTCAACTTATCGAGTCGAACCAAAAGAAGTTGAAACAATACTCGATATTCTCACCAATAACTTAGCTATTTCTGGTGTAGACGCAATTGTTCTTGAAATAGCAGATGGTTTGTACCAACAAGAAACATCAAAATTAGTATCTTCTCCCGTCTTTCGCGATGTTGTCGATGGAGTAGTATATGCCAGTAATAGTTCTTTAGGAGCAAGTACCGGCGTAAAATTGCTTGAAAGTTATCAACTACCAGTATTGGCAATTAGCGGTGTAGTCAGTTCGTCTCCCCTTGCAGCTCGAGAAACAGCTCTTGCTACGGGTTTATCTGTCCTCAATACAGAAAAACTTTGCAATCAAGCCAGTAACTTAATATCATCCTGGATTCAATTTCCAGTACCGGTATCTGTTTGAAGTGTTTAAGCTTTTTGCTGTGTTTTGTCATTTTGGGTTAATTTAACGAATCAGTCAAAAAATATCGACTTTAATCCAAAGTGACAAGTTAGTGAGGGCTTTTCTCAAAAATCTCCTTAAAACCAATTGTTCAAAATAATGCTACAAATGATTTTCCGTATCTTTTGGCTATTTAGGGAATTGTAGTAACTTTAAGCAAAATTCGATCCGACCAATCGAGCAAATATTATTCTTGAGAGGAAAAAATGACAAACAAAGAAATTCCTCGGGCATTTCAAGGTCGTCGCATTAGATTATTATTCCGTTTAGTTATTAACGGTTTTTTGCAAGTTGGTGCAACCGTTGCTAATGCAAAATTAGTGAAATTGTGCTTCGATCGCCTGATAACATCAGTAAATCCAGCTTTCAATACAATGGCATTACCGATCGGAGTCGGTTTATTTGCAGCAACGGGAATTTTGGCCTGGCTGCGAGTAGTAGAAAGAATTGATGCCGAGCGACTTAGCCAAGAATATGCCTGCGAAATACGTATGGCTTTATATAATAAACTGGCATCTGTTGCCCCTCGCGCGCTGCAAAGTCGCACTCATGGAGGATTGATGTTGCGCTTTGTTGGGGACTTAAATTCGGTCAGAAAATGGGTCAGTTTGGGTTTGGCACGTTTAATTATTGGCGGCGTGACGATAGTAGGAACGTTATTAGCCTTGGCTTTTATCAGCAAAACTTTAGCAATAACCATCGCCCTCGTTTTACTGCTGGGAATTTTAACAGCATATAAAGTAGGCCAGCAAATGCAGAAAGCGGCAAAAGAAGCCCGTCGTCGCCTTTCTCGCTTGGCAGGAAATATTAATGAGAAAGTAGCGACGATCGCCGTAGTACAAGTTTTCGGACAGTCCGAGCGAGAAGAAAAACGTTTGGCTCGTCAAAGTAAACGTCTTGAAGATGCTATGGTGAATCGGGCTGTAGTTGCCGGTCAATTGAGAGGTTTAACTGAGATAACAGCTACTTTTGCTTCTGGTGTTGCATTGTTAGTCGGTGCAGCAGAAGTAGCAGCCGGTTATACTACCCCAGGTACGGTAGTAGCGGCAATGACAGTAGTGAGCTTTTTAGTGCCTCGTTTTCGCGATTTGGGAAGGGTACAAGAATACTGGCACAATTCTCGAGTTTCGTTAGGAAAAATAGCAGAATTTATGAATATACCTTCTTTAGTCGCGGAGATACCTAAAGCTCCCGACCTAATTTTAGGGCCCGGATCTTTGCAATTCGATTCTGTTAGTTTAGGTGGTGCTTTATTTCAAGTTAGCGCGATCGCCAGAGCGGGTGAAGTTGTGGCTTTAGTCGGGCCTAATGGTGCTGGCAAATCAACTATGCTTTCTTTGGCTGCTCGTTTAATCGACCCCGATTGTGGGACAATCCGTTTGGACGGACAAAACTTAGCCACTCACAGTTTAGCTTCAGTACGTCGCGCGATCGGCATGGCTACGCCCGATTTACCCTTATTGCGGGGCACGGTCGAGCAAAATCTCCTCTATCGCTGGCCCGACGCTCCAGAGGAGGAAATTAGAAGAGTTTGGGAATTGTGCGGTGTTGATGAAGTGCTAGCCGAATTAAGCGAAGGGGCGCAAACTAAAGTCTCCGAAGGTGGAATCGGTTTATCGGCCGGCCAGCGTCAAAGGATTACTTTAGCCAGAGCTATTTTAGGTAACCCACCAATCTTACTGCTCGATGAAATAGATGCTAATTTAGATCCTCAAGCAACTGCAGCAATCGATCGCATCTTAGCCGAATTTTCGGGAACAATTTTATTGATTACTCATCGCTTCGAGCGTTTGAATGGGGTGGATACGATTTGGTATTTAGAAGAGGGTAAGTTAAAAGAAGTCGGTTCTACCGAAGTTGTCCTTCAAGGTAGCGGCCCGACTTTCAAGTTCTTTAACTCTAAACTGGCTTATCTTTAATTTTGAAAGCAGATTCTGTTCGAGATCGGCGCGGATCTCTCAATTTTAAATTTTAAAAACTCCTTCGGGCATTACTGAAAGAATTTGTCTTCTTTGCAACCCTTCTTCCTGTAAAATTGTATTGGCAGCTAATAAACCGCTACTAACAGCCCTTTCCATTAAACCGCAAGGGAAAGGCATTTTAACCCAGTCACCAGCAAAAACTAAATTAGCAATCTCGCTATTAGTTTCCGGGCGATCGCAGTAACTACCCGGTGGATAACCGGAAAAATTCTTTTGATTGACTAGCTCTTTGTGCAACATGGTTGCATCTTTTAATTCGGGCACAATTTCGTATAATTCTCGCTCGAAAGTAGTTAAAAGAGCTTCTTGGGTGGGAAATTCTTTCTCTTTATAGCAATAAGCATGCAACTCGACCACACTACCCCCAGTACGTTGCGACCATGCAACGAATTGAGTTTGAATGCGATGGTAGAGAGTAATACTATCGGTGAGAGAATAGCCGGAAAGAGAGGCAAAATTGCTGTGTTCCCAATCGAAATCCCGATCGAACCAAAAACGGCCGACAGCAAAAGGATCGGCGATCGCCAATCGGTCTACTTTATCTTTAATATTGTTATCTATTTCTCCATTAATTAAATTAAATAATTGTTTTACTCCGGGTACGTCAGTGGCAATAACATAGTAATCTGCGGTTATCTCCGTTGCTGGTTCTGTTGTGTCGGTTTGAATAGCAGCTAACTCCACTGCATCGTTGCGAGTTTGAGTAATTTGATAGCGAGGTAAATCTCTTGTTGCGGGGCCTTGAAGCAGTTTGCCGTCTTTATCAAAAGATGAACCGTGACAGGGACATAAAAACTCGCCGTTAGCTTGTTTTTGAACGCTACAACCTTGATGAGTGCATGTTAAGGAAACAGCTTCTTCACTTTTAGCATTAGCAAAATAAACCCGATCGCCAGCACCATAATATACTTCTGTATCGTTGCTGAGTAAGGAATTGCGATCAACCCAAAAAGGAACGGAAATCAAATCGTCACCTTGGTGGTAACTTAAAGAGGCGATTTCGTTACCCTTGCAATCGATTTTGGTCACGGTAGCCTGGGTAATTATTTTACCACCGTTAGCTTCGATCGCCTTGGCGATGGGTTGAACTAAACTAGTACCCATATCGTCGGTAGTTCCGTTAAATGCTAGTCCTTCGGGATTGCCAAAAAAGTAGAAGTGAAAAAATTGTAATAATTCTCCCGTACTTAATAAATCTGGAGCGTTGAGACTGGATTTAGCAAAAGGGAGAAAATAAAGATCGTACAATCCTTGAGGAAAATCTTGTTTTACCCAATCGGCTACGGAAATATTATCGAAGCGATCGAAGCTTTTGGGAATGCCAAAACCGGAAATAGCCTTAAAAACTTCCCAATGAGCAAGTTTAGTCAAGTTAATTCCCCAATCAAAACGATTTGGAGAAGAAATAGCTAAATCCACTATATTCCAGGGAAAAGCCGAACTAGAAGGGCGAAATACTTCTGGGTTGTAGAGATCGTTATTGCGAAAAACTAGGGAATAAAATTCTAAAGATTGAAAATTATTAGTAATATTTAGTTCGGAAACCAGACTTTTGAGATTGTAATATTGAGGGAAAAAACCGTGAAAACCGTGTTCGGTCAAAAATTCTTCGTCACCGACTTTAATTTTCCAACTGGCAATTTTGCCCCCCAAATTAGGTGATTTTTCCAGCAGAGTAACGGCAAAACCCCGTTGACTCAATTGGTAAGCAGCAGCCAAACCAGCCAACCCGGCCCCGACTACCACTACCTTTTTTTGATGGTTGAGTCGATTGGGTAAATTTAATTTATCTTCTTGAAAAACAACTGGTTGCGGTTTGGAAAAGCGAGAATATCCTAATGCACCCCCGACTGCACCCACCCCGATTAATTTTAAAGCTGTTCGTCGCGAAATTAGTAGAGGAGAAAATTTTGACGGTTGACTCATTTAAGATTGCTAATTTACTACAATGCTTTAGTTAGTTTGCGATCGCCTTCGGGAGATCTGCCTTTGTCTCTGGAATATTTTAATTTTCTATTTAAGAAATAATCTGGCGATTTAACTAATTTTGAGAGGATTGAACGTTTGCAAGTTTAGCTCGATTTTTAATTAAACGCTGTACGCTGACGATCGCCCGATTTAATTCGTAATTGCGAAGTTCTGGATTTTTAAGATAAGAATTTTGTTCTTGTTCGATCGCGGCAACATCTTGGCGAACTAAACCATCTAGCATTTTTTGTGCTGCACCAAACAAACTATCTTTAACAAATTTACGAAACCAAATCGGTAATTTGTGCAAACGCCAAAAAGCATTTAAAGAAGTAAAGTGAATTAAATAAGCTCGAGTATTTGTTTCGTCGATCGGGCAAAATAAACAGTAAATTTTGAAATCATTCCCCAAGCTAGAAGCCCAGTGGGGATATACATAACTTACCTTTAAAGGTTCGGGATGCAAGCGACGCAAACTAGGAAAAAATAGCTGAGAAATCGACCAAATTCGATCGATTTTATAGTAACTTTGCGCTTCATAAAGGACATCGACGCGATCGCTATTTTCGGAAATATTTTCTAATTTTGCCGATGCCCAGGCCTGATAATCATCATGTAGGCGACCGTGATACATATCCATCAAATTCTCGATTAAATAAGAGTAATGACCCTTACATTCAATAATCGATACGGTGGCAATATAATTTAATTCATCCCATTCTGACAAACCCATCGGTAAAATAGATTCGGCTAGGTTAGAATCTCCTGGAAACAGCCAAATAAAGCCGTTCAGTTCTATAACTGGATAAGATCTGATTTTGCAGCGCGGCAGTTTTTGATTTTCTGCTAAATAAGGTACGCTACTACAATTACCCTCAGAATCAAAACGCCAACCGTGATAGGTGCATTCTATCTCATTCCCGATCGCTTCACCGCTACTGAGTTTAACCTGTCTGTGGGGACAACGATCTTCCAAAGCGCGAACCACACCTATTTCATCTCGATAGAGGGCGATCGGCAGTTTCCAGAGAGTTACTCCAATCGGTTTATCTGTTACTTCGGTCGATCGAGCAACTACATACCAGCAATCGAAATCGATCGCACTTTCGCGAATTTGCTCCGATTTAGCGATCGAACTAGAAGATATCATAGTTTTTCAAACTAACTTTAGCAAGAATTTATCTTATCATCGAATCTCGCCTTAGTAAAAAAATGTTTTTTTATCTTAGTTGTCAATAATAAAATTTATGTATTCTTGCAAACAAAATTAATGTTTGTCTTGACGATCGCAAAAAGAAAATTAGAAACTAAATTAATATTTATCAGACCCAATTTAAAAACTTTTTTAATTAGTCGATCTGGTTTATTTTTGTTTTCTCCTTCAGCTAAAGCCCAATTAAGTCCAGAGCCAACTTTAGGTAATGGAGGCTTCTAGAGTGATTTAAAACTTACAAATCAAGGAAATTAACAGGGATATAATTGATGGTGGCGCAGTTTGAGAAGCTAACTTATTTCACAGTTTTGTTTGAGGTAATTTAAGATCGCGTCTAATATCTGCCAATTATAATTTAGGTTATTTGGTGAATAAGATAAAAACAATTCAAAGATGAAAAGAAATGAAAAAAATATTCTTAATTATTGGATTATTTTTAATAATTTCAGGGGGCGATCGCTCTTGTTTCGGTCGAGAGCAAACCAATCTAAAAAGCGATAGTAATTTAGAATTAGAAGCAGAAAATTTTTATCAAAACAAACAATACGATCGCGCCATAGATCGTCTCAAAGCTGCAATTAAAAATTATCAAATTACCGGAAATCTTGTTGGCGCAATTAATGCCAGACGAAATTTAGCTTTAGTTTATCAAGCACAGGGGGATTGGCAACAAGCCAAACAAGCAATTGAAACTAATTTAAAAGAAATCGACAGTTTAGAAAGATCTGCCATCAAACAAGAATTAAATGCAGAATCTCTCGAAGTTTTAGGGAAAATAAATTTAGCGATCGGGGATTCGCAAAAATCCCTCGAAGCTTGGGAAAAAGCTACTAAAATTTATCAAAAACTAGGAAATAAAATCAAAGAAAATCAAAGCAAAATAAATTTAGCAATCGCTCAAAGTTCTTTAGGTTTATACAATCGAGCTAGCAAAAATTTACTCTCATTAAAAAAAGACCTCGAAACCCAACCAGAGCGAATTAAAATAGCAACCCTATTACAATTAGGTAATATTTTTAGAAAAATAGGTAATTTAGCAGAAGCAGAACTAACCTTAAAAGAAAGTTTGCGTCTGGCAAAATTAGAGAGCAACAACGACAACATTGCCAGAATATTAATTAGTTTAGGAAACTTAGAAAGAGTCAAACCAAACCAATTAAAAGCGATCGATTACTACCAACAAGCTATCAATTTATCTGAGGCACCAGAAATAACAATTAGAGCTAGATTGAGTCAGTTAAGCTGGCTTATTAAGAGAAACTCCTGGGACGAAAAATTAATAGCAGAAGTTGACAAAGATTTAGAAAAATTATCAATTTCGCGAACTAAAATATACGCTCAAATTAATTTAGCCAATAATATAGTTGAATATTTAAAACAGAACAAACAGCTGAATAATGATAAGTTAACTAAAGCTGAAGGACTGCTGAAAAGGGCGATCGCAACAGCAAGACAAATTGGCGATCGCAGATCCCAGTCTTATGCTAATGGAACTTTAGGACATCTCTACGAAGTCAATAATCGCGATCGAGAAGCCCAAAAATTGACAGAAATTGCCCTCATGAGCGCGATCGAGCTTAATTCTCCAGATTTATCTTATCAATGGCAGTGGCAATTAGGCCGGATTTTGCAAAAACAAGGACAAACTCAAAGCGCGATCGCAGTATATTCTCAAGCAGTGAATAATTTACAATTGTTGAGGGGAGATCTAGTTGCAATTAGCGACGAAGTTAAATTTACTTTTAGTGAAAGTGTAGAACCAGTGTATCGAGAACTGGCCGATTTACTTTTAAAAAGCGATCGTCCTTCTCAAGAAAATCTGCGACGAGCTAGAAAGGTAATTGAAGCTTTACAATTAGCAAGATTGAATAACTATTTTCGCGAAGCTTGTTTGGATACCGTACCCCAACAAATCGATCGCATCGATCGAGAGGCTAGCGTAATCTACTCGATTATTTTACCAGACCGTTTGGCTTTAATCCTCTCGCTTCCGGGAAAGCCTTTAAGTTATCGAGTTTCTGCTCTTAAGGCCAACAAAACACAAATCATCGATCGGGCGATCGACAATCTCTATTTAGATATCGGCCCTTCTTTATCTTTAGGGTACAATAAAGAACCTTATCAAGAACTGTACGACTTATTAATTCGTCCGATCGACCAAAAACTTCAAGAAAATCAAGTTAAAACCTTAGTATTTGTTCTCGATGGCATTTTACAAAGAGTACCAGTCGCAGCACTTTTTGATGGCGAAAAATATTTAATTGAAAAGTATAATGTAGTTCTCACTCCAGGATTGCAATTACTTAAATCTCCCACTTTGTCACCAGAGAGATTGAGTGCTATATTTGCAGGAATATCCGAAAGTAGAGCAGGTTTTGCACCTTTACCCGGAGTCAAACAAGAAGCGCGAGAAATTGCTGAAGTAATTCCCACCGATATTTTACTCGATCGCGAATTTACCAGCGATCGGCTGCAAACTAAAATTGGCACTAAAGCTTTTCCGATCGTCCATTTAGCCACCCACGGGCAATTTTCTTCTGTTGTTGAAGATACTTTTTTACTCGCTTGGGATCGTAAAATTAATGTTAAAGATCTAGACAGATTGCTCGGTGCTAGAGATCGTCAAAGACAAAGTCCGATCGAATTATTAATTCTCAGTGCTTGTGAAACTGCAGAAGGCGATAATCGCGCTGTTTTAGGCATTGCTGGGGTTGCAGTGCGATCTGGTGCTAGGAGTACGATCGCAACTTTGTGGCCGGTACAAGACGATTCTACGGTACTTTTAATGGATCGATTATATACTGAATTAAATAAGCCCGGAATCAACAAGGCCGAAGCACTTCGCAACGCACAAATATCTTTATTAAAAGATGCTCATTTCGATCGACCATTCTTTTGGGCTGGTTTTGTTTTAATTGGTAATTGGCTTTAATCGGCTTTTATTTCTGTTCGCTCTCGAGGGCTAACATTTGCTCGATCGCCTCGATAATTACTTCTGGTTGGTCGATCCAAACAAAATGGTCGCTTTGATTTGCTTGTATTTGCATCGAGTTAGAAGATAATTTTAATAGTTCTTCGTGCATACGATCTCTGAGGCGATCGACCGCTTTTAAGGGCATATAAAAATTCCAAGGATTGCTTTTTAAAAAAGTCTTAGCTTTAATATTAATCACGGGCAAATCGCCAAAATCGTTAGCTTCTCTTACCTGTTTGGCACTCAAATTTAAATGCCACATTTCTCGCCACATAGTTATCCAATGATTGTGGGAGTAAAAAGATCTTTTGACCCGAAATAATGTTGCTGAAGGATACTTTCTCAATTCTCTTTTCAGCAGTTCAAATGTTTTTAAATTTCCTAAAATTCTCACTATACCTAAAATCGAGCCGATCGCCGACATAACAAACCCAGACATAAAAAATACTTTCAAACCATTTAATAATGGGGGCATTTTTAGCATTTTTTCCTCGTGCAGACCGTCTGTTAAAATTAGTCCCGCCACTTTTTCGGGAAAATAACGAGCGTATAATCTAACATTGTAACTACCAAAAGATTGTCCTAATAAAATATAAGGAGGGTCAATTTTAGCTTGTTCTAACAGCAGATCTAATTCTAAAGCAATTTCTTGGCTGCAACGCTTATTTTTACTCGGTTCGCTCCAACCATATCCCGGGCGATCGTAGATACAAACTTTAGTCAGTTTAGCTATTTTATCGATTAAAAAATAACCGTCAATTCCACCCAAACTGTGGTCAACAATTACGGTAACTTCCCCTTCACCTCGAGAATATAGATGTAATTTATATCCACCAATATCGATTAACTCCCCTGGCGGTTTATGTTTTTTATTTTCTCTTAATGTTGCCAAAAAATGGTAGCTACTGGTTATTATTAAAATTAAAAATTCAATCATCAGGATAGTTTATTATTAGTTCACTTGAATTTAATTAAACCCGATCTAACATTTCCCAAGCTAATTTAGCCGCACCTACCATCCCAGCTTGATTGCCTAGTTGAGCCGGTAATAATTTTAAATTAACTCGATAATTTGATAATACTCGTCTTTCGATTTCAGCCCGTGCAGCAGGTAAGAAAAATTCAGCACTAGCACTAACACCGCCACCGATCGCAATTGCTTCGGGTGTCAAAACATAAATTAAACTAGTTAACCCTATTCCCAAATCTGTACCATATTCTCGCCAAAATTGCAAAGCTTCTGGATTACCCGATCGGGCCAATTTGCCTAATTCAGCCGCATCTTTGCCAGTGCGACGGCGAATAGCAGGGGCAGAAATATATTGTTCCAAAGAGCCTTGATTGCCGCTATTACAGGGGTGTCCTTCAGGATTGAAGGTAATTAAACCTAACTCCCCAGCAGCCCCTAAATGCCCGGTAAACAACCGGCCGTCGATCGCGATCGCCCCACCGACACCAGTACCGAGAGTTAATAAAATAAAATTTTTATAGTTTCTTCCCGCACCCAACCAAGCTTCACCCAAACCAGCACAGTTAGCATCGTTAGCGGCGATCGCCTTCAACCCTGTTTTTTGCTCTAACATCTCTGCTAGGGGTACGTTTTTCCAGCCATTAAAATTAATTAAAATTTTGGCAATTTTCCCCTCTTCATCTACCGGGCCGGGAGTTCCGATCCCGATCGCCAGACATTCTTTGTCTCGGTTGAGTCGATCGACTGCATCGGCGATCGCTGCAATTACTTTTTCTGGAAAAGAAGGTTGAGGTGTGGGAATAGCCAGGGATTTTTGACAAGTTCCATCGGGTAAATAGATCCCCAATTTAATTGACGTACCTCCTAAATCGATCGCGATGACTTGTTTCATATTTGTTGCCTTAAGGACATTTTTATAGCTGCAGGCGAAGTATTTAAGCTAATAAATTTAAGTAGGATAACTTAATAAAATTCGCTCTTTTGATTATTAAAATATTCGATCGTATTTTGGCAAAGGACGTAATTATTTTTTAAGTATCAGTTTAATAAAAGTTCCTTGGGGAATAAGTACGAAGTTTTTCGTTTAGATGCAGATTTCAAACTCATCTAAATGGTTTGCTATGGCTAAAAATTGGCGATCGAACCGGATCGCTATTCAAACTAATCGGAAGAAAATCAAATTCTTCTCGGCTTCTTCCCTTTTCGATGCAATCAAAGCCAGTTAATGGGAGTCAATTAATAAATGACAACAATAAAAATTGAATTAGTAGATGAAACTTTTGAAAAAATTAGACCAAACTTAGCGGAATTTACTATTAGTCTTTACAATAATCTTTTAAATATTAATCCTAAATTTGAAGCTTTGTTTGCCAAAACCGATATGTCAGAACAAAGAAGGATGTTAATGGGCGTTTTAGTTTTAGCAATCAAGAACATACACAAACCCCACCTAATCGCAAGCAGCTTAAACAGACTCGGCGCGCGTCACGTCCAATACGGGGCCAATTCTACATATTATAATTATTTCGGTCAAGCCCTTTTAATTACTTTAGAAGAGTATTTAGGCAGCGAGTGGAATCCCACGGTAGAAAAAGCTTGGCGAGATGCTTATCAGTCGATCGTCGGGTTAATGTTAGAAGGGGCGACAAAAGAAACTAAAAGAAGGTTTATTTTAATTTGGAATCGCTAACAATTACCCTGAAATTAATGCTTGATATTCCGCTTCGCTAAATCGATCTAAATCGCTTTCGAGGCGATCGGTAAATAAAATGCCATCGAGATGATCTAATTCGTGTTGAAAAATTCTAGCAATAAATCCGCTCAATTCTTGGTTGACTAGATTGCCATTGCGATCGCAATATTCAACTTCAATGCGATCGTATCTCGGTACTTTACCCCTAGTTCCCGGTACGCTCAAACAACCTTCCCAATCTTTGACGATTTCTTTGGAATAAGAGAGAATGCGGGGGTTGATAACTGCAGTTGGTTCCATTGTCGGGGCGTAAGGATAGCGAGAATTGGGACGAGAAGCCATCACAAACAAGCGATAAGAATGAGACAATTGAGGGGCAGCCATGCCAACCCCATCAACAGCAGTCGCAGTATCGATGAGAGTATCGATTAAGTTTTGAATTTCATCGTCTAAAATGTTTGTTACTTCAGCAGCAATGATTCGTAGAATAGGATCGCCAGATCGGGCAATTGTATTAAGTTGAGCCACAATATCAATATAGAGATACAATAAACGATTAATTAAAAGTATAAATAATCGCAATCGAGACAGAGCCTATTATTAAGGGATCTTTAAATGAAGGAATAACCATCTAATTTACAATCTACTCTGCTATTTTTTAAAAAAATCAAATCAGCCCCAAAGTGAAATTAACCTCAAAACAACTCTGGAATTTAATTTTAGAGCGTCTCGAGCAGCAATTGAGTCGCCCTACTTTCGATACTTGGATTAAGACTTCAAAAATAAAAGAGTTCAAGAATAATTGTTTGACAATTGCAACTCCGAACCCGTTTATTCTCAATCACTTACAAAAAAATTACATTCAAATTCTAAGTTTAGTGGTAGAAGAGATCGCGGGCCAGCAAGTAGAGATAAAATTGACAACCGATCGCGGCGAAAATATCTCCCTAATTGGTAAAAGCGAGCCATTTACCCTCGAAAATAACCAACAGCAAGAGATAGAGCGAAAAAAATCGAATATTTCTGGCGGCTTATATTCTTACAATCTCAAACCAGCTAAACTAAATCCCAAATATACTTTTAATCGCTTTGTCGTCGGCCCTACCAATAGAATGGCTCATGCAGCTTCTTTAGCGGTAGCCGAGTCTTTAGGCAAAGATTTTAACCCCTTATTTCTCTGCGGTGGGGTTGGCTTGGGTAAAACCCATCTCATGCAAGCGATCGGTCACTATCGTTTAGAAATTGCTCCCAACTCGAGAATATTTTACGTTTCTTGCGAGCAGTTTACCAACGATTTGATTTCTGCAATTCGTAAAGATACCATGCAAAGGTTTCGCGAGCATTATCGTGCTGCTGACATTCTTTTAATCGATGACATTCAATTTATTGAAGGCAAAGAATATACTCAAGAAGAATTTTTTCATACTTTCAATACTTTACACGAATCGGGCAAACAAGTCGTTTTAGCTAGCGATCGCCCTCCAAATAAAATTCCGACTTTGCAAGAAAGATTGATTTCTCGCTTTTCAATGGGTTTAATCGCCGACATTCAAGTGCCGGACTTAGAAACGCGCATCGCTATTTTACAAAAAAAAGCCGAATATGAAAATATCTCTTTACCTCGCAAGGCGATCGAATATATTGCCACCCACTATAGTTCTAATATTCGGGAATTAGAAGGGGCTTTGACTAGGGCCGTAGCTTATGTTTCGATTTCGGGTTTAACCATGTCTGTAGAAAATATCGCCCCCATTCTCAAACCAACTAACGAAAAAGTAGCTGCTGCTCCCGAAACGATCGTCGCAGTGGTTAGCGATGCTTTAAAGGTTTCTTTAGAAGATTTGCTCGGAAATTCTCGCCGCAGAGAAATTAGTTTTGCCAGACAAATTGCAATGTATTTGATGCGCCAACATACCGATCTTAGCTTACCCAGAATTGGCGATCGCTTTGGAGGCAAAGACCACACCACTGTTATGTATAGTTGTGAAAAAATATCTCAGTTGCAAAAAAAAGATCGTAAAATCACACAAATGCTATCAGAATTAAGCGATCGCATCAATTTTGCAACTCTGCATAAAAATTAAACTAATCAATTTCAAATGTGGAAAACTTTTGCTTGTCTCAAACCAAAATTAACCTTTAAATCCCTTATATCAACAGTTTTATAGCAGTGTAGTTTTTTTTCCACAGGTTTTCCACAAAAGAATCTGTTAACATCAATTTCAAATTCTCAAGTAATTATTCGATCGGGCTTTAATTCTAGTAAAAGTTTTTTTAATAATTAAGCTGTTGAAATCTCCCGCTAAAAGTCAAATATATTTAACGGGAGAAAATTTTAATTAGAAACCGCTTGAGCAGCAACGGGTTGCAATAAACTGAGAATAGTTCCGTCAGGAGTACGCATAGCGGCTACCTTACCGAAAGAAGGCTCTCTAACTCTCCCTTCTAATTTCGCTCCTAATTCTTCGAGTTTGGCAATAGTAGCGTAGACATCTTCGACGTGAAAGCTTAAAATGGGCGAAGCTCCAGCTTGACCGTCTTCGTTAGCTGCGTGCATGGCGATCGTCGTCCCGTCAGCATCTAATTCTGCCCATCCCGGACTGGACATTTTTACTTTTAAGCCCAATCCCTCGCTATAAAATTTGACCGTGGCAGGAATATCCTTAACCATCAGCATGACGTGTTTAAATTTAGCTGCCATCAGTTGCTCCTTATACGTTCGTTATTTTATTTTAACGAAGCGATCGCGCTGCAAAACCCGCACTAAAGGCATAATTTAGTCTGGGTTAGTGCGGGAGTAAAATTAAAGCAAGATTATTTCTTTTTACCTTTGCTCAAATCGACAGTTTCTAATTCCGAAAGAAAGAAAGTAACGATCTTATCCCAATTTCCCCCTTCAAATAAAACTGCAGCTTTACCATCACTAACTCTTTGTACGAGTCCTTGGAAGCGATAAAAAGTATCTTCAGGATTGGTTACGCGAACTGTTGCTCCAGGCAGAATCATAATCTATATTTTATCTATATTTTTAGGTTTACCTCTTTATAGCTTAGCAAGGGGCCAGCTGTAAATCAGAAATAGAAAAATTACAAATCTATAGTAAAATTACCCTCGGCATTGCTTTTCAATTCATTTACTTTAATTATGAAAAAAAGTTTTTATTTTGGCCTTGGTTTATTCTTAATTTGTTATTTATTATCCCTTTTTCCCGATCTTTTGCCGAGTAATTTATCTCCCCTAGCTTTAAAGATGTTAGGAGTTACACTTTTAATGGCTACTTTTTGGCTGTTTGAAACTATTCCTATCCCGGCCACGTCAATTATTCCTTTATTTGCTTTACCTTTTTTAGGAATTTCAACTTCAGCACAAGTAGCAAGTGCTTATGCTAGCAATATTGTTTTACTTTTTATGAGCGGTTTTTTTATTGCTTCGGCTATAGAAAAATGGGGCTTGCATAAGAGAATTTCTCTCCACATCATTCGTATAATCGGTCAAAAACCAGACCGATTAATTTTAGGTTTTATGGTAGCAACAGCAGTGATTAGTTTGTGGATTTCTAATACTGCTACGGCTTTAATGATGTTACCGATCGCCAGCGCGACGATCGCCGGTTTTAATTTAATCGATCGAGAGCGGGATAATAAAATATTAGGAACTGGATTGATGTTAGCGATCGCTTATGGGGCTAATATCGGCGGAATCGGAACTCCAATCGGCAGCCCGCCTAATTTAATTTTTTTAGCTGTATTGCAAGAGTCTTTTCCTAATTTACCTGAAATTAGTTTTTTTCAATGGATGAGTTTTGGCATTCCATTAGTTATTTTATTCTTAGGTTTAACTTGGTTTTATTTAGTTAAAATTAATCTCAGAATTCCTCAAAATAGCAATGCTGGCGATCGCAACATTAATGTTATCGACGATCGATTAAAAAAATTGGGAAAAATGTCTCGAGGTGAATTATTAGTTGCTATTTTATTTGGCGCGACTGTATTTTTATGGATTACTCGAGCTGATATCAATATCGGCGATTTTACTATTAGGGGTTGGGCTAGCATTTTTGGACTTAGTAAATACGTCAAAGATACGGCCGTTGCTGCTGCGATCGCGGTGATTATGTTTGTCATACCCGCTCAAACTAAAGAAGGCGATCGCACCTATCTTTTAGACTGGGAAACAGCCGCATCAATTCCTTGGGGAATTTTGCTTTTATTTGGCGGTGGAATTGCTATTTCTAAAGGTTTTGTTGCTAGTGGTTTGTCTGATTTTACGAGCAGTAGTTTGCAAGCTAATTTACAAAATCTACCGATCGTTTTGATAATTGTTGCTATCTGTATTTTTATGACTTTGTTAACGGAAATTACTTCAAATACTGCCGTTACGACTTTAATGATGCCAATTTTAGCCAGCGTCAGCCTAGCAATGGATCTCAATCCAGTTATTTTAATGTGGCCGGCTGCTTTGAGTGCTTCTTGTGCTTTTTGTCTCCCAGTAGCAACTCCTCCAAATGCGATCGTCTATTCGCAAAAATATTTTTCTATTTCGACAATGGCTCGAGTTGGTTTAACAATTAATATTATTGGTGTAATTCTGATTAGTTTAGGGATTAATTTCTTAGTATTGCCAAGATTAAATTAAAATTAGTAACGACTAATTAAATGTATCTTATTTCAAAAGGAACTTTGACAAGCTCGGGTACAAGACTGAGACTATTACAAATAAAAGCCAGAATTGGGGAAAAAGCCGCAAAGAGTATTTAAAACAATACAAACAGCGACTTCTGGTTCTGCCAAATATAAAAACTATCTCATATCCCCATCTCGATTATTTTGACGATCGTTTCAGTTGAAAACGATCGACTTAAGACTTGCTTTTGCTCTGCTCTGATTTTATTTAGAAGAAACTTCTAACATTAATTTAGAACGTTTGATATTGTCAGGCACGTCGATCGGGTAGTCTCCAGTAAAACAAGCAGAACAGAAATTCTTCGGATCTTCTCCGGTTACTTCTAACATTCCTTCCCAGCTCAAATAAGCTAAAGAATCCACTCCAATTTTAGTTGCTATTTCTTGAACCGATTTTGTCGCTGCAATAAGCTGATTTTGATTGTCCGTATCGATACCGTAAAAGCAAGGATGAGTAACCGGTGGAGAAGAAATTCTCATGTGTACTTCAGTCGCACCCGCATCTCGCAATGCTTTAACTATTTTGCGGCTAGTATTTCCCCTTACGATCGAATCGTCAACGATAACGATCCTTTTGCCAGTTAGAACGTCTTTGAGAGTGTTTAGCTTCATTTTGATTCCAGACTGACGCATATTTTGAGTCGGTTGGATAAAAGTACGGCCCACATAACGGTTTTTAATCAAGCCTTCTCCGTATGCTATGCCCGATCGCCGAGAAAATCCGATCGCTGCTGGTATGCCAGAGTCGGGTACTCCCATTACTATATCCGCATCTACCCCCGATTCTTTTGCTAGTTGTTCTCCTAAACGCAAGCGATAGCTGTAGATCGTTTCTTCGTGCATGATACTATCGGGTCGAGAAAAATAGATCATCTCAAAGATACACAATTTCTTTTGCGGTTCTCTAGCCCAATGAAAAGATGCTAAACCTTCTTCTGAGATCCAAACCAACTCCCCAGGTTCGACATCTCGCAAGTATTCCGCACCGATAATGTCTAAACCGCAGGTTTCCGAAGCTAAAACGTAACGGGTGGGGTTATCGCCTAAAGTGCCTATGACTAAAGGTCTAATTCCTCTCGAGTCTCTCGCTCCGATCAATCCTGTTGGAGTGGCGATCGCCAAACTGTAAGCCCCAGAACACATTTGAAATGCGGCGATCGCGCTTTCTAACCAATCTTTTCCTTTATCTACTTCCGTGGCGATCGCTAAGGCAATTAATTCCGAGTCTGTGGTTGTTTTAAATTCGCAGTTGCGTCTTTCTAATTCTTGACGCAATTCTTTGGCATTAACCAAATTTCCGTTATGTGCTAAAGCTAGTTTGCCTCTTTTGGTATCGATTATTGCCGGTTGAGCGTTGACTTTTAAACTCGATCCTGTGGTAGAATATCTTGTATGACCTACAGCTAAATTACCATCGAGTTTTTCTAATATATCTTCTCTAAAAACTTGATTGACTAAGCCCATATCTTTATGATATCTGACTGTTTGTCCCTCAAAAGTAGCAATTCCAGCAGACTCTTGTCCGCGATGTTGCAGGGCAAACAACCCAAAATAAGTTAATTTAGCAACATCTCTTTCTGGAGCGTAAATTCCAAAAACTCCACAAGCCTCTTCTGGTTTATCGACTCTTTCCCTTAAATTAACTGGTTGTTTTGCCAAATTACGATCTGATTCCCTCAATTGTTTAGCTCTCATCCTGTGGTTTAGCTCCTGATGATTAGAGAATAACAGTTTCTCTTAAAATTTTCTTAACATTAATTTGTATCAGTAATATAGTCTATTTAGGGTAAATTCACCAGCATTCGACTTCAATAAAGAATATATAAACGATCCTGTTATTAAAAATAAGCAATCGATATATTAGATGATAGAATTTAGACTAATTTTATTGCTATTTTAATAGGGATCGACAGTTTCTAAGCACTCATGCGCTTTTCAATTGCAAGATTCCAAGAATCTCGGATGTCAACGATTGTAACATCAAGGATCGTTTGAGCGTCAGTAGTAATAACTTGCAAGTTATCGTTTCGACCCGTAACCGAACCGATTTCGAGCCAATTATCTGCTAGTTTATCTTCTAAAAAAGATTGCCTATTTTCTCG